>Ga0209023_10003276_pt1 | contig 19442 bp, 17 predicted proteins | sample LakOneMetagenome_FD_187468 | JGI IMG/M metagenome (GOLD analysis project Ga0209023, IMG submission 187468) | Freshwater and sediment microbial communities from Lake Erie, Canada (SPAdes) (version 2) | ecosystem: Environmental > Aquatic > Freshwater > Lentic | place: Lake Erie, Canada...
CCGCCTGCCGCTGGCGGGCGTGGTGTCGATCCTGCACCGCGTGAGCGGGCTGCTGATGTTCATCCTGCTGCCGTTCATCATCTGGATGTTCGACACCAGCGTCACCTCGGAGATCAGCTACGGCCAGTTCACCTCGGTGTTCGCGCACGGCGTCTGGGGCATTCCGGGCGTCCTGTTCAAGCTGGTGGCGCTCGCACTGATCTGGGCCTACCTGCACCACCTGCTCGCCGGGTTGCGCCATCTGTGGATGGACGTGTCGCACGCCGCGGTCAGCAAGGAGTTCGGCCGGACCTCGGCGATCGCGACACTGGTCGTCAGCGTCGCCCTGACGCTCGCGCTCGGCGCGAAGCTGTTCTTCTTCTGAGGCGCGACGATGGCACAAACCTACGGATCCAAGCGCACCGTCGTCGGCGCGCACTACGGGCTGCGCGACTGGCTCTCGCAACGCGTCACCGCGACGCTGATGGCCCTGTTCACGCTGGCGGTCGTCGTGCAAGTGCTGTGGCCCGGCGAAATGGGCTACGACCGCTGGGCCGGCATCTTCTCGCGCCAGTGGATGAAGGTGCTGACGTTCACCGTGATCGTCGCGCTGCTCGTGCACGTGTGGGTCGGCATGCGCGACGTGCTGATGGACTACGTCAAGAGCGTCGGCGCACGGCTGACGCTGCAGGTGTTCACGCTCGTCTGGCTGGTCGGCTGTGCCGGCTGGGCCATCCAGGTTCTTTGGAGACTTTGATGCAGGCCGGTACCACCCCTCTGTCCGCCGGCACCGCCGCGCTCGCGCGGCGCAAGTTCGATGTCGTGATCGTCGGCGCCGGCGGCTCCGGCATGCGCGCGTCGCTGCAGCTCTCGCTCGCAGGCCTGAACGTCGCGGTGCTGTCCAAGGTGTTCCCGACGCGCTCGCACACGGTTGCCGCGCAGGGCGGCATCGGCGCCTCGCTCGGCAACATGAGCGAAGACAACTGGCACTACCACTTCTACGACACCGTCAAGGGCTCCGACTGGCTCGGCGATCAGGACGCGATCGAGTTCATGTGCCGAAACGCGCCCAAGGTCGTCTACGAGCTCGAGCACTTCGGCATGCCGTTCGACCGCAACCCCGACGGCACGATCTACCAGCGCCCGTTCGGCGGCCACACCGCGAACTACGGCGAGAAGCCGGTGCAGCGCGCCTGCGCCGCGGCCGACCGAACCGGCCACGCGATGCTGCACACGCTGTACCAGCAGAACGTCAAGGCGCGCACCAACTTCTTCGTCGAGTGGATGGCGCTGGACCTGATCCGCGATGCCGAGGGTGATGTCGTCGGCGTCACCGCGCTCGAGATGGAAACGGGGGACATCCACATCCTGGAAGCCAAGACGGTGCTGCTCGCCACCGGCGGCGCCGGGCGCATCTTCGCGGCATCGACGAACGCGTTCATCAACACCGGCGACGGCCTCGGCATGGCCGCGCGTGCCGGCCTGCCGCTCGAGGACATGGAGTTCTGGCAGTTCCACCCGACCGGCGTCGCCGGCGCCGGCGTGCTGCTGACCGAGGGCTGCCGGGGCGAGGGCGCGATCCTGCGCAACAGCGACGGCGAGCGCTTCATGGAGCGCTACGCGCCGACGCTGAAGGACCTCGCGCCGCGCGACTTCGTCTCGCGCTGCATGGACCAGGAGATCAAGGAAGGGCGCGGCTGCGGCCCGAACAAGGACTACATCGTCCTGGACATGACGCACCTGGGCGCCGAGACGATCATGAAGCGGCTGCCGAGCGTGTTCGAGATCGGCCACAACTTCGCCAACGTCGACATCACGAAGGAGCCGATTCCGGTCGTGCCGACGATTCACTACCAGATGGGCGGCGTTCCGACCAACATCCACGGGCAGGTCGTCGCGCCGAAGGGGGGTGACCCGAATTCGGTCGTCGGCGGGCTGTACGCGGTGGGCGAATGCTCGTGCGTCAGCGTGCACGGCGCGAACCGGCTCGGAACCAATTCGCTGCTCGACCTGCTGGTGTTCGGCAAGGCGGCGGGCGACCACATCGTGGCCAGCGGGCTGAAGGCGCAGGCGCACAAGCCGCTGCCGCCGGACGCCGCCGACTTCACGCTGGCGCGCCTCGCGCGCCTGGACGGCTCCAGCGGCGGCGAATACGCGCAGGACGTGGCGAACGACATCCGCGCGTCGATGCAGCAGCATGCGAGCGTGTTCCGCACCCAGAAGCTGATGGACGAGGGCGTGGTGCAGATCAAGGCGCTGGCCGAGCGCGTCAAGGCGATCCATCTCGCGGACAAGAGCAAGGTGTTCAACACCGCGCGCATCGAGGCGCTCGAGGTCGACAACCTGATCGAGGTGGCGCTGGCCACGATGATCTCGGCCGCCGCGCGCCACGAAAGCCGCGGCGCCCACACGGTCGACGACTACGGCGACACCCCCGAGCATCCCAACGGTCGCAACGACGAGGTCTGGATGAAGCACTCGCTCTGGTACAGCGAGGGCAACCGCCTCGACTACAAGCCGGTCCAGCTGACGCCGCTCAGCGTCGAGTCGGTGCCGCCCAAGGTCCGCACGTTCTGACGCGTCCACAGAAAGCATCGAATGACGAAGCGCACGTTCCAGATCTATCGCTACGACCCGGACACCGACGAGAAGCCGCGCATGCAGACCCTCGAGGTCGAGCTCGACGGCAACGAACGCATGCTGCTGGATGCGCTGATGAAGCTCAAGCAGGTCGATCCGAGCCTGAGCTTCCGGCGCTCGTGCCGCGAAGGCGTGTGCGGGTCCGACGCGATGAACATCAACGGCAAGAACGGCCTGGCGTGCCTGACCAACATGCGCACGCTGCCGGGCGTCGTGGTGCTCAAGCCGCTGCCCGGCCTGCCGGTGATCCGCGACCTGATCGTCGACATGACCCAGTTCTTCAAGCAGTACAACTCGATCAAGCCGTACCTCGTCAACGACGAGACGCCGCCCGAGAAGGAGCGGCTGCAATCGCCCGAAGAGCGCGACGAGCTCAACGGGCTGTACGAGTGCATCCTGTGCGCGAGCTGCTCGACGAGCTGTCCGAGCTTCTGGTGGAACCCGGACAAGTTCGTCGGGCCGGCCGGGCTGCTGCAGGCCTATCGCTTCATCGCCGACAGCCGCGACCAGGACACCGGCGCGCGCCTGGACAACCTCGAAGACCCGTATCGCCTGTTCCGCTGCCACACGATCATGAACTGCGTCGATGTCTGCCCGAAGGGCCTGAACCCGACCCGGGCCATCGGCAAGATCAAGGAACTGATGGTCCGCCGCGCCGTCTGATTTTCATGACGAGCGCTGCGTTGATCGACGATCGTGCGATGAGCAAGCTGCGCTGGCGCTGCCGGCGGGGGCTGCTCGAGAACGATCTCTTCATCGAGCGCTTCTTTGCGCGCCACGGTGCGAGATTGAACGAAGAACAGGCCCAAGGCTTGCTGGCCTTGATGGACCTGTCGGACAACGACCTGCTGGATCTGCTGCTGGCTCGCCGGCAACCGACCGGCGAGTTGGAGCGAGACGATGTGATGCAGGTGTTGCGGTTGATGCGTGCACCGGCCTGACAGACGACATTGGACCCGGCAATACCTCCCGACATTTCAAGGAAAGCTCATGACCCCGTCTGACGTGAAAGCCACTCTCTCGTTCTCCGATGGCAGCCCGAGCATGGAGCTGCCGATCTACAAGGGCACGGTCGGGCCCGAGGTGATCGACATCCGAAAGCTCTACGCGCAGACCGGCAAGTTCACCTACGACCCGGGGTTCCTGTCGACCGCGTCGTGCAATTCGACGATCACCTACATCGACGGCGACAAGGGTGAGCTGCTCTATCGCGGCTATCCGATCGAGCAGCTCGCCGAGAACTGCGACTACCTCGAGACCTGCTATCTGCTGCTCAAGGGCGAGCTGCCGAACCCGAAGCAGAAGGCCGACTTCACCAAGCTCGTCACGAACCACACGATGGTCAACGAGCAGATGCAGTTCTTCCTGCGCGGATTCCGGCGCGACGCGCACCCGATGGCGATCATGACCGGCCTGGTCGGCGCGCTCTCGGCCTTCTATCACGACAGCACCGACGTGCACAACGCCGAGCACCGCGACATCTCCGCGATCCGCCTGATCGCGAAGATGCCGACGCTCGTCGCGATGGCCTACAAGTACAACGCCGGTCAGCCCTACATCTACCCGAAGAACGACCTGAGCTACGCCGCGAACTTCATGCGCATGATGTTCGCCACGCCGTGCGAGGAGTACGAGCCGAACGACGTGCTGGTGCGTGCGATGGACCGCATCTTCATCCTGCACGCCGATCACGAGCAGAACGCCTCGACCTCGACGGTGCGGCTGTGCGGGTCGTCGGGCACGAATCCGTTCGCCGCGATCGCCGCCGGCGTGGCCTGCCTGTGGGGTCCGGCGCACGGCGGCGCCAACGAAGCCGCGCTGAACATGCTCGAAGACGTGCAACGCATGGGCGGCGTCGAGAAGATCGGCGAGTTCATCAAGCAGGTGAAGGACAAGAACTCCGGCATCAAGCTGATGGGCTTCGGTCACCGCGTCTACAAGAACTACGACCCGCGCGCCAAGCTGATGCGCGAGACCTGCCACGAAGTGCTCGACGCGCTCGGCCTGCACGACGATCCGATCTTCAAGCTCGCGATGGCGCTGGAGAAGATCGCGCTGGAAGACGAATACTTCGTCGCTCGCAAGCTCTACCCGAACGTCGACTTCTACTCGGGGATCGTGCAACGCGCGATCGGCATCCCGGTGAGCCTGTTCACCGCGATCTTCGCGCTCGCCCGCACGGTCGGCTGGATCGCGCAGCTCAACGAGATGATCGGCGACCCCGAGTACAAGATCGGCCGCCCGCGCCAGCTCTTCAACGGCGCGACCGCACGCAAGGTGATGCCGATCGCCCAGCGCTGAGCGAGCGCGCGGCGTGCCGGCCGTCGCCGGCGATCAGCATGGTCATCGCCAATGACGATGGCTGAGTGGCGATTTTCGAGGGAAAATCGCTCTCACCATCGCCGTACGAGATGACATGACCGTCCCGCCACCGTCCGAACGAAGCTTCGCGCGACGCGTCGACCTGACGTCGCTGCAGTTGTTCGTCGCGGTCTGCGAACTCGGCAGCATCGGGCGCGCCGCCGAGCGCGAGTTCATCGCGGCCTCGGCGGTGAGCAAGCGGCTGTCGGACCTCGAAAGCACGCTGGGCGCGCCGCTGCTCTATCGCCACACCCGCGGCGTGGACCTGACGCCGGCCGGCCAGAGCCTGCTGCACCATGCACGCGCGGTGTTGTACAGCCTGGAGAAGATGCAGGGCGAGTTGTCCGAGTACGCCGATGGCGTGCGCGGTCATGTGCGCGTGCACGCCAACATCTCGGCGATCGTGCAGTTCCTGCCCGAGGACCTGGGCGCATTCAGCCGCGCGCACGAGGGCATCAAGATCGATCTCGAGGAGCACCTGAGCAGCGAGGTGCTGCGCGCGGTGCAGGAGGGCGCCGCCGACCTCGGCATCTGCCATGTGCACGCGGGTGCGACCGAGTTGCAGACGCTGGCCTATCGGCGCGACCACCTCGCGCTGATCGTGCCCGCCGGCCACCTGCTGGCGCGCGAGCCGGCGCTCGACTTCGCCGCCACGCTCGACTGCGACCACGTCGGGCTGCACACCAACAGCTCGATCTATCGTGCGTTGCACGAGGCCGCGCAGGCCGTCGGCCGCAGCGTGCGGCTGCGCATTCACGTCACCGGCCTGGACGCGATGTGCCGCATGATCGCCAACGGCCTGGGCGTCGGCGTGATGCCGCAGCGGGCGTTCGAGTTGATGCACGGCGGCGTCGGGCGCGGGCTGGTCGCCGTTGCCTTGCGCGACGCCTGGGCGATGCGCGAGATCCGCCTCGTCGCACGCGATTTCTCCACGCTGCCGGTTGCGGCGCGCACCTTCGTGCAGCACCTGCAACCGCCGGCGCACGATGCCGCCCAGCGACGGGCGGCCTGACGACCCACCTGCGAACGAAAGCGAGACGCCATGCCACGCACCCTGTACGACAAGCTCTGGGACGAACACGTCGTCCACACCGAAGACGACGGCACTGCCGTGCTCTACATCGACCGCCACCTGGTGCACGAAGTCACCAGCCCGCAGGCGTTCGAGGGCCTGCGCCAGAACGGCCGCAAGCTCTGGCGCGTCAGCTCGGTCGTCGCCACCGCCGACCACAACACGCCCACGACCGGCTGGGAGCGTGGCTACGACGGCATCGACGATCCGATCAGCAAGGAGCAGGTGACGACGCTGGACACGAACATCCGCGAGTTCGGCGCGGCAGCGTTCTTTCCGTTCCTGTCGAAGCGCCAGGGCATCGTCCACGTCATCGGCCCGGAGAGCGGCGCCACGCTGCCCGGCATGACGGTCGTCTGCGGCGACAGCCACACCAGCACGCACGGCGCGTTCGGCGCGCTCGCGCACGGCATCGGCACGAGCGAGGTCGAGCACGTGATGGCGACGCAGACGCTGCTGGCGAAGAAGGCGAAGAACCTGCTCGTCAAGGTCGAGGGCCGGCTGCCGCGCGGCTGCACCGCGAAGGACATCGTGCTGGCGATCATCGGCCGCATCGGCACGGCGGGCGGTACCGGCTACACGATCGAGTTCGCCGGCTCGGCGATCCGCGAGCTCAGCATGGAAGGCCGCATGACGGTGTGCAACATGGCGATCGAGGCCGGCGCGCGCGCCGGCCTGGTGGCGGTCGACGCCAAGACGATCGCCTACGTGCAGGGCCGATCGCTGGCGCCCACCGGCCTCGAGTGGGAGCAGGCCGTCGCGCACTGGAACACGCTGCATTCCGATCCGGGGGCGCACTTCGATGCCGTCGTCGAGCTCGACGCGACTCAGATCAAGCCGCAGGTGACCTGGGGCACCTCGCCGGAGATGGTGGTGCCGATCGACGGCAGCGTGCCCGACCCCGAAGCCGAGAAGGACGCGAGCAAGCGCGCCGCGATCGAGCGCGCGCTGCAGTACATGGACCTCGCGCCGCGCAAGCCGATCGGCGACATCTTCATCGACAAGGTCTTCATCGGCAGCTGTACCAACAGCCGCATCGAGGACATGCGCGAAGCCGCCGCGGTCGTGAAGAAGCTCGGTCGCAAGATCGCGAAGAACGTCAAGCTCGCGATGGTGGTGCCGGGCTCCGGCGTCGTGAAGGAGCAGGCGGAGCGCGAAGGGTTGCACGAGATCTTCAAGGCGGCCGGATTCCAGTGGCGCGAGCCCGGCTGCTCGATGTGCCTGGCGATGAATGCCGACCGCCTGGAGCCGGGCGAGCGCTGCGCGTCGACGAGCAACCGCAACTTCGAGGGGCGCCAGGGCAACGGCGGGCGCACGCACCTGGTGAGCCCGGCGATGGCCGCGGCCGCCGCGATCAACGGCCACTTCGTCGACGTGCGCACGATCGCCTGAGCGACGACCGAAAGGAGCAGACCATGCAGCAGTTCACCGTGCACCAGGGGCTCGTCGCCCCGATGGATCGCGAGAACGTCGACACCGACGCGATCATTCCGAAGCAGTTCCTGAAGTCGATCAGGCGCACCGGCTTCGGTCCGAACCTGTTCGACGAGTGGCGCTACCTCGACCGCGGCGAACCCGGGCAGGACCCGACGCGGCGCCAACCCAACCCCGACTTCGTGCTGAACCAACCGCGCTACCAGGGCGCGTCGATCCTGATCGCGCGCAAGAACTTCGGTTGCGGCTCGTCGCGCGAGCACGCGCCGTGGGCGCTCGATCAGTACGGCTTTCGTGCGCTGATCGCGCCGAGCTTCGCCGACATCTTCTACACCAACTGCTTCAAGAACGGGCTGCTCGCGATCAAGCTGCCGGAGGCGACGGTGGCGCGTCTGTTCGACGAGGTCGCGGCGTTCGTCGGCTACCGGCTGACGATCGACCTGGAGCGCCAGCTGATCGTCAAGCCCGACGGCGAGGCCATCGCGTTCGACGTCGATCCGTTTCGCAAGTTCTGCCTGCTCGGCGGCTTCGACGACATCGGCCTGACGCTGCGCCATGCGGACAAGATCCGCGCGTTCGAGGCCGAGAGGCTCCTGACCAAGCCGTGGCTGGCGCACAGCCTGGCGCAACCGCAAGGGAACTGATTCATCATGACGACGCTGAAGATTGCGATCCTGCCCGGTGACGGCATCGGCACCGAGATCGTCGCGCAGGCCGTGCGCGTGCTCGGCGCGCTCGAGCTGCCCTTCGAAACCGAAACCGCGCTGGTCGGCGGAGCGGCCTATGAAGCCCACGGGCATCCGCTGCCCGAGTCGACGCTGAAGCTCGCGCAAGCCGCCGACGCGGTGCTGTTCGGTGCGGTCGGCGACTGGAAATACGACAAGCTGGAGCGCGCGCTGCGCCCCGAGCAGGCGATCCTCGGCTTGCGCAAGCACCTCGGGCTGTTCGCGAACTTCCGTCCGGCGATCTGCTACGAACAGCTCACCCATGCATCGAGCCTGAAGCCCGAATTGGTCGCCGGGCTGGACATCCTGATCATCCGCGAGCTCACCGGCGACATCTATTTCGGCCAGCCGCGCGGCCGGCGCGAGTCGCCCGACGGTGCGTTCAAGGGCGCGCCCGAAGCGTTCGACACGATGCGCTACACGCGGCCGGAGGTCGAGCGCATCGCGCACGTCGCGTTCGAGGCCGCGCGCAAGCGCGGCAAGCGGCTGACCAGCGTCGACAAGGCCAACGTGCTCGAGACGTTCCAGTTCTGGAAGGACATCGTCACCGAGGTTCATGCGCAGTACCCGGACGTCGAGCTCGATCACATGTACGTCGACAACGCCGCGATGCAGCTCGTGCGGGCGCCGAAGAAGTTCGACGTGATCGTGACCGGCAACATGTTCGGCGACATCCTGTCGGACGAGGCGGCGATGCTGACCGGCTCGATCGGGATGCTGCCGTCGGCGTCGCTGAATTCGAGCGGCAAGGGTCTGTATGAACCGAGCCACGGCAGTGCACCGGACATCGCGGGCAAGAATCTGGCCAATCCGCTCGCTACAATATTGTCTGCCGCCATGATGCTTCGCTACTCACTCGACCAACCCGCCGCCGCCGCTCGCATCGAGTCGGCGGTGCAGCACGTGCTGAGCGCCGGGCTGCGCACGGCCGACATCTGGTCCGAGGGCACGACGAAGGTCGGCACGATCGAAATGGGCGATGCCGTGCTGGCCGCTCTGTCGTCGAGCATCACGACAAAAAAGGCGATCAAGGGCTAGCTGGCCACGGTTCGTCTCGCCCCTGCACCGGCGAACGAGCCGGGGCCACGAGAGGTTTCCATAACTTTCCACCAAGGGCGAATGATGACGACGAGACTCACGGGATTGGTAGGCTGGCGCGGCATGGTCGGCTCCGTATTGATGGAGCGCATGCAGGCCGAGGGCGACTTCGCCCACATCGAGCCGGTGTTCTTCAGCACCAGCAATGCGGGCGGCGCGGCGCCGGCGATGGCGAAGAACGAGAAGAAGCTGTTCGACGCCTACGACCTGGAGGCGCTGAAGCGCTGCGAGATCATCGTCACCGCGCAGGGCGGCGACTACACGAGCGACGTCTTCCCGCGCCTGCGCGCGGCGGGCTGGACCGGCCACTGGATCGACGCGGCGTCGACGCTGCGGATGAAGGACGACGCGGTCATCATCCTCGACCCGGTCAACATGCCGGTGATCAAGAACGCGATGGCCAAGGGCGGCCGCAACTGGATCGGCGGCAACTGCACCGTGAGCTGCATGCTGATGGGCGTGGGCGCGCTGTACAAGGCCGGGCTCGTCGAGTGGATGTCGACGATGACCTACCAGGCCGCGTCGGGCGGCGGCGCGCAGCACATGCGCGAACTGCTGACGCAGTACGGTACGCTGAACGCGTCGGTGCGCTCGCTGCTCGACGATCCGAAGAGCGCGATCCTCGAGATCGATCGCCTGGTGATCGAGCGCCAGCGTGCGCTCGCCGGCAACGAGATCGAGCACTTCGGGGTGCCACTCGGCGGCTCGCTGATCCCCTGGATCGACAAGGACCTCGGTGACGGCACCAGCCGCGAAGAATGGAAGGGCGGCGCCGAGACCAACAAGATCCTCGGCCAGGGCCCGGGGTTCGACGCGCCCGCGGTGCCGGTCGACGGCTATTGCGTGCGCGTCGGCGCGATGCGCTGCCACAGCCAGGCCTTGATGTTCAAGCTGAAGAAGGACGTGCCGCTGGCCGATGTCGAAGCGCTGATCGCCGCCGACAACGCCTGGGTGAAGGTGGTGCCCAACAACAAGGAAGCCACGGTGCGCGACCTCACGCCGGTCGCGATCACCGGCACGATGACGATCCCGGTCGGCCGCTTGCGCAAGCTCGCGATGGGGCCGGAGTATCTGGGAGCCTTCACGATCGGCGATCAGCTGCTGTGGGGCGCGGCGGAGCCGCTGCGGCGCATGCTGCGCATCCTGATCGACGCCTGATCGTGCCGTGGCGATGCGGGCCTGTTGCCGCATCGCCACATGAACGACGGCTAACACCGGCGGGATGGGGCGGGGTCAATGTCAGCCATTGCATGAGCTTGTCTTCGTATCTCATTGATGTTATTGTGATTTCGAGCTATGCATAGGGGGCTGGTTCGTCTGCGCCGGAATCACGGGGTCGGCGCGACAATCGAGCCCGTTCGTACAGGCGGGTGCACGCGGGCCCGCTCCGTCCATCTGGGAGACGCCTTGAAAAGATATACGACGTTCTCGGGGCGCTTCGCCCTTACCGGGGTCGCTGCAGCGGCCCTGATGCTGGCGGCTCCTTCGGCCTGGTCCCTGGGCCTGGGGCGGCTCAACGTGCAATCGGCGCTCGGCGAGGCGCTGCGCGCCGAGATCGACGTCACCAGCATGACGCCGGAAGAGGCATCCAACCTGCGGGTTCGTGTCGCACCGCCGGAGGCGTACCGCGCCGCAGGCGTCGACTACAACCCGGTGCTGCCCGGCACGACGGCCGAACTGCTGCGCCGCCCCGATGGCCGCCCGTACCTGAAGCTCACGAGCGATCGCGGCGTGCAGGAGCCGTTCGTCGACGTGATCCTCGAATTGAACTGGGCGACCGGTCGCCTGGTGCGCGAATACACGCTGCTGTTCGATCCGCCGACGTCCGCCCGGGCCGCCCCGGCGCCCGCGCCGGCCACGGCGCCCGTGATGGCCGCAGCGGCGCCCGCGCCCGCAGCGCGACCGATGGCTCCGGCACCGGCTCCGCGCGCGGTCGCGGTCGAACGTGCACCGTCGCCACCGGCGCCGGCTCGTGAGCGTCCCGCACCGGCGTCGGCGCCGTCGGGTCCGGACGAGTACAAGGTCAAGGCGGGCGATTCGCTGTCCAAGATTGCGGCGCGCACGCAGCGCCCGGGCGTGTCGCTTGACCAGATGCTGGTGTCGCTGTACCGCGGCAACCCGAACGCGTTCATCGACAACAACATGAACCTGCTCAAGTCGGGCGTCGTGTTGAACGTGCCGAGCGCCGATGCGGCCAAGGGCGTGACCGCGAGCGAAGCCAAGCAGATCATCCACGCCCAGAGCGCCGACTTCGGCACCTACCGCCAGCGCCTCGCATCCGGCGTACCGGCGGCGCGCACCGAAGGCTCGGCGCGCACGGCGAGCGGCAAGGTCCAGGCGTCGGTCAGCGACAGCAAGCAGGGCGCCGCGGCGACACCCGACAAGCTCACGTTGAGCAAGGGCGCCGCAGGTTCGAAGGCGAATGCGCCGGAAGAACAGATTTCGAAGGGCCAGGCCAAGAAGGCCGAGGACGTGCGCGTCGCCGAGCTGTCGAAGAGCGTCGATGAACTGAAGAAGCTCGGTGCGGCGGCCAGCGCCGCAGCGTCGGCCAAGCCTGCGCCGGCGGCACCGCCGGCGGCTGCAGCTCCTGCCGCACCTGCGCCGGCCCCGGCCCCGGCCGCCGTCGTCGCGGCCAAACCGGCACCGGCACCGGCACCGGCGCCGGCCCCGGTGGCGCCGCCTCCGCCTCCGCCGCCCGCACCGGCTCCTGCACCAGCCCCTGCGCCGGCACCGGCACCGGTTGCACCGCCGCCGGCCCCGGTGGCCTCGGCACCGACGGTCGTCGCGGCAGCGCCTGCGCCCGCACCGGCCTCAGCGCCGATCTCGGCGGCGGCGTCAGCCCCGGCGGTCGCCACTCCGGCCAGCGCCGCGGCGAAGAAGCCGACGACCCCGCCGCCGGTGCCGGTCGAGCAGCCCGGCATGCTGGGTTCGCTGCTCGACGACAACCCGATGGCCCTGGGCCTGGGTGCACTCGCGATTGCGCTGCTCGGCGGGTTCGGCGCGTGGCGCTTCAGCAAGCGTGCGAAGAAGGACAGCGGCGAGACCTCGTTCCTCGAGAGCCGTCTGCAGCCCGATTCGTTCTTCGGCGCCAGCGGCGGCCAGCGCATCGACACGCGCGATGCGGGCGGTGCGTCGTCGTCGATGAGCTATTCGCTGAGCCAGCTCGACGCGATCGGCGATGTCGATCCGGTCGCCGAAGCCGACGTCTACCTGGCGTATGGACGCGACCTGCAGGCCGAGGAGATCCTGAAGGAAGCGATGCGCAGCAACCCGGACCGCATGGCGATCCGGACCAAGCTGCTCGAGGTCTACGCCAAGCGGCGCGACACGAAGGGTTTCGAACTGCTCGCGACCCAGCTCTATGCGCTGACGCGCGGCGAAGGCGAGGACTGGGCCAAGGCGCAGGAACTCGGCGCACAGATCGATCCGGAGAATCCGCTGTTCAAGCCGGGCGGCTCGCCGGCGATGATGCACGGCGCGGCGGGCGAGATCATCGAGCCGCTGGGCGCGAGCACGATGCCGCAGTCGGTGCTGCCGTCGCCGTCGCAGTTCGGAACGTCGGTCAGCGGCGTGCCCAATGCCGACAGCGGCAGCATGGACCTCGACCTGGATCTCGGCACCGCGCCGTCGCCGCTCGAGGCGACGCAACCGGTGCAGCATTCAGCGCCGCATGCGGCGCAGCCGCTGGTCTCGGCCCACGACGCGCCGCTCGACTTCTCGGTGCCCGAAGTGCCCGAGCTGCAAACCAAGCCCGCGGTGCAGGTCGCCGAGCCGTCGGCGTTCGACCTGTCGGACATCTCGCTCGACCTGGATTTGCCGACGGCGCCGCCGCCGGTCGCTCCGCACGCCCCCGCCCCGGTCACCGCGGCGAGCAGCACGTCGGGCTTCGGTGAACTGGGCCTGCCCTCGCTCGGCGACGGTGGCGACGACGATCCGATCTCGCGCAAGCTCGAGCTCGCCGAGGAGTTCCGCCAGATCGGCGACACCGACGGCGCACGCGACCTGCTGAACGAGGTCGTGGCCAAGTCCAGCGGTGCGGTGAAGAGCCGCGCCCAGAGCATGCTCGCCGACCTGGGGTGACCCGGCGTCGTGAACCCGAGGACGCCTCGTGCGAGTCGTCCTCGGCGTGAGCTACCGCGGCCAGGCCTATCAGGGCTGGCAGAGCCAACCGAACGGGCGCACCGTCCAGGACCAACTGGAACGTGCGCTCGCTGCGTTTGCGGCGGTGCCACTGCGCACGATGTGTGCGGGCCGCACCGACACCGGCGTGCACGCGCTGAACCAGGTTGTGCACCTGGACACCGCGGTCGTGCGCGAACCGCAGTCATGGGTGCGCGGCACGAACCGGTTTCTGCCCGACGACATCGCGGTGCAGTGGTGTCGCTTGATCGATGCGGATCCCGAGACCTTCCACGCGCGCAACAGCGCCATCGGCCGGCGCTATGCCTATGTGCTGCTCGAATCGCCGGTGCGTCCCTCGGTCGATGCCGGCAGCGTCGGCTGGAGCTTCAAGCCGCTGGACGGCGGCGCGATGCGCGCGGCCGCCGCGCAGTTGATCGGCGAGCACGACTTCAGCGCATTCCGCTCGTCCGAATGCCAGGCGGCGTCGCCGGTGAAGACGCTGCGCTCGATTGACATCACGCGCCACGGTGCGTACTGGCGCTTCGCGTTCGACGCGAGCGCGTTCCTGCATCACATGGTGCGCAACCTGATGGGCTGCCTGGTGGCGATCGGCGCCGGCCAGCGCGACGCGGCGTGGCTCGCCGAGGTGCTCGCATCGCGCCAGCGCGAACGCGCTGCGCCGACATTCTCCGCGGCGGGACTGTACTTTGTCGGCCCGTACTACGATGCGGTGCACGCCATCCCCGGGCGTACCGCGGCGATGGATTGGCTGCCGGGCTGAACCACGACGAGACGATGAACCAGCGCACCCGCATCAAGATCTGCGGCCTCACCCGCGAGGCCGATGTCGACGCGGCTGTCGCAGCCGGCGCCGACGCGATCGGCTTGAACTTCTATCCGAAAAGCCCGCGCTTCATCGCGTTGGCGCGGGCGGTGGAATTGGCCCGGCGGCTGCCGCCGTTCGTCACGCCGGTGGGCTTGTTCGTGAATGCGGATGACGCCGAGATCGCCGCCGCCTGCGTCGCGATCCCGACGCTCGTGCTGCAATTCCACGGCGACGAAACGCCCGAGCAGTGCCGACGCGCCGGCCGGCCCTACCTGCGCGCCGCACGGATCACGCCCCAGCTCGATTTGCTAGACTTCGCCTCCCGGTATTCGGACGCCCAGGCGGTGCTGCTCGACGCGCATGTCGAGGGCTACGGCGGGGGCGGAAAGGTCTTCGATTGGTCGCTCGTTCAATCACTGCTCGCTGCCGTGCCCCTTCCAGTCGTTTTGTCTGGTGGGTTGCATGCCGGAAATGTGATCCATGGCATCCACACGCTGCGGCCCTGGGCCGTTGACGTGAGCTCCGGCGTCGAATCCGCTGAGTTGCCCAAGCGCGGCATCAAGGATGCCGATTCGATCCGCCGGTTCTGCGATGCGGTGCGCGAGGCCGATGCCCGCGCCGATGCATCGATCGCCTGAACAAGACTGGATCACATGAGCTATCAACAACCCGATGCGTCGGGCCACTTCGGGCCTGTCTCTGGGACCTACTACGGCGGCAGCTTCGTCGCCGAGACGCTCGTCCATGCGCTGGACGAATTGAAGCGTGCCTACGCCGAGGTGCAGAACGACCCGGCGTTCCTCGAGGAGTTTCGCTACGAGCTGAAGCACTTCGTCGGGCGCCCGAGCCCGATCTACCATGCCGCGCGCATGAGCCGCGAACTCGGCGGCGCGCAGATCTACCTCAAGCGCGAGGACCTGAACCACACCGGCGCGCACAAGGTCAACAACACGATCGGCCAGGCGATGCTCGCGCGCCGCATGGGCAAGCCGCGGGTGATCGCCGAGACCGGCGCGGGCCAGCACGGCGTCGCGACCGCGACGATCTGCGCGCGCTACGGCCTCGAGTGCATCGTCTACATGGGCAGCGAGGACGTGAAGCGACAGTCGCCGAACGTCTACCGCATGCACCTGCTCGGCGCGAAGGTCGTGCCGGTCGAGAGCGGCTCGAAGACGCTGAAGGACGCGTTGAACGAGGCGCTGCGCGACTGGGTCACGAACGTCGAGAACACGTTCTACATCATCGGCACCGTCGCCGGGCCGCACCCGTACCCGACGATGGTGCGCGACTTCCAGCGCGTGATCGGCGACGAGTGCATCGAACAGATGCCCGAGATGGCCGGGCGTCAGCCGGATGCGGTGATTGCCTGCGTCGGTGGCGGCAGCAACGCGATGGGGATCTTCTATCCGTACATCGATCGGCATGAGACGCGGCTGATCGGTGTGGAAGCGGCGGGCGAGGGCTTGGCGAGCGGCCGCCATGCGGCGTCGATCTCGGCCGGCTCGCCGGGCGTACTGCACGGCAACCGCACGTATCTGCTGCAGGATGCGAACGGGCAGATCATCGAGACGCATTCGATCTCCGCCGGCCTGGACTATCCCGGCGTCGGCCCCGAGCATGCGTACCTGCACGACATCGGCCGCGCCGAGTACGTCGGCATCACCGATGACGAGGCACTGAAGGCGTTCCACTATCTGTGCCGCACCGAAGGGATCATCCCGGCGCTCGAATCGTCGCACGCGGTCGCCTACGCGATGAAGCTCGCGCCGACGATGCGCGCCGATCAGCACCTGCTCGTGAACCTCTCGGGACGAGGCGATAAGGACATCAACACCGTCGCGCGACTGGCTGGGTTGGAGGGCTTGTCATGAGCCGCATCGCTGCGACGTTCGCCGCCTTGCAAAGGCAAGGCCGCAAGGCGTTGATCCCGTACATCACGACCGGCGATCCCTACGCCGATGCGACGCCCGAGATCATGCTCGCGATGGCGGCGGCCGGTGCCGACGTGATCGAGCTTGGCGTGCCGTTCTCCGACCCGATGGCCGACGGCCCGGTGATCCAGAAGGCCGGCGAGCGCGCGCTCGCGCGCGGCATCGGCATGCCGCAGGTGCTTGCGCAGGTGCGCGCGTTCCGCGCGAAGAACGACACCACGCCGGTCGTGCTGATGGGCTATGCGAACCCGATCGAGCGCTACGGCATCGAACGCTTCGTTGCCGATGCGAAGGCGGCCGGTGTGGACGGCGTGCTCGTTGTCGACTATCCGCCCGAGGAATGCGAGGCGTTCGCCGCGACGCTGCGCGCCAACGATCTCGATCCGATCTTCCTGCTCGCGCCGACCTCGACCGAAGCGCGCATGGCGCATGTCGGCCGCATCGCCGCCGGCTATGTGTACTACGTGTCGCTGAAGGGCGTGACCGGCGCGGGTCACCTCGATACCGCGGCGGTGGCGCAGATGGTCCCGCGCATCAAGCAGTTCGTGAAGCTGCCGGTGGGCGTCGGCTTCGGTATCCGTGACGCGAAGACCGCGCAGGCGGTCGCCGCGGTGTCGGACGCCGTCGTGATCGGTACGGCCCTGGTGCAATTGCTGGAAACCCAGACGCGCGACAATGTCGCCTCCGCAGCCGGCGCGTTCATCCGTGACCTACGCGCCGCGCTCGATTCATAAAGCAAGGACGTCGATATGAGCTGGCTCGAAAAACTGCTGCCGCCGAAGATTCAGCCGAACGAGACCGGTCAGCGTCGCAGCGTGCCCGAGGGGCTGTGGATCAAGTGCCCGTCGTGCGAGACGGTGCTGTACAAGACCGACCTCGAGCAGAACGTCTACGTCTGCCCGAAGTGCAGCCACCACCATCGCATCGGCGCGCGCGAGCGGCTCAATGCCTTCCTCGACGCCGAGGGCCGCTACGAGATCGGGCAGGAGGTGCTGCCGGTCGACGCGCTGAAGTTCAAGGACAGCAAGAAGTACACCGAGCGGCTGAAGGACGCGCTCGAGACGACCGGGGAGACCGACGCGCTCGTCGTGATGGGCGGCTCGGTGATGAGCGTGCCGCTGGTCGCGGCGTGCTTCGAGTTCGACTTCATGGGTGGCTCGATGGGCTCGGTCGTCGGCGAGCGCTTCGTGCGCGGCGTCGAGACCGCGATCGAGCAGAAGGTGCCGTTCGTCAGTTTCACGGCGACCGGCGGCGCGCGCATGCAGGAGGGCCTGCTGAGCCTGCTGCAGATGGCCAAGACCAATGCCGCGCTGACGCACCTTGCGAAGGCCCGGCTGCCCTACATCAGTGTGCTGACCGATCCGACGATGGGCGGCGTGTCGGCGAGCTTCGCGTTCGTCGGCGACATCGTGATCGCCGAGCCGAAGGCGCTGATCGGCTTCGCCGGCCCGCGCGTGATCGAGAACACCGTGCGCGAGAAACTGCCCGAGGGTTTCCAGCGCGCGGAGTTCCTGCTGCAGACCGGCGCGATCGACACGATCGTCGATCGGCGCGAACTGCGCGGCGTGATCGCGCGCTCGATCGCGATGCTGCAGCGGCAGAGCGCCGATGCCGTTGCCTAGCGCAGACCTCCCGACCACGCTCGCCGACTGGCTCGCGCGCTGCGAGCAACTGCATCCGAAGGAGATCGACTTCACGCTCGCGCGCACGCAGCGCGTCGTCGAGCGTCTCGGGCTTGGGTTCGACGTGCCGGTCATCAGCGTCGCCGGCACCAACGGCAAGGGTTCGACCTGCGCGATGCTCGAGTCGATCGCACTCGCGGCGGGCTACCGCGTCGGCCTCTACTCCAAGCCGCATCTCGTGCACTTCGAGGAGCGCTGCCGTGTCAACGGGGCGATGGTCGATGGCGCGGCGCTGCTGCCGCACTTCGCGGCGGTCGAGGCGGCGCGCGGCGACATCAGCCTGACCTACTTCGAGTTCACGATGCTCGCGATCCTGCGGCTGTTCTCGCAGCAACCGCTCGACCTCGTGATCCTCGAAGTGGGTCTCGGCGGACGGCTCGATGCGGTCAACGCGATCGATGCCGATTGCGCGGTCATCACGAGCATCGCGATCGACCACGCCGAGTACCTCGGCGACACGCGCGAGGCGATCGGGCGAGAGAAGGCCGGCATCATGCGCGCCGGCCGGCCGGTGGTGTGCAGCGATCCGGCGGCGCCGCGCAGCATCGTCGATGTCGCGGCCGAAGTCGGCGCGGATCTGCGTCTGATCGGGCGCGACTTCAACGTCGCGGGTGACAAGCAGCAGTGGCGCTGGACGGGGCGGCATCTGCGCTACCACGCGCTCGCGTACCCCGCGCTGCGCGGCGCGAACCAGTTGCTCAATGCAGCGGGCGTGCTGGCGGCGTTCGAGGCGCTGCGCGAGCGTCTGCCGATCACGGCGCAGGCGGTGCGTCAGGGCTTCGCGCGCGTCGAGTTGCCGGGCCGCTTCCAGATCGTGCCGGGCCAGCCGACGCTGGTGCTGGATGTCGGCCACAACCCGCACGCGATCGCCACGCTCGCGCAAAACCTCGATCAGATGGGTTTCTATCCGCGCACGCACGCGGTGTTCGGCGTGATGGCCGACAAGGACATCGACGCGATCTTCAAGCGCATGGCGCCACTCGTCGATCACTGGCATCTGACCGACCTGCCGATCGCGCGCGCGGCCAGTGCCGCGGCGCTGGCCGCACGCCATGCGAGCCTCGCGCTGACCGGGCCCGGTCCGGTGACCGTGCAGACCCACGCGACACCGCGCGCGGCGCTGGCCGCGGCCCTCGAAGCGGCCGACCCCGCTGATAGAATCGCGGTCTTCGGATCGTTCCACACCGTGGGCGGTGTGCTGCAGGGCGGCTTGCCTCGGCTGACCGGCCAACACAGCGGTTGAGTCCACTAACTCCTCAACACCCGCCGAATCCGGCGCCGTCCACTCTCATCGCATGGGTCTGCTCTCCATCTTCAAGCGCCAAGGCGAGACGCCCCGCGCCGCACCCGCTGGCGAGAGCGGTGACGAAGTCCAACGCGCGCGCACGCGCGCACGCCGCCGCCTCATTGGCGCCGCGGTGCTGCTCGGCGTGGGCATCGTCGGCTTCCCGCTCGTGTTCGAGACTCAACCGCGGCCGATCCCGGTGAACATTCCGATCGAGGCCCCAGCGAAGGACGGTGCGCCGCCGCTGGCCATGCCCGCGGCCCGCCCCGCCGTGGCGGCGCGCGTGG
>Ga0209023_10003277_pt1 | contig 19437 bp, 16 predicted proteins | sample LakOneMetagenome_FD_187468 | JGI IMG/M metagenome (GOLD analysis project Ga0209023, IMG submission 187468) | Freshwater and sediment microbial communities from Lake Erie, Canada (SPAdes) (version 2) | ecosystem: Environmental > Aquatic > Freshwater > Lentic | place: Lake Erie, Canada...
GGCGGGCGCGCGCCGCGGGTACGGCGCGGGCCCGGATGGGGTGCGCCGGGGTGACGGGGGAGTGGCGGGCGCGGCGCGGGGTGACGGCTCGGGGGAACGGGATAGCGTGAGGACTATGGCTTCCCACTCAGCACCCATTCGCACGGCCGTGATCGGGTTCGGGCTCTCCGGACGCACCTTCCACAGCCCCTTCGTCGCGGCGAACCCGGAGTACTCACTCGATGTGATCGTCACGGGCGATCCCGAGCGGCAAGCGGATGCCCGGCGCTTGCATCCGTCAGCCCGGATCGTATCCGACGCGGCGGAGCTGCTTGCGAACACCGACGACCTCGACCTCGTCGTGATCGGTTCACCACCCGCCACCCACGTCCGCCTCGCGGACGCGGCCCTCGATGCCGGCCTCGCAGTTGTCGTGGACAAGCCCTTTGCCGTCACCACCGACGAGGGCCGCGCCCTGGTGGAGAAAGCCGACCGCCAGGGCGGAACGCTCACGGTATTCCACAACCGGCGCTGGGACGGTGACTTCCTCACCCTGCAGTCCCTCGTCGAGGCCGGCACCCTCGGCCCGGTGCGGCGCTTCGAATCCCGGTTCGAGTTCTGGAAGCCCGTGCCGCGGCCATCCTGGAAGCTCAAGGCCACCCCGCGCGATGGTGGGGGACTGCTTTACGACCTCGGCCCGCACCTCATCGACCAGGCCCTAGTGCTGTTCGGCCCGGTTGCGGATGTCTACGCCGAGACGCTCATCCGGCGGGACGGCGGCCTCGCCGATGATGACGTCTTCGTGGCACTGACGCACGAATCCGGCACGACGTCCCACTTGTGGATGAACGGTCTCGCCGCGCAGCGCTCGCCGCGCTTTCACGTGCTCGGCTCGGAGTCCGCCTACACGGTGTGGGGGCTTGATCCCCAGGAGGCAGAGCTGAAAAAGGGAGCTGCACCCACAGACGCGGACTTCGGTGTGGCCGACGAGGCCGACTGGGGTCTGCTCGGCGTCGACGGAGATCTGACGCCCTATCCCACCGAACGCGGTCGCTACGACCTGTTCTATGCGGGGCTGGCGGAGTCGATCCTGCGTGGCGCAGCGGTGCCTGTTGACCCCCGAGACGCCCTGCGAGTGATCGAGATCATCGAGCGGATCCACGCCGCCCGATAGCGATGCGGCCGAGGATACGACCTAGCGGGTGGTGGTCCAGTCGAGGTTGATGATCTGCTGCAGGTAGATCCGCTCGCCGAGCCCGGGTACAGACGGGTTCATGGTGAGCAGCAGCTGAACCGGGATGTTGAATCGCTGGGCGATGTCGAAGAAGGAATCTGCTTCGACGACCGTGTACGTGACAAGCGCGCCGGCGGCGTTGGCCACGGCAGGACCCCGTGCCCCCGGGGTGACGCCGAGGTCGACGGCCGGCCCCTGCGGCAGCGGAACCGGTTCCGCGTTCGGCACCAGGTTGGGCACCTCCGGATTGGGGATGAGGGCGGCGGGTTCTTCAGTGGCCGTTGGCTCGGGGCTTGGTGAGGGCGTCGGCGACGGCGTGGGTGTCGCTGCGGGACTCGGCGTGAACGTGACCGTCACGGCCGGTGTCGGCGTTCCCGAGCAGCCGGCGAGAACTACGAGCAGGACGACCGCCGCAGATGTGACCGCGGCTCGGTGCGACAGAATGCGAAAAATGGTGACCCCCCAGTTGTTCGACCCGACAGCTGTGTTGCAACTGTCCGTGACGTGTGAACCTTACCGCACGAGCTCAGGTCAGCATTCGATCACGTTCACGGCGAGGCCGCCCTCGCTGGTCTCCTTGTACTTGGTCATCATGTCCAGGCCGGTCTGCCGCATCGTTTCGATCACCGTGTCGAGGGAGACGAGGTGGGTCCCATCGCCGTGCAGGGCCAGCCGGGCGGCCGAGACGGCCGTGGAGGAGGCTATCGCGTTACGTTCGATGCACGGCACCTGTACGAGCCCGCCGACCGGGTCGCAGGTGAGCCCGAGGTGGTGTTCCATGGCGATCTCGGCTGCGTTCTCCACCTGTCGGGGCGTCCCGCCGAGCACGGCGCAGAGCGCCCCGGCGGCCATCGCGCATGCCGAGCCGACCTCGGCCTGGCAGCCGCCCTCCGCGCCGGAGATGGAGGCGTTCGCCTTCACCAGGGAACCGATGGCCACAGCGGTGAGGAGGTAGCGACGGATGCCGGTGGCATCCGCTCCCGGCACGAAGCGCAGGTAATAGTGCCCGACGGCGGGAATGATGCCCGCGGCGCCGTTCGTCGGCGCCGTGACGACACGTCCGCCGGAGGCGTTTTCTTCGTTCACGGCGAGGGCGAAGGCGTGCAGCCATTCGGTCGAGGTGTCGCGGTCTCGTTGGGACTGACCATCATATTCCTCGAGGCGCATACGAACGGATGCGGCGCGGCGCTTGACCTTCAGGCCGCCCGGCAGGGTTCCCGAGGCCTGCAACCCGGCCTCGACGCACAGCCGCATCGCATCCCAGATCGCGTCCAGCCCGGCGTTGAGCCCGGCTTGGCCGTGGAGAGCCTCCTCGTTGCGCCGAGCGACCTCGCAGATTCCGATGTCGTGCTCGTCGCACAGGTCGAGCAGTTCAGCAGACGAGGCGTAAGGCAGGGGATGGGGCGTTGCCGGGCAGGCCGCCTCCTGGTCGCCGTCCTGGCGGATGAAGCCGCCGCCGATCGAGTAGAACGTCTCGGTGAACAGGGGGAAGTCGTCGGGCTCACCCCAGGCCGAGATTGTCAGCGCATTCGGATGGCCGGGAAGCCGGGTGCGGGGCTCGAAGGTCACATCGCCCCGGCTGATCGGGATGGTGTGCCCGCCGAGCAGGGTGAGGGTCGCGCCGTCCGCCAGCTCCGACCAGGCGCCGCGCACATCGCTGGGGTCGCAGGTCTCCGGCCGGAATCCGGACAGGCCCGCCAGCACGGCGTCGGGGGTGCCGTGGCCGAGGCCGGTGGAACCGAGCGAACCGAACAGCGAACAGCTGATCCGCGTCACGCCGGGCAGTAGGCCCGAATCTCGCAGGCGCTCAGCAAAGACGCGGGCGGCCCGCATGGGTCCGACCGTATGGGAACTGGATGGACCGATCCCGATGGAGAACAGGTCGAGAGCCGAGACGTACGCTGTCACGCCTTCATAGTACGGGCAATCACGCTCGGCCTTGACGCTTCTACGCATAACGCGAGCCCCCGCGATGAATCAGCGGGGGCTCGCGAGCGTCAGAAGACGGTGCAGTCAGGCGTCAGCGCGCTCAGGCGATCGTGAAGGTGATGGTGGAGACATAGGGGGTCTGGCTGCCGGCGCCGAATGCTCCGGGCCAGTTGGAGCGGAAGGTGTCGGCCGGTACGTGGAGGCTGTACCCGACGCCGCTCAGCGTGTACTTGCCCTTGCCGGTCCCAGTGGTGGAGGAGACCAGCGCCTGGGAGCTGGTGCTCATGGTGACAGCGGAGGTGCTGGGCGCCGCGTCGGAACCCGCCGCGGCCACGACGGCGCCGGGGGTGATGATCAGGTTGGTCACGGCCAGGGTGCGGGCGGTTGAGTCAAGGCCGGATCCGGCTGCGCTCGTGAAGTCCGTCGCGCTCGCTGACAGCGTCCACGGGGCGGTGTCGCCGCGGGCGTTGGTGATCGTCCACACCGGAGCCGTACCGGTGGAGTACAGGGTATCGGTGCCGTTCAGGGTGACGTCGGTCATGCTGGTGGGCGCCGTGGCAGACGCGGTGAGAGTTCCGGCCAGGACGGTCGTGTTGATGTCTCCTCCACCTGCTGCGGAGCCCGGCACAGCGTTTGCCGGGCTGAGGGCAACGCTGAGCATGATGCCGGCCGTTACGATGATGCCGGCGGTCTTGACGAAAGCGTGCATTGAATGTCCTCTTATTTGTTTGCCGAATCGGGCGGGTTGGCCCGATTGGGCTGCCTGGTGACAATAACTCAATATTTACAGCCCTATCTCAAGTCCGACCGGTTGCCGGCGCAGGGTTCGATCAGGGTTTGCGCAAGACTGCACGCGGTTCAGGAGATGGTGACCGTCAGTACCGAGACATAGGGGTTGAGTGTCGAGCTGTTGATCACGCCGGAATAGTTGGACCGGTAGGCGTTCGGCGGGATCACCAGGCTGAACGACGGCGTCAGGAGGTAGTTTCCGCGGTGGGGGCCCACGGTCGTGATCAGGGCTTGGGGTGAGACGGACAGGGCCAACGGCGGTGCCGAAATGCCCGTGCTCGGGTCGGCCCCTGTATCGGCCACCACCGTGCCGGGCGTGATCGTCAGGTTCCCCACCGACAGCGTGCGCGCAACCACTTCGACCAGCCCGGCTGCGCTCGTGGGCGTTGTGGCCTCGGCCGTGACCGTCCACTCGGCTCCGGTGCCGCGCGGATCCGATATCGTCCATTCGGTGGACGATCCGGTCGCGGTCTGGGGCATCCCGTTCAGGGTCACCGATGACAGCGTCGCTCCGGTCGCCACGATTGCCAGTGGCCCCACGACGGAGACCGGCTCCGGACTGATGAAGGTCGACGAGTCGATCACGACCGCGCCGATGTAACTGAGGGCGCGGCCGGTGATCGCGCACCCGGCGCCGATGGTGATCGCGCCGGCGCCGAGGATGGTTCCGATGAACCCGCAGTTCGCCCCCATCGTGACCGCGCCCAACACCTGCCAGAACACCCGCGACGCCTGTGCGCCGTTCACGAGGAAGATATTGCTGGAAGCGGCTATGTTGAACGCGGCACCGATCTGGAAAATGAAGACGGCATTCGGGTTTCCCTGGCCGTCCAGGAAGATCGGGGTGCTGATGGCGATCGCCGCGGTCGCCTTGTAGGTGCCGGCCCGGAAGGTTTGTCCGGCCAGGTCGCCGGCGATGTTCCCGGTAGGCACGCGGGCCGCGGCTTCGTCGTAAGCCAGCTTGACATCGGCCTCGGCCTGACCGGCGTTTGCATCATTGAGATGGATCTGTCCTCCGATGATGATTCCCGGCGGAAACCCGGTGACGGCCACGCCGGGGCTGGTGCCGACATCCCCGGTCACGGTGGACAGGCCGGTGTTCGCCACCGAAATGTTAGACAGCAGGGCATAGCTGAGAGCAGCCCCCAAGGGAATCGGGGCCTCGCTTGAGAGTGCGGTCGCGTTCAAGGTGACCGCGCCGGAACGTGACAGCGCCCGGCCGGTGAAGCCAGTGCTGCTGCCGACGGTGATGGAGCCTTGGGACAGCACGGTTCCGAGGAAGGCCGAGCCCGAACCGAGGTTCACCGAGCCGGCCACCTGCCAGAAGATCCGCGACACCTGGGCGCCGTTGATGACCTTTACCGCGCTCCCCGCGGATGTCGTGAGGGTGGACGGGAGCTGCAGAATAAAGACCCCGTTGGTGTTGCCCTGGCCGTCGAGCAACAGCGTTCCGGTGAGGGTGAGCGCCGCCGCCGCTGAGTAGATCCCGGCTGTGAGGGTTTGACCGCCCAGGTTCCCGGAGAGGCTCGCTGTCGACGGGCGCGCCGCGGCGTCGTTGTACGCTGCCGTCAGGTCGACCTGTGCCTGCTGCGCCGAAATGTCGTTGACATGCGTGCTGCCGCTGGTGGTCCCCGGTGGAAAACCGGTGAGGACGGTGCCCGGGCTCACTCCCAGGTCGCCGCTCATCGTCGTCGCGCCGCTATTGACGACGGATGTGCCGGCCAGCACCGAGTAGGCGCCCGCCGTGGCGAGTTTCACTGGTCCTTCGGGCAGAACTACGCTTGAATCCAGGGCGAGACCTCCGGCGACCGCGAACGCGCGTCCGACCACGGTGCAGCCCGCGGCGAATGAGATCGCGCCGAGGCCCAGGACTGTGCCGGTGAATTTCGCGGCGGCCCCGAAGGAGGCGGCGCCGAGCACCTGCCAGAACACCCGGGAGGACTGTGCCCCATTGATCAGGTTGACGCTGGCGGATGCGCCCATGGCGAAGGCGGCGCCGATCTGGAAGATGAAGACGGCATTAGGGTCACCCCCGGCGTCGAGAGTGAAAGTGGAGCTGATGGTGACGGCCCCGGACGAGTAGTAGACCCCGGGCGTCTTGGTGGTGCCGCCGAGGTCGCCCGCGAACAGGCCGGTCGGCACCTGTGCGGCGGCGGCGTTGTAGGCGGCCATTGCGTCCGCCTGCGCCTGCCCGGCTGCCGCATCGCCGGCGTGTACCGTGCCGTTGACCAGGCCCGGTGGGAATCCGGTCACGGCCACTCCGGGGTAGGTGCCGATGTCGCCGCTGACCTTGGAGGAGGCCGTGTTGGCCACCGCTGTTGCGCCTAGCAGGGAATACGTCGTCGCCGTTCCCAGGTTCACGAGGGTTGCCGCGTGGGCGGCGGGAGCGCAGATCAGTCCCTGAACCAGCAGCACGACGATCAACGCGAGGATGGGAAGGCTGGTGCGCCGTCCGGCACGATTCCCAGGGGCGCGCATCAGTTGAAGATCTGGAGTTCGTCGACGGAGGCGGCAGCACCGGCACCGGCACCGGCATCGGCTTCTGCCGAGGCGTGACGGGAGCGACGGGCCAGAACCCACCAGCGCACAAGTGCAAAGACCAGGGCGGCCAGCAGCAGCAGGATGATGAGCAGAATCCACCATGGTATGTAGACGAAGTTTGTACTCACCCGGTCAATGCCCGCCTCGGACGTCAGCACGGCTTCAGCACGACCGATCTGCAGAAACGGCGCCGGACTGAGGGTGGCTTGCAGGTTGAGTGTGGCTCCCGGCAGGATGCTTTCCGGGGTGGTGAAGTCCAGTTCTTTCGTCGCTCCGATCCAGCTGTGCACGTCGAGCGTCGCCGAGGGGTGCAGAATCATGTTCCCGGTGTTGGTGATGGGCTGGGTGAACGTGATGTTGTCACCCGAGCGTGACCAGCTCAGGTTTCCGGTGGACAGGGTCTGGGCGGCTTCTCCGTCCACGGTGAGGTAGATGCGCATGCCCTGGCGCTGGATCACGTCGATCCGCACGGCCGTGTCTCCATTTGAGTTGGTGGTTTGCCCCTGCACGGGCGCTTCCTGGATGATCAGGCCGCCGGCGTAGTCCCCGGGGCTGACGTTGGCCGGTACGGAGAGCCGGAACGGAAGTTCGACCTCGGAATCCGCGGGTACGGTGATCGAATCGGCGTCGAGGGTGACCCAGGCGCCGACCCCGGTTCGGGCATCGGACTGCCCGGCAAGCGCGAAGGCGCCCTGCGGCGTGGTCTCGCCGTCCACCGGATAGGTCAGCAGCGTGACGGCTTCGGCGCTGTGATTGCTGATGATCGCCATCGTGTCCATGGCTGCGCCACTGGCCAGGTTGGCGTGCAGGAAATCGGCTTCAAACTTCGGACGGATACCGAGGCTTCCGTTGTCCACGGCTGTCGCCGGGGCGGGCTCAAGAGTGATCAAGAAGGGTGACACGACCAGTGCGGCCAGGAGGAGGGCGATATGTCGGGATCCACGAAGTCCTGACCGGGAACTGCTGGTGTTCATACTCAGACTCTAACTGAGAAAGACTCAATTACCCCCCGAATGGGTGTATTTTTCTCCCCGTGATCACGGCACGCTCGAAACAACGTCGGCGACCACTGGCCCGCTGGCCGGCAGGGGTTGCGGGTGGACATCCAGATTTCGACCGTGGGTGGCTCCGCCGTGATGCCGAGGGATCAGCGGATGACTTTGCGCGCGGTGATCTGCCCGGTGTCGAAACCGAGCAGGTGCAGCCCGCCGTGGAAGCGGGCGTGTTCGATTTTGACGCAGCGGTCCATCACCACCGTGAGCCCCTTCGACTCGGCATACTCGGCGGCGTCTTGATTCCATATGCCCAACTGCACCCAGATCGTGGGTGCGCCGATGGCGAGAACCTCATCGACGACCGCTGGGATGTCGCCGGCCCGGCGGAAGACGTCCACGATATCGGGAACCTCGGGGAGGGCGGCAAGTGACGGGTAGGCCTTCTGACCCAGGATCGTGTCGGCGTTCGGATTCACGAAGTAGACCCGATAGTCGGTGGATTGCTGCAGGTAGGTGCTGACGAAGTAGCTCGACCGGGCGGGATTGGACGAGGCGCCCACGACGGCGATCGATTTGGCGGCGCGCAGGATCTTCAGCCGCGCTTTGGCATCCGGACCTTCCCAGGTGCGCTGGCTCTTGAGCAGTTTCGCCAGTGGCGAGTCTGCAGGCACCGAACAACTCAGGCCGTTCACCAGCCGCACCGTTTCAGTTTCGGTCGCGGCGTCGGTGATTGTTTCCGTCATAGTGAACCTCCTGCGGCCCGGGTGAGGGCCTGGTCGAGATCGTAGATGATGTCCTCCACGTCTTCGATGCCCACGCTGATGCGCACGAGGCCGGGCAGGGCGCCGGCGGCGACCAACTGCTGCTCGCTGAGCTGGGCGTGCGTCGTAGACGCGGGGTGGATGACAAGGGTTTTCGCGTCGCCGATATTGGCCAGGTGGCTGGCCAGGTCGACCGATTCGATGAAGGTGCGGCCGGCATCTCGACCGCCCTTCACGCCGAAGCTGAAGACCGAACCCGGGTCTTTCGGCAGGTACTTCTTAGCGCGCTCGTGGTGCGGGTGGCTCGGCAGCCCGGCCCAGTTCACGTAGTCGATGCGCGGGTCGGCGTCCAGCCACTCGGCGACGGTGCGGGCGTTGTTGATATGCGCTTGCATGCGGTACGGCAACGTCTCCACGCCCTGGGCGAGCAGGAAGGCGGAGTGCGGGGCGAGCGTCGGGCCGATGTCGCGCAGCTGCTCCGAGCGCAGCCGGGTGAGGAAGGCGTATTCGCCGAAATTGCCCGACCATTCGAGTCCGCCGTAGCTGGGGACCGGCTCAGTGAAGAGAGGGAACTTCGTGCTGTCCCAGTTGAATCGGCCGCTCTCCACCACCACGCCGCCGAGGGTGGTGCCGTGTCCGCCGAGGAACTTGGTGGCCGAGTGGATCACAATGTCGGCGCCCCATTCGATCGGTCGGCACAGGTAGGGCGTGGCAATGGTGGAGTCGATGATGAGCGGGATGCCGGCCGCATGGGCGACGGCGGCGAGACCTTCGATGTCGGCCACCTCACCCGAGGGATTGGCCACCGTCTCGGAGAAGATGAATTTGGTCTTGTCGGTGATGGCCGCCGCGTAATCGGCCGGATCGGCGCTCTGCACGAACGTGGTGTCGATGCCGAAACGGCGCAGGGTGACGTCGAGCTGGGTGATCGAGCCGCCGTAGAGGTTGGCGCTGGAGACAATGTGGTCACCCGTGCCGGCGAGGCTGGAGAAGGTGATGAACTGCGCGGCGAGCCCGCTTGAGGTGGCGACGGCGCCGAGTCCGCCTTCCAGGCTCGCGACGCGCTCCTCGAATGCGGCTACGGTGGGGTTGGCCACTCGGGAATAGATGTTGCCGTACTTTTGCAGTGCGAAGCGCGCCGCAGCATCCGCGGTGTCGTCGAAGACGAACGCACTGGTTTGGTAGATGGGCAGGGCGCGGGCCCCGGTCACCGCATCGGGGATGTTGCCCGCGTGAATTGCACGGGTTGAGAAGCCATACTCGCGATCTGCCATGCGTCCACGCTAGCGTCCCTGGCAGCGGACCGGGCACGGGTGCGTAACCTTGCGCAACTCAGAGACCGCCCGGTGCGGTCCGATGTGTGAGAACCTTGAATCAAGGCCCTTTCCGGGTCTCCGGACGAGGGCTCAGTACCCGGCACGCGACAAGACTGGCCAGAAGAGTCGTCATGTCCTGGATCATCCTCGTCGCTTCGGGAGTACTCGAAGCTGTCTGGGCCACAGCGTTGGGCAAATCGGAGGGCTTCAGCAAACTGTGGCCATCGGTCGTCTTCGGCGCGGGCCTGCTGCTGAGCATGGGCGGCCTTGCCCTCGCGATGCGGGATATTCCGATCGGTACCGCATATGCCGTCTGGGTGGGCATCGGTGCGGCCCTCACCGTGACCTGGGCGATGACGTTCGGTGGCGAGCCGGCGTCGCTCCTGAAGGTACTGCTCATCCTCGGCCTGATCGGCTGCGTCATCGGCCTCAAGCTCGTGGACGACAGCCACTGACGCGTAGAACCGGTTCAGACGGTCGTAGCACGCATCTGGCAGACGGGCCCTCGTTTGAACGGGTGCCGGCCGCCCGGAGGAGTGCCGCGACGGGGCCGCGGCTCGGGGGCTTCGCCTAACCGAGTTGAACGGCCCCATAGGCGAGGGCTGCCACCAGCACCCAGGAGAGCAGGCCCACCGCCAGGGCGCGCCAGCCGGTGCGCACGAGCTTGACGAGCCGCACGGCCGAGCCCAGCCCGAACAGGGCCATCGCCAGCAGGGCGGTCTGCACGGCGTCCGCGAACTCGAGTGCCGGAGCGGGCAGGGGCACGACACTGCCCAGCACCACGGCCGCGATGAACCCCACCACGAACAGCGGGATGAGCGGCACCCCGGCGGACGAATCGCCGGTGAGTACGTCACGTCGGCGCTGGGCGACGGAGGCGACTGCCACGATCGGTGCCAGCATCAGCACGCGGGTGAGCTTCACGACGATGGCGATGGCGAGGGCGGCGGGACCGGCCACCTGAGCCGTGGCCACGACCTGGCCCACGTCATGCACGCCCGCGCCGACCCAATGGCCGAATTCGGCGGCCGAGAGATTCAGCGGATGCCACAGTACGGGCAGTACGGCGATTGCCAGGGTGCCGCACAGAGTGACGAGGGCGATGGACGTGGCGGTATCCTCGTCTTTCGCTTTCACGACCCCGCTCATGGCACCGATCGCGGAGGCGCCACAGATGGAGAAGCCGCTGGCGATCAACAGCGGTTGCTGACCGGGTAGGCGGAAAAGTCGGCCCAGCCCCAGGGTGCCGGCGAAGGTGACCAGTACGAGTGTCACGGTCGTGGCAATGGTGATCCAACCGAGCCCAGCCACGTCGCCGAGACTGAGTTTGAGGCCGAGCAGCACGATTCCCAGACGCATGAAGCGGCGCGCGGCGAGGCTGAGTCCGGGAGCGAGCACGCCGGTGAGCGCGCTGCGCAGCGCGGGCAGCTGACCCACGGTGATTCCCAGCACGACCGCCACGGTCAGCAGGGGAGCCGCAGGAACCAAGGCATGAACGCCCCAGGAGACTGCTGCGGCGGAGACCGCCACGAGAACGCCAGGCAGCCACATGGGTTCCAGCTTATTGCCCGCTGGGCGTCATGCGGGCTCCGCGCTGCCAGCTGTAACGGGCCGGTTGCACACAAATGCCGCTCTTCCCGGAGGACGAGCGGCATTCATGAGAGAGAAAACTACCGGTAACGGAAGCGGGCCACCATCGGGCAGTCGAACGGGTCGCGGGCGGCGAGACCGACTCGGTTCAGGTATTCGATGACAATGCCGTAGGACTCGAACACACCCGTCTCGGTGTACTTGATGTTGTGAGACAGGCAGTATTCCTTGGTGATCTCCTGTGCCTTCCGCAGGTGCGGCCGTGCCATGTTCGGGAACAAGTGGTGTTCGACCTGGTAGTTCAGGCCACCCATGTACGTGTCGATGAACGTGCCACCGCGGATGTTACGTGAGGTCAGCACCTGACGGCGCAGGAAGTCGACCTTGCTCTCGGCCGGCAGCTGAGGCATGCCCTTGTGGTTGGGGGCGAAGGATGCGCCCATGTACACGCCGAACACCGCGAGCTGCACACCGATGAAAGCAAAAGCCATTCCCAGCGGAAGGAAGAAGAAGATCACAGCGACATAGAGCACCACTCGGGTGACGAGCATGGTGATTTCCACAGCGCGGCTGTCCACTTTGTGCTTGCCGAATACTGTTTTGAAGCCCTGCACGTGCAGGTTGAAGCCTTCGAACATCAGGAGCGGAAAGAAGAAGTAGCCCTGCTTGCGGGTCACAAGCGCGCCGATTCGGCTGACCTTGGCCGCGTCTTCTTCACGGAACACGATGAAGTCGGGTTCGATGTCGGGGTCCTTGCCGATCACGTTCGGGTTGGCGTGGTGACGACTGTGCTTGGTCATCCACCAGGCATAGCTGATGCCCACGAACAGGTTCGCCAGGATGCGTCCGGCCCGGTCGTTTGCCTTGCCGGATTTGAACACGGCGCGGTGGGATGCTTCGTGGGCCAGGAAGGCGAACTGCGTGAAAATGATGCCCAGGGCGGCCGCGATCAGCAGCTGGTACCAGGTGTTGCCGAGCAGCACGAAGCCGGTCGCAGCCGCGGCGGTTGCCACGACGAGAATGGAAAAGACCATCCAGTAGAAGCCGGTGCGTCGGCCCAGCAGCCCGAGATTGCGCACAGTGTGCAACAACGAGGAGTACTCACTCGTGGGGTTCTTATTGTCTCCACCCGGACGAGTCCGAACGATACGGACCGCGGGTGCGGCGGTTATTTCCGACATGAGGCCTTTTTTGAGAGATAAGACTTCCCAGTCGGTTGTGAGCAATTACTCGTAAAGCAGATACCGTCAGTCTAGGGTCGGGACCCCTCCCAACACCAAGTTTTCACACACTATTCCCAGTCATTATATGCCTGTTTGAGAATATATCAAGCATCATTCATCTCCAACTGGGAATCCAGGTGTGGAGCTGCCAGAAGGTGAAGGAGGTCTGGGCTCCGGTCCAGAGTGGATAAAAGAAAGCGCTGATCAAAACGCACAAAATCAGAAAGACCAGCACGATTCTGCGGCCGATCACGGGTGTGGGCGCCGTGGGGTGAACACCGGGCGACTCAGGCGAGCGGGCGAGCAGAAGCCCGATCACGAAGGTGAGCCCGAGCAGCAGATACGGTTCAAAAGCGATGGTGTAGAACTGGAAAACCGTGCGGTTGAGGTACATGAGCCACGGCAGATACCCGGCGACCATGCCCATCATGATCAGTCCGACGCGCCATTCGCGATAGCGGGCCAGCCGGTACACCAGATAGAACAGGGCGGCCGTGGCGGCCCACCAGATCAGCGGATTGCCCACCGAGGTGATGGCTGCCGAACAGCTGTCCGAGAGGCAGCCATCCTCCCCGCGGCTCGTGCCGACGTAGTACATGCTGGTGGGGCGGATCATGAACAGCCAGGTAAGCGGGTTGGCCTGGTAGGGATGCGGCGTGGATAAGCCCACGTGATACGTGTACGCGGCCACCTGATAGTGCCAGAAGCTTTGGACGGTGTGCGGAACCCATGCCAGCTGACCCGTCCAGGCAGCACCGACCGAGTCGGCCCAGGTGCGGTAGTAGCCGCCACGGGTGAGGAACCAACCCGTCCACGATGCAAGGAACGTGACAAGGGCGATCGGCACCAGCAGCAGGAGGTTGGCCGGCGCCTGCTTGAGGATGGCGGCACTCGCCCAGAAGGTGACGCCGGCGCGCCGTCGGGCGAGCGCATCGACGACCACCGTGTACACGCCGAACGCTGCCAGAAAGTAGATTCCCGACCACTTCACCGAGCAGGCCAGTCCGAACGCCAGCCCCGCCGCCATCAGCCACGGGCGCCACCAGAGGGTGGGTCCCCAATGCGGATCCAACCCGACGGCTCGCCGCCGGTCCAGCCAGGCACCGAGTCTTTGCTGATGCCAGGGCCGGTCGAGGAGGATGGCGCCGAAACCCAACAGGGCGAAGAACATCACCGAATTGTCCAGCAACGCCACCCGGGACATCACGATGGCGTGGCCGTCGATCGCGAGCAGGAAACCGGCGATCGTGGCCAGCGTGAGAGATCCGAACAACCGGCGGGCGATCAGCATGATCAGCACCACGGCGAGAATGCCGATGACAGCCGTGGAGATTCGCCATCCCCAGCTGCTGGCCGGACCGACGGCCGCCATGCCGAGGGCGATCAGCCACTTCCCGAGCGGGGGGTGCACGACGAAGGAGGGATCCGTGGTGAAGACGTTTGTCTGGCCGCCGGCGAAGAGCGCGTCGGCCCCGTCGGGCCAGGTCGATTCGTACCCGTTGTTGAAGAGGGTCCAGGCATCCTTCACGTAGAAGGTCTCGTCGAAGACGAGGGAATGCGGGGAGCCGAGGTTCCACAGCCGCAACGCGGCCGCCAGGACAACGACGAGAATGGGGGCAGCCCACCGGACCCATCGACTAGTAGCGAGCACCGTCCCATCGTACTGACGATCACCTGACCTGAGAGAATGGGTTCATGATCATCCTCGCAGCCACACCGATCGGAAACCTCGGGGATGCCTCCAAGCGCCTGGTCGAGGCGCTCAGCACCGCAACAGTTGTCGCCTCGGAGGACACTCGGGTCACCATCCACCTGCTCAAGGCGCTCGGCATCGAGAACCGGCCGCGACTGATCAGTCTGCACGACCACAATGAGCGCGGCAAGGCCGCCGAGCTGGTGGAGCTGGCCCGCGACACCGACCTGCTCGTGCTCAGCGACGCGGGCATGCCCACGGTCTCCGATCCCGGTTTCCACCTCGTCGACGCGGCCGTGGCAGCCGGTGTCGTGGTGTCGGCATTGCCCGGGCCGTCTGCCGTGCTCACGGCGTTGGCCGTGTCGGGGCTGCCGACGGATCGATTCACGTTCGAGGGATTCCTGCCTCGCAAGCACGGCGAACGCGTGAGTGCTCTCCGGGAACTCGCTGACGAGCGTCGCACGATGGTGTTCTTTGAATCGCCCAATCGGCTGGCTGCGAGCCTCACCGACATGGCGGCCATGCTCGGCGCCGAGCGCCGGGTGGTGGTCTGCCGCGAGCTGACCAAGTTCTATGAGGAAGTCAAGCGTGGAACGGCGGCCGGGCTTGCCGACTGGGCCGCGCCGGGCGTGCGCGGCGAGATCTGCATCGTGGTGGCCGGGGCGGAAAAGAAGGTCTTGAACCTGGCGGACGGCGTGCGCGAGGTGCTGGTGCTGGTGGCCGGCGGAGCCCGCTTGAAGGAAGCCGCGGCCGACGTCTCGGTGGCCAGCGGGTTGGGCAAGCGGGAACTGTACGAGAGTGCGCTGCAGGCCAAGACCGGCAAAGCGGATGCCAAACCCGACCGCTCCGACTTCCCGCTGGGGTGATGCGCCCCCGGCCTTGAGCCGCGTTGTACGTCACACGACGTGGGGCCCGGTCGTCTCCGCCTAAGATGAAGCCATGTCCGACGGCTCTTCTTTCTACATCACCACGCCCATTTTCTACGTGAATGATGTCCCGCACATCGGGCACGCATACACCGAGGTGGCTGCTGACGTGCTCGCCCGCTGGCACCGCCAGTCGGGAGAGAACGCCTGGCTGCTCACCGGAACCGACGAGCACGGCCAAAAGATCCTGCGCACGGCCACCGCCAACGGCGTGACGCCGAAGGAATGGGCCGACCGCCTGGTCGAAACCGCGTGGAAGCCGCTGCTCGAGACGGTGAACATCGCCAACGACGATTTCATCCGCACCACCGACGAGCGCCACGAGGTGAACGCGCAGAAGTTCCTGCAGCACCTGCAGACCGAGGGACACATTTACACGGGCGAGTACGAGGGGTACTACTGCGTGGGCTGTGAGGAATACAAGCCCACCTCCGATCTCGTGGACGGCACCGGCGAAGACGCCGGCGTGCTGGTGTGCGCGATCCACTCCAAACCCGTCGAACTGCTGCACGAGAAGAACTACTTCTTCAAGATGAGCGCCTTCGCCGACCGGCTGCTGGCCCTGTACGAAGAGAACCCGAACTTCGTGCAGCCCGAGTCGGCCCGCAACGAGGTCATCTCCTTCGTCAAGCGCGGCCTGAGCGACCTGTCGATCTCCCGCTCGAGCTTCGACTGGGGCATCAAGGTGCCGTGGGACGAGTCCCACGTCGTCTACGTCTGGTTCGACGCCCTGCTGAACTACATCACCGCCGCCGGCTACGGCCAGGATGACGAAGCCTTCGCGAGCCGCTGGCCGGCCACGCACATCGTGGGCAAGGACATCCTGCGCTTCCACGCCGTCATCTGGCCGGCCATGCTGATGGCGGCGGGAATTCCCGTTCCCCGACAGGTATTCGGCCACGGCTGGCTTCTGGTGGGCGGCGAGAAGATGAGCAAGTCCAAGCTCACCGGCATCGCCCCGAGCCAGATCACCGACACCTTCGGCTCCGACGCCTTCCGCTACTACTTCATGCGCGCCATCAGCTTCGGCCAGGACGGCTCCTTTTCCTGGGAGGACCTCTCGGCCAGGTACCAGTCCGAACTCGCCAACGGCTTCGGCAACCTCGCCTCCCGGGTGATCGCCATGGTCCTGCGGTACTGCGACGGGGAGGTCCCCGTCGGCGGCGAGCCCACCGAGGCGGACCTCGGTATCCGGGCAACCGAGAAGCGGGTGACGGATGCCTCAGCGGCGTTCATCGATCGGCTCGCCATCCACGAGGCCGTCGCATCCGTGTGGGAACTCGTCGACGAGCTCAACGGCTACATCACCCTTCAAGAGCCGTGGGCGCTGGCCAAGGACCCGGCCAGCCGCGCGCGCCTCGAAACCGTGCTGCACACGGCCGTTCGCGGCTTGGGCACGCTCACCGTGCTGCTCTCACCGGTGATCCCGGTGGCGACCGGCACGCTCTGGAGCGCCCTCGGTGGCAGCGGCGCCCTGGCTGAGCAGCGCATCGACCGCGCGTGGGACTGGGCCGGCGGCACGCAGGTGACGGCGCTTGAACCACTCTTTCCCCGGATCGAGTCGACCGTTGGCTAGCGACGGTGCACCGATCCGGCAGCGAGACAAGGGTGCCGGGCGGGACCTGAGCTACCCGCCGCTGCCGGAACCCCTGTCGGTGCCGATTTACGACAACCACACTCACCTCGAGATCGCTGACGGCGAGAATCCGCTGGGCTATACCGAGCAGCTCGACCGCGCGTCAAGCGTTGGCGTACGCGGAGTCATCCAGGTCGGTGGCGATCGGGAAACATCGCGCTGGTCCGCCGAGATGGCCCTGATCGAGCCGCGCATGCTGGCTGCCGTGGCGATTCACCCCAACGAGGCCCCTGTCTATGCGGCGGCCGGCACCCTGGACGATGCGATCGCCGAGATCAGTGAACTCGCCGCGCGCCCGCGCGTAGTCGCCGTCGGCGAGACCGGACTGGACTTCTTCCGCACCGAAGAACCCGGGCACGCCGAGCAGTACCGTTCCTTCGAGGCGCACATTGAGATCGCGAAGCAGAACAACCTCGCCCTGCAGATCCACGATCGTAATGCGCACGCCGAGGTGATCGCCACGCTGTTGCGGGTCGGCGCCCCGGAGCGCACGGTGTTCCACTGCTTCTCGGGGGACGCCGAGATGGCGCGCATCTGCGCCGAGCACGGCTGGTACATGTCCTTCGCCGGCAATGTCACCTTCGGCAACGCGCATGACCTGCGCGCCGCTCTCGCGGTGGCACCGCGCAACCTGTTGCTGGTGGAGACCGACGCGCCCTTCCTCACCCCGATGCCCTACCGAGGCCGCCCGAATGCCCCGTACCTGCTGCCGAACACCCTGCGTGCGATGGCCACCCACCTTGAAACGGATGTCTCGCTGCTGTCTGCTCAAATCACGTCCAACACCGAGCTCGTCTATGGGCGCTGGGACGCCGAACCGGTGACGGCGGCGCACGATGTCGACCGTTCCGGCGTGGCGCCGGTCGGCGGCCTCGCATGACCGGCGCGTTGATTCCGGAGTCCACTCCGGACAAGGTCCCGCAGAAACTGCTCGGCCCGGCGGAGATCCGCGACCTCGCGGAGATGCTCGGAGTGAACCCCACCAAGAAACTGGGTCAGAACTTCGTCATCGACGGCAACACCGTGCGCCGGATCGTGCGGGTGGCGCGGGTGACAGCCGGAGACGTGGTGGTCGAGGTCGGACCCGGACTCGGCTCGCTGACGCTGGGCATTTTGGAGGCCGGCGCGAGCGTCGTGGCCGTCGAAATCGACGACCGTCTCGCCGAGCAACTTCCGCTTACCGTCGAGCTCATGCAGCCGGGCGCCCCGCTCACCGTCATCCGGGCCGACGCCCTGAAGATCCAGTCACTTCCGGGAGACCCGACCCGACTGGTGGCCAACCTGCCGTACAACGTCTCGGTGCCGGTGCTGCTCTACCTGCTGGAGAACTTCGCGTCGATCCACGCCGGCGTGGTCATGGTGCAGGCGGAGGTCGGCGAGCGTCTCGCGGCCCCGCCGGGCAGCAAGGTCTACGGCAGCCCGAGCGTCAAGGCAGCATGGTACGGAGCCTTCCGCACGGCCGGCAAGGTGAGCCGTCAGGTATTCTGGCCGGTTCCCAATGTCGACTCGATCCTGATCGCCTTCGAGCGCCGCGCCGAACCCCTCGAGAGCGAGGAGCTGCGCCTGGCCACGTTCGCCCTGGTCGACGCCGCTTTCCAACAGCGCCGCAAAATGCTCCGGCAGTCGCTTTCGGTGGTGCTCGGAGATTCGGCCACAGCATCCGCTCTCATGCAGAGTGCCGGAATCGATCCGACGACCCGCGGTGAACAACTCACCGTGCACGACTTTCTCGCCGTGGCCCGGGCCTGGGTCAGTTCCTGAACCAGGCGCCGACCGTCGGCCGGCGGGCGCAGGCTGGGCTAGGTTAAAGGCATGACGACGACGGCGGCTGGCACCCAGGTTGTGCACGCACGAGCGCCGGGCAAAATCAACGTGTTCCTCAAGGTGGGGGCGGTGATGGAGGACGGCTACCACGAGCTGGCCACGGCCTTCCAAGCCGTTTCGCTCAGCGAAGAGGTGCGCGCGTACCCGGCAAGCGATTTCTCGGTGGAGTTCAGCGGCTCGATCGATACGTCTGGACTGGCCACCGGAGGCAGCAACCTGGCCATCAAAGCCGCCCGCGCGCTGGCCCGCAAGGCGGGCTATCGAGGGGGAGTACACCTCGAAATCGAGAAGAACGTGCCCATCGCGGGCGGGATGGGCGGCGGTTCCGCGGATGCCGCCGCCACCTTGCTGGCCTGCGACGCCCTCTGGGGAACGAACGCCACCAAGGATGAGCTGCTCGCAATCGGTGCTCGCCTCGGCGCCGACGTGCCGTTCGCTTTCACGGGCGGCACGGCCGTGGGCACCGGCCGCGGTGACCAGCTGAGTCCAGCCCTCGCCAAGGGCAAGTTCCAGTGGGTGCTGGCGCTGGCCGAGTTCGGCATGTCCACCCCGGCGGTTTACAAGGAACTCGACCGTCATCGTGATCGGCACGCCCAGGACATCTTTCCGGCCGCGGCGCAGCCCACCGTCGATGCCGGCGTCCTGCTCGCCCTGCGCGCCGGCGACCCGCACATGCTTGCCGACGTCCTGCACAACGACCTGCAGGCGCCTGCGCTGCACCTCGCTCCCGGACTCGGCTCCGTCATTCAGCTGGGCGAGCAGAACGGGGCCCTGGCCGGTATCATCTCCGGCTCCGGTCCGACGGTGGCGTTCCTGGTGGCGGATGCCGACAGCGCCCTTGAACTGCAGGTCGCACTCTCCGCGTCCCGCCTCCGCGTGGTGCGGGCGACGGGGCCGGTGCACGGCGCCAGGCTGATCAACGATTGAACCGGCGCAGCTGACCGGGCGTGTCCCAACGTGCCGTAAACTTGTAGGCTATGGCACATTTGCTCGGGGCTGAG
>Ga0209023_10003278_pt1 | contig 19435 bp, 20 predicted proteins | sample LakOneMetagenome_FD_187468 | JGI IMG/M metagenome (GOLD analysis project Ga0209023, IMG submission 187468) | Freshwater and sediment microbial communities from Lake Erie, Canada (SPAdes) (version 2) | ecosystem: Environmental > Aquatic > Freshwater > Lentic | place: Lake Erie, Canada...
GCAGGTGACGCAACCGGGCCGGCACCTCCTCGCGGCCCACGATCGCAGCGGCGAAAACCGGATCGGTCGGGGCGAGCACCGCTCCGAGCAGGAATGATTGCAGCCACGGCAGCCCCACGACCAGGTGCGCGAATAGAGCGGTGATCAGCAGGGTGAGCGGGAGGCCCAGGAGGAGAGCCCGCCCGGGTAGCCGCCAGGCCGACCGCAGATCCACCAGGCCCACCCGCATGCCGTCGGTGAAGAGCACGGAGAACAGCGCGAGTTCGGCCAGCAGGCCCACGATCGGGTCTCCCGATGTCACCGAGATGACGCCGAGCCCGCCCTGGCCGAGCACGAAGCCGCCGATCAGAAAAAGCACGGCGGTCGACAGCACCGTCCGATTGGCCCGCTCCGAAATCAGCACGCCGATCACGAGCAGCACCGCGAACGCCAGGAGCAGGGCGGCGGTCACGGGGCAGACCGCCGCGGCATCCCCGCGCTGACCTGCGTTCCCGTGATCGCGGTGTACAGGTCGTTCATGGCGACAGTATGCCACCGGGCCTGCCGTGCTGCACGCGAGGTGACTATGTGCGCCCCATGGACGAGCGGCGCTGCACGCGAGGCGACGACTTGCGCCCCATGGCGCGCTGCCACGAGGCAAAAGGTGGCCTCTGGGCGGAGGCCATGGGGCTCTTAGCGGCGACTCGCGGGAGGTGACGCCGCGGGATCAGCGCGAGATGGTACCGGTGAGCGACGCGATGGCCCGCAGGACCACCGGTCGGGCCGCCACCCAGGCCACGATCAGCAGCACGAGCACGCCGGCGAAGATCCAGAACCCGACCCAGCTCTCGTCGTTGCGGCCGGCATACATATGGTTCAGGTTGCGCAGGGCGCCGGTTGCGAACACGAGGAACACGTGCACGGCAATGAAGGCGATGAAGAAGATCATCACCGGATAATGCACGGCGCGGGCCACGCCGATGGGGTAGAGCTTGCTCAGCCGGCGGAACGTCCAGGCCGGGGACATACGTAGGCCGGTCCCAAGTGCCAGTGGGGCGGCCACGAACACGACCAGAAAGTAGCTGATGGTCTGGATCGCGTTGTAGTTGACCCATCCGCTCTCCACCGGCCAGTCGAGTGAGGCGTATTGCAGCAGGGCCGAGAGAGCATTCGGAAAGATGTCCCAGGTCACGGGAACCAGACGCAGCCACTGACCTGTCGCGAACAGCAGCACGTAGAACAGCACGCCGTTGGCGACCCAGAGCGTGTCGAAGGTGATGTGCAGCCAGACGGCGAGGCTCATCCTGGTCGGCGGCCGACGCGTGCGGATCAGCCCGCTGTTGTTGCGCTTCCAAAAAGCCGTCGGTCGCCTCGTGGAATGAATCTGCCAACCCGAACGAATCACGAACAGGATGAAGAAGGCGTTCAAGCCGTGCTGCCAGTTGAGCCAGGCCGGAAAACCGACCGGTGCGGATTCGGGGAGAGTCGTGGTTCCCGGGTACTGACTGAGGAAGGATTGCACCTCCGGCAGGGAGCGGATGCCGCGGGCCGCGAGTACGACACCGGCCACAATCACCAGGGCAATCGGAATGATCCACAGGAGCGCGAACCAGCGGTGTGTGGAGAGAGCGGCGAGACGGCTGCCGGTGGTCATGGGGGACCGTGTCGTCTTCATGATCTTTCTCCTGCGTGCATCTTCACCTGTCAGTGAAATCCTAGTGCTCGTATTGACCCGGACGCGCTGTGGCTGATCAGGTGGGAGGCCCGCTCGCCCCCTTGTCATCGGAGTAAGCGTCGAGTTCGGCTTGGCGCCGGCGGAAGATGGTGAGCTGGCGTCGGCGGGAGTCGTTGATGATTCCGCTCAGGTCGCGCTGTCCAGAGTCTTCTGCCGGGGAGGTCAGGGGAGGGGGTTCCGATTTCATGGCTTGACCACGTTTCTGTCGGGATGGGGAGAAGGCCGCTGCAGGGAGGTGAACCGCTGAGGGTGGATTGCCTGCCGAGGGCCGGGCGAGGCGGGAGCCTGTCGCCTATTGCACTGTCGATTGATGCACTGTCGCTCCGTGATCCGGCTGAGCGGAATCGGAGGTTCGCACACTTTTTTGGGATTTCCAGTGTGCCTGCGAGGAATAGTATTGGATTCCCTGAGGGATGTCAACGGACTTCTTTCAGCACTACTCCGAAGTGAGTGCCGAGTTCATAATTGAGACATATGAACCAATCGACCAGGAGGTAGAACGATGACACAGACTCGACTCAACCCGTACCTGGGCTTCCGTGACACTGCAGCAAAGGCGATGGAGTTCTATCAGTCCGTGTTCGGGGGAGAACTCACGATGAGCACCTTCGCCGAGTTTCACGCCAGTGATGACCCGGCGGAGCAGGACAAGATCATGCATGCCCAGCTGACGACGAGCAACGGACTCACCCTGATGGCTGCCGACACCCCGAACAGCATGGCCTACACGGCGGGCAGCAACTACTCGGTGTCCCTCAGCGGCGACGACGAAGCCGAACTTCGAGGTTACTGGGACAAGCTGGCAGCGGGTGGAATCGTGACGATGCCGCTTGAGACCGCTCCGTGGGGTGACAGCTTCGGCATGTGCGTCGATCGCTTTGGCGTCAGTTGGCTGGTCAATATCGCCGGTGCGCAGGGTGGTCTGATGGCCGAGGGTGGTCTGACCGATCAGCGCCGGCCCGCTGCTGACACGGATACGGTCTGATCCGACCAGGACGAAACGGGCCGAAGCGGCCTCGGTCGGCGTTCGGTCGACACCAAATTCACCGTAACGTGTCGGGGAACACCACCTAGGCTGGGAACCATGACCGGCAAGAAGGAGCCCAGCGACTCCCGCCTCAATGCGGCGCGATATCAGGGTGAGCGCTTGGGTCCTCCGGTAGAGCCCGCCGCGGAGGTGGAAACGAACACAGCCGGGCAGAGCACCATGGAGGCCCGGGAGCAGTACGTGGAAATGGCTATCCAGCAGGCCATCCGCCGAGGCGAGTTCGACAACCTGCCGGGCTCCGGCAAGCCACTGGCCAATTTGCAGAACGCTTACGATCCCGACTGGTGGATCCGGCACAAGATCGAAAGCGAGAAGATCACCGGCCTCGGGCCGCCGGCCCTCACCCTGCGCACCGAAGATGCGGCCCTCGACGGGCGGCTGCACGCAGCAGCTTCCGAGGCCACGGTGCGGGAAATTCTCGAGGACTTCAACAAGCGAGTCATTTCCGCACGCCGACAATTGCTGGGCGGTCCACCCGTGGTGACATCGACGCGAGATGTGGTCGAGGAGCTGGGCGCGTGGCGGGAGCGACGAGCGCGTCGCATGCGGGCCCTCGAGGAGCACCGCGAGCAGGAGGCGGCCGCGCTGGCCGCCATGACGTGGCGCGAGCGCCGCCGGGCGAAGCGGGCGCACTGACTGAACGGCTCCTCGAGCCGGCCACGCGGCACGCCAAACAGCGCAGCACGTCGAACCGCGCAGCAATACCCTGCAACGAGCTGACGCCCCACCCGAAGGCGGAGCGTCAGACCATCATGCGCCGGGTGAGGGGCCTAGGCGTTGTGCGGGCGGCGCTCCGGGCCTTGGCGACTTGCGCCACCGCGGTCGGCCTTCAGCTCGATCAGCTTGCCGCTGATGCGGGTCGCCGAGAGCTTCGAGAACACATCGCTGGACAGGTCGGCGGGCAGTTCCACCAGGGAGAACTCGGGCAGGATCTTGATGTGCCCGAAGTCGTCGCGGCTCAGGCCGCCCTCGTTCGCGAGCGCGCCCACAATCTGACGCGGCTCCACCTTGTGGCGCTTGCCCACCTCGATGCGGTACTGCGACATGGGCTTGCCGCTCGAGCGTACGGGCCGTTCGCTGCGCAGCGGTCGGTCCCCACCGTCACGGCTGTCGCGGCGGTCACCACGATCTGCGCGGTCGCCCCGGTCGCGTTCGGGACGCTCACTGCGTTCCTCACGGGCGAAACGCTGCGCACGGGCGTCTTCAGGGGAGAGCAACAGAGGAGTGTCGCCCTGCGCCACAACGGCGAGCGCCGCGGCGACGTCCGCTTCGGGCACGTCATGGTGCGAGACATAGTGACCGACGATGTCGCGGAACATGCTGATGCGCTCTGACTGGCCGAGCGCCTCGGTGATGGCGTCGTCGAAGCGGGCAAGGCGGGTGACGTTGACGTCTTCCACGCTCGGCAGTTGCATCTGGGTGAGGGGCTGGCGGGTGGCGTGTTCAATAGCGGTGAGCAGACGACGCTCGCGCGGGGTGACGAAGCTGATGGCCGCGCCGCTGCGTCCCGCGCGGCCGGTGCGGCCGATGCGGTGCACGTAGGACTCGGTGTCGATCGGGATGTCGTAGTTGACGACGTGGCTGATGCGGTCCACGTCCAGGCCGCGGGCGGCGACATCCGTGGCCACCAGGATGTCGAGCTTGCCGGACTTGAGCTGGTTGACGGTGCGCTCGCGCTGCACCTGCTGAACGTCGCCGTTGATGGCGGCCGCGGAGTAGCCCCGGGCACGCAACTTCTCGGCGAGCAGCTCAGTCTCGTTCTTGGTGCGGGTGAAGACGATCATGCCCTCGAAGTTCTCGACCTCGAGGATGCGGGTGAGCGCATCGACCTTTTGCGGGTAGGAGACCATCAGGTAACGCTGCGTGGTGTTCGCCGAGGTCGTGGTCTTGTTCTTGACCGTGATCTCTTCGGGGTCGTTCAGGTACTTCTTAGAGATGCGACGGATCTGCGCGGGCATCGTGGCGGAGAAGAGAGCGACCTGCTTGTCGGATGGGGTGTCGGCGAGGATCGTCTCGACGTCTTCCGCGAAGCCCATCTTGAGCATCTCGTCGGCTTCATCGAGCACCAGGTACTTGAGTTCGGAGAGGTCGAGGGTGCCCTTTTCGAGGTGGTCCATGATGCGTCCCGGGGTGCCGACCACAATGTGCACACCGCGGCGCAGCGCGGAGAGCTGCACGCCGTAGCCCTGTCCGCCGTAGACGGGCAGCACGTGCACGCCGCGCATGTGGGCAGCGTACTTCTCGAACGCTTCGCACACCTGCAGTGCGAGCTCGCGGGTGGGGGCCAGGATCAGGGCCTGCGGGTTTTTCTGTGCCATGTCCAGGCGGGACAGGATGGGCAAAGCGAACGCGGCCGTCTTTCCGGTGCCGGTCTGGGCCAGGCCCACGACGTCGCGGCCGGCCAGCAGCGGGGGGATGGTGGCGGCCTGAATGGCCGACGGAGTCTCGTATCCAACGTCTTTGAGCGCCTTGAGCATCGCAGCGTTGAGCCCGAGGTCTGCAAAGGTCTTGGTGGTGCGGGCAGCGTCTGCCTCGGTCTGTTCTGTTGTGTCTTGCGGCGTCATAGTACCAATGGTATTCCCTTGCGGTGTCAGCCCTGTTCGGGGGAGCAGGTTTTTGCGCCTCTGAGCGGATGCCATGCCCCGAACCGTGACGTGTCACGGCGGCACGCGCGGTACGTTGGGAAAGCGGGGCAATTTCTTGTGCCCGTTTGATCGGCACCTCAGAAAGAGAATTATGCGCGTTCGCGCCCATGCACGATCCTGGTTGCGCGCAACTGTCGCCGCCGTCGCCATCGCAGCCCTGGTCACCGGATGCAGCGCCACAGCGCCGACCGCCGCCACGAACACCCTCACCTACGCCATCAACGGCGGCACCCTCAGCGGCGGCAAGATGGACATCCATTCCTCGGCCTTCCAGGCGACCGCCCTGGTGATGCGCAACTCCTTCGATTCGCTGGTGTCCCAGAAAGCCGACGGCTCCTTCGTGCCCTGGCTCGCCGAGTCGTGGCAGGTTTCCGAAGACGGACTTCACTACACCTTCGACCTGCGCCACGACGTCACCTTCCACGACGGCGAACCTTTCAACGCCGAGGCGGTCAAGGCCAACTTCGAGCACGTCGTCGCTCCCGAAACGGCGTCAGCGGATGCCGCGAGCCTGATCGGGTATGCCGAGACCGGCGGGTTCTACGCTGGCACCTCCGTGCTGGACGAATTCACCGTACGGGTGGACTTCACGCAGCCCTACGCGCCGTTCCTGCAAGCGGTGAGCACCGCCAAGCTCGGTTTCTACTCGCCGGCCACCCTGCGTGACAATGCCGCCCAGCTGCCGGCCGGCGGACCGGGTATCTCGGTGGGCACCGGCCCGTACATCCTCAGCGAGTACACCCCCGACCAGAGCATCGTCTTCACTGCGAACGAGGACTACGACTGGGCACCGGAGGGCAGCACGCACCAGGGCGCACCCGCGATCGAGACGCTCGAGTTCCGTATCCTGCCCGAGTCCTCGGTTCGCACCGGCGCCCTCACCAGTGGGGAAGCGCAGATCGCTGGCGACATCACCCCGAACACGGTGGGCCAGATCGGTGACGACTTCACCGTAGAGAACGTCACGATGCCCGGCCTGCCGTACACGCTGTTCCTCAACGAGGCCCATGGCGTCTTCGCTGACGAGAATGTGCGCCGCGCCTTCGCTCTCGGCGTGGACATCGGCCCGGCCGTGGACGCCGTCTATCAGGGTCAGGCGGAGCGGGCCTGGAGCATCCTCTCGCCGGCCACCCCTGACTCCTACGACCCGAGCCTGGAAGGCAGCTGGTCGTTCGACCCCGACGAGGCCAACGCCCTGCTCGACGAGTCCGGCTGGACTGAACGCGATTCCGAGGGCTATCGCACCAAGGACGGCGCCCGCTTGAGCGCCCGGTGGCTCGCCTACACCCCGATCTCGGACGCGAACGCCAGCCTCGGCGACGTGGTTCAATCCGACCTGCGCGATCTCGGCTTCGAAATCGTGCGCGACAACCGCGAAATCGCCCAGTACTACGAGGCCTTCGACGCGCGGGACTACGATCTCTCCGACTGGAGCTTCCCGAGCGTCGACGCTGACGTGCTGCGCGCCCACCTGCATAGTGGCGGGTACAAGAACGGCTCCTCCATCGCCGACCCGGTCGTGGACCAGCTGCTCGATGACGCCATCGCCACCAGTGTGCCGGCGGAGCGCGAAGCCTTGTATCAGGAGCTGCAGCAGTGGAACGCGACCCACGTCGCCATGGTGCCGATCACTGTGCCAACCGCCATCACCGCCTACAGCACGGCCGTCGAGAACCTGAGCTTCGATCTGTACGGTCAGCCGCTCTTCTATGAGGCTTCCCTCACGACTGCTCCGTGACCGCACGACGCACGGGCTGGACCCGACTGGCCGGCCGGATCGGCGGCATGCTCCTCGTGGTCTGGGGCGCCGCCACGACCGGGTTCTTCTCACTGCGGCTGATCCCCGGCGACCCGGTGAACGTACTCGTCGGGCTGGGAAACGTGTCCGAACAGGTGCGCGAGCAGATCCGCGTCGACTGGGGGCTGGCCGACCCGCTGATCGCGCAATACGGAAATTACCTCGGCCGGCTGCTGCAGGGCGACCTCGGCACCTCGTACCGGCGGCAGCAGCCCGTCGCCGACGTCATCGGACAGCAGCTTGCACCCACCGCCGCGCTGATGGCGCTGGCCATCGCCTTCGCGCTGACACTTGCCCTCGCCTCCACCGTCCTTGGCCGGGGCCGCCGCACCGCACCACTGGCTGGATTGCTGGAACTGGTCGCCGTCTCGTCGCCCAGCTTCTGGATCGGACTGGTCCTGATCAGCGTGTTCGGGTTCGGCCTCGGCTGGTTTCCAGTGGTGACCACGGCCGGCTTCAGCTCGCTTGTACTGCCGGCGGTGACGCTGGCGATTCCCGTTGCGGGCATCCTCAGCCAGGTGCTGCGGGAGGGACTCAACGATGCCGCCGGGTTGCCCTTCGCCGACACCGTACGGGCCCGTGGCGCCGGCCGCACCCGCCTCGTACTGGTCCATACCCTCCGGCACGCGGCCGCGAACAGCGTCACCCTGAGCGGCTACATCGTGGGGTCCCTGCTCGGCGGCTCCGTTCTTGTGGAGACGGTGTTCGCCCGCCCCGGCCTGGGCCGCGTCGCCCTGAGCGCCATCGTCGACCGTGACGTGCCCGTGGTGCTCGGCATCATCGTGCTCGCGGCGGTGGCGTTCTCGGTGGTCAACCTCCTGGTTGACCTCGTCGCCGACCGGATCGACCCGCGCCTGACGACCGAGCAGGCCTACGCATGAGCCTGTTCACCGCGGCCCTTCGACAAACGACGAAGCGGATGCCTCCTCCGGCTCTCTACCTGTCGACCGGTTTCCTGGTGCTCCTCATCCTGTCCGCCCTTCTTCCCGGGTTCTTCACTGCGGCTGACCCATTGCGCACGGACATTTCTTCGGCGTTGCTGGCACCCGGGCCGGGGCATCCGTTCGGCACCGACCAAGGCGGCCGCGATGTGTTCGCGCGGGTGGTGCACGGCTCACGGTACTCCCTCGGGATCGGCTTCGGCGCCACGCTGATCGCCCTCGTCGCCGGGCTGTTGATCGGCTCGCTCGCGGGGCTGTTGCGCCGGCTCGGCGACGGAATCGTCAGCCGTGCCCTTGAGATCGTGATGGCGTTCCCCGAGTTCCTGCTCGCCCTGATCGTGATCGCCATCATCGGACCGGGGGAGGCGAGCCTGCTGGTGGCCGTGGCCATCGCCGTCATTCCGTCCTACGCGCGGGTCGCGCGGGTGCAGACGCTGGTGGTCAAGCGCGCCGGCTACGTGGAAGCCGCCCGCACGCTCGGGATCTCGCCCGCGATCACTGTTCTGCGCCATGTGCTGCCCAACACGCTCGGACCGCTGCTGGTGATGGCCACCATGGGCATCGGCACTGCCATCACCGCCGCCGCCGGCCTGAGCTTTCTCGGCCTCGGACCCACGCCTCCGACGCCGGAGTGGGGGCTCATCCTCGCCGAAGGCCGAAATTTCCTCGGCACCGCCTGGTGGATCGCCGTGTTTCCCGGCCTGGTGATCACCGCCACCGTGGTCTCCACCAGCATTCTCGGCCGGCACCTGCAAGCCCGTGCGACGGGGCGGCGACGATGAGCGTCGTGAGCGTTCGCAACCTGCGCGTGGTGATGCCGGGTTCGGCGACCGCCGTCGTGGATGGCGTCTCGTTCAGCATCGCAGCCGGACAGTGCCTGGCCATCGTGGGGGAATCCGGCGCCGGCAAGACCCTGACGGCGCGCAGCCTGATCGGGCTCGCCGGTTCCGGGGTCAGCGCCGAGGAGCTCACGGTGGCCGGCGTCGATGCCCGGTCCCTGGACGGGAGGGGCTGGCGCGGCTTGCGCGGCGCCCGGGTGGGACTGGTCAGCCAGGATGCACCGGTCGCGCTCGACCCGCTTCGCCGGGTGGGAGCCGAGGTGGCCGAACCCCTCCAGGTGCATGAACCGCAGCTGGGACGTGCGGCGCGGGGTCGCCGGGTGCTGGCGCTGCTCCGGCAGGTCGCCCTGCCCGATCCGGAGCTGCGTGCGCGACAATACCCGCACGAACTCTCCGGCGGGCTGCGTCAGCGAGCCCTCATCGCCTCGGCCCTGGCCGGGTCACCCGGCCTGTTGATCGCCGACGAGCCCACCACGGCTCTTGACGCAACCGTGCAGGCGCAGATCATCGCCCTGTTACGAGAACTCAAGGACGCGGGCCTCGCGCTGCTGCTGATCAGCCACGACCTGGGCGTCATTCGAGAACTCGCCGATGAGGTGGCCGTGATGAAAGCCGGACGTTTCGTGGAGGTGCAGGCGGCGGCACAGCTGTTCGCCGCTCCGCAGCATCCGTATACCCGCGAGCTGCTGGCCGCGGCGTCGCTCGGTACGCCGGCACCGCCATCACCGGGCCCGGTCGTGCTCGCCGCGCATGAGCTGGGGAAGACTTTCGGCACGCTGACCGCTGTCGACGGCGTGTCGTTCGAGCTGCGGGCCGGCCATACCGTGGGCATCGTGGGCGAGTCGGGCTCGGGCAAGAGCACGGTGGCCCGGATGCTGCTGGGCATCCAAGCACCCGACCGCGGCTCGGTGCTGTTGCACGGCGCCCCCTGGAGCGAGGTGCCCGAATCGAAGCGCCGGGGTCGCCGCGGCGGCATCCAGGTCATCCACCAAGACGCCTTGAGCGTCTTCGACCCGCGGGCCACCGTGCTACAGATCCTGTCGGAGGCGATCGCCCTCGATGGCACCCCGCGCCCGCTGCGGAAAGCGCGGGCGATCGAGTTGCTCGACCAGGTGGCCCTCACCCAGTCGCTGCTCGGTCGGCGCGCGCACGAACTTTCGGGTGGGCAGCGGCAACGGATGGCGATCGCCCGGGCGCTGGCGCGACAGCCGAGCATCCTGGTGTGCGACGAGCCGGTGTCCGCGCTGGACGCTCGAGTCCAGGCCCAAGTGCTCGCGCTGCTCGGTTCCCTGCAGGAATCCACCGGACTTGCGATGGTGTTCATCTCGCACGACCTCGCCGTGGTGCGAGCGCTCAGCCATGATGTCCTGGTGATGAAGGACGGCGTGGTCGTGGAGCAGGGGCCGGCGGCCGACGTGTTTGCGGAGCCGCGGCATCCGTTCACCCGGGAATTGCTCGCCGCGCACCGCTAGGACCGGTCGCCGACACCGGCCTACGGGCGAACCTCGCCGCCGGACCCCAGGGTCAGCACCTGGCCGATCATCGCTTCGCCGTGCGCTCCGGTCAGGTAGCCGACGGCGGCGGCGAGGGCGCGTGATGCGGATGTCACGCCCGGCGGGAGCGCGATCTCATTGACGGTGATCCCGCGCGGGCCGAGATCGCGGGCGAGCGTTTTCACGAGGGCGATGAGGGCACCCTGCACGGCCGCGGTGGCCGTGGCATCCGGTAGGTCGGTGGCACTCCAGCCGGTGCCGACGAGAACGATTCTGCCGCCACCTGCGCGGGTGAGCGCCGGCGTCGCCGCGCGCACCAGCGCGAAGGCAGGGAACAGGGCAGTGTTCACGCCGGCCAGCCACTCCGAGGGTGAGCAGTCAGCGAAGCGGCCGCGCGGCGGGCTACCGGGTGCGGTGATGAGAACCGAGATCTGCCCCAGCTCCTGCTCGACCCGGTGCACTGCGGCTTCTGGATCGGTTGCCGGCGGCAGTATGAGGTCGGCGCCGGTCACCTCGGCGCCGATCACCGCGACGCGCAGTCCGTCGGCGATCAGCCGCGCGACGATGGCGGCGGCATCGATGTGCGGGGGCAGGCTGAGCAGGGCCGTGCCGGCCCGTGGCGTCGTAAAATCGGGCATCAGATCGTCGCTCCGGCGTTCGGGGAGACGAGCTGGCCGGACAGGGACCCGCCCGCTTCCAGTAGGAAGAGCACGGCGCCGGCGATCTCGTGTGGCTGCACCAGTCGGGCCAAGGGCAGAGTGGCGAGGAAGCTGTCCGAGCGCCAGGGCGAGTCCGCCGCGAGCATCACGGTGTCCGCCGCCCCGGGGGCGACGGAGTTGACGATGATCCCATCGCCCGCGAGCTCACGGGCCAGGCTGCGGCTGAAGCCGACGATGGCTCCCTTCGTCGCCGCGTAGTGGGCGTCGCCCTGGCTGCCGCCCACACCGAGGTCGGAGGAGATGGTGACGATGCTGCCCGTGCCTCGACTGATCATGCCCGGCACCACGGCCGCGCAGGTGTTGACGGTGCCGCCCACGTTGATGCTCATCATCCGGTTCCAGTGCTCGTCCGTGATGTCCTCCACGGCCAGTTCCTGATAGATGCCCGCAACCGTCACGAGTGCTGTGATCGGACCGAGGCGCTGTTCGACCAGCACGACGGCTTCGGCCACGGCGCCCGGATCCGTCACGTCCACTTGGAGGCTGAGCGCGGTCTGTGACGGGGCCAGGTCCAGGCCGGCGACGGCCCACCCGGCCTCGGTGAGCTGCTCGGTGATGGCTGCGCCGAGGCCGCGGGCGGCGCCGGTCACGACCGCGACGGGTCGGCGAGGAATGGTCTCTTGCGCGTCGGTCATCTCACGACCTCGTCGACAGGTGTTCGTGAACACACAGCCACACGTCATTGCGCTGCTCGAGCACAATGGATTCGCGCTCGGCCAGCGCCTGCGTCTGGCCATCCCATCGGATTACGGTGTCGACGTCGTGGCTGAACACGGCCACGGTGCCGAAAACCTGAATGCGACGGTTCCGGGATTCGCAGGCCACGACCTCGAACGAATGCTCGCTCTGCCAGCAATCCCAGAGCTGTTCGTAGTCTGCTCGGGATTCGATGCGGCCAGGGGTGGAATGAAAGAGGAAGGTGGCATCCGTTGCCATCCCTGCGAAATACGCATCCCGATGGTGACGGCCGAAATCAGCGATGATCCGGTCGACAGCCAGAAGCGCTCCCGTCGTGGGAGCATCGTGCTCGGTCATACGCCCGTCCGATCCCGGTCCCGGGCCCGGGCAGCGGTGCGAGCGTGCGCCCGGGCAGCGACCGAGGAATGGTCGGTGACGACGGCCTGCAGGGACGCATCCGAGGTGGGCACGCCACGGGCCCCGGCCTCGCCGAAGACGAATCGGGGTTCAGGGAAGATCCAGAGCGCGCCGAGGTAGAGCACGGCGCCGGCGGCGACCGCGGTCAGCAGGCTCAGATCCATGCCGCCGCCGAGCTTGCTCAACGGACCCACGATCACGGGCGGGTAGTTGGCGAAGAGCAATCCGATGACAGCCGCCCCGATCCAGGCGACCATGCCGCGCCAGTTGACGCCGGCGTTGAACCAGTAGGCGCCGCCGGTCTCGCCCTTGTTGAACACCTGCAGGTTGCGGGCGTCGAAGTGGCCACGGCGCACGATGAACCCGATGGCCATGATCACCATCCACGGGGTCGTGGTCACGATGATGGCACCGATGAACGCGTTCACCGCTCCGAGGAGGTCGAAGAACAAGCGCCCGGTGAGGATGAACAGGAACGCGACCACGCCGATAGCGATCGTGGCTTGCACGCGGCTCAGTCGCGGGAAGACGGATGAGAAATCAAGGCCGGTGCCGTAGAGCGATGTCGTTCCGGTGGAGAGGCCGCCGATGAAGGCGACGACCATCAGCAGCACCGCGTACCAGATCGGCGAGGCCTGGATCAGGGCGAAGACATAGTCAGCCTGACCGGCAACAATGGTGGCGGTGGCCACTCCGAACAGGAATGGAATCAGGGTGAGGGCCTGGCCGAGGAACGTCGCCATCAGCAGCTTGCGGGCCGGGGTGGCCCGGGGAATGTAGCGGGTCCAGTCGCCGAGGAACGCTCCGAACGAGATGGGGTTGGCCATCACGATCAGGGCAGAGGCCACGAAGGTGGGCCAGAAGCCGCCGAGGGCGAGCGCATCCGGTCCGGGGTTGTAGCCGGCGTCGAAGGTTCCGGAGAACGCGACGAACGCCAGCAGGATGAGCGCGGTGTTCGCGAGCACGGCGGTCTTGTTCACGAGCAGCATGAACTGGAATCCGTAGATCACGACGACGATCACCAGCACGCCGATCACGGCGTACACGAGGGTGCGCAGGCCGATGGAGTCTTCGATGCCGGCCAGCCGGTTCAGTGCGCCCACCAGTGCGTCGCCGCTCACCCACACCGAGATCGAGTAGAAGGCGATCGCGGTGAGCAGGGACAAGAACGAGCCGATGACCCGTCCGCGCACGCCGAAGAATGCGCCAGATGAAACGGCGTTGTTCGTGCCGGTCCGGGGCCCGAACAACCCCATCGGCATCAGGAAAACCGTGCCGACGAGCACTCCCGCAATGGTCGCCAGCACCGCCTGCCAGAAGGACAGCCCGAGCACGATCGGGAAGGTGCCGAGCAAAACGGTGGCGAACGTGTTCGCCCCGCCGAACTGGATGCGCATCAGGTCGACCCAGGACGACGTGCGATCACCGTGGGGGATCGTATCGATTCCGTGGGTTTCCACGTCCGTGATTTTCGGCCGCGCGTTCAGGACGCCGGTATCCGTGGTCTCGGCGAGGGGGTTGTTGGTGGTCATCTTCGGGCACCGCGTCTCTCGTGGCTGGTACATGCAGGGGAACGTTGACTTGACATTAGCTTTTTCTCAACGCAAATTGATAAATATGCAAGTATTATTTACCATGACGAAACATTTGCTGGTTGACCTCTCCGTTCCCGTGAACGCACACACCCAGGTCTATCCGGGGGATCCGGTGCTGGAATTCTCCGTGCACAGCACCATCGAACGTGACGGTTTCAACCTGCTCAATGTGTCCATGGGATCGCAGACAGGCACGCATGTGGACGCTCCGTACCACTTCAGCGAGACGGGTCTGACGATCGACAAGATCCCGCTGGATCGGTTTGTGGGCACAGGCGTGGTTGTCGACGCCCGTGCCGCCGGCGCGCGCGGTCGAATCGGCTGGGACCTCATCGCACCGGTCGTCGACCAGATCCAGCCGGGCTCGATCATCATTTTGCATACGGGGTGGAGCGCCCACTACGGCACTGCCGAATACTTCGAAAACCCGTACCTCGACGCGGATGCCTGTCGCCGACTCATCGAGCTCGGCGTGCGCACGTTCGCCATCGACGCCATCAACATCGACGAAACCCCGGACGCCACTCATCCCGGTGTCGGCTTCCCCGTGCATCACCTCATCGCCGACGTGGACGGCGTGATCTGCGAGAACATGACCAACGTCGCGGCGATCGACTTCGAGGCGCCTTTCGTTTCCCTGCTCCCGATCGCTTTCGACGCTGCAGACGGGGCCCCGGTCCGGGCCGTGGCGATCCGCCTCGCCGATCAAGAGCGGAACGCCCGCCTCAACCCGATGTCAAACCTGACAGACTGAGTCACCTGTTCCGTTCATGCCCCAGGAGTAATCATGCGTCCGATGCCCGTTGAGCCGACCAACCAACGGGCGGCCATCGGCAGCCGGCTGCGCGCCGCCCGCCGTTCGCAGCAGTTCACGATCGACCACCTGGCCGTGGCCACGGGATTGACCAAGGGTTTCATCAGCCGGATCGAACGCGATATGACGTCACCCAGTGTCGCCACGCTGGTGTCCCTCTGTGAAGTGCTTCACGTGAACATCGGTGACCTGTTCGCGTCCTCCGACGTGGAACTCGTGACGGCCGCGGGCGCGCCTCGCATCAACCTCGGGGGCGACGGCGTCAACGAGCGTCTGCTCACCCCGAGGCGCGAAAGTCGCGTGCAGGTCGTGCGCTCCACCATCGTGCCCGGTGGATCCGGCGGGGGGCAGCTGTACACGATCAATTCCCCGGTGGATGTCGTGCATGTCCTGGCGGGGTCGGTGACGATGCAATTCAGCGACCGCACATGGAGCCTGACGGCGGGTGACTCGCTCACCTTCGACGGCCGGGAACCGCACAACTGGCAGGCAGACCCCGAGGTCGAGACCGAACTGATGTGGATCTTGGCGCCGGCCGCCTGGGAAGGTACGGTCTGACACTGCCGGCCACTCGCTGAAGCCTGTCGTGGGAGACGTACCGGCACTCGTTTGCGCCGGTGGCACGTGTCCAAACGAGTGCTCCATTGAGAAAGTAGTGCCGCGAGGTGGGGGGTCTCCTGCAGCGGTTCCCTCACACGCGTTCGATGAAGCGATCGCCGTGGCGCTGCAACTGCGCGCCCTGCTTGCCGAGGCCGGGCTCACCGCCTTCGTGAAAACCTCGGGGCGCCGCGGCCTGCATGTGTTCGCCCCGATCGAGCCGACGCGGGAATTCCTCGAGGTGCGCCACGCTCTGATCGCGGCCGCTCGGGAGCTCGAGCGACGGATGCCCCGGCAGGTCACAACGGCCTGGTGGAAGGAGCAGCGCGGAGAAAGGATCTTCGTGGACTTCAACCAGGCCAATCGGGACCGCACCATGGCCGGGGCGTACAGTCCGCGGGCGACCGCGCAGGCGCCCGTCTCGTGCCCGCTTGAGTGGGACGAGGTCGGCTGCGTCGACCCGCGCCGGTTCACGATCGAAACCGTTCCCGGCCGGCTTGCCGTGACGGGGGATCCGTGGGCGAGCCTGCACGCCGAGCCCGGAACACTCGATGTGTTGCTGGACTGGTGGGACCGCGACCTGCGCAACGGACTGGGCGAGTTGCCCTTTCCGCCGGACTTTCCCCAGATGCCTGGGGAGCCCCCACGCGTGCAGCCCAGCCGGGCGCGCAAACCCCACTGAGGTGTCCGCTCGGGTCGGCTTGCACCGAGGACGTCAGCAGTGGGCACAGGAATGCACCGACGATGTGCCGGCGACTTAGGCTTGGGCAATGACTACTCAGAATGCCGCCAAGCTGGCTCGTGCAGCGACCAGGAGCACGCCCTTGCAGGCGCTGGCGCGGCTCGGCTTCGCCGTGAACGGTCTGCTGCACATTCTCGTGGCCGTCATCGCGCTTTCGGTGGCCGTCGGCGGCGGAGGGGGTACAGCCGACCAGTCGGGTGCCCTCGGGCAACTTGCTGCCAATCCCGGCGGGGTGTTCATGCTGTGGGCTGTTGTCGTGGGGTTGTTCGCCCTCGGTCTGTGGCTGACCCTGAGCGCGTTCCTGATTCGGGGCGGCGACCCCAAGCGCCGCTGGGCGCGCCGGGCGACGAACCTCGGCAAGGCGGCGGTGTACTTCATTCTCGGCGGCACCGCAGCGACCTTCGCGGTCGGGGGAGCAACGAGCTCCGGCGGCAGCGCCCAGGATGCCAGCGCCACCCTGCTCGCAGCACCGGGCGGCGTGGTCGTGCTGGTGGCGGGCGGACTCGCGGTTCTTGCCATCGCCGGGTATTTCGTGCGGAAGGGAGCCATGCGTAAATTCATGTCCGACATCGCCGTGCCGACCGGACCGGCGGGGCCGGCCGTCGTCATGATCGGCGTCGCGGGGTATATCGCCAAGGGCATTGCGCTGGCCGTCGTGGCCGTGCTCATGCTCGTCGCCGCGTTCGCGCGCGACCCCAGCAAATCCACCGGTCTCGACGGCGCGCTCAAGAGCCTGGCCGCGCTGCCCTACGGTGGCCTCATCCTCGGCACTGTCGGCGTGGGCCTGATCGCCTACGGTGTCTACTGCTTGGCGCGGGCCTGGCGCGCCCGGTTCTAACCTGCGGCGCGGCACTCCTTTGCCGACGTGGCACTCGTTTAGATGGGTGCCACGGTGCGAAACGAGTGCCGCGGGGGTTCGAGTCCGGACTGGTTCTCGCGCGTCGGCTGCAGCTCGTTGCGGGGCAGGGCCTCCGGCGTGAAGAACCGAAACGCGTCGAAGTGGCTGCAGGTGATGCGGTTGGCTTCCACGACCTGGTCGGTGTCGCCCTGGCCGAGGCGCAGCGGTGCCACATGGCGGTGTTGGCCCTGCCGTTACACTATGGCCCATTCGTGCAGCCCGAAGCACCCGAAGTTGGCCGGACGCTGCGCGGTCTTGGACAGTAGCGCCACGATGAACCGGATGCTCCGCCCCATCGCCTCTGCAAACCCCGCCTCGTCCACGTCCACGTCCGCACCCGCTGTGCGGTACCACTTCCACGACGCCCGCTCGAGCCCGGCCGCGCCCTCGAGCAGCACGCCCGCCCCGGGGTGCCAGCGTCGCAACAGCCCCGGATGAAACGGATAATAGGTGAACAGGAAATCATCGACCGGATGAGACTGGCCCTGCTCGGCGCGCTCTCGGCGTTCCCGGGTGAACCCGTCCGCCCGCTCCTGGTGTTCCTGCTCCCGCGCGGTCCACTCGCTCGCGGTGAGAGCCTGATACGTCGATGTCACCCGTCGAGAACACCCGTGCGGTGACCGTAACGCGTGAATGGCGGCAAAATGGAACCATGGCGAATACCGAAGAACAGCCCTGGACCAAGAACTATCAGCCGGGCGTGCCGGCCGAGATCGAGCTTCCCACCGAGTCGCTGGTGGCGATGTTCGAACGCAGCATCGCTGAAGCGGGCACTCACCCGGCCCTGGAGTTCTTCGGGCGCCGCACCAGTTACACCGAACTCGGCGAGCAGGTCGACCGGGCGGCGGAGGGCCTGCGTCACCTCGGCGTGCGGGCGGGCGACCGGGTGGCCTTGATCCTGCCCAACTGCCCCCAGCACGTTGTGGCGTTCTACGCGGTGCTCCGCCTCGGTGCCGTGGTGGTGGAGCACAACCCGCTCTACACCACACGGGAGCTCCGGCACCAGTTCGAGGACCACCAAGCGCGGGTGATCATCGCCTGGGACAAGACGGCCGCAGCCATCGGCGAATTCCCGGCCGACATCGAGGTCGACCATGTCGTGTCTGTCAACCTGCTCGAGGCGTTCCCCACCCTCAAGCGTCTGGCCCTGAACCTGCCGGTGAAGAGCCTGCGCGCGTCCCGGGCGGCGCTCACGGGCAAGGCCCCCGGCACGATGCCGTGGAAACAGCTGCTGGCGAACGACCCGATCGACCCCGAGCACCCGCGTCCGAGCGTCGAGGACCTCGCGGCGATCCAGTACACCTCGGGCACGACCGGGCGGCCCAAGGGCGCGATGCTCACCCATTTCAACCTGTACTCCAACGCCCTGCAGGGTGAGGCGTGGATGCACGGCGCTGAGTATCGCAAGGAGGTCTTCTACGCGATCCTGCCCATGTTTCACGCCTTCGGCCTGACGCTGTACCTGACCTACGGCATCCGCAAGCAGGGCTTGCTCGTACTCTTCCCCAAATTCGAACCCGGCCTCATTCTGGACGCCATGAAGAAGTCCCCGGCCACGGTGTACTGCGCGGTGCCGCCGATCTACGAACGCACCGCGCTGGCCGCGAAGGAAAAGGGCATCTCGTTGCGCTCGTGCAAATACTGTATCTCCGGCGCGATGAACCTGCCGGACCACGTCGTCGAGCTGTGGGAATCCGTCTCGGGCGGCCGGCTCGTGGAGGGCTACGGCATGACGGAATCCTCGCCGGTGGCCCTCGGCAACCCGTTTCATGAAACCCGTCGAACCGGCACGATCGGGGTACCCTTCCCCTCCACACTGATGAAGGTCGTCGACCTTGACGACCCGGCCCGCGAGGTCGCCCCAGGAGAGCCGGGGGAATTGCTGCTCAAGGGACCGCAGATCTTCCAGGGCTATTGGAACAACCCGGAAGAAACGGCGAAGACCTTGCTGCCGGGCGGTTGGTTGCGCACCGGCGACGTGGTCACCGTCGACCCGGACGGCTTCACCACCATCGTGGATCGGGCCAAGGAACTGATCATCACCGGCGGATTCAACGTCTCACCCTCGGAGGTTGAAGCGGTGCTCCGTGGACATCCCTCCGTTATCGACGCGGCGGTCTTCGGAAAGCCGCTCGAACGTGGCGGAGAGATGGTGGTGGCCGCCATCGAACTCCAGCCGGGAGTGGCGCTGAACCAGGAGGAGCTTCGCGCTCACTGCCGGGAGCAACTCGCCGCCTACAAGGTTCCGCGCCGCATCGTGCAAATCGAGAACACCCCGCGTTCCCTGCTCGGCAAGATCCTGCGCAAGCAGGTGCGGGAGCAGGTCCTGCCCACTCTCTGATCCGGGTCCGCAGCGGTGACTGTGGACGCATGTTTCATGCTTTCCTTAGACATAGCAGCGGATGTCCGCGGCGCGACGGGAGACCCATGACAGACCAAGCCGCAGAACCCACGGGTGCCCCGAGCGCTGAGGTGGTGCAGGGTGTGTTCGACCTCG
>Ga0209023_10003279_pt1 | contig 19433 bp, 18 predicted proteins | sample LakOneMetagenome_FD_187468 | JGI IMG/M metagenome (GOLD analysis project Ga0209023, IMG submission 187468) | Freshwater and sediment microbial communities from Lake Erie, Canada (SPAdes) (version 2) | ecosystem: Environmental > Aquatic > Freshwater > Lentic | place: Lake Erie, Canada...
AAACTTTACCTCCTGATAAAAAAACTAACTCTGTGTTTCCCGACAATAGTTGGGAATATGTAAAAGACCCATCTCCACAAGGTTGGGACACGGCTAAACTGAGTAAACTAAAACAATTTATTATTGACAGTGCCAATACCACGGGCATGATGGTTATACAACATGGCAAAGTAATATTTTCGTATGGTGACTTAAAAGAATTGAGTTACATAGCTTCCTGTCGCAAAAGTGTTCTTTCAATTTTATACGGGCCCTTTGTAGAAAACGGTAAAATCAATTTAAACAGCACTCTTGAACAATTAAATATTGATGATATAAATGGTCTATTGCCCATTGAGAAAAAAGCTACAATTCAAAATCTACTCACATCAAGGTCAGGTGTATATCATGAACCCAGCTATTCGGGTGACGAATATGCCATTGCGCCTAAAAGAGGAAGCGTTAAGCCTGGCAGTTTTTTTCTGTATAATAATTGGGATTTTAATTTAGCTGGCTACTTATTTGAAAAGCTTAGTGGCATTGGTATCTATGACGCTGTCGATTCCATACTTGCCCAACCTTTGAACATGGAGGATTGGGATAAAAAAATTCAACAGAAAGCCACCGACACGATAAAGTCAATTTATCCTGCTTACCCAATGTGGTTTTCCACAAGAGACATGGCAAGAATAGGATACCTGATGCTAAGGAATGGACAATGGAAAGGCAAGCAAATTACCCCAAAAAATTGGGTTCATACAATAACTACTCCTTTTACATCTTTCAGGGAAATTACAGCATTCAAAGCTCCTTATTATAAAGATGGAGCCTACTTGAGATATTTTGGTTATGGCTATTTATGGTGGGTTTGGGATTCCCCAAATAATAAAGGGGTGTATGATGGGGCATATACAGCACAGGGTAATTTTGGGCAATACATTACCGTTTTGCCTGCATTAGATTTAGTAATTGCACACAAAACAAAAGCGGCATACGAAAGATATACATCAAACTATTTGACAATTCTAACTAAATTGATTGCTGCTAATAATTCTGAATTATCAACGATGGACAAGTAGTAACAAGAAGTAGCACGAACACACAACATTGGGTGTTGTGCAAGCAGGGCATGACGTTCAAACTCCGGCTGTTTGCGTCGCTGTACTTTGGTTCGGGCTGGACAATCAACAATGCCCTGCCTGCACAAAGCCCTGCACGTTGTGCGCTACCAAAGACTCTTTTATGATTAAAAGCTATCGACATAAATTTCAGTTAAAAAAAGCATTGCTTCTATTGACATTTATGTTTTCATTTATATGCGCTGACTTATTTTCCCAAACTCCTATCACAACGAATAAAGTCGACACAATTTTGTTCAACAATTTTCTTTTTACACAGCGTAAAACTGATACCGTTACAACAGAATCTAAACTTGATTTCTATAATTACTTAAACATATTTAATTGTCTTTCAGGCACTGTTTATTTTAGCGGAAATGGTTTCCCTAGTATTGTAGCGATACAATATAGAGGGAAAGCTGCCAACCTAAAGCAATACTTTGAAAAATGTGTGTCCGGAAGCAAATTTACACTTGACAATTGTTCATTTGAACGCGATGGAGGATTAAAGCCAATATTCGTGATAAAGACAGTTATATTTCGCTAAGGCAGCAAACAACATAGGGTTTGCGTCCCGGTAGGTACCGGGATGGCTGGACAATCAACCTTCAGCATTTTACATAGCCGGGCTGTGGTTCCGGGCTGGACGTTCAATTTTGGGCTTTAGTTCTTAACTTCAACTAAACAAAAACATCAGCAGCGGTTCCGGGCAGACGGAATGCTAATTCCACACCTGCGCAAAGCCCTGCACGTTAGCAACAATTAATGAATATGAACTCAGCAGATTGGTATATTGATGGACAAACGGAAATAATTGATAATCTAAAAGTTTTCTTCAAACGATCAGGAAAAGGCAAGTCGCTAATTTGTATTCATGGGTTTCCTTCATCATCATGGGATTTTGAGGTAATATGGCCTTCATTAACAGAACGATTTGATGTAATGGCTCATGATCTAATTGGACTTGGGAAGTCGGCTAAACCCAACCAGCCTTTACCCATCAGTTTACAGGCTGATATTATTGAGGGATTAGTGACTAAAGCTGGAATCACCGAGGCTCATATATTCGCTCATGACCTAGGGGATACTGTTGCCCAAGAACTTTTAGCCCGTCAATTTGAAAAGTCATCAAAGATAAACTGGTTATCATGCGTCTTCTTGAATGGAGGCATATTTCCTGAAACACATCATGCTCTTTTTATTCAGAAGTTGTTAATGTCTCCTCTCGGACCCCTTGTAGCTAAATTAATGTCTGAAAAGTCATTGAGAAAGAGCCTGACCAAAGTTTTCAGCAAAGCACATCCTCCAACAAATGAATTCGTACAGGAAACATGGAAGCTGGCCTCGGAAAATAATGGTATTTCAATGTTGCCCAGGCTTATTCGCTATATAGAGGAACGAAGAACTTATCGTGAACGGTGGGTTACCCCCTTAGTAAATGCAGTGCTTCCAATAAGGCTAATAAACGGAATTGAAGACCCGGTTTCGGGTAAACATGCAGCAGACCGTTTTGCTGAAGTGGTTCCCAATGCAGATATTGTACTGCTGGAAAATTCAGGACATTATCCCCATGTGGAAACTCCGAAAGAAGTTTTAAAGGCTTTTTTTGAATTTCATGATAAATTATGAGTAAAAGCTGCTGACAAAAGTATTTGCAAAAGCAGGGCTTGACAATAAAATATCAGCTATGTGCTGCTATCAGCAATTGTTCAGGCCCGCCAGTCAATTTTCAGCTTAAATAATTAACTTCAACAACATATTTTCAAATGAGCATTTGTACTGGGCTGAACAAACAATGAATTCCCTGCTTTCGCAAATACCCGAACGTTAACTGCAATTAATAAATAAACTACCCAATGGTGAAGTTCAGTTTTATAGTCATTTTAGAATTTTTATCAGCCGTTTCAATAAAAGCCCAGGATTCGGCCACAGTTGCAGCAATAAAACTGAAGATAGATTCGGTCAGAAATTCTATATACACCGGACCTTCTGCCGATTATTCATTACCGCCTGAATTTAATGAAACTGCATTGGAAAATGAATATTATTGCGATAGAGCTTATCTTAAAGGATTTAAACTGCAAGGACAGATTTCTGTGCTCAGGCTTCGAAATGACAATACATTAATTTACGAAACCTTTTATAAACCCTATGACTGGGATAGAATTCAATGGTATATTGGCAATTACCGCATTTCAGGTGATACCATTTACATAAAGTATAAACCTCTACTTAAAGGAAAGCCAGATACGATTAACAAGATTACTATATCCACTATACAACAAGTCTCATGGATACCTCCTGATCCTCCAAAATATCTTTTGCTTAATAAAGAGGGTTTATTTGACATCATTGAAAAAAAAGCTTTCTTCAGGCTGACAGGTAAACCACAGTTTTCTTTCGGAAGGGACTAGTAAATATTATTAAGCAAAAAAATAAATAAGAATTCTTGGAGTTGAACAGACAATAAAACTGCCGCTAACATCGGGTTTCGCAAAAAGGGGGGCTGACGGAGCAACATTCCCCACTTCGCAAAGCCCCACACGTCATGGGCAATTTTAAACTCACCTTCACTCTTAAATTATTTTCTTTTAATACGAAAATCGCATGTTACATTATAAAATGTGCCATTAAAAGGTGAAGTAAAGTTGCATGTAAAGTTACCACTTATGTATTGCCCAATTGCGCCGTACTCTGTAATATTAACTCCACTTGAAGTAGGATAGTATTTATACCCTCCTGTACCTGCAAGCCCCCCCGCACCATAATACATAAGAATTTGTACACTATTCACACCAATATTCGCTCGCGTAAAACCTACTGAAACATTTCCATTATTACCAAGTCCATAAATATAAGTCGAGATAGGTGCAGAAACTGTAGCTGCGCTATCTTTATAATTGAAATAATTAGTAGGCAGGCAACAAAGCAGAACTGTGTCTTTTATTCCATTTGCACTGAAATAAATGTGTTCCTGAGAAGGTTCGATATTTTGATCCTCGCTTGATTTTTTACAGGCAGAGAATACTACAATTGAAAAAAATAAAAACAAGACTTGCTTTAACATAAAGTAATTTTTTAAGAATATGGATAATACGGACTATTTTACTGCGAATATTCTGCGCAAAATACCGATTAAAACATTGGTATCATAAAAAACTGCCCATAACAAAGGCATTTGCGTACATTGGGGCTGGGCAGTTCATTTTCAACACTTCAGCGCTAATCTTCTTCAGTTATCGGCTGGACAGCTCCGCATCTGATTTTTTGCTTAACTTCAAATTCACAACGCTAACCAGGCATTTGTGGGCGGGCGGACACAGCATCAAACCCCACCGCGGCAAATGCCTGCACGTTACCGGAAATTTTAAAACAGGCTTCAATATTTAAAGCAAATGTCAATAACCAAAGAATCAGAATTAGCCGGAATGAAGAAGGCGAGCGAAGCTGTTGCCAGCACCTTAAAAGCAATGAGACACTTTGCTCAACCCGGAATGACAACTAAACAGTTAGACAACTACGGTGGCCAAATCCTTAATGATTTAGGCGCCAAATCAGCACCCTATTTGACTTACGGTTTTCCTGGCTGGACCTGCATCAGTGTAAATAATGAATTTTGTCATGGTATACCTTCAGAAAAGAAAATACTCCGTGAAGGAGATTTAATTAATATTGACGTTTCAGCGGAACTGGATGGATTTTGGTCAGACAATGGAGGTTCATTTATCCTTGGAAGAGATTTGAATCAGCACAAAGAAATTGTTGAGGCATCAAAAAATATTTTACATAAAGCAATTCACAACATAAAAGGCGGTGTACGTTTATCTGACATCGGTTTTTTAATAGAAACCGAGGCAAAAAAAAGAGGTTTCAAAGTCATCAAAAATTTGACGGGCCATGGCATCGGAAGAAGCCTTCATGAAGAACCACATGAAATTGCTAATTACAGAAACAAGTTTAATTTAACCAGGTTTAAGAAAAATTCGGTAGTGGCAATCGAAACATTCATATCATCAACCTCTACTTACGCTGAAACTTTAGAAGACGGTTGGACAATGGTAGGAAACAAGGGAGGCTTTGTTGCCCAACACGAACATACTATCATTATTACTGACGGGGATCCCATTGTATTAACAGAGGCAAATGAAATCTGGAGTTGAAAAACCTTTGGTAACAAAAAGCTTTACAGCAAGTGTGGCCGGACACACAAAACTTCAGTCCCGGCTTATAGTTGGGGCATGGCCGGGCTGTGGTTCCGGGCTGAACATTCAATTTTGAGTTTTAGTTCTTAACTTCAACTAAACAAAAAAATGGGCAGCGGTTCCAGCAGAAGGAATGCTAATCCGAAAGCTATCGGATCCACACCTGAGCAAAGCCACGCACATTGACTGACATTTTCATTCTGGCCTACAGAAACCTGAATCATGAATAGTCACGACATCATTCACACACTGCAACTGAAACCTCATCCGGAAGGAGGTTTTTATGCTGAAACTTACAGATCAGATGAATTTACCCGCAATAAAAATGGAGAAAAAAGAAATGTAAGCACAGCTATTTATTTTCTGTTAAAAGATGCTGACAAATCTAATTTCCATCGCATTCAATCAGACGAACTGTGGTTTTTTCATCAGGGAGCACCCATTGAAATTGTAACTATTCAAAACGGAAGAGCTGCTTCTGTTATTTTGGGAAACCATATTGAGGGCGGGGAATTACCACAAACCACCATTCCTTCCAACACCTGGTTTGGTGCTAAGCTTAAAGATGGCAAAGGATACTCCCTTGTAAGTTGTACTGTTGCGCCCGGGTTCGATTTTCTTGATTTTGAACTGGCTGACCGCAACCAATTACTAAAAGAGTATCCTCACTTAAAAGCGCTGATAGAAGCATTCACAAGCTAAAACTTCAGCCAATACATGGTTTTACACAAGTGTGGCTGGACAAACAAGTTTGCACATTAGTTCTTAACTTCAACTAAACAAAAAAATGGACAGCGGTTCCAGCGGACAGAATGATAATCCTAAAGCTATCAGATCCACACCTGGAGCAAACCCTGCCCGTTAATCTCAAAACAAATACAGTACTTATGCTTAAAATATTTTTTGGAATAGGGTTCAGCTTATGCTTACTGAAGGGCTTAGGACAATCACCAGTTAAAAACTATACCCTGGAGAATTTTAAGCAGGTATCTACAAATGACCCCGGTAATAATGATCATTCAGATTTGAATGCTATTGGCGACGCGATCGGCAATGCCAATGTGGTAATGCTGGGCGAACAGGGCCACAGAGATGCCCCAACTTTTCTTGCCAAGACAAGGCTGGTTAAATACCTGGTTGAAAACAAAGGGTTTTCCGTGGTGGCATTTGAAGGTGAATTTTTTAGTCTTAATGCTGGCTGGGCTGATCTGAAAAATAATAAAGACAGTATTAAACAATTTCTCCGGAATAATATTTTCCATACCTGGACTCAATGCAGGCAATGTGATCCCCTATTCACTTACTTATCCGAAAATATTCTTGCAAATAAGATCCAACTTACCGGGTTTGACAACCAGCATAACGGGCTGTATTATCAACAGCATTATTTTAGCGGACAGCTCAAACAATTTTTAGACACCTCCGGCATCAAACTGATGCAGGAACCGGCATTTAAAATATTGACCATGGCTTTTGTGGCCCGGAATAATTCAAAAAACCGCCAGCAAAGAGATAGTGGATGGAATTTTATTATTTCCACCTACGATAGTTTATTTATTAAGGCCAAAGAAAAATATGGAGAAACCAACTTTTGGGTCCAGGAGCTCAAAAGCAGTAAAACTGAAATAGAGATGGGATTTGCTTTTGCAAGCGGTGTTGGATTTAAAAGTGAAGCCATAAGAGACAGGCAAATGGCAGATAATTTATTTTGGCTTATAAAAAATAAATACCATGGTATGAAAGTTATTGTTTGGGCTGCCAATGACCACGTGGCTAAAAAAGCTGTTAACAATGATATAAATAATGAGTTTATGTTTAAGCCAATGGGAGGAATTTTTTCCGGCTATTCGTCGCCGGATATAATAACTTATTCGGTTGGGTTTACTTCTTTAAAGGGGACTGCCGGGGGATTTGAGGAAAAACGCTATACCGTCCCGAAATACAAAACCAACTCTTTTGAATCCTGGGTCAAAGAAAAAAACTTTGACTATGGTTTTATAGATTTTAAAAACCTTACCGATAGAAATGAGGAATTTTTGCTGAAAGGGGAAATGTATCATCGTTATGCAAATGCTGACTGGGCTAATATTTTTGATGGTATCTTTTATGTTAAAGAAATGTATCCTTGTGATGAATTACAGTAAGTGCTGCGCCTGCTGAGGGTGTTGCGGCAAGTCTGGCTGAACAATCTAAACTTCAGTCCAGACTTATAGTTGGGGGCATGGCCGGGCTGTGGTTCCGGGCAGAGAGTGGTCAATTCCGCACCGCGTAAAGCCAGGCACGTTGTGCTGGATGCAGAAAAATTCCGTCAGCATGAAAGTAAAACCAGGCAGCCATAACCTATTTATCTTTTGCGGCACATTTTTGATTGCTGTAACAATCTCCTGCAGTAATCAAAGTCAATCAAATAAGGAAAACCAGGTAGTACAGATCAAAAGTAAAATTGACGCCATCAGGTTGAAATACACTACAGGAGTCCGTTCAATTTTGGAGGATAGCAGAGGGAATGTATGGTTTGGAAGTTACAACGAAGGGGTATGTTTGTTTCATAATGGGGAGTTCCGGTATTTCACAACAGAAAACGGGTTAAGTGACAATCAGGTAAGGAATATTTATGAAGATAAAAATGGCATCATCTGGTTTGAATGTGGTAAAGGATTAAGTATTTATGATGGACAAAAAATAACTGTGTACAAAGAAAGGAATTATGATTCAACGAAACAATGGAAATCGGCTGATGATGACCTTTGGTTTAAAGGTGATGAAACAGAGGGCTACAACAAACTTGAAGGAATTCCTGGAGTGTATCAGTATAATGGAAAAAAACTTTCCTATCGCACATTTCCTGTGAGACCAAAATCCGGAGATGAGCTTAGGTTTACATATGCCATTTCAACAAAATTTGTAAAAGGTAAAAATGGGGGCCTTTGGTTTGGAACCTACGGTGCGTTAATTGGATATAATGATTCCAAATTTAAAATAATAGACAATCAATATCTTGGGCTAAACGAACAAACTGGTTTTTTGCATATACGGAGCATAATGGAAGACAGCAAAGGAAATCTTTGGATCGGCAATAACGGGATCGGTGTTTTGAAATATGACGGGAAAAAAATGATCAATTTCACCGTGCAGCAGAAACTGAAAAAGGAGGATACCAAAGGCAATTCTCTTGAGAGGGTTTTTTCCGTTGGAGAGGACAGGTCAGGGAATATTTGGTTTGGGACTGTAGAATATGGCGCATGGAGATATGATGGTAAATCTCTAAAAAATTTTACTACAGAGGATGGCCTTGAAAGTAAACACATTTAGACTATATATACTGGCAAACAGGGAGAATTGTGGTTCGGAGGAGCCAGTCCAAGTGGTGTATATCGTTTCAATGGCAAGTCTTTTGAAAGAATATATTAACCGAAAGCACGAACCGGCAAAATGAAGTTTAGCGCAGGCGTGGCAAGAGCAACTGACATCAACGAAGTACAAAGCTGGGCGTTGTAAGTAACCGTATATGATTTCTTTTTTAATTGCACAAATATGTATTCCAAATTTAAACTCACTCTTCTTATCAGCCTTTTTATAGTGCACCTGGCGTTTGCACAGCATACAAAAGCCAGGCTGGCGGAAATAATGAAGTCCTATCATAGCTATAATATGTTTGATGGCGCTGTACTTGTAGCTAAAAACGGAAAGATCATGTACAAGGATGCATTTGGATTAGCTAACAGGGAATGGAATATTCCTAACAGGACAGATACTAAATTTATGATCGGATCTGTTTCAAAACCTTTGACTGCCACGTTAGTATTAATACAGGTTCAAAAAGGTTTACTGGCTTTAGACAAAACTATTGAAGACTATTTGCCAGAATTTAAAAATAAACCAGCGGCAAAGGTCACCATAAGCCAACTGCTATCACATACTTCCGGCATACCTAATTATGATATTATCAAAGATTTTTTTCCCAGGATAAGCCGTCAATATTATTCCAGAAAAGATTACCTGAAAGTATTCATTGACTCTGCCCTTGCATTTACCCCGGGCAGTCATTATGCTTACAGCAGTTGGGGGTATTTCCTCTTAGGCTATATCATGGAAAGTGTTACAGGCAAATCTTATGCACAGTTAATGTCTGATGACATTTTTAAAAAAATTGGAATGAAAAATTCCGGGTCTTACTATCATACTCAAATTGTGCCCAACAGGGCAACTGGCTATGACTATAATTTTGGTGATTATTCCTCATCAGACTTTAGAGACCAATCCAATACTATGGGCACTGGTGATATTTATTCAACAGTTGATGATCTTTTCAAATTCCATATGGCTTTATCCAGTTACACTTTGATTAATAAAGAGTTGACTGCTAAAATGTTTACCCCCGGAATTGAACTGGCAAAATACGGCTATGGCTGGTTTAACAAGCAGTTTAAGTACTCCGCTTCCGATAGTGTTGCTTCTAACTTTCATTTAGGAATGACGGAGGGGTTTATTTCTTTTATCAGGCGGATTCCATCAACAAACAGTTTGGTTGTTATACTTTGCAACACCTCTCCAACTGATTTTTTTGGAATAACCAACAATTTGTGCAAAATTTTATATAACATACCGGTTATCCTGAAAGAGCCGTTGCACAAAAAGATGGAAACCAGTATTCACCGGACAGGTGCAGTTAAAGCCGTAGAGGAATATAAAAAACTGAGAACAGATACAACTCATTACTATATAGACTGGATTTCTATGAATGCTATTGCACAACAACTTTTAGATGCCAAAAGATATGAAGATGCCAAAGTCATTGCTGAAAATAATGTTACTGAGTTTCCCGACAAAGATTTGGTAATGGTCACAATGGCTAATATTTATCTTGCACTGAACAGAAAAGAAGAAGCCATTACATTTTATAAAAAAGCCCTGCAAATAACGCCAATTTACGAAGAAGCGAAAAACAGGTTAAAAGAAATAGATGGTAACTAGAAGCCGGGTTACGTACAATACAGGGTTTTGTGCAAGGGGGCCGGCTTATTTGACGATACCAGGCGCATGGTAAAATTTATGATCAACTTTAAATAAATCCCGCAATGAAATACTATAAACTAATATTTTTAACAGCATTAATAACAGCGAATATAACCAGTTGCACAAATACGCATCAGAATGATCCCAATAGCAGCAAAACTGAATCAACTTCCAGTCAAACTTCAGTAAACAAAGCTGGTATGATTACACAAAAAATAACCCCCTCAATTTGGGTTGATAAAGATGCAAAAGCAGTAGCGGACTATTACCTTTCCATTTTCAAGGATGGTAAATTGAGAGAGTACCACCAATATAAAAATCCGCCGGAAGCCAAAGAACAAGGTGGCCAGGACAGCTTTGAAACAGCTGTTATGGAAATTGGTGGTATAGAATTTAATATTTTAGCAGCTGGCCCCTACTTTAAATTTAATGAATCCATTTCGTTTGTTATCAATTGCAAAGACCAGGCAGAAGTAGATTATTATTGGAATGCTTTGACCGCAAATGGCGGACAGGAAAGCTCATGTGGCTGGTGTAAAGACAAATATGGTTTATCATGGCAGGTTGTTCCTGTTGAATATTTTGACCTTATTAACAGCAATGATCCTGGAATCAGGGAAAAGGCAATGAAGAATACATTGAAGCAGAAAAAGTTAATACTTTCAGAACTTAAATGACCTGAATAATACCTGCAAAGAAGGATACTTCAAAATTTGGATACGAATTAAAACTAACTATAACAAAAGTTTTTATGCAAGTATGGCTGAACAAACTACTATTTCCAGTACGACGCAAAGTCCTGTATGTTAGCAGTAAGCTTATGACACACCCAGCGCAGGCAAAGTAAATGTGACAGCATGATGACGAGAAATTTCATTGTTTTCCCCATCCTGGCAACTGAACGGCTTACGCTCAGGCAACTGTCAATTGATGATCAGCAAAATATTTTTGCTTTGCGTTCTGACGCAGCCATAAACAAATATCTTGAGAGGGAACCCAGCAAAACAATTGAAGATGCCATAAATTTTATCAATAAGGTTAATGATAACATTAATAAAGGCAACTCACTTTACTGGGTAATCACCTTAACAAAGACAAAAACATTTGTTGGAACGATCTGCCTTTTTGACTTTTCAGACGAAACAAACAGCTGCGGGATCGGGTATGAATTGATGGTACCCTTTCAGGGGAAGGGAATTATGAAGGAAGCGGCTGAAAAAGTTATTGACTATGCTTTACAGGAATTACAGTTTAAAAAGATAGTAGCGCATACGCACCACGAAAACCGGGATTCGGCTAAACTATTAACAAAACTTAATTTTCTTCAATCCGAAGAGGCATACAAAGAAAATCCTGCTTTTAACATTTTCACATTGACTTATTGAAATTGATATACCATAAAACATATTACTGCCAAAGGTTTTGCCTGCCGGTATTTACCGGTGTCTTATGAATGGCCTAGCGATAGCAATTCAGTCCGTCAAAGCATTCATATGCAAGAAGCCAGTTCTCATTAACTTTTTCAAAAAACAATTCTACTGAGCTGACAGTATACTCTTTTGAGTCGATATTAAACGTAACGTTAGTTTTTATTGATACATAAGCCCCCTGGACATTAATGTGGATTTTTACATCTTCATCTTTATAACTGCCATACTTAAATTGCCCGGATTTTATACCCTCCAGCCGCTGAACCCTGTTTATTTTTGGCAATGAAAACCCGGGCCTCATCCAAAATTTTTCAGTCAATAATTTACCGGCTGCATCAGGTGCATTATTTTTTATGGCTGTTTGAAAAGCTTCAAGCGCCTGTCTTACGGCTTTTTCATCACCTGCCTGTGCAAAAAGACTTGCTGTCATTGCGAATAGCAATGACAGGGAAAGAAATATATTTTTCATACTGAGCCTTTTTTGATTATACCCAAATTACAACATTTGATCAGCGAATGCAATGGTAACCCATTGGTGTTTAAAACTGCAGGTAACAGGGCAGTTACACCACCCGGGCAGAACGTCTTATTCCCGGTATTATACCGCTGTTCATTTTTTGTTCCGGGCCGGGCATTTGTTATTTCCGCCTGTCACATTTTGCTGTACTCCGTTGTCACGGCTGCATAGTTGGTCCCAATAAATGTTTAATTTTAGTGAGCAACGTGACCAGGCGGGCACAGCTATGAACTTAGCAGCTGCTCAAATGCAGCATGTTGTTTATAAGCAAATGAAGATTGCATAAAATGCTCCAGTTTATTTGAACATAACGAAATAAGAATACAACATGCTCCTGATTCCGGATAATAAAACAGTATAAACTGAAATTTTATGCAATTAACCCGCCGTAATTTCTTACAATCTTTTTTCATTGGCATTCCCATAGCAGCAAAAAAAGGCTGGGTAAACAAAGTTCCCATATTGGCAATTGAGCGCCGCGACCTCTTTCCTCAGGGAGTGGCATCAGGCGACCCCACTGCTAACAGTGTCATCTTGTGGACGAGGCGTCCGCCGGTAAAGGATAGTGCTGCTAAAAAATTGACCGTTGAAATTTCAACAACCGTTGCATTTAAAAAAATCCTGGCAGGCGGTACTGCATATATCAGTGCTGATTCAGACTGGACATGCCGTTTTTTGGCCAAAGACCTTAAACCCAATCATGAGTATTGGTACCGTTTTGTTGATGAGCATGGTTTCGCCAGCCGGGTTGGCCGTACCATTACGGCAATGGACAAAGAATCAGATACACCTGTTCGTTTTACGTTTGTATGTTGCCAATGCCCTAACGAAGGTGCACTGAATGCTTACAGGAAGATGATCTTTGAAGACGAGGCACGCCCGAAGGATCAACGGCTTAATTTTGTATTGCACCTGGGCGATTTTATTTATGAAGTTACCTGGTATGCCGAAGATAACCCGAATGGCAACCGCGGCCGCCGCATCAGGAACCTGTACAAGTTTCCGCAAGGAAGAAAGGTTAGTAATTTTCATCTGCCGGTAACACTGGAAGATTACCGTACACTTTACCGTGCCTACCTGGAAGATCCCGACTTACAGGATGCCCGTGCCCGTTGGCCCTTTGTATGTATTTGGGATAACCATGAATTTGCCTGGGCAGGATACCAGAGCCAGTATGTGGCAGGAGGTGGCTACAACGCTCCCGCTCAAAACCAGAAAGTGTTTGCTAACCAGGCCTGGTGGGAATTTATACCTGCACATGTTACACAACCCGGTAACCCCGGACTCGATTATTTCAAGGCCCCCGCAGTGGTGGATACACCCCTGGGAACATTCAACCAGGACGGGCTTTCAGAAGAACCTAATAACCTGGCAGCAATCAACAGTTTGAAAATTCAGCGGGTACTGCGTTGGGGTAAGAACGTTGATTTGCTGCTCACCGATAACTGGTCATTCCGTTCTCCTGATATGTCTACTGATGATTTTGAGGCACCGGGGTATCCGAGGGTATCCCCACAACTGCCTTTTGAGATCATGAACTACGGCCGTCATTATAATAACGACAATCCACCCGCCACCATTCGTTTCAATGGCAAGGACATTCCGAATCCTACAAAAGATGTGCATGCCCAAACTTACCTGGGTAGCGAGCAGCGGCGTTGGTTCCTGGAACAGCTCGGGGCTTCTACAGCACGCTGGAAAATTTGGGGACATGGTTTTGGTACCATGGAATTGCGGAGCGATTATCAAAACCTGCCTGGCGAATTAGGCAGCACATGGCCTAAAGATGCCGGCTATGCAGTAATAGACAACCGGTTCCTCCGTGATAAAGACATCATATTTGATTTCATAAAGGATCAGCAGATCACCGGTTTTTGTGTTGTTGCAGGCGACCGTCATGCGTTTCACGCCGGTGTAACTTCCAAAGCACTGCCGCCCAAAAAATACGAGCCACTGGGCGTGGAATTTATTACCGGCTCCCTATCACAACAGACGTTGTTTGAAGTACTGGAAGTGACCATGAAAAAAGACCATCCGAAACGTGTACTGCACCTGATCGATCAACCCGACGGCACCCTGATCCCTTCTATGAATGTTACCCCCAGGCTTGGAGTACTGGCTACTTTAAAGCTGCAAGAGACAGGAGATATGCAGCAGGCCCGTGCTGTAAGGAACCCGGATGTGGCGCCGCATTTGTCATTTCTTGATTTCGGTGGCCACGGTTATAGTTTGGTAACCGCCACTTCCGATCAGCTTTCAACCGAATTCGTATGTATACCGCGGCCCATGGAACGCAGTGAGCGGCCTGATGGTGGCCCTTTGGTTTACCGTGTTGTGCACCGCACACGCTTATGGAAGGCGGGCGGGAAACCTGAACTGGAGCAGGAAATCCTTGAAGGTAACCCGCAGTATTGCATATGAGTTATTGTTTTGGTATAAAAAAGTATTAGCGAAAGCCCGGGAAATTGAGTACTGCCCGCAGTTTCCAGGCAGCTTATGTTTGTTACTGGTCCGGCATTTATTCCGGGCCGGGCATTCAATGAATCCCCGCCTTCGCAGGTACGCGGACGTTGGCGGTGAGTGTGCATGTATACATAAATCAACAGATTTACTAAAACTATAAATATGAAACCAGTACAATGTTTTTTCTGTGTGACAGTTATATCATTGTTAGTGGCAAAAAAAAACTTTGCTTTTGCGAATAATGATACTGCAAAGATTTCTGCTGATCATATCCTCGAAAAAGTAGTTAAAAAGCTGAATAAATTCAGAATACTCAGCTATAACTATTCGTACGAATCAAAATCTTTTTTTCCAGATGACAGCTATAGTACCAGTGCTTCAATCGTTTTAGACTTTTCACGAAAAGACACTTTGCTGGGATTAAACTACCAGATAGAAAATGCCGCACTGAAATTCATTTACAACGGTACAGAAATGTTTATATTAAACAAAAAGCTTAAAACAATAAACGGGCTGACCATTAAACCGGCAAAAGAAGACATTTCTTCATTGGTTTTTTTTCAAAATTCTCTTATTACGCTCAGAAATGGTATACCGCCAATGCTTTTAGACAAGCAATCGTTTAAAATCTTCACAGATACATTAATAGATAGTAAGAATTACTGGATTGTTTCATATACACCCCTGAAGAAAAGTATTGACCCGTTTGGGAAAAGTTTCTCAGCTTTTACAATTAACAGGAATATTACTTACAAAATCATTATTGATAAAAAAACCTTCTTGCCTTACGGGATTATACAAACTTTTAGTGACAATAATAATTATCAAAAAACACTTTTTTCGGGGATAAAAGAAGGTGATAAACTACCTGAGTTATCATGGTATTACTCAACTTATAATAATGATTATCGTTTGGTTAGCCAGAAAGAAAGGCCTGCTTTAATATCAACTGGTATAAATGCACCAGAGTGGTCACTGCCTTCAATTTTTCAAAACAAATCAGTAAGTTTAAATCAACTTAGGGGTAAATTTCTTTTACTGGAGTTTTGGGTTGTGAATTGCGGCTATTGTGTTGCAGCGGTTTCGAAGATTAATAAATTGCAAAGCAAATTTGCAAACAAGGATATAGAATTTGTAGGAATTAATTTATATGACTCCAAAGAAAAGATCGCACAATTCTTGAAAAGGTATAATCCAATGTATACTGTTTTGTATAATGGGCAGGATGTTGCGGATAAATATGGTGTAATTTCATATCCTAAAGTTGTTCTGATTGACAAGGAAGGAAAGGTAATTTATGCTAATAGTTTAGTAACAGATGAGTTAGAATCTATCCTGGATAGAACACTGAAGTAAAGAGATGTCAACAATTTAACTTCAAATACAACGAATGGCTAACATTGTGTATGCACCAGCGCACTGAAGGAAAATCAATAGACTTCTGTACACCTGCCCGTTTAAGTTCCACCCCGGAGAATTATGAACAGGCTTGGGAATTACCATCAATTTTTGTAACTTCAACCAGTTTTATTCCGGCAGACATGAAGGCTATTTCTGGCGGTGGCAAACGCAATCACGCAGGTTGCAAAATTTTCAGGATCAGGGTTTCGTTATCACTGTATAAAATTTTAAAAATGAAAAATTTAACTGTCATTTATTTCTTATTTTTTTTATTAGGTGTTACCGCCTGCAAAAAAGCCAGTGTAAAAGATTCAGTTATTGCAGCAAAAGGATCAATCATGGTAATAGACCAAAATGATAAAATAAATTCAGATTTTTCCGGCATTTCCGTTAGCATTGAAAATACTAATCCTGTAACTTATATACCCGTTAGCAATACGGGGGAATTCGAATTTCCGCAATTACCAGGATCCTTTAGTTTAATTTTTTCAAAAAATGGATATGGAACAGTGAAACAGTATTATTCAAAATCGCTCATCGACAGTATTAAACTCGGGAAACCAGGTGGCCAAAATATCATTTTACTGCCACTTAGTTCAGTAACTGTAAACTCATTCTCTGGTTACATCAGCAATGGAAAATTCTATTTTAGTTGTAATGTTTCAACGCTCAACGCTGATCTAACCAATGGGGTAACACTTATTCTTCAAAAAAATAACCCTTTAATTTCACTAACTGGATTTTATGGCAATACGGGCACTTCCCGCTTTTTAACTATTCCAGTTTCAAATGGTGTACATTTTGATTCAGTTTGTATTAGCCGGACTGCGACATGCGATTGCGATTTCATCAATTCAGGTGATAATTTAAACGTAAAGGCTTTTGGAAACAGCATTTCTAAATATGGGAACAGTTATTTTAACATGAAAACAAATACCCTCGTTTTTCCCAGCATTAATGAAAATACAAATTCAGGTACCTTATCATTCAGGATTCCCTGATACCTGGCAGCACTGCAACCTACAAGGTGCGGGCTGTACTGTTTTTCAAACTATTCAAAATTTTAAAATTATTTACAAAATGGCAAAAGAATCAGGAACAAAAGAAAGCCCCTGGCTGCTAAAAACACCACCTTTATCTTCTGACTTTACAATGTACAAAGACAATATGGATGGCAGAGATATTCTTGTATGCACAGTTGGCAAAACCGTTTTGCATTATGATTTTCGCTGCCTTGAAGACCTTCACAAAATGCTTAAAAAACATGGGGACTGGATGGAACTTGGCAGCGCAGATGAACAAAAACCAGCTAAAGAGGGAACTGTTGAAGCATGGGGCCGTTCAGAGAAAAATCCGGCAGGTGGATGGTATGGCTTAAAAAAAGGCTTCCGGGGCAGGTTTGGAATGTATATTCCTCCGTTAATGGAAAAACTGGGTCTTGCAGAACTTACTCATGAAGCAAAGAATAATAAAATGCGGGCAAAGTAATAAATAAGGAATTTCAAAAGCTGAAGGCAAACGACACAATACCATTTAAAGATATTTACTGTTCCATACCGGCCAGGCATAGTAGAATAGAACCTGTACTTATATTTATTCCGGAACAAGGCTATACTTAAAATGAAATTTTACATCCCGGTAATTACCGGGATGGTTCAACAAAAAATTTGAGTTTTAACTCTTAAATTCAACTAAGCACATTATCCTGCAACGGTAATATGCGGATACAATTGTAATTCCGCGCCAGCCAAAGCCCTGCACGTTGCCTGCAACCTTAGTTTAACATCACGGAAACTTTGACAGATAAAAAATTAAAAAAAATGTATTCAATGAGAAAACTAATTTTCTTTATGCACACTTCCCTTGACGGATTTGTAGCAGGCCCCAACGGGGAGATGAACTGGATAAAATTAGATGAGGGCCTGTTTGATTTTGTTGCCACCATGACTGCCCAGTCGGACTGTGCGCTGTATGGAAGGGTAACTTATGACATGATGCAAAGCTACTGGCCCACTGCAGGAGAAAAGCCAAATGCATCAAAACACGACATCGAACATTCCACCTGGTACAACAATGTTTCAAAAGTTATCTTATCTACAACCATTCACGAAACGGGGCTTTACAATACCAAAGTTATTGGCGACCGGCTAACGGAAAATATCAATACATTAAAACATCAGGAAGGGAAGAATATTTTAATATTCGGAAGCCCCGGCGCTTCACAATCTTTATTAAATGAAGGACTCATTGACGAATTTTGGCTTTTTGTAAACCCCATCATTCTGGGCAAGGGCATGCCGCTGTTTAAGAATATCACCGGCACCACCCAACTGAACCTTATAGCATCTAAAACATTCGCCTGTGGCGTAGTTGCGCTGCATTATGGTAAAGCATAATAAACTGCCCGTTTGTAAAAAAGCGGCACAGCATTACTATCAACTAAAGGGAAATATTTGCATTTACAACCGGGCGCTATATTTTGTTTTACTCAAAAGAAAATGAAAAAAAATTTGCGAAACCGAATAGTTGCATATATATTTGCAACCAATTGGTTTCTTAATAAAAGCCCATATAATCATGAGAAGGGATATTTTCCAAGCAATAGCAGACCCCACCAGGCGGGCCATTATCACCCTGATTGCGTTACAGGCAATGACCCCCAATGCCATTGCTGAAAACTTTAACACCACCCGGCAGGCCGTTTCCAAACACCTGCGCATACTTACCGAATGTGAAGTGGTGAAACAGGAGCAGCGGGGACGGGAAATATATTACCAGCTGGAAGTAAAAAAACTTAAAGAAATGGATATATGGATAGAACAGTTCAGGAAATTATGGGAAACCAGGTTCAATCAACTTGACAATGTATTAGCAACAATTAAAAAACAAAAAAAATGAGTACAAATTTGCTGTTTGATTTTACCGTTGACAGGACATCCAAAACGGTATTCATAAAAAGGGAATTTGATGCTGAACTTTCATTGGTATGGGATGCATTTACCAACGCAGCATTGATCGACCAATGGATTGCACCAAAGCCCATGACCGCGAAAACAAAATACCAGGATTTTAAAGTGGGGGGTAAAAGGTTTTATGCCATGGTTGGTCCCGACGGCACTGAGCGCTGGTCACTGCAGCAATATACTTCCATTACCCCGAAGACGAATTTCAAAATGACCAATGTCTTTACAGACAAGGATGAAAACCCTGAATTGTATGGTTCTGAATGGGATCATCATTTCAGCGAAGTAAACGGGGTAACAACAGTGAGCATTACTATTTACAATGAATCGCTTGAAAGGCTGGA
>Ga0209023_10003280_pt1 | contig 19432 bp, 16 predicted proteins | sample LakOneMetagenome_FD_187468 | JGI IMG/M metagenome (GOLD analysis project Ga0209023, IMG submission 187468) | Freshwater and sediment microbial communities from Lake Erie, Canada (SPAdes) (version 2) | ecosystem: Environmental > Aquatic > Freshwater > Lentic | place: Lake Erie, Canada...
ACTTTTTGTTTTTGCGTATATGAGCAAGTGGCACAACTAAAAAAATATCATTATTTTGCAGCCACAAACAACTATTATGAAATTCAGATTCGCATTATTGCTTTTTATTGTACTGGCTCCTGCATTTTCATTTGCACAGGGCTGTATCACTGTATTCTCTGAGGACGGCGATCCTTTCTACCTGGTGCTCAACGGGATAAAGCAAAACCCGACTCCGCAAACAAATGTGCATATAGATGGCCTGCCAAACGAGTTCTACAGCGCTAAGATCTTATTTGCAGATCCTAAGAAGGAGCCCATTTCTAAAAATCTTCCTGTAAAAGACGCGGCAACCGGTCAGTTTGCTGATGTTACTTATAAGATAAAGACAGGTAAAGACGGTTCTCCTAAGTTGCGCTACTTTGGCGCTACACCGGTACCGGTAAACTATGTGCCACCTGCAGATATGTATGTGATGCATTATGGCGAACCGGCACCTGCTACAACTATAACGCAAACGACTACAACAACTACAACCAGCGGTAATGCCGGTGGCGGTTCTGTAACGATAGGTACCGGTATGGGAGGTGTAAATATGAATATCAACATCAACGATCCGAACGGTGGAACAGTAACTCATCAGACTACTACAACTACTACAAGTTATTCTTCAGAAGTGTCTGGCCAACCGGTGGAAGAAGGTCGCAGTACAATGCCTATCTGCAACTACCCTATGAACTTCCAGACGTTCAAAGCAGCCAGGGAAAGTGTGCAACAGGCAAGTTTTGAAGAGACAAAGTTATCGACTGCAAAAGCTGTACTGAGTTCTAACTGCATCAGCGTTGACCAGGTGATCAATATGTGCAGCCAGTTCAGCTTTGAAGCTTCTAAGCTGGATTTTGCTAAATATGCCTATCCAAAAACAACCGATAAGTCTAACTACTTCAAAGTGAACAATGTATTCTCTTTTGATGCCAGCAAGACTGATCTGAACGACTACATCAGCAACATGAACAGGTAAGTAAGATGACTGTTAATATTGAAAAGCCATCTCGATGTGAGGTGGCTTTTCTCTTTTTATAATGCGGTATTAGGAACAAAGCTCAAACCCAATAAGTTCTGTTACTTTAGCAATATGGAAGACCCGAAGCACCTGAAAAAATTTCTTGATGAAAAAACAGCATTGTACAACCAGCCTTCCTTTATAGAGCTGGATCCGGTTTGCATACCACATGCTTTCATCAAAAAGCAGGATATAGAAATTGCGGGGTTATTTGCCGCTGTGCTGGCCTGGGGCAACAGGACTACCATTATCAATAACTGCCGCAAGCTGATGGGATGGATGGATAATGCTCCGCATGATTTTATACTGAACCATAAGGACACTGACCTGAAGGGTTTTGTACACTTTGCGCACCGTACCTTTAATGCTACTGACCTGCTATATTTTATTGAACTATTGCAATATCATTATCAAAAACACGATTCGCTGGAAGATGCTTTCGTGCCGGGTAAGCAGTACAAGGAAGATACGGTAGAGCAAGCGCTGATTCACTTTCATGATTATTTCTTTTCCATAGAGCATCCCGAGCGCACAAAGAAGCACATTGCCACACCGCAAAGAAACTCTGCCTGCAAGCGGCTGAATATGTACCTGAGGTGGATGGTGCGCAAGGACAATGCAGGTGTGGACTTTGGTATATGGAAGAAGATAAAGCCGCACCAGCTGATATGCCCGCTGGATGTGCATGTGGCCAGGGTGGCCGAACGGCTTGGACTGCTGGACAATATCAAATCGAACTGGAACAATGCTATGCAGCTGACGGAACATCTAAGAGTGCTAAACCCCAAAGATCCGGCCATATATGACTATGCCCTGTTTGGGCTGGGGATGGGAGAACGGTTTTAAGGGCATTACACATAAATATTATAGCTTAACTAATTCCATCATTCAATTAATCAACCTATTTTTGTGCCCTTATGGCAAATGAGAATAAGCTACAGAATATAATAGCACATTGTAAAGAATACGGATTCGTTTTTCAGTCGAGTGAAATATATGATGGCCTGAGCGCAGTATATGACTATGGCCAGCTGGGTGCAGAACTGAAAAGAAATATACGCGACTACTGGTGGCGCAGTATGACACAGATGCATGACAATATAGTAGGTATAGACGCTGCTATATTCATGCACCCTACAGTATGGAAAGCAAGCGGGCACGTGGATAATTTCAGCGACCCGATGATAGACAACAAGGATAGCAAGAAACGTTACCGTGTAGATCACCTGATAGAAGGCTTTGCAGAAACACTGGATAAAGAAAAGGGCGATGCATTGTTGCAGCAAATGGAAGTGCTGCTTGGTGCAAATGACTTTGCTGGCCTGAAAACATTGATAGAAACAAACAAGATAAAGTGCAGTGTAAGCGAAACCTGCAACTGGACAGATGTGCGTCAGTTCAACCTGATGTTTTCTACAGAGATGGGGTCAGTAGCTGATGATGCAGATGTTGTGTACTTACGTCCGGAAACGGCACAGGGTATATTTGTAAACTTCCTGAACGTGCAGAAGAGCGGCCGTATGAAGATACCATTTGGTATTGCTCAGACCGGTAAGGCATTCCGTAACGAGATAGTAGCAAGGGGCTTTATCTTCCGTATGCGCGAGTTCGAGCAAATGGAAATGCAGTTCTTCGTAAAGCCGGGCACACAGAAAGAATGGTATGACTACTGGAAGGAAACCCGTATGAAGTGGCACCTGAGCCTGGGTATAAAGCCGGAGAGCTACCGCTTTCATGACCATGTGAAACTAGCCCACTATGCAGACATGGCTTGCGATATAGAATTTGATTTCCCGATGGGCTTTAAAGAAGTGGAAGGCATACATAGCCGTACTGACTTCGATCTGAAACAGCATCAGCAGTTCAGCGGCAAGAAATTGACTTACTTTGATACAGACATCAACCAGCACTATGTACCTTATGTGGTGGAAACATCCATAGGCTTGGATCGTGCAGTGCTGATGGTGCTGAGCGAAGCATATAAAGAGGAAGACCTGAGCACGGAAGAGAAACAGGATAGCCGCGTAGTGCTTGGTCTGCCTGCTATGCTGGCCCCTGTGAAGCTGGCTGTATTGCCGCTTACCAAAAAGGATGGTCTGCCTGAACTGGCGCGTGAGCTGATAGACCAGTGTAAGCCGCATTTCAAATGTTTCTACGAAGAAAAGGACAGCATAGGTAAGCGCTACCGCAGGCAGGATGCAATAGGTACTCCGTTCTGCATTACTATAGATCACCAGACCAAGGAAGACCAGACAGTGACCATCCGCTATCGTGACAGCATGACACAGGAACGCATATCGCTGGCAAGTGTGAAACAACTGGTGCTGGATAAGATACAAATGTTCTAAACGTATAAGTAAAATAGATTGATTAAATTGCCGTACCGTTCTGGTGCGGCATTTTTTATGGATGAGTCTATACTACAGGAAGCAGCTGTTGCATTACAACAGGATTGGGGTTTAAGAGTCCCCGATCATGTTTCTGAAGAAGCTTTGTTACAGCTGCTTGCCGATAGGGTAGTAGTATACCTCGAGAAAGGTCCCGATGCTTTTTACCAACTCATGTATCGTATAGACATCTCAGAGAAGAAGCTAAACAGCATATTGCATGAACAAGACGTTGCGATGCAAATAGCCCGGTTGATATACAACAGGCAACTGCAAAAGCAGCAAAGCAGGCGTGAACATAAGGCGCAAAATACTGATGAGGATCCCGAACTGAAGTGGTAAGTTACTTTGTAAACTTATACCCTATACCCCTTATAGAATGAAAATGGCGTGGATTGCGACTGTCTTTCTCGAAAAATTTACGGAAGTTGAGAATGAAGTTGTCAATGGTGCGTGTAGTAGGGTACACATTGTACCCCCATACGATCTGTAATATCTGTTCGCGAGAAACTACTTCACCTTCATGTTCTATCAATAGCTTCAGTAGTGCAGCTTCTTTTTTGCTCAGTTCCTGCACCTGCTTGTTCTTATCGGTACACTCATGAGCAGCGAAATCTATTTTACATCCGTCAAACTCGTAGGTATCGCCAACTGTTTGTGGCTCCTTTATTTTTTTGTTCTTGGTGATCAGTTTATCTACACGGAGCAGCAATTCTTCCAGGTTGAATGGCTTTGTGAGATAATCATCGCCACCTTTCTTCAATCCCTCTACACGGTCGGCACCACTATTACGGGCAGAAAGGAAGAGAATAGGTACATCGTTATGCTGCATCCTGATGGTCTCACAAACAGTGATACCATCCATGTCAGGTAGCATTATGTCCAGTATGATGAGGTCGAAATATTCATTCTTCACCATTTTAATGACGCCCGGGCCATTATCTATTGTAGTCACCTCATAGCCTTCCAGCTCCAGGTTCAGCTTCAGCCCTTCACGCAGGCTTTCTTCATCTTCTGCTATTAGTATAGATGCCTTCGTTGGTTTAGGTGCCATAATTGTTATGTTTCAGACTATGAAATTACTAATTATAATGAATTGGATGCCGGTTCTGCTTTCAACTTTTCTTTCTATAGTTTTATAGATAGGGTATATTTGTTCATACATCACGCTCATTTTGAAACCCGAACAGCCACAAATTAACAGTTCACTTACCGATAACTTTAAACCGCTTCCCACAGGTTTGCTGTTTGGGGCAATATGGGTATTACTGTTCGTTTTGTATTATCCTGCTGCAAAGGCCGGCTTCGTCACAGACTTCACCGGCTGGTTAGATCAGGTAAAAAATCATGCCTTCCGTGAATATATTAATCGCAGCAACTTTCATGCGGTCAGTATGTACCAGTTTACCCAACTGCTTACTTATATTTATTACAAGGTGTTTGGTATCAATCCGTGGGCATGGCATCTGCTGTTCATTACCTTGCATACCGTTAATGCATGCCTGCTATACACCTTTACTTATCGCTTGCTTTCTGATACGGGCGTAGCAAAAAGCAGTTTGATACCGGTGACCGGTGTATTGCTGTTTTGTATCTTTCCTTATCTGTCGGAGGTTATTGTATGGGAGCCGTCTTTTCATTTTCTTACCGGGTTACTATTTATATTGCTTATCCTCCGTTGTGTTCAGGAGTATGTTTCCGGAGGTGCTGTTAATTATGTTTGGGCGGCGTTGCTCATTTACTTTTTTTCCCTTTTCACCTTGGAGGTGTTCTACATCACTCCATGGCTTGTTCTGGTATTGGCATTTTTTTATCGGTCCAACTCCTCTGCGGATAGCAAGGTAATTCGTTACTTTTTTACGCCAATGCTGGTGCTGTTCTCACTACGGCTTGCGGCCTTTTATGCCTTATACGGTAGTGTCATATCTCGTATTGGTAGCGACACAGTTACCACATTACATTTCTCCAGTTTAGGTAAACCGGCAAAATATCTGTTCCATTTATTGCTCGTAGGCCGGTTTTGGGCGCACGATACACGACAGGCAGTTTATGATTTTTGTGATTCCACCACGGGCATTGTATTGTTCTATGCTATTGTGCTGAGTATTGCTGCCTTTATTGTTGTTCGTTTTAAAAGCATGAGCGGCAAAGCCAAAGTAAGCGGTCTGTTATTCGTATACACGCTTGTTACGCTGGCTTTGTTGGTTCCTGTCTGGTTCAGCGAATCCCTTCTTGTCCTTTTCGATCGTTACACCTATTTCACAGCGGCCTTCTTTTATATGTTGCTGGCGGTGCTCATTAGCGGCATACCCTGGAAGATTGTCCGGATATCTGTTATTGCGCTGTTTGCTTTGGTAAACCTGCGCTATGCTATTATGGTCAGCCGCTACTGGGGCAAATCTGAAAAAGTGATACATGGGCTGCTGTATAATATCCCTGAGGCAGGTAATAAAACTACCATACTGCTGAACCTGCCCGAAAGCCTGAATGGAACAGCCATGATAGGGGCCGAAAAGAATAGTGAATACAAGTTGATGCATGACCTGCTGATACCTGAACACCTGCTGAAAAATACGGTGTATGATGCAATGGCCTACAACATGAGTACCCCTGCTGATGGCGCGTGCGTCAAGGTGATGAACGATAGCATGCTGCATGTGACACTCAATCAATGGGGTACATGGTGGTGGTTTGAAGGCAAGGGAGGCTATAGCTATGAGACCAGCGACTACAAGCTGAACCTTATAGATGCAGGACACTGGTATGAGCTTATACTCAAGAAGCCCGCCGACCAATATCAGCTACTCTACCAGGTAGGCGACCAATGGAAAACAGTGGATATGAGTAAGAAAAATGTAGATCAGAATTAGATCTCAATGGTCACATCTCCCTCTATCGGGTGACCGGTACAGGTCAGGATACTGCCATGCTTCAGGTCCATATCCATCAGCACCTCATTGTATGATAGCCAGACTTTCCCCTTGGTGCATATTGCAGCACAGCTCCCGCACCTGCCCACCTCGCAGCTATAGGGAAGTGAAAGCCCTTGTTTTTTAGCAGCCTGTAAAATTGTTTCCGGGTACTGAACGGGAAATGTGTGTGTTGTGTCCTTGAATTTTATAGTAACAAGGTGTGTTTCTTTGTCCGGCGGCGCTACCTGTACTACCTGCCGGTCATTAGTATTAAAGTTTTCCTTCCTGATCTGTTCATTATTGATACCCAACTCCTCCAGTGCAAAAATGACCATGCGCATATAAGGAAACGGGCCGCATATATAGAACAGCATCTTGTTCTTTGTAGTAACTGCATGTTCCTGTAGTAATACAGGCACTAAAGATTTACTCAATCTTGCCCTTGCCAGGTTGAACGAAGTACTATACAGCAACTCCATCCTGAAATTGTCAGGAAACTGATCTGATAGTGCTGCCAGCTCATCGTAAAACACAGCATCTTCCTTTATCCTGTTACTATACACCAGTACAACCTTCTTATTGGGTTCGGTATATAGGATTGCTCTGATAAGGGATATTACTGGCGTAATGCCAATGCCCGCAGCAAAGAAATAGACTTGCTCGTATGCGGCATGATTGGTCAACGTAAATAGTCCTGCTGCACCTGTTGTTTGCAGTTTATCGCCGATCACAGCACGATCTACCAATAGCCTGGAATAGGCACCGTTATCAATTCGCTTCACTGTAAAGGCAAGGGGGGCATTGCCTGTAGGGCTGGAGGAAATGGAATATGACCGCCGCTCTTCCCTGCCGTGATGAGTGAAAACAAATGTGATGAACTGTCCGGCTAAATAAGGTATGTTGCTGCCACCCTCATAGGTTAGGGTGAATGTTTTGACGTCCTTCGTTTCTTCCTTTATAGAAGTGATAATTACAGTCTGATATTTTTCTGCCGTGCTCAACGGAATAAAATTAATTAAATGAATTCTATTGCCGTTCGTATTTTTGCTTCGTGAACGATTTTTCTTCAGAGGTGTTTTTTAAGACCGCCCGTAGTGGTGGCAGTGGCGGGCAGAATGTGAACAAGGTGGAAACCATGGCGGAAGCTTTATGGAATGTGGCCGAATCAAGGTTCTTTACCGATGAAGAAAAAGAACTGATACAGACCAAACTGGAAAAGAAGATAAACAAAGACGGCTACCTGGCAGTAAAGAGCAGCGAAACCCGATCCCAACTGGAAAACAAACAGATCGCGCAGCGCAAGATGGAAGAGTTGGTAGCAAAGAGTCTTATAAAGCCAAAAAAGCGCAAACCAACCAAACCATCTAAAGCCGCAAAAGAGAAAAGACTAGATAGTAAAAAGAAGGAAGGATTGAAGAAGGAGCTACGGAGGTCGCCTAAAGCAGATTAGATGCCAGTTGACAAGTTAAATCACTATTTACTTATTAATAGGGACTTATCATGCCAAACATCCTCATATCCATTATTGTCTGCTACAAATCGCCATCCTGGAGCTAGTCCCAAATATTTTACAACAAGAGGACAAATTTCATAAAGATGGGCAATATGTAATGGAACGAAAAAATCAGGATCCTCGGAGTATTCGCCATTCCATATGTACCAGCCCGAGGTGTCCTTTTCTGTTATATGTCGTAATCCATTTATAGGCATTTTGCTATTGTCTGCTAATATGCCTTTAGATATTCCAATCTTATAATCAGGCGGTGCAGCTAAAAAGCTCGCACTATACCTTAAGCATACCGCACTTTGAACATCTATAACCGGCTCCATAAATTATTCATTGATCGCATCTCTGTCAGATTTGATAGCAGAAACGGGGAAGCGATACTTGGCATAATCTACTTCCGGTGCTACATTCTGCTTTTTGAATTTAAGAAAAGCGTTCATTACACTCAACAGCCGTTCCTTCTCTTCATTCGTAAGTAAAGGAAGGTGTCGTTCTATTTCGCTATCAAGTGCATCAGAAATCATACGATACCAAATTTAAGACAAACTAGCCATTCTTAAAACAACATCTTATACACATCTTCTACCTTATTCACCGTCTTGATCTTTATAGTGTAATTTTTTGTGTCTAGTCCTTTCGCATTTGCTTTTGGTATGAATATCACATCCATGCCCAGTTTATCCGCTTCAGCTATTCGCTGGTCTATACGGTTCACCGCACGTATCTCTCCGCTCAGTCCTATTTCACCTACCAGGCATATGTTAGATGGCAGTGCTTTGTCTTCATAAGACGATAGTAACGAACATACAAGTGCCAGCTCTATAGATGGATCTTCTATTTTCAGCCCGCCGGCTATGTTCACAAATACATCCTTTGCACCAAAATGGAATCCGCCACGTTTTTCCAGTACCGCGAGCAATAGTTGCAACCTGCGGAGGTCAAGTCCGCTCACTGTACGCTGCGGGGTCCCGTATACTGCCGTGGTCACCAGTGCCTGTACTTCTATCATCAATGGGCGAGATGCTTCCATGGTTGCTGCAATTGCAATACCGCTTAACGGTTCGTCATGCTGGGATAATAATATTTCAGATGGGTTACTCACGGCACGCATCCCTTGCGTCACCATTTCATAGATGCCCAGTTCCGATGTGGAGCCGAACCTGTTCTTCAACGTACGCAGTATGCGGTATGCATAGTGACGGTCCCCTTCAAATTGCAGTACGGTATCAACCATATGCTCCAGCACCTTCGGCCCGGCTATGGCGCCGTCCTTTGTTATATGACCAATGATGCAAACAGGAATATTAGTGGCCTTGGCAAATCGCTGTAGCTCTGCAGCACACTCCCTCACCTGCGATACACTCCCGGCCGCCGACTCAACGAGTGGGGATTCAAGCGTCTGTATGGAATCAATGATGAGCAATTGAGGGCGCACTTTTTTTACTTCCTGGAAAATAGTATTTGTGTTCGTCGCTGTCAGCAGGTATAGGTTAGGGTTACCCACACCTATGCGGTCAGCACGTAGCTTTATCTGCTGCTCACTTTCCTCACCCGATACATATAGCGTAGTGATGCTACGCCAGTGCAGTGCCAGTTGCAGGAATAGGGTTGACTTGCCTATTCCCGGGTCGCCGGCTATCAGTATCACGGAGCCGGGTACCATACCACCACCCAGCACGCGATTCAGTTCACTGTCCGGTGCCAGCATACGTGGTGCGTCAGACTGCACCACTTCATCCAGTTTATGTGCCTTCCTCTTTTCTTTGTCATTGTCGTCGTCCCATCCTATCGATTCGGGCTTCGATTTATCATCACGCTGCACCACTTCTTCCACAAAAGAATTCCATGCACCGCATGACGGACACTTGCCGGTCCACTTCGGAGTTTCATATCCGCACTGCTGACAAAAGAAAGCTGATCTGATTTTAGCCATAGAAGTATAAAGGTCTTTATAAAAAGTCAAAACATAAAAGAGTGATCATGCGATGAGCTACACTTATGATTAGTGACGATGAAAATAACTTGTAAAGGATCGGTTGAAAGAAGAAAAATGGACAATTATAAAAGAGAGAAGGCAAAAAAAAGAGCCGCTGGAGGAATCCGGCAGCTCTCACTTACTAACCCATTAAATTCACAACTTGATACAAATGTACTGCTACGGGGCGTAGGAAAAAAATGGAATTGTACTGTGCTGCAATCAGTTTTATAGATATATCGTAAAAAAATATTCTATTTGTTCTCAGGGGGAAAAACAATGAAATTCTGGCAGTTTTGAAACCAATTTTGTCATTTTTCACGCAAAAAAGATATATTATAGTTAATAGCGGAGTGATATCGCCTTCATTTTTGTACATATATGCTTCCATGCGACATATGTAATAAGTTAAAATAAAATTATTCTATCGTTCATTTATACAGTAACCGTAATTTGCAACCTGAAAAACATCTTTATGAACAGAGCATTTGAACCATTAGCACAAAAACCAAGGCAATTTTTACCTGCAGATTTCAAGGTCACCAACTGGGAAGCGTTGCTTCCGTACTTTGAAGAGCTGAAAAACAGGCCAATAGATAACAAAGAACAACTGGAAAAATGGCTGCTCGACGTAAGTGAACTGGAAGCAGTAATAAGTGAAGATGCATGCTGGCGTCAAATAAATATGACGTGCGACACAACGAACAAGTCATACGAAGATGCGTTCACTTACTTCTGCATGGAGATAGAGCCTAAGATGAAACCTTTTAGTTTTGAGCTCAATAAAAAATTACTCGCTTGTCAGTTCACTAAGGAGCTGGATAATAATATATACTTCCCTTATCTCCGTAGTGTTGACAATGCCGCTAAGTTATACCGCGAAGAAAATGTACAGCTGCAGGCAGATATGAATTTGCTGGCGCAGCAGTACGGTGTTATCTCCGGCGCTATGTCGGTGGAGGTAGACGGTAAAGAATACACACTGCAGCAAGCTGCTAAATTCCTGCACAGCTCTGATCGTAAAGTAAGAGAAACTGTTTTTGGTAAAGTGGCGACTCGCCGCTTGCAGGACAAAAATACATTGAATGAGTTGTTTGACAAACTGTTGGTCCTTCGTCAGCAGATAGCAGTGAATGCCGGATTTGATAACTACAGGGACTACAAATTCCGCGAGCTGGGCCGTTTTGATTATACAGTTGCAGATTGTTTTGCATTTCACGATGCGGTGCGTGAGCATATTGTACCGCTTCAGGCAATGCTGGTGAAGAACAGGCAGCGCAAACTGGGTCTGGATACCATGCGCCCATGGGATGGCGATGCGGAACCGGTAGGTACTGAACCATTGCACCCCTTCACTGATGGAAAGGAACTGAGCGATAAGGCGGTTTCTGTATTCAATCGCCTCGGTCAGTACTTCAGCGGCTGCCTGCAAACCATGCAGGGTATGAATCGCCTGGACCTGGAGAGCCGTAAAGGCAAAGCACCCGGTGGCTATAACTGTCCGCTGGCAGAAACAGGTGTTCCATTTATATTTATGAATGCCGCCTGCACCATGGGCGATGTGATCACCATGATGCACGAAGGTGGCCATGCTGTTCACTCCTTCCTTTCTCACGACCTTGCGCTGTCATCATTCAAAGAATACCCGATGGAGATAGCAGAACTGGCAAGTATGAGCATGGAACTATTCTCTATGGAGCACTGGGACGTATTTTTTAAGAACGAAACAGAACTCAAGCGTGCACAGCTGGAAGAAATGGAACGCGTGATCACAGTATTGCCATGGATAGCAACTATCGATAAATTCCAGCATTGGCTATATTCCAATCCGGGACATACAGTCGCAGACCGTGAAGCGATGTGGATGACTATTCTTAATGAGTTCTCTACAGGTATCACAGATTGGAGCGGATATGAAGAGTACCGTACCAACTTCTGGCAAAAACAATTGCATTTGTTTGAAGTACCTTTCTACTATATTGAATATGGTATTGCGCAGTTGGGTGCCATAGCTATGTGGCGTCAGTATCGTGGCAATAAAGAACAGGCACTGGAAAACTACATGAAGGCGCTAAGCCTGGGTTATACTAAAACATTAAAGGAACTATACTCAACGGCCGGTATCAAATTCGACTTTTCACCCGCATATGTAAAGGAGCTCGCTGATTTTGTAGCGCCGGTGCTGAGGGAAATGGGGGTGCATTAGTCTTACAATAACATTATTACATAAAAGCCCTGTTGTATGGCAGGGCTTTTATTAAATCATCTTCAATGGTAAAGAAATATTTTTTAGGGGTTGCTGCACTGGCATTGCTCGCCACATCTTGCAGCAGTTCCAAACATTCAGCGAAAACCCCGGCAATGATGCCTGGTACATGGCAGGCACAGCCTATTGCCATTGACGGCGATACTAAGGACTGGCCGTCGCCATACCCTAATTATGATGCTAAAGCTAAAGTTGCTTATGCTACATCTAATGATAAGTACAACCTGTACATAACCATGGAAACCGGCGATGAACAGACGCAGATGAAGATACTGAAGCAGGGGATGAGCGTATTGATAGATACACAGGGGAAAAAGGACGGTCAGCTAAAGATCAATTATCCGTTAGAAAATGATAATGAGCCCCTGGATATGCTGATCCCTGCAGGCAGTCATAGCCAGGGTAGTCCTTCTTATGCCAATAAAAAGTGGGAAAAGAATGTAAGCAGGATAGCAAAGGAAGCCAACCAATATACGCTTGATGGTTTTAATGGATGCAGCGGTGGCTATGTAGTGACGCAGACAACGGGCTGCGGAATAAAGGTGATGATGAAGATTGATGAGTATAAAGAGCTGGTTTGGGAAGCAGTAATCCCTTTCAAGGCTATCTATAATAGGGACACACTTACCGCAGCAGAAGCCGGTAAGCCGATCAGTGTCTGCTTCCTGGTGAACAGATTTAAACAACCATCTACTAAGGCAGAGAATAATTCCGGCATGAATAACTCAATGAATGCCAATTCCATGTCGCCGGGAGCAATGGGTGGCCGTATGAATGGACGGGGTAGCGGTGGTCGCAATGTATCAGGCGATCCCCTTCAGCACCTGTATGAGACTACAAAAACGTGGAAACAGTTCGGACTCGTGCAGCATAATTAATTATGATGTTCACCCAACCCTTTTCCCATGTAGGTACGTCTATTATTGCAGACCTGTTAATATATTACCTCAATAATATGTATTTCAGGTTAATATGTAGTAGCTGGCCCCTATAAAAACGATAGTTATAAAGCTTATTAACAGGTTGATGCATTTGCATCAACCTGTTCCTTTTTTATAACAACGGCTCAGCAGCTTGCCGCATCATACTTGCCGCCACAACCATGGCTGGTCCTGAATTTTTCTTTTTCCTCGTCGGTCATATTTTCCCATTTACCGAATATCATTTTCCTGCGCCATCTGCCATGCAGGCCTCCGCGGCCTTTGAATCCGCCGAATAAAATTTTAGAAAGTAGCAATATGCCTGCGGCCTGCCAGAACGTGATAGTGCCTACGTGCAATACTGCAGGCAGTATACCATTCCATAAGAACATTACTATACTTGTGAAAACATATACACCCAGTGTGGCAATTGCAATGACAAAGGGTACTTTTTTGATCCATCTCTTGTTCATAAAAATAATTTTTATCAAAAGTAGACATGATCGCTTCGACCGTAAAGCAACATTCGGTAAGCAGGATAAAAATGACGGTAAGGGTAATAATAAAACAGGCGGCTGTAATAGCCGCCTGCAGTTGTATAGTGGAGTAATACTTTTTAAAACTTAGGACATACTGTCTTCCTCGTAATGCCCTTGTCAGTATAATTGCCCGTAAAGAAGACTGTGATCTCTGTGCCGCCCTGCAGGTTGCTGGCAGGGCTGAGGGTAGATATATTCACATCATAGCTCAGTGCTATTGCAAGTGTTTTATACTTCAATTTTACTACCGGTATTATCGCATCATTAAGCCGATAGAATGCTCCAGCAGATAATACGAACAGATTATCCATTCCCTTTGCCTGTGTCCAGTTCACCAGGCCTCCGGCCATAATTTCATTGTACGTGCCCTGCCGTGCATAGTTGGCCTGGAACTGTGTAGAAAGGTTATCATTGATCACACAGCTGAATGCGCCATTCGCATTCCACCGTATGTTCTCAGATACTTTAGTGTTGTGATAGTAAGAAACTACCGGCTGTGTGAAGTGATAACCGGAGAAACCAATAATGTAATTGAATTTGTTTCCTTCTCCGGAGCTGCTGTTGAAGTTCACGCCGCCGCCAAGGTCCCACATAGACATCTTTGCATTAGGGATATTTTCCAGCGTAGGGTTTGCTGCGTTGAACATACCATTCATATACTGGTTGTTGAACGTTGCCTTTGCAGGGTCAAAACTATACTGTACATAACCACCCGTAAATCCCACAGATATGTAAGAATTGTGTTCCGGATTTATCGATTTATTATAATTCACTGCAGGATAGATCGCTGTTATCTTTTCATCAATACTGCCGGCTTTATCTGCATATCCCAGTACACCAATGCTGAAAAAATCGTCCGTTGATCTGCTTGCTGCAAAATGAGTTTCTGCGCTTACAAGGCCGGTTACATAGGGGTGGGCTATGCTTCCCCACTGTGTGCGGTAGTATGCACCTAGTTTGTAATCATCCTCAAAAACTCCGGTAAGCGCCGGGTTACGCAGAATAGACGACTCATAGAATTGAGAGAAGTGGATATCTGCCTGTGCATAACTACGCGAAGGCGCAATTAATGCAAATGTACCTGCGCACATTTGCAAGGCCAGCAGTGCAGTTCTGCTATATAATTTGCTTATTATGCTATTTAAAATAGTGCTGCTGTTCATAACTTTTCATTTTATCTGATCACGGTTACATCCCCTTTAATATTGATCGGCTCACCTGTTTCGCAAAACGACTCTAATATATAGACATACACATCCGGCCTTGCAGCATTGCCATGATACGCGCCATCCCATGCTTGCGATGCATCATTAAGGTGTATATTGCTGCGCTCAAATAGTAATTCTCCCCACCGGTTATAAATACGGAATGACTTTACAATTTTTACGCCTACACCTCTTGGATAAAAGACATCATTTTGTCCGTCCCCGTTGGGGGTAAATGTATTAGGTACAAATATCTGACTTTGGTCGCAATATATGTGTATTGTCACGGTATCAGAAGCCGTACAGCCAAAGTCACTGGCAACATGCACAGCATAGGTTGTAGTTACAGACATCGATGCCGAGGGCTCAGCACATTCGGTACAACTTAAAGTCGGGTCTGCATCCCAACTGTATTTTTCTATTAGGTTTCCCGTTGCCTGCAACTGTGCTATAGATCCTTCAACAAGTTTCTGGTCAGGTCCTGCATCTACCGTAGGCAGAGGGTGTACTTTCACCCATACGGCCCCTGTATCTGGGATACAACTTCCCAGGTATGCGATCACTCTGTATCGGGTAGTGGTTGTCGGATTTGCAAAGGGTTCAGCTGCATTAGGGTCATTAAGCGAAGTTCCCGGTATCCATGTATAGGATGTGCCGCCGGAGTCGTGTAGGCGCACCACCATTCCGCTGCATATCTCTGTATCTCCGGTAGGGTGGGCTTCTGTTTTTGTTTTTAACGATACAAGCACCGTATCTGAATTCGTACAGCCATTTCTATCAACGCCTGTAACTGTATAGGTCGTAGCGCTGGATGGATTTGCCTTTACGCCGGTGCCGCATGTAGAGCAGTCAAGTGTGGTGGAAGGACTCCACGAATAGCTTACGCCGCCACTTACATATAGTGTCGCAAAGTCAGATACGCAGATAACGGTATCGGCGCAAGCTTTTATCTCTTGTGGTGGTATTACGGTAACATTCTTTGTTATTGAATCCGTACATCCCCATCCATCAGTAGCGATTAAAGAAACAGGGAAAGTGCCGGCAACAGTGTAGGTAAATGATGGAGCACTCACGTTGCTCGTGGTTCCGTCACTAAGCACCCATGACCATGCTGTGATCGTAGAGAAATAACTTTTCGACTTGTCAATAAAATTCATCAATCCATTCACACATATCGGGTCAGGAGCATTCCCGAAATCAGGTATTACGGCATCAACTTTTATCGTATCCAGGCCTATACTTGAATTTTGACAGCCTGTACCATCGCTAAGTATCAGCTTAGGTACATATGCGCCCGGTAATGTGTAGACATGATCAGCTGTGTCCAGCTTGCTTGGCGGGCTTGTGGTACCGTCCGAAAAATCCCAGATGATGCTCGGCACATTACTGATAGATGCTTTAAAGTGCACATTGAGCGGTGCACAACCCGTAAGAGGAGCATAGGTCAGCGCTCCGGAGTAACCGTAGATGATCAGTTTTGCGGAATCTGTGGCACTGCAGCCATACATATTTGTGGAAGTAAGTTTTACTATATATACCCCCGGCGTTATATACAGATCGCTGGGGTTTGTAATAATTGAAGAAGTCCCGTCACCCATATCCCAGTAGTAGGTTGACGCTCCGGTACTTGTATTGGTGAAGTTGACCACCATAGGCGGGCAGATAACAATAGAGTCGTCCATATAAAATGATGCATGTACTTCTGTGGCCGTTATGTAACCAACGAATTTTGCCGTATCCATGCATCCGTGCACATCAACTACTGCAAGGCTGACCGTATAAGTTCCCGCGGCAGTGTAAATATGTACCGGTGAAGTGACGGTTGATGTGCCCCCGTCTCCAAATGTCCAGTAGTAGCTGACAGCGCTGGTACTGGTGTTGGTGAAGGTGACCTTATCTCCCACACACGGGTATTTATAGCTGTTAAAATCCGCATGGGGGCGCCATACAGTTACCAATGCCATAGTAATACTATCCGTACATCCTATGTTATCCGTCACTATTTCCTTTGTAGAGAAAACTCCGGCCGCCGTAAAAGTATGCACAACGCTGGCTGATGTTGTAGTTGCGGTAGCGCCATCACCAAATGCCCATTTGTATTTTGACATCACCACGCCGGGTGCATCAGAACTCACATCGGTAAAAGTAGCAGTAAGCGGCCAGCATCCATTGGGTGGTGTAGCAGTAAAGAAAGGAATGGGTTGGGCTACTGTAATATAGTTAGGCTTTGTTATCGTGTCAGCGCAGCCATTTTTATCATAGGTGACCAGTTGCATCGTATAGAGCCCTGAAACATGAAATGTATCTGTAATTATCGGGCCGAATTTTCCGGTCGGTGAGCCCTTGGGAGGCGATACTGTTGAGTCGGGGAATGTGCCGCCGCCAAGCCATAGATAGCCATACACAGGGCCGCCGGTAACTTTTGCTGTAAGCGTATCTACCGCATCTCTGCATAAAGCGGTTTTGGAAGCGCTGAAGGTAACCGTAGGATGGCTGAGGTCTATATAATATATAAACGTATCCCTGCATCCGCTTCTTACATTATAAGTAGCAAGTGATGCGGTATATGGTTTGTTAAGTGCATAATCGTGTATCGGGTTCTTTACAGTTGATGTGCTTCCGTCGCCAAACATCCATAGCCAGGTATCAGCTCCTAATGACAAATTGGTAAATACCACTCTTCTCATAGGTGAGCATAATATCTTTGCGGATATAAAAGACATTGGAGAGTCAATTGTCACAGTGAAATCAGAAGTGTCAGGCTTGCCCGGGCATCCATGATACGAAGGTGTGACTATGATCCGGAAAGTTCCTGGTAGTCGATCATAGGTCGCAGTATAGGTGTCATCACCGGTCGAATAATGTATTCCTCCCGCCGCGCCTTTTCCCGGATCCCAGTCTTCCTCGTCAATTGGGCCGCTGATCAGCTTCATATAAAAGGCAATAGACCCTTTAAAACATACATCTGTTGGTGTGCCGATTATTTTTACTACTGGTGGTGCGCCTACTAATATCTTAATGGTATCTGTAAATACACAGCCATTAGTTGTCACTACAGTAAGCCGGGCAATGAACGTGCCTGTATCCGTATATACGTGAGTAGGTTTGGCTAACGATGATGAGGGTGTCCCGTCTCCGAAGGTCCACGTCGTTGTGGCGATGTAAGGATACGGATAAGCTAGTGTAGTGTCTGGTGCATGAGTATACGCCGTATAATCAAATTTCACAGGTAGCGGTTTACATCCCATAACCGGAGATGCAATAACATGAAAATCCATATCATAGAGCGTATCATTTTTTGTTACCTGTGTTGCGCAGCCTGTTGCCGGGTCAGTGCAATACATCAATACTGTGCATACCCCCTTGCGATAGTAAGTGTGGGTGACAGTTTTGCCGGTGCCAAATGTACCGTCATCAAAGCTCCATGATACTGACGTGCCTGTTGGTGCGGTACCCGTAAATGTTATTGCAACTGGTGGTGGGCAGGCAGGATGGGGGCTGATCGTAAAACTGATCACCGGACCCGGAACTACCTTTACAATATGTGTGATCGTATCCTTACAAGTGCCGTCAGAGATGATCAGTCTCACAGTATAGGTCCCTGGAGTTGAGTACGAATGATTACCATCTTCAGTTATGTCAGTACCCCCATCGCCATAGCTCCAGTCGCTGGATATGTGTGGGCTGCTTGTATTCGGGAAATTGGTCATTGAATTGGCACATATGGTTGTTGGGGCCGTAAAGGCTGCAGTCATAGTGCCTACATTGATATAAGCAGGCTTACTGATCGTGTCTTTACATCCGTTACCGTCTGTTGTTATTAATTGTACCGTATAGCTGCCTGATGCAGTATATGAATGGGTTGGCGTCACCAATGTAGAAGTTCCGCCATCGCCCATATCCCAGCTATAAGTCAGTGCAGGTGTGCCTGAGCTGAGATTAGTAAATGTTGCCAGTGATGGCGGCTTGCAAAGTGTAGTGCTGACCGCTCCGAAGTCCGCTACAGGCGCCTTAAATACTGTTATATACGATGGCACGGTAAGTGAGGCCACACAGCCTTTTGAGTTTGTTGCAGTCAGTGTTATATTGTAGGTGCCCGGCGTGCCGTAGCTATGTACAGGTGTTGATAAGGTGCTTATGCCTCCGTCTCCGAATGCCCAGGTATATGTTATAGCTCCGGGAACACCACCGGATGTGGTGCTGGTAAAGGTGACAGGTATGCCGGGGCATACTGACGTAGCGCTTGATGTGAAAGATACCGTAGGTGCTGGATTCACGATAATAGTCATCGTAGTGGAATCAGATACTCCGCCACTGGTTGCTACTAGCTTCACCTTGTATACGCCCGGTGTGGTATAGCTGGTTGAAGGGTCCTTAATTGGTGACTTAGGCGCTCCGCTTCCGAAATCCCACAAGTAAGTCGTAGCTCCTGAAGAAGTATTGGTAAAATAAACAACCAGCGGTGCACACCCTTCAGTTACACTTGCGGTAAAACCGGCGGTAACTGCTTTTGCAGCAAACGATACTATTGAAAATACTAGAACTAATACGGATATACGGGCAATATTTTTCATAGGGATTAGATAGAATTAGGTAAATAATTATATAGGTGGAAATAAAGATAATAATTTTTTGTTAAATAAGGTAATAATAAATCAATTAATTTTCAATTAATCGGC
>Ga0209023_10003281_pt1 | contig 19427 bp, 16 predicted proteins | sample LakOneMetagenome_FD_187468 | JGI IMG/M metagenome (GOLD analysis project Ga0209023, IMG submission 187468) | Freshwater and sediment microbial communities from Lake Erie, Canada (SPAdes) (version 2) | ecosystem: Environmental > Aquatic > Freshwater > Lentic | place: Lake Erie, Canada...
GACCGTCAGCGCCATACGAGAACGGACGTTGAGGCGGTCGGTAAAGCGGTTGCCCTGCGCGGTATCATAACCGCCGTCGCCGCTCCAGAACGGAGCACCGTAGACGCCGCCGCCGTAGGTGGAATCGACGCGCAGATAACCGCCCAGCTTGACGCAGGTGTCGGTGCCCGGGATGTAATAGAAACCGGCTCCGTACAGACCGCAGACCTTCACATATTCGACCGCCTTGGCCTTGACCGGAAGATCGGCTGCCTGCGCCCCGCCGAGGACGATGATCGCCGCCCCCGAGCCGAGGATAAGGCTCTTAATCATTTTCATGTTAACCTCCAAGTTGTTCTCTCTCGAGGCTCCGGCCGGGGTATTTCCCCGGGGCTGGCTCCCCCAAAAACCGCTTGATGGTTTCGCTCTCGTGCCCCCCGCGCGAGGGAAGGACTTGTGCGAACATCCAGCGGGACGATCCGGAACCCCAGCCGTCCCGAGGACTATGAGTGCATTACTTTGGTAATTGAAATACCTTATTTACTCACCTAACTGGATTTGGAGACTACTGTGCCTTTCAGGCAACGGCCGGGAGGAGGCTTGAGAGGAGAGAATTTTCCGGGGATTTTACGGAGAAATCCCGATCAGGTTACCGATAATACAGGATAATTTCACTTGTTTTGAAAACGAAATCGACAAAGGATAGATCCATGGCGAAACAAGGTGCGCCGTAGCAGGCAACATACTTAGGTTGCAAACACCGTCGCGCAAGTGGGGCGCGCAAGTGGGGAATGTCGATTGGCCGAAGCGGCTCACAAGAACCAGGAAACCATCCGGCGATTCGCCTGGGTGATCAACTCCGTCGGCGTCCACCTCGAGGAGCTGCGCTACTTCTGGGCCAAGGCGCTCGGGATCAGCGGCCCGCAGTGGATGATCCTGATGGCGCTGGCCGATCTCGACGACAAGGACGGCGTTCCCGTCAATGTCGTCTCCAAGAAACTGCATGTCGACCCGTCGTTCGTCACCACGCAATCGAAGATGCTGGAGAAGAAGGGCTTCCTGCGCCGCAAGCCGTCGACCGAAGACGCCCGCATCGTGCTGATGTCGCTGACCGACAAGACCTACAAGCAAATGGCGGGGCTTGCCGCGCAGCAAGACGCGCTCAACGAGTTCGTGTTCGCCGAACTCAGCAACAAACAGCTCGATGAACTGATCGACACCCTGAGCGGCCTGCGCAATCGCCTGGAAAAAGGACGGCTGAAGGTGATTGCCGACGCGTGATGCAGCCGCGGGTGATCTGCCGGTGTAAACGAGCGCGCCCCTCAAATTCCGAGCCGCGACGCGATCCAGTCGAAAATATACTCGTTGGCGAGCGTCGGATTGTCGACATGCGCCTGCATCGCCGCCGTCTCGGCCACGGCGAATATCTTCAGCGTCAGGTCGCCGCCCTCGTCCTTTAACTGCGTAAACAGCTCGCGCACGCGCTCGGCTTCCAGCCAGCCGCGCTCGCCGGTCGCGATCAGCACCGGGCACCGGATGTTGCGCGCGACCCGGCCGAAGTCACGATCCGTCTGCGGGAACTCCGGCTGGAACGGCGCCCGCGCCGCCAGAAAATCGCGCTCGTGCAGGTCCCAGATGCCGCCGTCGCACACCGCAGCCGCAAAGCGATCGTCGAAGGCGATGCCGCGGGCCACGAACGACGATCCCCATCCGTCCGCCAGCACGGCGATCCGGCCGGCATCGACGTCTTCGCGCTCGACCAGATAATCCATGACGTGCCCGAGCGCGGTTTCGAGGTCGGAGCGGCCGACGATCTCGTCGAACTCCGCGCCGGTCCCGGCCCCGAGCAGATCGACGGCGAGCAGCGACATGCCGCGCTCGCGCGCATAGCGCGCCACCTTGAACAGCAGTTCCTCCTTGCGCTGGCCCGGCTCTCCGATGCAGACGACGACCGGTGCCGGACGCCCGGCGGCCGGCACCGGCAGGAAATAGGCCTCGAGCGGATAGCCGTCGAGCCAGGGGATCCGCACCACTTCGCCGCGCGGGCTGCAGCACGCCAGATAATCGCGCGCGCATTGCCGCATGTTGGAGGTGGCGAACCAGTAATGACGGTCTTCGCGATCGAACGGCAGCGCTGCCGACTGATAGTAGTTGATGGCGCGCAGCCAGTTGCTTTTGGCAGTCAGCACGTGGCCGACACGCAGCGCGGCATGGCCGCGACGGCAATTGACGTCGGCGATGCTCATCCATTCCCTGTACCAGGACTGATCGTTCGACGGATCGATGCGCTCGGCGGTGAGGCGGCATTCGGCGGTGGTGGCGCCGCCTTCCTGCGCGGAACCCAGCAGCCGCAGATACTCGATCGACAGATCCTCGCGCTCCGGCCACTGCGCCCAGCCGAGTTGGTCGGGTTCGGATTCACCGTAATCGATGCTCACGCCGTCCCTCCCCCGGCCATCGCGCAGCGGCACCACGCGCGGCTCGGTGAACCGCGCGGTGAGGCCACCGTCGCCCACCAGCCTGAAACGATCCGACAGTCCGGCCATGTGTTGCCGCCCGCATGATGGCGCGCCGCAGCATTCACGGCGCCCGCGTTGGAAGTTTCCGTCCCTTGGAGTGAGATATCGGGGAGCCGGGATGGTTATTCCCGGGATCACGGGCAGTTTACCTGACAGTGTGCTGCCGATCCGGCGGGCCGAGGCCGCATTTTCAAAATATCGAAAACAACCCCATGCAAAGCAGAACGCAACCGCCGGCATCCGATCAAACCATTTGACACGTCGGGCAAATCAGGCGCATACTTGCAGCATTCCGAAACCTGCATCTGCCCGTCGCCCCGCATCAGCGGGCGCGTCCGTCACGCTTGCAGCCGAAACGCCTCACCCCTCATCGAAGTTGCACCGAACCGCCGCGGGCCGAGCGATCGCCCGCGCGCGGCCTAATCGTGCGCGCAGCCCGCGCATACATGCGAGGAACCTCATCATGAACACCGCTCCCGCTCCCACGATCACGACGGCGATCGCCGCCACCGCCCCGACCAAAGCGGCTGCACCCCCGCGGATCAAACTGCTGCCGCACGGCTTCTCGATCGATCATCCGGATCAGGCGACCGGCGAACAGCTCATGGCCGACGCCCTGGGCGTGACCGATCGCGACGCGATGGATGGCATCCTCCGGCAACTGGTCCGCGCCAGCGTGAGCGGCGACAAGCCCGACGAGGTCAGTCTCTCCTTCATGATCTCGATGGTGCAGAGCATCAGGCCGCGCGACGCCATCGAGGCCATGCTGGTGGCGCAGATGGTGACGGTTCACGTGATGGCGATGCGATGCGCCCAACACCTTGCCACGTCGGACGACCTCGCCCGCCACGACAGCGCCGCGCGTGCGCTCGGCCGCCTCGCCCGCACCTTCCCCGCCCAGATCGACGCGCTGAACCGCCACCGCAGCCAGAGCGAGCCGGCGATTACCGTGCAGAACGTCTCGGTGGCCGACGGCGGCAATGCCATTGTCGGCAATGTGACGCAACATGCGAGTGTGATCGTGAAGGAGACGGGCACTGCCTCCGCGGCGCGGAAGACGGCGAAAGCCGCAGGCTCTCAGCGAGGGAGCGATTCCGATGAGACCGGGCGGGAAGCTCAGGCTTGAGCGATCACGTGTGCAAGACAGGCCCGATGCTGGCGAGCCCGCGCTGTGGCGCCAAAACCCGCTCGGGCAGTTCGTGCCGCTCGCCGGCGGTGTGCGGCAGAAAGCGCTGCCGCATGCACGGCGGCGCAGAGGGATCGGGCGCGCCGAGCGCAAACCGGAATGCGCGGACGCATGGGCGGTTCGCCAAGGACACAATCGACGAACGAAGAGAGATCCGAACGCTGTTGGGTGACGTGCGGAAGCTGTTGAAGGAAATGAGGTAGTTAGGTTTCGTAGGGACCAGCGACCTCACGGCGCGATCACCGGGACTCAATAACGCTCCAACCGGATCAACGCATCAGCATCACCGCGTTTTTACAGCCAGTGCCAGTGCCACGACGCGAGCTGCGCATCACTCGGGAGCACTTCATAGTACGGCTCGCTAGGGAAAACATACAGGTCGCTGCCATAATGCAGACGATCGCTATCGTCCTCGGTCGAAAAAAAATGGCTAAGGTTCGTTGAGCCGGCGTTATTGAGGCCAAAGCCGCCGGCACCGCCGTTACCGAAAAGGCCGCCATCGCCGCCGGCCCCGCCCGTACCACCTGAGCCGCCGTTGCCACCTTGACCACCGGCACCGCCGTTGCCGAAAAGTCCGCCGCCGCCGCCGGTCCCGCCCGTACCACCTGAGCCGCCGTTGCTACCGTGCCCACCGGCACCGCCGTTACCAAAAAGTCCGCCATCGCCGCCGGCCCCGCCAGTACCACCTGAGCCGCCGTTGCCACCTTGACCGCCGGCACCGCCGTTACCGAAAAGTCCGCCGTCGCCGCCGGCCCCACCTGAGCCGCCGTTGCCGCCTTGACCACCAGCACCGCCGTTGCCGAAAAGTCCGCCGCCGCCAGTACCACCTGAGCCGCCGTTGCCACCGTGACCGCCGGCACCGCCGTTGCCGAAAAGTCCGCCATCGCCGCCAGTACCACCTGACCCGCCGGCCCCACCGTCTCCTTGCTTGCATGGCGGACTGATCGGAATCGCGTGCGCGTCAACGTGGTTTGCAGGAAATCCACCTGCCGGCTCGGCTGATTTGAGAGCGAACTGGTAAAGCCAGGGCAAGCCGGCTGTATCAAGTTGCGAAATCATGGTTGCACCCGTTATTTGCAGGGTTTCGTTTCAGGATCGCTTCCAGGCTGTTATCTTATGCGGCGGTTGGCACCGGTCGGTCTTTGCGCCGGAGAAGCCGACGAGCATTGATTGTTCTTCGTAATATTGCCGCCCACATCGATTTTTTGGGGTCTCCTCAACCGGTATGTCGGGGGACCTGCCTGCCTCTTGTCCGCGCACAAAAGCGCGCTACGATGCGGTGGTCAGGGACTATTAGTCGGCGGCTGCGAAGTACTGCAATGGAACAAACCGCCAAGGGGGTGCAACAAACCGCCAAGGCCCCGTCCTTCGCGCGTAGCAATACGCGCCTCCCTACGTTAACGCCGCGAGGCGATATGAGCAGCGTTTTTCCTGATCTCACGGACGTGACCGGTGAAGCCGAGCAATACGTTGCACACCCAGACTTCGACAGAGCCATGCATTCCTTCTGCCGTGGCCTTGCCGACTTCCATTCCGTAGCCGTAGCCCGGCGCGCCGGCATCGTCGATACCGTCACTTGGGCCGTCGCACTGCTGGTCCTCTATCTCGACGAGCACGCGCCTGAGAGCGCCAATGCGAGCCGACTCGTTGCGATTTGCGCGGAAGGACCGCTCGCCGGAGCCACGGCAGTCCGCAACGCAATCGCGTTGCTGCGCCAGGGCGGCATGATCGTCCGTGATGAGCCGCTCGCGGCTGGCCTCGCACATCGTCTGCGCCCAGCGCCGGCTCTGATCGAGACGATGCAGGATAATCTGCTTATCCGCTTCTCTGCCCTCGAACCGATCATCGCATGGCCCAAGCCTGCAGCCGAGTGGGCGCGCATGGACGGCGTACTTTCGAATTTCGTCCGAGGAAACGTGGAGGCCTACAGACGGAACCGTCACATTCTGTTTGCGGCTTTCCCGGAAATCCGCATCTTCATGGACCGTCACTGCGGCTATCATATCCTTATGGAAATACTCAGCTGCCTGAAGATTTCCGTTCTGGGCGCGTCCGGCACCGTCTCCTTGTCTGACATCAGCGACAAATTCGCAGTCTCGCGCGCCCATGTTCGGAAACTGCTGATAGCGGCGGCCGACCAAAACTGGCTCAGTTACGAACCCGGCGGCCGAGTCACCATCGGCCCCCACTCGCTTGCGCGATACCGTCTCTGGTTTGGACACGAATTCACCTGGATACGGCGAGTAGCTGGCAAGTTGTAGTTCGGCAAGCCTGGCGCCCCAGCTGCCGAGGACGATCGCTTACAAAGGCAGCGTGGCGCAAATTTGGGAACCGAGCATGCCTTGAGAGACTGGTTTTTGATCCCTGATTTCCGGCTATGGCAGAAACGGACCAGCCGCCCCCCGTTGATCTAGGTCAACGTCAGCGATCCTTTGACGCCTCATGCTGTGCTTAGCCGCACATAAGGCGGCTCCTGTCACCTTATAGTCCAGCAAGCACGAAGGGGAGTCCGCCATGCATCCGAGGAAGCGTCTTTCGACCCAGTCAGCGACAGCTGCCGGGATTGCTGCGAGCGCCCTATTGGGGCTGGCTGGTCTAACTCTCAATCCAGCGCCAGCCAAGGCGGTCGTGTACTGCCAGTACGTTGAATATCCGGTTGGTTGTGTTGCCCGGGCAGGCGTCGTACTCAGGCCTCGTCCGGTGGCGCGCGCCGCGGTCCGCAATAGCGCCGGTGGCAATTTAAATGGCGGCGTCAATCGCGTTGGGGTGCGGCGGTAATCCGTGACATCAGATTTAGATTTGAAAGCCGCCTTCGGGCGGCTTTTTCTTTGGCGACTTCTGTAAGTACGACTTCCGAGTTTGGCATAAAGCGTCGGTTTGCGCGATGCAAAGCCACGTCCGGACTTCGGGGTACAGCCGATTTCCGATTCAACGCCAGGACTTCTCACTTCGACCCTTCGCGGACATCCCGCGGTTAGTTTGATGGCGCGCGCCACGCAAAAGTTCCTCCAAAGGAACTGAGTGCGCGCTTAAGTAAACCCGTGCTCGGTCGATAAAGCGTGATATCGGTGCTGTTCTTCCGGCTGTCTCTGACGTCACGAGTAAACATGACCGGCTTGGTTTGGGACGTTGAGAAGCTCCGCATCGCCACGGACGCAGCGGGCATCGCTTTGTGGTCTTGGAATGTCGATACAGACCGGCTGGAGCTAGACGAACGGGGCCACGTCTTATGGGGAGTGCCGAACACCGGGATTATTACTTTCGAAGTCCTATCCGCATGCATTCATCCTGAAGATTTGGACCGGGTTAGAGCCGCTTTTGCCGCTACTCGCGATATGCTGGGAGCTTACGAAACGGACTTTCGCATTCTATGCGAGGGAAAAGTCCGCTGGATCTCCGCCAGGGGACGGGGCGACGACCAAGGAATAGTTGGTCGTATCATGTATGGTGTATTCATCGATGTAACGGAAAGGAAGAAAGCGGAAGAGGCCCGCGAAATGCTTGCCGGTGAAATGAACCACCGAGTGAAGAATATTTTTGCGATCACTTCGGCTCTTACAACGATATCCGCCCGTTCAACGACAACCAAAGATGAAATGGTAAAAGACGTACGCCAGCGAATAATGGCACTGTCAAAAGCCCATGACATGGTTCGCCCCGATTTTAATCAGCAGAAAAAGGCGGCACAATTTGGAGATTTGCTGGGTACGCTTCTAGCGCCCTATGCTAATACGAATTCGGAAACTGAGCGTGTTCACATCTCTACGCCACCGTTGCTTGTGGGCGAAAAGTCAGCAACGGCTCTCGCGTTAGTAGTGCATGAGTTGGCAACCAATTCGATTAAGTATGGAGCTCTGTCAAATACCAGTGGCGTGCTCGACATAAGATGCAGCGTCGCTGATGGCGAAGTAAAAGTTGTTTGGAATGAGATGGGTGGACCATCAATCTCTAAACCATCCGGGCAGTCTGGGTTTGGTACAAAGCTAGTGATTAGCAGCCTTTCTGATCAGTTGGGCGGTACAATTTCGGTAGGCTGGCCGCCGACCGGCGCAGTCATCACCCTTAAAATGAGTGAAGCTCGGCTCGGCGCCTAGGCGGTGGTTTGTCGGAGTTTGGCCCGAAACGGACCAGCCAAGCTGGTCGAGTGATGTCCGCTGATCGGGGCATACCGGAAGTGGCAGCCCGGTGCCGTCAGGGCAGCTTTTGACCCAACTGAGACATCGACCGCTGCCGAAAGAACTGTGCTCCGGCAAGCCGGTTCGATAGGATACTCGCTCAAATTTTGGGGAAACCTATGCGCCGACGCGAGTTTGTTGCACTGTTAGGAGCAATTTCCGCCGCATTGCCACTGGCTGCGATAGCACAGCCCTCAATCCCGTTGATCGGGTTTATTAGTAACGGATCGCAGAAATCGTACGAGCGCCTAGTAGCCGTGTTTCGTGCAGGCTTAGCCGAGGCGGGGTACGAAGAAGGTCGAAACGTAGCTATCGAATATCGTTGGGCGGAAGGTGAAAATGGTCGTCTGCCAGACTTGGTGCAGGACCTTGTTCGCAGTCGAGTGGTAACAATTGTTGCAACCGGCGGCACTCCCACGTTGCTTGCAGCAAAGGAAGCATCTGCGAGGATTCCCGTTGTTTTTGCCATAGGAGCCGATCCCGTCAAGTTGGGGCTGGTAGCAAGCTTGAATAGGCCCGGCGGCAATATGACCGGTGTAAGCTTTCTAGCTAATACAATTTTGGCGAAGCAGGTCGAGATACTCCATGAGATTGTTGGCAAGGAGGCCGCGATAGGCTTCCTTGTGAATCCGTCGAATCCAAATGCCGGTACCGACACGGATGATGTAGTCGCTGCCGCCAATACACTTGGCCGAAAGCTGATCATCGTGAAGGCGAGCACTCAAAGTGAGATTGAGGCTGCCTTCTCGTCTTTTGCTCAAGCGACAATTGGTGGACTCTTAATATTTCCAGACGCGTTATTTACAAGCCAGCGCGATTTTCTGCTGGGCTTGTTGCGTTTCCAGAAGTTACCTGCTGTGTACAATTCCCGCGATTTCGCTATTGCCGGAGGTCTCATCGGCTATGGCGCGAGGCAGTCAGATGCTTATCGACAAGCTGGGGTTTATGCAGGCCGAATTCTGAAAGGTGAAAAGCCTTCAGACCTACCTGTCATCCAGTCAACTAGCATCGAACTCGTCGTAAATCTAAACACCGCAAAATCACTCGGAATCACCATTCCGCTCGCGCTGCTCGGCCGCGCGGACGAGGTGATCGAATAGAGCGCGGTTGTTCCGGTGCATGAGTCTCCTCATGGCACTTTTCGGACATGCCGGTGAAGTGACCCTATGTCCGTTGTTAAGGGATCAGCAGACTTGGCCCGGGCGCGGCCTGAGGTCCGAAAATGACCCAAAGCGGACATTGATTAGCATGCATGCCGGACGGCAAAGGATTTTTCAGCCCTATCAATGTTCGCGTTTGAGCTTACGATGCCGTCTCCTGAGCCCTGGGTACGGACATGAAGCGGCGCGAATTCATCACGCTTTTGGGTGGTACGGCGGCGATATTGCCGCTGGCCGCGAACGCGCAGCAGCCGATGCCCGTGATCGGTTTCCTTGGCGGCGGCACAATCGATGGCGGGAGTAACTTTCGGGACGCGTTCCATGCGGGTCTGAGAGAGATGGGCTACTTCGAAGGCCAGAACGTGAAGATCGAATACCGCTATGTCGAAGACCGTGTCGAGAAGGTGCCGGAAGTTGTGGCCGAACTGGTTCGCCGGCGCGTGAATGTCATCTGTACGAGTAACAACATCACTTCGCTAGCGGTTAAGAAAGCGACATCGGAAATTCCGCATGTCTTCGTGATCGGTCTCGATCCGGTTCTTACGGGCCTTGTCTCGACCATCAACCGGCCGGGCGGCAATGCCACCGGCGTGTATTTCCTGACTACTATACTGGCGCCGAAGCGGTTAGAGCTGATGCGGGCACTGCTGCCTCAAGTTGATGCCGTTGCCGCTCTTGTCAATCCTGACAATCCAAATGCCGAGAATCACGCAAGGGACCTGCAGGCTGCGGCAGGCACCTTCGGGTTGCAACTGCTCGTGCTCAAGCTCGGAGAAGCCGCGGACTTCGAACCGGCATTTGCAACTCTCATGCAACGGAAGGTCGGCGCCGCGCTCGTCATCAGCGATTCCTTATTTCAAAGCAACCGCCGTCGGCTTGTCGACTTAGCGGCGCGCAACGCCATTCCCACGATGTACCCATGGCGTGATTTCGCGGTCGACGGCGGTCTGCTGAGCTACGGCGACAGCCTGAACGATGCCGCCCGTCATATTGGCCTCTATGCCGGCCGCATCCTCAAAGGCGACAAAGCCGGCGATCTGCCGGTTTGGGTGCCGACCAAGTTCGAGTTCGTGCTCAACCTCAAGACTGCTAAAGCACTTGGCCTCGCCATACCCGCAAGCCTGCTCGCCTTTGCCGACGAGGTGATCGAGTGAGGCGGCGCAATTTCATCATGCTTATGGGGGGCACGGCGGCGACGTGGCCGTTGGCGGCGCGGGCGCAAATGCAGCGGAAGATGGCGCGGATCGGTTATCTTGGCGCAGGCATCCGAACTGCAAGCCCGAATCCCCGCGATGCGTTCCTGCAAGGTCTTCGAGACCTCGGCTACGTCGAAGGGCAAAACTTCGTCTTGGTGGACCGCTATGCCGAGGGGCAGCAGGAGCGGTTGCCCGAGTTGGCCGCAGAGCTGGTTCGGCTTGAAGTAGATATCATAGTGGCCCCGACCAGCGGTTCAGCAAAGGCGGCCAGGGATGCCACTCGTACGATCCCAATCGTCATGGCCGCCAGCGGCGATCCCGTAGGGCTTGGCTTGGTTGCGGGCCTCGCGCGGCCGGGAGGCAACGTAACGGGGCCGAGCATGATGAATGCCGAGATCATCGGCAAACGCATGCAACTGCTGAAAGAGGTCGTGCCGGGGCTCGCTCGGGTTGCTGTCCTGGCGAACTCAATCAACCCGATCCATACCCTGTTTTGGCGAGAGACCGAGCCGGCAGCCCGCGAGCTTGGGTTAGAGCTTCAGCCTGTTGAAGCTCGCGTACCGGATGAATTTGGAGCGGCCTTCGCGGCAGCCACCCGAGGCAAGGCAGGGGCGCTAATCGCCTTCGACGATGCGCTCACTTATAACTATAGAGCCCGGGTCGTTGCGCTGGCCGCGGCCAGTCGAATGCCCGCACTGTATGGCTATCGCGAATTTCCCGACGAGGGCGGGTTGATGTCCTACGGCGCCAACATGGCTAGTCATTACCGCCACGCCGCCGGCTACGTCGACAAGATTCTGCGCGGAGCAAAGCCGGGCGACATTCCGGTCGAGCAACCGACAAAGTTCGATCTGATCGTCAATCTCAAAGTCGCGAAAGCTCTGGGTCTCGAATTGTCACCGTCGCTGCTTGCCCGCGCCGACGAGGTGATCGAATAATTTGCTGCACCGCAAGAGCCCGGTTGTGGCACTTTTGAGACGTGCTGACCGGCGTTGATTAAGTCAGCTTTCGAGGGACGACGGGAAGTCGCTGGCAACAGTCAGACCGTCGCTAATGACCCCGAACGGACATTGGTCTTTATCCATGTTAAGGTCGTGGGCTCTGTCCGCGCCACCAGCTTGGCTGAAGCGACAGGCGTGTTCGATCAGGGGGGGCGACATGAGAAGGCGGGAATTCATCAGTCTTGTTGGCGGAATAGCGGCGGCTTGGCCAATCACAGCACATGCGCAGAGCTATCCATCGCGCTCCATCACAATGGTGGTGCCCTTCGCCGCAGGAGGCACTTTTGATGTGATCGGCCGCATCATTGCTACTCGAATGGCTGAGCTTCTCGGCCAATCCGTCGTGGTCGAGAACGTCACGGGCGCTGGCGGCATTGTCGGCGTCACCCGCGTGATCAATGCGGCCCCCGATGGTTACACGCTGCTGCTCGGCACGGTGGGTACGCACGCATATAATCAGTGGGTATACAAAAGACGCCGTTACGACGCGATCAGCGACTTCACGCCAGTCGCGCTTTTTTCGGAACAGCCAATGGTGCTTGAGGCGCGCAAGGATTTACCGGCGAACGATCTTCGCGAATTCATCGCGCTGCTGAAATCGAACGGTTCCAAGATGCAGTTCGGTTCTGCCGGTGCTGGAACGACCACACATCTCGCCTGCGCGCTTCTCAATTCCAAGATCGGTGTCAATGTCACCCACGTGCCTTACAGAGGTTCAGCCCCCGCGGCGAACGATTTGATCGGCGGCCAAATCGACTACCTATGCGGCAATCTTGGTGCTGCGGTAGGACGCATTGCCAGCAAGCAGGAAAAGGTTTTAGCCGTGTTGTCTGGTGATCGCACTCCGCTCATGCCCGAACTTCGGACGGCTGGTGAGCAAGGATTGGAAGGTTTGGACATCACCACCTGGACTGCCTTCTTTTTGCCCAAAGGCGCGCCGCGTGCGATTGTGGACACGCTTAACAAAGTCACGCACGAAGCTATGGAGACGCCTGCGATCAAGGCACGTATGCACGAGATCGGGGTGACCGGCATTCAGCCCGAGCGGAGAAGCCCTGAGTACCTCGCCAAGCTGGTTGTCGACGAGATCACGAGGTGGGAGACCCCAATCAAGTCGGGCGGTCTCCAAATGGATTGATGCAAGAATTCAAACGGAAGAATACAAACGGAAGAAGCACGACTACCATGTCGCTTGTTGCCCCTTGGCGGACGTTCACTTAAGCACCGTCGATGTCTGCTCTTGATGGCACTGTGGGGCTCGCCATCCCGGACGTTGCTCGATTTATCAGTAGACGCCCTGGTACCGTCGGGGCGCTTTGGCGCATCGGCTGCCACGGGCACGAACCGAGACCCGACGACCGGGTCGGAAAACCGCTTCGATTCCATTCATAAGCAAAACTCGTCAATTGATGAGTATTCTACGACTAATTCGAAGTGTCGGGTGCAAGCTAACCTGACGCTTGCTGCAACTCAGGCAACGGGCAAGACCATGGCGAACGCTTCGAAGGCATTGATCGCAATCGTGCTCGCTTGCCAATGGGCCGGCAGCGGCTTCGCCGCGAGCGTCTACCCCGAACGTGCAATCCGTCTGGTGGTCGGTTTTCCCGCCGGCGGAAGCTCCGATGCGATCGCGCGCATCGTGCAGCCGAGCGTGGAAAAGCAATTGGGCCAGACGCTGGTGATCGAAAACCGGCCCGGCGCCGGCGGCGCGATCGCGATCGGCATGGTCGCCAAGGCGCCCCCGGACGGATACCTGATCGGACTGGGCGGCGCGGCGGGGCTCGGCGTCAGCCTCGGCGTTCAGGATAATGCAGGTTATGACCCGCACAAGGATCTGGCGGCGGTGACCGGCCTGGCGTCGGTACCTTTCATCCTGACGGCTGCAAATTCGCTGCGGGGCAAGACGCTTGGCGACATCATCGCCATGGCAAGGCAGCCGAACAAGCTTGCCATCGCGCATGGCGGTAACGGCACGCTGATGCATCTGACAGCCGAGATGTTCAACCAGATGACCGATACCAGCATCGAGCTGGTGCCGTATCGCGGCATGGCCCCGGTGGTTACCGATCTGATCGGCGGGCACATGCCGCTCGGCGTGATCGATCCTCCATCGGCCATGACCGCGATCGAAGGCGGCCTGGTCGTGCCGATCGCGGTGTCTTCGGCGCATCGCTATCACCGCCTACCCGACGTTCCGACATTCGCCGAAGCAGGAATTCCGGGGTTCGAAGCCACCGGCTGGTTCGGTATCGTGGCGCCGGCCGGAACGCCTGATGATGTGATCCTGAAAATCAATGCGGCCTTTGTCGCAGCGCTGAAGGACCCGGCGATCGTCGAGCGAATCCGCGCGCTCGGCTCCGATCCCATGCCGATGGCGCCGGATGAATTTTCACGGTTCATCGCCAGCGAGGCGAAGAAATGGGAAGCCGTCGTGGCGAAGGCTGCAAGGAAGTGAAGGAGCAGCGCCTGACGCAAAGCTACTGAAAGAAGGCTCATTTGGGGAATTCGTCATGCCCGGGTCCGGCCATGACGAGCGGCCGCCCTCACTTCCCCCTCGCCTCCTCCCGAAACCGTTCCAGCACGCCCTCCGCCTTCATCGCCTTCAGCACTGCCGCCAGTCGTGGCGCCAGTTCGGCATTCTTCTTCGCCAGATAGGGGTAGATCCCGATCCGGTCACCGATCATGAATAGCGGACGAACCGCGGCGTCCTTGAATTCGGGCGAATGTAGTGCGTTCTGCACCGCCGCATCGATCTCGCAGAGATAATCGACGCGGCCCGCCATCAACATGCGCACGGCGTCATGCTCGGTGGCGACGCTGTACAGGCGATCGGCCGGCACCAAAGACGACAACGAGCGTTGACACAGCTCGACACCGCGCCGGTAGACGCCGATCCAGTTCGCGGCAGGCAGATCCTGCAGGCGCGACAAAGTCAGCGCCGGATTGCTGGCCCAGAGCGCAAGCCCCACTTCGTAGAAGGCCTCGTCGACCCGCACCTGCTCGGGATGGGTGTCGCCGTAAGCAAGGACGCGCCCGAACTGGCCATCGACGGCGCCGGAATCGACCATGGCGGTCACCCGCTGCGCCGGCATCAATTCTACTTCCAGCGGAAGACCAAGCCGCCTGAACGCCTCCTGATACGCCAACCGTTGCCACTTGCCCTCGAAGCTGGTTTCCGGCTGGCCCGTCACCATCACGATCGGGCGTTGCGGCTCCGAACGGAGCGAACACGGCAGCATGGCCAACACGGCCAATAGACCTTGCAGCAGAACTGCGATCGGCAGAAACCGTTCCGATCTCATTTTTCGTGCGCCTCCCGGCGGAAGCGTTCCAGCAGGCCCTCCGCCTTCATGGCCTTCAGCACGGCGGCCAGGCGGGGCGCCAGTTCGGCGTTCTTCCTTGCGAGATACGGATAAAGCATGATCCGGTCGCCGAACGTCAGCAGCGCGCGAACCGAGGTGACGCCCTTGAACTCGGGCGAATAGAGCGCGCTCTGCAGCGACGCGTCGTTCTCGCAAAAGAAGTCGACGCGGCCGGTCAACAGAATACGCAAGCCGTCATTTTCAGTTGCGACGCTGGACAGGCGCTCGGCGGGCACCAGCGGCAACAACGAGCGCTCACACAGCTCGACACCACGCCGGTAAACCCCGATCAGGCTGGTCGCGGTCAGATCCTGCAACCGCTGCAAGGTCAGCGCCGGATTGTTGACCCAGATTGCGAACCCGACCTCGTAGATCGGCTCGTCGACCCGCACCTGGTCGGGGTGCGGCCCGGCGTAGGCCGCAACCCGCATGAACTGGCCATCGACGGCGCCGGCGTCGACCATCGCGCTCACCCGCAGCGTCGGCATCACATCGACCTCGAGCGGAATACCGAGCCGCCTGAAGGCCTCCTCATAGGCAAGCCGCTGCCACTTGCCCTCATAGGTGGTTTCCGGCTGGTCCGTCACCATCACGAAGGCGCGTGGCGGCTCGGAACGCAGAGCGGACGGCAGCGCGGTGAACAAGACCAGCAGAGCCGCGAACAGGCGCGGCCGGCCCCGCTTGCGCAAACGACCGCCGGACACGTCAGGAACAGAAAATGACGCGGCAAAAAATGTCCTGACCGAGGATGTCACTATGGAAAAGGTCATCGCGCGCTCCCGCAGAACGGCAGCTTCCTTCGCATGGGTTCGCACTATTTTACATTCGTGTCATTTGCCGCAAGCACCTCGCGGATTTTCTGCGACAGCTCCGACTTGCGGTAGGGCTTTTTCAGCAAGGCGATACCGGTATCGAGGCGCCCGTCGTGGAGGAATTCGTCCGTGTAGCCGGAGGTATAGAGCACCTTCATCCCCGGGCGGCGCTTGAGCACGGCCTCCGCCAGTTCGCGCCCGTTCATTCCGCCCGGCATCACCACATCGGTGAACAGCAGATCGAATTTTGCGCCTTGATCGACCAGCGCCAGCGCCTCAGCGGCTTCGCTGGCGATCAGCGTCTTGTAGCCGAGACCACCGAGCTGGGCGATCACATAGCCCCGCACCAGCGGATCGTCCTCGACCACCAGAATGGTTTCCCTGCCCCCTGGAACAGCGGCGGCCGGAGCCGGTTCGCTCCGTGCCGAGGCCTGCCCTTCCGAGCGTGGCAGAAAAAGCCTGACCACGGTGCCGCGCCCCTCTTCGCTTTCGATCTTCGCCGTGCCGCCGGTCTGCTTGGCAAAACCGTAGACCATCGAGAGCCCAAGTCCGGTGCCGCGCCCCATTTCCTTGGTGGTAAAGAAAGGCTCGAACACCCGGTCGATGATATCGGGCGGGATACCGCGGCCGGTGTCGCTGACCGCAATCATCACGAACTCGCCGGCGCGCACCTCGCCATCGGGCCTTGTTATTTCGTCGATCACCACGTTGGCGGTCTCGAGCGTGAGCTTGCCGCCATCCGGCATGGCATCCCGGGCATTGACGGCGAGATTGACGATCGCCGCCGATAGCTGCGACGGATCGGCGAGTGCAGACCACGCATTCGCCGCGAGCTGCGAGACGATTTCGATGTGCTCGCCGAGCATCGGCCGCAGCAGCTTGCAGCTATCGGTCACCAGCGCATTGACGTCGACCTCGCCCGGCCGCATCGGCTGGCGCCGTGCAAAGGTCAGAAGCTGGGAGGTGATCGCGGCGCCGCGCATCGCGGCATCGTCGATGAGCTGGGCGATCGCGGCGAGCTCGGGCCGGTCGGCGACGCCTTCCTGGAGCAGCTCGATCGTGCCGGTGATGACCGTCAGCATGTTGTTGAAGTCATGCGCCACGCCGCCGGTGAGCTGCCCGATCGCATCCATTTTCTGGGACTGGCGCAACCGTTCCTCGGTCTCATGCTGCGCGGTCAGGTCGGTGCCGGTGCCGCGGTATCCCAGAAAGCGGCCGTCGGGCGCGAAGTTGGGCCGGCCGCTGACGCTGACATGGCGTAACCGTCCGGCCAAATCGCGGCGGCTGTACTCGAAATTGCGGAACGGCTCGTGCCGTTCCAGTGTCGCCAGATGCGCCCGCCATTTTTGCGGCTCGGCACCGCTGTTGATCGCCGACTCGATGCGGCTCTTGCCGACCATGGCGACGCGGTCCATGCCGAAGGCTTCCAGCCGCTCCGAAATATAGGTGAAATGGTGATCCGGCCCGGTTTCCCAGAACCAGTCGGATGCGGTTTCCGCGTAGTCGCGAAAGCGCTGCTCGCTCAGATGCGCATCCTGCTCGGCCTTCTGGCGCACCACGAGATCCCGCTGCAGCTGGGCATTGACCCGCTGCAAATCGCTGTAGGCGCGCTGCAGGTTGGCGCACAGGGCATTGAAGGCATCCGCGACCTCGTCGAGTTCGTCGGGGTCCTGCCGGGCGCGCCTGTTCAACTGCAACGGCGGCGGCGGCCGCGTCACATTGTAGCTCCCGGCAAATCCGGCAATGGTGATGAGATGGCGGGTGACGAAGAGGTGATAGATGTAGAGGATGAAGAGCGAGACGAGAAACGTCTTGGCCGCCTGGGTCGTGAGGATGACGAGGGTCCGGTTCAGCAGGTTGCGGTAGACTTCGCTGAGCGTCGCCTCGACATAGAGGGTGCCGATCGGACTGACCTTGCCGCGGATCTTGTAATCGAGCGGATATTCCCTGACGATGCTGGCGTGCGCGCTGCGGTCGCCGACCGAGATGTGAATGGGATCGGAACGATCGATGACCTCGCTGATCTCGGCCGCGCGAATGCCGGGCAGGCGAAGAATGCCGTTGAGCTGGAGCTGAAGCTGGTTGCGGTCGAGCGCCCAGAGGCTTTCGCCGAGGCTCGCGCGATAGCTGCGGCCGATCTCGTCAAGCCGCGTCTCGATGACGCCGACCTCATGATCGTAGTCGAGGTAGAGCTGCAGCGCGGTCAGCGTCAGCGTCACGGCCGAACTGAACAGCAGCACGGCGACAAGCAGCCGGAATCCGATCCCGCTGCGTAACCTGCCGATGAGATTACGGAGGGGGAAGCCGGGCGAGCCGGGCCCGAGCGGCGACCCGATCGCAGGCAAATCCTCGTCCGCGGCAGGCGCAATGGCGCCGCGGCCATTGAGGTTATTGTCGCCCTTGTCCATTTTCCCCCGAAACATGGACGGAAGCCGCGGCGCGATCTGCGCCGCAGGACCATGGAGTGCTAACTCAACGGCAAGCGTGGTCCGAAATCAATCAGTTCCGAAGAGAACCGGCACGCCCGCACCGGAATTCCATCGCACACCAACGTGCATTTGGCGAGCCATTCAGGACAAAACTGCGAACTCTCATCTGATTGAAATATCGATATAAATCTCGACGCCTGCAAGGTCTCACCTCAGCGAAATCGTAATCGTGCCGAGGTTGGCGATCATCTCCAGCTACGGCTTTGCGGCATCGACCTTCTTCCAGGTCTGGTCCGGATCGAACAGGATCAGTCGCTTGGCGACGAAGTCGGTGCGCCGCCCGAGATCCTTCTGGTAGACGACGCCGGCATGATTGACCAGGAAGGTCATCACGCCGGAATTACCATACTCGGCCGGCCAGGCGATCAGCGCGAAGCCGCCAATCATGTTGCCCTTGACCACGTAATTGAGCGCGCCACCGGGCGCGTCGGAGCCTTGCGCTTTCAGGATCCGGAAGTAATAGCCGTGATACGGCGCGCCCTTGCCCTCCAGCTCGTAGCCTTCGCCCGAAGCCTGCGCCGCGAACTCGCCGAGCGGACTGGGCTCGCCGCCGTCGCGCCAGAACAGGCCGTCCTTCTTGCCGGACCTACTGACGAAGCGCTGCGCATAGACGCCGGCGCCGGCGCCGCGATCCTTCTCGGCATAGTCGTTCTGGGCATCGACATAAGCGAGGCAGGTCTGGATCGCGTCGAGCTCGTTGCGGCCAATGCGGCGATACAGGATCTCGCGACCGCCCTCGGCCGTGTCGAACTCCCAGCCGCTCCTGGTCTTGTACAGCGGAATCGGGAACGGGAAGTCGTCGTTGCCGAGAATGAGCGTAGCCTTCTTGTCTCCGTCGGCCTTGATCGAATGCCTGGCATCGTAGGCCGTCGTGAAGCGTTTCAGCGTCTCGGCGTCGGCAACCTCGTCGCCGGAGGACACGATGTCTTCGGCATCCCTGCCGAGGACCTTCAGTATGGCGCTGCCGGAACCGCTCTTGGCCGCGGTCGCCAGTGCCGTCGCCGCGTCCTCCGGCGACGAGAAGGATTTTTGCGCCTGGGCGGCCGAACCCGCGAGCGCCAGCGCCATGATGGCCGGCAGGACAGCGCGATGGAGCCGTGTAAACTTGATCATGGCGTCACCCCCGCCGGAATCGTCGCGCCGCCGGCGAGCCAGTCGCTGTAGGTGCGGAACGTCAGCCCGAGCTTCTCATAGAAGACGCGCAAGTAGCCGTCGCTGCCACGGGTCACGGCATGCGGCATCACGTTCTCCACCTCCTGCGCCATGACGCCGACATAGGCCTTGTGGCTGCCGAGATAGCTGAAGCGGTAGTAGCCGAGACCGTTGGCGAGATGGCCAAGCAGGGTGATGTCGTGCTTCAGCAGGATGTCGGAGCGTCGTCCGCCGCCACCACCACCACGCCCGCCGCCGCCAAAACCTCCGCCGCCGCCACGGCCGCCGCCGCTGAAACCTCCGCCACCGCCGCCACCAAAACCTCCGCCACCGCCGCGCATGGCGACGCCGCCGCCACCGCCACCGCGTGGCATGCTCGCCATGCTGGACCGGCCG
>Ga0209023_10003282_pt1 | contig 19427 bp, 21 predicted proteins | sample LakOneMetagenome_FD_187468 | JGI IMG/M metagenome (GOLD analysis project Ga0209023, IMG submission 187468) | Freshwater and sediment microbial communities from Lake Erie, Canada (SPAdes) (version 2) | ecosystem: Environmental > Aquatic > Freshwater > Lentic | place: Lake Erie, Canada...
AAAAGAGGATATGACGATGTGCTCGCGACGCTTCGCCGTATGACCAAACGCTCGGCCGAAGCACAGGAACTCGCCCGCAAAATTGAGCTAATGGAAACTCCGGGTAGCTAACGGAAGCGTGATCTTTTAAGTTTGGACCGAGTTCATCATAGAACGGCACAAATAACTTGCCGTTTCTCATCGTCAAAATGCGATCCGCAAGGAATTTCTTAAAAGAATATTGTTAAAAGACGTCAAAAAGATCTCGAAAGTGATGAAAACCGAGGCTTTTGTGATAGATCTGGACCGTATTTTAACTAAAAACACACCAAAAATAGCAAAAAAGGGCGTCTTTCTGATTACTTTTCCGGAAGAAATGATCAAAAAAGGGGCAGATTCGATCACTTTCGGCTCATTTTTAGCTAATAAAATGAAATTTATTGCTAATAAAATGAAATTGTCACGAAGAAAAGTACCTCAAAAGCGCCTTTTGATCCCTGCGGTGAGGGTTATATCTTGTCGAAAAGAAAAAATATATCTTAAATAGGGCGGGATGCGGCAGTAGATCGTTTTCTGACGCGATCCGCGCCTGCTTTTGTGTTCTTGATTTCAGTCGAAATTTTATCATCGTCAGCAATTGTTGCGAGGGCGTTCTCGTATTTGATCTCAACGCGAATACGCCGGTAAATGCTCATCCATTGATTCGCTAACCACGGCATAACAAAGAACGCTGCAAGAAAACCTCGCCAATCGTCATAGAGCAGCCGAAAGCCAGAAACGATGATCACTACGAGCGAAACCCAGTGGCTGAAGCAATATTCGCAGGTGAAAACGTAGAAGAATTTTCGCTCAATGACGGTTCTTGCAGATTTGCACCGTCGGCCGCATATCTCGCGCAGCTCGGCAAAGATCTCTTCCTGAGTAACGGTCCAGGCGATCGATGCAACTACCACAGATAGGACGCCCAGAGCGAAAATGGTTTCGGCGATCTGCATGATTTTACGCTAGATCATCGCGACCGGTTTAACAGTTATCTGTCGTACATAACGTAAAGGGCAACCCTCCTCAGGCCATTCAGAAGAAGCCGATTAGTCGAAATGTACAAAATCCTCAAAATAGTCTGGCAGTTCCCTTATCGGCAACATACCTTCCACATCGGGTTCGTCAGTTCGGGACGCTAGATTGATAGAGGTCAATCCAAGCGTAAAATCCTCTTCTCCCAACAGGCGGCGCAAAAGCTCTATTGCAGCATCGCCGCTCTGAGGCGAATCGTCAAAGTCTCCATAAATAGCTAAAGCTAACGAAAAGCCGTCAGTGTAAGGGACAAAATAATAGTCATTTGTTTGATACGTTTCTCCGGCATATATAAAGGTCGAGCCTACGTTTTCCCGCCCACGGAATAGAGTTATTTCCCAATCTGGAATCTCGGGCATCGAGTCAAATAGCTCCTCAACGACAGGAAAGAGATCTTTCTTGTAATCTGCGGACAGAATTAGTCTCTGGTTTGTTGGAACATAACATACCAATCCATCCGCGAGTTTGCTGAGCCTTATTTGAATTTCAGGTTGCGCGATCTTGAAACGTTTGTGGTAGAACCATTTCCAGAACTCTCCATTCTCCCGCTGGTTCGTCAGATCGACACGCCGGGTCGGAATAGAAAAATACCGGCAATAGGTCAAAAAGCTTTCCTGCAGTCTTCTCGCCTCTTCGCGCTTAGAAAATATGCTCGGCTTAAATCTAAATTTCTTAGATTTCGTATTAATCGAAAGGACCATTCGCCATCGGGAATCAAAGAGCATAAGCAGGCCAACAATTAAGAATCCGAGAGCCCCCGCGAATGCCGTTGCGCTCGGTTTTACCGATGAGTTGTATGGATAGTAGCTAACGGTCAAAGCAACAAGAGCCAACAACCCAAATAGTGTCGAAACCCCACCTAGAAACCATGCCCGAAACCCACGTTCACGATACAGCGTTACGTTCTTGATCTCATCCAGAGGCACCCGGTGCATATAGTATTTTTCAATGCGGAGATTTTGTTCACGCATTAAAAAGATAGCACGATCAGTGATGCCAAAGGACATCGGATGTTTCGGATCGTAAGCGTAGTCTTGATAGAGAAGAATTTCGCTTTGCTGAAGTTGAATCTTAAAAGCCATATGGTAGGAACTTTACGTTCTAAAGCTCACAGCCTGAATATCGCTGCGGCGTGGGAAATGCAAGACCGTACCAAGGATCCCGATAGCCGAGAACGCGAAAAAATACTGAAAGTCGAAGACAAACGCTGTGAGCAGGCCAAAAAGCGAGGCCAATTCGCACAACGCACAGCCAATGATCATGGCGGATTGAAGTAGCGAGATACTTCGGGTCGATATCGCCTGATCCGTAAAACGTTTTCGGAGCGTGAAGGAAATTATCAGGTTCACCAGCGACAAGACGACGATCGTGCCGATCTCGACGGCGCGATCGCCAAACAGCGGCCGCTTAAGATCAAAGCGAAAGAGCTCGGGCTTTGCCAGAAACACGATCACAGGAAAGAACACTTGCGACATCACAAGGGCTGCCCAGATGATCATCATGGTCTTGAATGCACCTTCAGGATCCACCTTGTCATTATTCATACCAAGATTTTATCCGCGATAACTAAAAAATGCACTAAAGCGATCACTCGGTCGCGTCGAGCTCTTCTTCGAGGAGTTGGCGTTCGTATAGGTCGGCGTATTCGCCGTCGAAAGCGAGGAGTTCGTCGTGGGTGCCGCGTTCGATTATCTTGCCATCGGCGAGAACACAGATGAGGTCAGCGTCACGGATCGTCGAGACCCGGTGCGAGACAATAAGGGTTGTACGGCCCGAGCGAACGCCACGCAGATTTTTTAGGATCGTTTCTTCAGTATAAGTATCGACCGCAGATAGCGAATCGTCGAGGATCAATATTCGCGGATCACGCATGACGGCACGAGCGATAGCGGTTCGCTGTTTTTGACCGCCAGACAGGGTGATGCCGCGCTCGCCGACAAGCTGCTCGTAGCCGCCGGGAAAGCCTTCGATATCATCGGCAAGGCCCGCGATGACAGCGGCTTTTTCGACCGTCATCACCGCATCAGCCGAAACGGCTGCGATCCCATCTTCGTAGGAAGGAGAGCCTTTGGACTCCACGCCGAATGCAATGTTACTTGCAAGTGTATCGCTGAAGAGAAACGTTTCCTGCGGGACAAAGCCGATAGATTTTCTCAATTGGGCGATAGGGAATTCGCGGACCGCGTGGCCGTCGACGAAAACAGTGCCGTCAGGGGCGTCGAGCAGACGAGGGATGAGACTCACCAATGTCGATTTGCCGCTGCCGGTCTTTCCGACGAGGGCGACGGTTTTGCCTTGTTCGATCTTGAGGTCAATGTTTTGCAAAACAGGCTTGCCGTTGTAGGCGAAGTTTAGATCGCGAAACTCTATATCGCCCTTGATCGGCGGCTGTTGGTGAGCGTCGACAGCATCTTTGATCGCGGGTTCGGCTTCGAGGATCGCGTTAAAGCGTTTTAGCGAAGCAGTGCCGCGTTGGTAGAGATTGATGACGTAACCGAGAGCGATGAGATACCAGATCATCCGCTGGAGATAGAGCATGAACGCAGTGAAATCACCCGCCGAGATCTCGCCGTTAACTGCCATCGGCACACCGACCGCGACGATGATCACAAATCCAAGCCCGATAAAAAAGAACAACAGCGGACGCATCGCGGCGGCGTATTTTACGAGTTTTAGGTTTTGGCTCGCATATTCGCGGTTCAGTTCCTGAAACTGTTCGATCTCAGATTCTTCGCGAGCGTAGGCACGAATTACCCGAACGCCGGTCAGGTTCTCCTGTGTTCTCGCAGTGATATCCGAGAAAAAGCCTTGGATCTTTTCGAAACGCGTGTGTATCTGAGCACCGAGATATTTGACGGTCAGGCTCACCAATGGCATTGGGATCAATAGCAGTAGCGTGAGTTTGACCGAGATGTTGAGCATGATCGGCAAGCTAATGCAAAGTGCGAAGATCGCCTGAAAACTGTACAGGATCATCGGTCCGACGATCTGGCGGATCGCGGCGAGGTCGTTGGTCGCTCGTGCCATGAGGTCGCCGACGCGATTTGCGTGAAAATACTCAGCCGGTTGGTCGACCAGAGATGCGTAGAAATCCCGCCGCATATCAAATTCGATATGCCGCGAAGTATTTATAAGCAACCGCCGCTGTAGGAACAAAAAGACACCGCTCATCAGATTGATGGCGAGGATAACGAGCGGATAGTAAATTATCTTATCGCGGGTCACGCCGACGCCGAGATCATCGACAGCCTTGCCCACCATATAGGGCACGAACAAACCAAACGCCATCGAGCACAGGATAAAAAATATCCCGGCCAGGATAGCCCATTTATAAGGCTTAAAATAGACGGCAAATTTGCGTAATTGTTCCATTAAAATTGGCCACGGATATTACAGATAAAACGGATAAGAAAATTCTTGTCTTATCCGTCCGAACTGTGCAATCGGTGACTAGACTCTTGTATATGTCGACAGCCCGGTTGCGATCAGCTTTCCATTTTCACCGTGAACGTCCGCAGAGACGGTAAAAATGCGTTTGCCGGCTCGCACGACCTTGGCGGTGCAGGTAAACGTACCGGTCAGGTGCGGTCTGAGATAGTGGATCGTAAGATCGATAGTGGCGGTCGCCTCGGTCATAGGAATTCTGGTCCGAACAGCAAATGCCATTGCGGTATCGATCAATGTCGCAGTTACGCCGCCATGCAATACGCCGCTAGGTTGCCGCAGATCGTCGCGCATTTCGATGCTGATGACAGCCTCGTCTATTTTGAGATCGACGAGTTTCATACCGATCAGCTTTGCAAACGACAGGTTGTGTAGCGCGTTCTCGGCAAATGCACGCTGCTCGTCGGTGATCTCTTGTATTACTTCTTTGTCGCTCATAGTTTAGGTTTACTTTGCTCCGCTCAGAGTCTTTTTCATCTCGTCGATCTCCACTTTTCTAAATCCCGCGGGGATCGCAAGCAGTTTTTCATCAATGTCGGTTTTCAGGCCGTTGATCGTCACCGTCATCTCAATTGTGCGGTTCGCTCCGTCGAGCTTGTAGATCTCTTTCTTAACCGGCAAGCCAGCCTTGTCGTCAATGCTGACGATCGCCTCTTTGCCTTTGTCGATATCGGAAACGACCTTGTATTTGGTGATGCCGTTTTCGGTGGATTGCTTTTCAAAGATGCCCTTGGTCGTGTTGTTAAGCAATCCCCGCGTGATCTCGTCGATCATCCGTTCGCGTTCGTCAAAGCCATGGCCGCTGCTATATTCAGCGTAAGTTTTATTTATGAATGCGATCACGAAATCCTTGTCCGTGTGCAGGCTCGTCACCTGATTTGAATCACCATATGCCGAATCGATCCGCCATTTGTCACCATTGCGGATCGCGAAAAATTTCTCAGTAGCTGTAGGCGAAGTTTGCCATATCTCGAACTGGTATTTCTCAGGCTCCTTATTCGAATACGGTGGATCGGTCTTTGACGCTTCGACAAGCTGGGCGTTTGACATCTCGCCGGTCGAGACGGTTTTGCAACCTTGTAAGAAAAGCATTGAGATCGCTAAAACGACGATGTATTTCGCTTGATTTGATGGGTGCATTTGTATTCTAGATTTTAGCATGGTGGCCGCGAAAGGGAATTTGGAGAGCGGCTGCATTATTTGTCCGATTTTGTTTTCGAGGAGCGAAACTCGTCTTTGCTAACCTTGCGGAGACCCGCGGGAAGCTGAAAAATGCTGTCGTCCACGTCGAGCTTGAGATTGCGAAGCTCAAATATTACGTTCGCGGCTGGGACACTGCTTTCATTTTGCGGAGCGAGAAATTCCTGTCTTATCACAAGGCCGCTTGAGGTATCCACCGAGACGAATATTTCGCCTTTTGCGGGATCTGCACTTTTGACACGGTATTTCACGAGGGTGCCGTCACGACCGGTCTCTTCGAACGAGGTATATTCCTTGCCCGCGAAAAAGCCGTTCGTCGGGTCAAAGACCGGCACGGCATTGACCGCTCCTGCGGGAAATGCATCTTCGGTGTAGATCTTTCGCGAGGGGTCGATGGTGTAGGTTTTGTCGCTGACGATCTGACTCGAAGATATCTCACCGTTTTTATAAAAATCGATCCGCGAACGCTCGGCTTTTCTCGCTCTGAAGAAATGTTCCTCGGTCGTGCCGATCGTTACAACAAAATCGCCCTGGTATGTTGCGGGCTCTTTGGTCGAGAATGGAAATTCGCTTTTGAGCTCGCCAATATTTGTGTTGGCACTCGAGTTCGCAGGCGTGCCGCTGCAAGCTTGAAATATCGGAGCCAGCAGAATTAAAGATAGGAAATATAGGTGCAGATTTGACAAAAACATTGGAGTCTTTAAATTCTAACATAACGGTGGACACGAATAATAACAGCAACAATTTACGTCGCCTGCAGCGGAAATATTTGCTCGGTGCCGCAGCGATCGCACCGATCTCTCCGTTTTTGTACATCCAGGGCCAGATAACGCGTTGGAAGGTCGGCCTGCTGCCCGATGCGGCTGGTGATAAGCACGGAAAATACGGCGAAGGCGATAACGGGGCAAAGCTGTACGTGATAGGCGAATCCACCGTCGCCGGACTCGGAGCCAGGACTCATGAATTCGCTCTCGCCGGGCAATTTGCCAAGTATCTGAGCCTGCATATCGACCGCCCGGTCGAGTGGAAAGTGCTCGGTAAAAACGGCGTGACCGCACGGAGGACGATCGACGAACTCATCCCGCACATGCCGGACGAAAAGTTTGATTACATTCTTCTCGGCATTGGCGGCAACGACGTTATGCGGCTATCGAGCCCGCGAAAATGGCGGACCGATATGATCGAGCTGATCGGCATCGTTCGCGAGCGAAATCCCGACGCCGTCATCTTTATCTCAAACTGCCCGATGATCATCCTCTCGCCGATCATGCCGCCGCCGATAAAGACAATTCTCTGGACGCTGTCGCAGATGCACGATGCCAATATCCGCGAATTTACGCGCGATATGGATAGAGTCTTCTATTACCCGCAGCCGGTCGATGTGCCAGCCGAAGGCTTTTTCGAAGACGGCATTCACCCGTCCGAACAAGGCTACCGCGACTGGGCCGAAGCAATGATCCGCTATTTTGCGGCCAACCATGAATGGTAAATGTGGACGATCTCCGAGCAAGTTTGGACAGCCACCACGAGTGGCTGCTGGTCCGCGAATTCGGCAGAACATTCCCGCTCGAACGCACTGAAATCGAGATCGAAAACAGTGATGAAAAGACCATTTTTGGCTTTCTCGACGACATCGGTTTTCACTCGTGGCGGCTGAATGAAGCGACCGTTTCCGAAAACGAGATCTCGCTCGATGTTGCCGGGGCGTTCGGTCGGAAACGCGAAACGATTAGGCTCGTACCAAGAATTTCCGCATCAGAGATCTCGGCCGAAATAGAAGTTGCACGGCTTAAAATGGCGAACGAGATAGCCGCCATGATCGAGCCAAGCTTTCCCGGAATGAAACTTGGACGCGTTGCCCTAAACGTCGAAACCGGACGCCTCGCTCAGATCCAATTCGAGACGATCGACAAAATCCCAATGGCCGCCATTGCGGATGTTACCGCCAAGATGACAAGCGAATCAGTAATGACGGCCGCGATGCTGTGGCTCGAAAAGCTCGGTTCGCGAAAGAAGAAGCCCGTCCTCGAAATTTGGATCATTTGCGAAAAACGCAGTTCCAGAAACACGCAAAAACTCCACGCCCTGCTCACCGAAAGATGGAAGGCAAAGATCACGATCATTGAGATCGACCGCAAATCCGATCCGCCGCGTCTTATCGAACTGCCAAAACGAAAGATTCGCGACCTGTGGCGTGAAAAGGCGAGAAAACTCGTCATTCCCGCCGATCCGCTACCGAGCAAAACCGCACGAAGGATCATCGATCTCGCACCCGAAAAGATCGATATTATTTACTCCAAACAAGGCGAAACGCTAAGGTTCATGGGATTGCCGTTCGCACGTGTCAGGACGATGTTGGGACAGGAAAAGGCATGGTTTGGCGTCGGTAAAAACCGGGCGATCCTGGGCAACGAAACAAACGATCACCTAGAACAACTCGTCACCGAACTCAAACTATTCCGTTCGCCATCTTCGCCGAACAGACGTCACGAATTCTACCGCACGGCCCCCGAGGCGTGGCTCGAATCGATTCTTAGACGCAATATCAGTTTGCTCGACGGCAACGTCATCCTATCCCCGATCTACAATCAATTTCGCTCGTCAAACGACAAGATTGACCTGCTCGCACTACGCCGCGACGGGCGCTTAGTGATCATCGAATTGAAGACACAACCCGACCGCGAAATGGTCTTTCAGGCCGCCGATTACTGGCGAAAGATCGAACTCCAACGCCGACGCGGCCTGCTCGCCGATGCAAACCTATTCGACGGAATGGAAATACTAGACAAACCCGCCCTCGTCTACCTGGCCGCTCCGGCATGGAGCTTTCATCGTGATTTTGAATTTTTCGCTCAGGCAGTTTCACCCGATATCGAACTGTGGAGATTCGAACTGCACGAACACTGGCGTGATGCCGTCCGCGTCGTCGGGCGAATGAGCACGTCGGAATAAGAATTAAATTAGCCGCGAAAGGGCACAAGACACACAAAAAAAGAATTTTTGCTTCTTTTTTGCGCTTCTTGCGCCTTTTCGCGGCAATTAACTCTTATCTTGTACAAATTTATATCCGATGCCGCGGACGGTTTGGACTATTTTGGGGTTGTTTGGTTCGTCCTCGAGATGGCGGCGGAGGCGGACGATGAAATTGTCTATGGCACGCGTGTCGGTGTCCTCCTGCAGGTCCCAGACCTCTTCGAGGATGACCTTGCGCGAGACGGCACGGCCTTGGTGTTCGATGAGGTAGCGGAGCAGCTTGGCCTCCATCAGCGTGATGTGGATGAGTTCGTCGCCGTTGCGGAGTTCGAGGTTTTCGAGATCGATGGTTCGGCCGTTGACGGTTACGACGCTCGCGATATCTTTTGATCTGGTTTCCGTCTCAAGCCATTGGCGGCGGCGAAGAAGGCCTTTGAGCCGGGCGAGAAAGATCTCAAGATCAAACGGTTTTGGAAGGTAATCATCAGTGCCGGCCTCAAACCCCTGCAATACATCCTCGGGCCGGCCGCGTGCCGTGAGCATCAATACCGGCGTGTAATCTCCCCGGGCTCGCATCGTGCGGGCAACCTCAAACCCGTCGATCCCCGGCATCATTACATCGAGCACGACCGCGTCGAATTTCGCTGCCGCCAGCCTTTCGACCGCCGCTTCACCGTCTTCGGCGACCTCGGCCTCAAACCCTTCGGCCTCAAGATTGAACCGCAAACCGTCCGCCAGATGTTGTTCGTCTTCGACGATGAGAATTTTCACAATTGTTTTTTCACTTCTTCGAATCGGGTTCGTATTGTACGTCCTTTAAATTATCCAATTCTGGATATTGAGAATTAATAACCTCCAATATTTCCATCTGAATTCTTCCCATGGACAGACCAACTCCTCGTTTGATGACCTGAAAATCCTCGTCCGAGCACTTGCCGACTGCTGAGTCTAAGGCTCTGGATAGCGCCTCGATAGCATGGAGGGTATGTCCTTGGATCTCTATTGCAGCGTCTCGTTCGATCATATCTTCACCCTCATAGTTAAACCTTCGGCAGCCGCATAATTATCGTCGTTCCAAGACCTTCGCCTTTGCTTTCGGCACGAACCGTGCCGCCGTGTTTTGCGGCAATTGATCGAACGATCGCGAGGCCGAGGCCGGTGCCTTTTGTCGCGGACGAGGTCGAGTTCTGGGCACGATAGAACCGTTTGAACACGCGTTTCAGATCGCTGCGCTGCATGCCGATGCCGTTATCTTTGACAAATATCTCTGCCTTTTTGGGGCGTGCCGAACGCAGTTTTACCGTTATTTTGGGTACATCCGGCGAATATTTGATCGCGTTATCGAGCAGGTTCGCGATCGCGGTCTGCAATTCGTTGCGATCACCCATTACCGCGACGCTCTCCGTCGGCGGCGAAAACCTGATCGCGGATTCGTCCAAATGGCGGCGAGAGATCGTCGTGCGGATCGTTTCGCCGATCAATTCACCGAGATCGATCTCAGCAAGATTCATCAGACGCTGTTTCTCACGCGTTCGGCTCGCCTGCAAGACTTGCTCGACGGTACCCAAAAGTCGGGCGTTATCGTCGAGCATGATGTCGTAAAATTCAACCTGCTTCTCACGCGGCAGATCCCGAGCTTTGAGAGTTTCGAGATAGAGTTTGATCGAGGCGATAGGTGTTTTTAGCTCGTGCGTGACGGCGTTTAGGAAAGCGTCATGCTGCTCATTTCGCCGAATCTCGCGTACGAGAAAGATCGTGTTCAATATCAATCCGGTAATTATCAGCGCAAAAAAGATCACGCCGAAAACCAGCAACGCCACCTCACGCAGATTGAGCAATATCCAACCGATATTCAAAGCGATCGCCAGCACCGACAGGCTGATGCCGAGGATAAGAAAGAATATGGCTGTTTTGCGGCGGCGCATCATTCAATTCAAAAGTAGAAAGTAAAAAGGCAAAAGTAAAAGCGAGTTCTACGTTTTGCCTTTTACCCTTTGAATTATTAATTTTTCTACGCTGCCAGTTTCATTTCCTTCGGTGATTCAGATTCGGTCGCCAGGTCGTAGGCGTAGACGTTTGAGATCAGGCCAATCTTTTCGAGCAGACGCAGTTGGATCCAGTTGATATCGACCTCTTTCCAGGTTAGGCCATGTTTGGCACTGCGGGGAAATGCGTGGTGGTTGTTGTGCCAGCCTTCGCCCCAGGTGACGGCTGCGACGAGTGCATTGTTTCGCGAATCGTCACGCGTCTCAAACCGGCGGCTGCCCCAAATGTGCGTCACCGAATTGACCATCCAAGTAAAATGCCAGCTAACAGCAACGCGCATGACGATCGCCCAGATAACCATCGTCCAACCGCCGACCGCAAAAAGTCCGGCAGCAAGAATGAGCGTCGTCACATAATAATACTTATCGATAAAAACCAAATATGGGTCTTTCAAGAGGTCGGGCGAATATCGCTGGCGTGCAGATTCCGGCTGATTCTGAGCGGTTCCCTGAAAAATCCAGCCCATGTGTGCCCACCAGGCACCCTTGTCCGGGCTGTGCGGATCTTTTTCGGTGTCGGTAAACGCATGGTGCAGACGGTGCGTCGTGACCCACGAGATCGGGCCGGATTGCAGTCCGAGCGTACCGCAAGTCGCAAGAAAACGCATCATCCATTTGGATGTCGTAAATCCGCGATGCGTTAACAAACGGTGATAACCAATTCCAACGCCCCAGCTCGCCGCGACGACCCAAACAACGAGCGTAGCAATAAGATTTGCCCAGCTAAACGTAAAAATAGCCGCAAGGGCCGCAAGGTGAAACGCCGATACGAAAAATATCGTGTTCCAATTGTATTTTCCGACTCGTGAAGGTGTAAATTCGACTACGTTTTGCACTTGATTTTATCCTCTGTAACTAGACTCGCATTACGGACCAAAACGTCGGCCCACTTTTAAACCTTAACAGGTTTGCAGGGTGGTAATTGTAAGAGTTCTGTAACAGTTACGGACGCACAAAAAAGACAGGGAAAATTGAAATCGGCGGCCAATAAATCTAAAGTAAAACGCTAAAGCATTGGTGCGATGGCCAAGAAAAGCAAAAGCCTGATTAACGCGGAGTACGCACTGGTTCGTACCGTTTTTGTTGCGCTTGGGCTGCTACCTCGTTCGTTGGCACTGACATTTTGGAAGTTGATAATGCGAACAATTCCCTTTCTCGTGCCGAAATTTCGCCGCACAGGAATGAGGAATCTGGAGATCGCTTTTCCGGAAAAGAGCCTCGACGAACGGCGAGAGATATTGCGCGGTACATTCGAAAATCTCGCCCGCGTGCTGGGCGAACTGAGTCAATTTCACAAATATTCGGCTGACGATCTGGCCGCGATGATCAATTTCGAGCTCGATGACGAATCAAAAGCGGTCTACGCGAGAAACAAGGCCGGGGGTCGCGGCGTGCTTATAACCACCGGCCATCTGGGCAATTGGGAAATGCTCGTGCTCGGCTTCGCGGCGCTTTACGAACCGATAAGCTATCTCGCCCGCCCGCTCGACAACCCGAAGATCGACAACATGCTAAACGCTCTTCGCACGCGTTTTGGCAATAATCCGATCAACAAAACAAGCTCTGCAATGCCCGCAATAAAGATCCTGCGCGACGGCGGAATTCTCGGCATTTTGTCCGATGTAAATTCTCATCCGAAAGAGGGTGTGTACGTGCCGTTCTTTGGAGTTCCGGCGTGTACGACGAGCGGAGCGGCGATGATCGCGCTTCGAACTAATTCGTTTATCTTCCCGACATTCTGCGTGTGGGACAAAGAGCTGCGCAAATACAAATTCGTTCACGGATCGCTACTAGAGCCCGCCAATACCGGCGACCGCAAGCAGGACATCGTCGAAACCACCGCCGCGTACACCGCCGAGATCGAGAAGATCATTCGCCAATACCCCGATCAATGGATGTGGATACACAAACGCTGGAAATCAAGACCGCCCGGTGAAAAGGATATTTATGCCGACAGCAAATAACGAAATACCGGAACAAAAGGTCTGCGAATCGTGCGGCGAAGCCTTTGGCTGCGGTGGCCAGCTCGATGGCTGTTGGTGTGTTGACCTCGAAATTCCGCCCGATGCCGCCTCTGGTCTAAAAGAAAAATTCAACGATTGCCTCTGCCCCAAATGCCTTTCTTCACTCGCTGAAACAAGCCCTAGAACATAGCATGCTTACTGAGACCACGTTGCAAACATCGCGATCGCCGCGGCGAACATGACGGCAACGGCCAACCAACCGACAATATTCGTAAATGGACCGTTCGTTCGTGTCCCCATTACGCGTTTATTGTTGGAGACGAGCATCACCACTACCAAGAGCGGCGGAGCAACAACGCCGTTTATGACGGCGGTCCAAAATAGCGCGCTTATAGGGTTGATCCCGGCAAAATCGATCATAACTCCGATGATCGTCGAGACAGCGATTACGCCGTAGAACTTCTTTGCATGTTTAGGCTTTTCATCGAGGCCTGACGGCCATCCAAACGTCTCAGCCACGGCATATGCTGCCGAGCCTGTCAGCACCGGAACCGCAAGCAATCCGGCACCGACCAATCCAATTCCGAACAGTACGGTCGCGAAATTTCCGGCCAGCGGCCGCAATGCCTGTGCCGCGTCTGTTGCCGATTGAATATTGGTCTGGCCGGAAATATGAAGCGTCGCACCCGCCGCAAGAATTACAAAATAAAACACGACGTTGCAAAAGAGCATCCCAACGATGGTGTCGATCTTTTCCTTTTTTATCTCTTTATCGGTGGCACCTTTTCGCTCGGACAGTTTTACGCGGCCTTCGTTCTTTTCCTCTTCGACTTCTTCGCTAGCTTCCCAAAAGAAAAGGTATGGTGAGATCGTCGTGCCGAGGATGGCGACAACCGTCGTGATGTATTCGCTAGTGAGGGAGATCTGCGGGACCAACGTTGCATTGGCGACCGCGAACCAATCCGGTTTGGCAAGAAATGCGGCAATAACATACGCGAACAGCGACAGTGTCAGCCATTTGAAGATCTTCATGATCAACCGATACGAACCCCATATCTGCAACACGACGATTGCCACCGCAATCGGAATGACCATTACGGATATCGGGATCGGCACGAACATATTGATCGCCGCAGAGATAGCCGCGATGTCGGCACCTGCATTGATCGTATTTGCGATAACGAGCCCAATGACGACCGGGTACAACAGCTTTTTGGAATAGTAGCGCTTGAGCACTCCGGCGAGTCCACGGCCGCTGCACATGCCGATCTTCGCACAGATATGCTGCACGACTACCATCAATGGCAACGTCACGATCGCCGTCCAAAGGGTTGCGTAACCTAACGCTGCTCCAGCCTGTGAATACGTCCCGATCCCGGACGGATCGTCATCAGACGCACCTGCGATCAAACCTGGACCAAGACGGTCCAGAAGGCGTTTGATTGGGTTGTTTTGGCGATCCATAGCGAATTACGGATCAAGGGCGTTTCCGCGCTTGCGACTGCACTGCTGTAATGGCAACGGCATCGACAATGTCTTCCGCTTTACAGCCGCGTGAGAGGTCGTTGCAGGGGCGGTCAAGGCCTTGGAGGATGGGGCCGATGGCGGTGCCGCCGGTTAGGCGTTCGGTTAGTTTGTATGCGATGTTTCCGGCGTTTAGGTCGGGGAATATCAGGACGTTTGCACGGCCTGCGACAGGCGAGCCGGGAGCTTTCGAATCGGCGACTGATTGAACGAGAGCGGCATCGGCCTGGAGTTCGCCATCAATATTGAGGTCAGGCATACGAACGCGGACGGTTTTTGTGGCCTCTATGATCTTATCAACAGAACCGTGTTTCGCACTTCCCTTTGAGGAGAATGAGAGCATCGCAACGCGCGGCTCGACTTGTAATAGCGCACGACACGAATCGGCGGACGCGATCGCGATCTCCGCTAGTTCACCTGCATCGGGGTTGATGACAACGCCGCAATCGGCGTAGATCATCGCTCCGTTTGCCCCAAATTTCTTGTCAGGAACAACCATCAAGAAAAAGCTCGAAACGGTCTTCATTCCCTGCCTCACACCGATGCAACGTAATGCGGCTGCAACAATGTGAGCGGTCGTATTCGTCGCACCGGCGACCGAGCCGTCGGCCTTGCCTTCGCGAACCATTAGGTTGCCGAAATACAACGGATCTTTTACAGCCTGTTCGGCCTCCTCGAGCGTCACGCCTTTTGCGCGGCGCATCTGGTGATAAAGTGTGGCGAATTTGGCGAAATCACTGGATTTTTGATGATCGAGTATCTCGACGCCGTTCAGATTTGCTCCGGCTTGAGCGGCGGCCTCGCGGACCTTTTCTTCGCTGCCGAGAATTGTGATCTTGGCGATGCCGTCACGCGCGCAGATCGCCGCGGCCTCGACCGTGCGGGCGTCTTCGCCCTCGGGCAAAATAATATGTTGTTTGTCGGCGGCGGCTCGCTGTCTGATCTGCTGCAATATCATACGTCTTGTATCGAATTTAACATACAACCAAAAAACGCGGAACTTGCACAAAGCTCAGGTTGTTTTTAAACTGAGTGTACACGAGTGAGCGACAAAAAATATGAGCAAACGCATCGAGTCAAAATCGAAACTGAAACGCCGTGAAAAATCTGAGGCGAAAGGCCGTATGCACAGCTTTTTGATGTTCCTTCCGAACATGGTGATGCTGCTCGGGCGACTGCTGAAAGACAATCGCGTGCCGATAGCTGAAAAGGCCTTGTTCGCCGCCGCGATCGTGTATGTCATCTCTCCGCTTGATTTTATCCCCGATGTTTTCCCGTTTATCGGCCAGGTTGACGACCTCTATGTCGTTGCTCTGGTTTTGCTGCGGCTTGTTAACCGCGCGGACGAAACGGTTGTACGCGAGCATTGGTCGGGCGGCGGCGATATTGTCGCTCTTGCCGATTCGATCGCAGGGCTCGCACCTAAGTTCTTGCCAAAACGCGTTTCGCGCGTCCTAACCGCCCGCGTCGAACTAGCTCCTGCAGGCCAGATCCTTCGCAGTTTCAAAAATAAAGACGAAGCTATCGTCCGTGAAATTAGCTCTGACGACCTATCGGGTATCGAGTCTGCTTCGTCATTGCCGAATTAATTTCCGCCGAGACATATTTTTCTTCTGGATTTTAGCGTGCTTTGCGACTGTATCTAGCGCAAGCTCGTTAGAAAAAATACTCAAGAAATTGACTCTTCAGCACGGATTTTCGATATAATTATCCGTTAGCTGAAAATCCGTTGGTCGCAAACTTTATGTTCGAACGCTACACCGAAAGGTCTCGCCGGGTCATCTTTTTCGCTCGCTACGAAGCGCTCCAATATGGTTCGCAGGTCATCGCACCTGAACATATCCTTTTGGGATTGATGCGTGAGGATAAAAATCTGTCGGCGCGGTTCTTCCCGTTTCGCCACGCATTGACGGTCGATACGATCCGCCGAGATGTTGAGGAACGCATCATTCTCAAGGAACGCATTCCGCAGTCGTCCGAACTGCACCTTTCCGCGATCACAAAACGAATCCTTTTTTACGCCAACGAAGAAAGCCGCCAGCTCAAAAATCGTCACATCGGCCCTGAGCATCTGCTGCTCGGCCTGGTACGCGAAGAAAAATCGATCGCCGCCGAGATCTTGTTCGGCTACGGACTGCGGCTGCACGACGTTCGCGACGAGATGACGCGACAGGCGGGCGTTCCCGGCGTTTTTGCACCTGCGAAAGATACCAGCAAGACACCTAGCCTTGCCGAATTTACGCGTGATCTAACGGTCGAGGCTTCAGAAGGCCGACTTGATCCGCTGATCGGCCGCGAACCTGAGATCGAACGTTTGATAGAAATTCTCTGCCGCCGCACCAAGAATAATCCGGTCCTTATCGGCGAATCGGGCGTCGGAAAGACCGCGATCATCGAGGGTCTTGCTCAGCGTATCGTCGATCGCAGCGTGCCGACTTTTCTCGAAAATAAACGCATTCTCTCGCTTGATCTTTCGTTGATCGTTGCGGGGACGAAGTACCGCGGGCAGTTCGAAGAACGCCTCAAAAAGATAATGGCTGAATTGCGTGAGAGCGAGGATTCCATCGTTTTTATCGACGAGTTACATACGCTTGTCGGTGCGGGTTCCGCTGAGGGCACACTTGATGCGGCAAATATTTTAAAGCCGGCATTATCACGCGGAGAGATCCAGTGTATCGGTGCAACGACGCCTTCGGAATATCGAAAAACGATCGAGAAAGACCGCGCTCTCGAACGCCGTTTTCAGGCCGTCAAGGTCGATCCGCCGAACGAGGCTGAGGCGTTGACAATCATCAAAGGCATCGTCGAGCGTTACGAGGCTTTTCACCAAATTCGTTACTCGCAAGACGCTCTGGCGGCAGCAGTTCAGCAATCGAATCGCTACATTGCCGACCGCTTCTTGCCGGACAAGGCGATCGACGTTCTCGACGAAGCCGGAGCTCGTGCAAAGCTGCGGTACCAGCACGTAAATCGCGGCGAGCCCTCGTGGAAAGAGACGGTCGAAAACTGGAAACGCGTTGCCGCCAACGAAGATCAGCTCATCTCGTACGAACTGCAAACGCTCGAAGACTCGTTCTTCGCCGTTGAGGTAACGCGTGACGATGTCGAGGAAGTGATCGCCCGCTGGACCGGTATTCCGGTTGCCTCGATAAAGCAGGAAGAGGCCCAAAAGCTAATGAAGATCGAGGCCGCACTTCACGAACGTATCGTCTCGCAGCGTCCCGCGATCTCGGCTTTGGCACGTGCAATTAGGCGTTCACGTGCCGGGCTCAAGAATCCGAGTCGGCCTGTCGGATCATTCCTTTTCCTCGGCCCGACCGGGGTTGGCAAGACCGAGGTCGCCCGCAGTTTGGCTGAATTTCTGTTCGGATCCGAACGCGCGCTAATCCGTTTCGACATGAGCGAATTCATGGAAAAGCACTCAGTTTCCAAATTCATCGGCTCGCCTCCGGGATATGTCGGACACGAAGAAGGCGGCCAGTTGACCGAGAAATTGCGGCGTTCGCCGTACGCAGTCGTGTTGTTTGACGAGGTCGAAAAGGCCCATCCCGATCTGTTTAACGTGCTGCTACAGGTTTTCGAAGACGGCATTTTGACCGATGCAAGCGGACAGACGGTCGATTGCAAACACGCGATCTTTATAATGACCTCAAATCTCGGCGCACGCGTGATCCAAAAAAGCGGCACGCTCGGATTTCAGGCAAATGCCGGCACGTCGCGTGACAAACTCGAAGATCAGGTGATGGCGATCGTCCGCCAGACATTTGCGCCGGAATTTATCAATCGTCTCGATGAGATCGTGCTCTTTGACGAGCTCGACGACGCGGCATTGCTTGAGATCATCGATCTGCAGGTCGGGCGTTTGAACACGATACTCGAAAACCGCCAACTCAAGCTCAGCCTCACCGACGAAGCCAAACAATGGCTCATCGACCGCACCTGCGGCGACCGAAAATACGGTGCGAGGCCGTTGAAACGGGCACTACAGAAATATATTGAGGACGAGCTTTCCGAAGGTCTACTGCAGGGCGATGTCAATGAGGACAGTTCGGTCGAGGTATTTCTCGACGGCGAACGCCTCGCTTACCGCACGCTCGATGCCGAAATAATTGAAAAGGAGCTATCGCAAAAGGCCTAAGAATATACGATGTACCGTCGCTCCAAATTTAACGAGGTATTGCTCGAAATACGCAAAGAAATGTCCGCCGAAGCTGACTTTGACATAGATATTTTTACGGAAATGGCACGCTCCGGCAGCACGTCCGTCGCCGCTAAAGACCGAAAGAAAATGCGTGTCGCGGAACCCGAAAGACCAGCCAACGACGAGATCGCAGCACTCAAAACACCAACCGAACTAATTCCGGAAGGCTAGTTCTCTAATTCTTATTTCGTGTCGATTGGTGTAGATTCGTGGTTACTTTCCAATTGGTTTAACCACGAATTTACACTAATCAGCAACGAAAAAGAGCGGATGCAAAATCCCGGTCAACCTTGTAGTTACACCCCGAAATTGTTTTAATAACGGCTATTGATGCTTCGCTATCTGATCTCCATTATTTTTGTCGCCATTGTAATCGCCGGGTCGGGCTCGCTGTTTTTTCCGAATTACTGGATGCACCGCTACGACGACGTGATCGAACGGCAGGCCCGCGTTTACCGGATCGATGCGAAGCTCGTCTGGAGCATCATCTACGAAGAGACCTATTTTCGAGCCTGGAAAATAGGGGCTGCCGAAGAGGTCGGTCTGATGCAGGTCACGCCGGCTGTCGCCCGTCAATGGGCCAAGGAAACAGGCCTCAAGGAATTTGAAAAGCAGGCGGCCGAAAACGTCAAAACCTTTCTCGCCGACCCCGAACGCAATATCCAGGTCGGCTGCTGGTATTTTGAAAAGCTCCGCGAACAATATCGCGATCGCCCGTCCGAAACGGCAATGACGCTCGCCGCATACAACGCCGGCCCCAGCCGCGTCGAAGAATGGACGCGCGATACCGACACTGCTGTGTTGCCTGAGACCGATTTCGTTTCCCGCATTGGCATCGCGTCGACCAAAAACTACGTCTCAGAGATCCTTGCTCGATATCGAGCAGTTCCGGATCAAAAATAGCGTGAAATGCGAGGTCGAATATTTGGTCTCGACGGGATCGTTCGGTCCCTGCTACAGCCACAACCGAAACGGTTAGTTTCATCCTCTTCGCAGTCTACGCTCCAGACGTTATGCGGCATA
>Ga0209023_10003283_pt1 | contig 19426 bp, 19 predicted proteins | sample LakOneMetagenome_FD_187468 | JGI IMG/M metagenome (GOLD analysis project Ga0209023, IMG submission 187468) | Freshwater and sediment microbial communities from Lake Erie, Canada (SPAdes) (version 2) | ecosystem: Environmental > Aquatic > Freshwater > Lentic | place: Lake Erie, Canada...
TCGGTGACCCACTCGAACACGGTGCGGTTGTAGTAGTCGAGGCCGCGCACCAGGCGCGGGTTGACCGTGTACGGAATATTGTTGTGGTCGAGAATGCGCTTGACGCCGTCGAAGTGGGCGATCGACTCGGCCTGCAGATAGTCGAGCAGCTTGGGCGCCTGGTTCACCAGGTCCTGCATGGCAGGGTTCTTGGTGTCGAGGATGCGCAGCGGATTGGCGTGCAGGCGGTTCTTCGCTTCCGTGTCGAGCTGGTCGATATGGGCTTCGAAATAGGCGATCAGGTCGGCGCGGTGGGCCTGGCGCTCGGCGGCGTCGCCGATCGAATTGAGTTCGAGGCGGATGTTTTCCAGGCCCAGGTCATCCCACAGGCGGCGGCACAGCATGATCAGTTCGGCGTCGATGTCCGGGCCGGTAAAGCCGATCGCTTCGGCGCCCACCTGGAAGAATTGGCGATAGCGGCCGCGCTGCGGCTTTTCGTGGCGGAACATCGGCCCCTTGTACCAGACCCGTTTCGGGCCCTCGTAGGCCAGATTGTGTTCGATGACCGCGCGGACCACGCCGGCCGTGCCTTCCGGACGCAGGGTCAGGGCATCGCCATTCATGGCATCGGTGAAGGAATACATTTCCTTTTCGACGATGTCGGTCACGGCGCCGATGGCGCGCTTGAACAGGGCCGTGTCTTCCACGATGGGCGTGACGATCTTCTGGAAGCCATAGCTTTTCAATACCGAGTGAACGGTGTTTTCGAACAGTTCCCACAGCGGCGCATCGGCCGGGAGGATGTCGTTCATGCCTTTGATGGCGGTGATTTTTTCTGGTTTTTTATTGTCGGACATGATGTTCTTTAAAATATTTCACCACGTCGCCCTCGCGAGGACGATGTGCTCAGGCTAACGTTTTGCCGTAATTGGTCTTCACGTAGTTCAGGACGATGGCCTGGAATTCTTCGACGATCCTTTCGCCGCGCAGCGTCACCGTTTTCTGGCCGTCGACAAACACCGGTGCGGCCGGCGACTCGCCCGTGCCCGGCAAGCTGATGCCGATATTGGCGTGCTTCGATTCGCCGGGGCCGTTGACGATGCAACCCATCACGGCCACGTTCATGCCTTCCACGCCCGGATACAGCTTTTTCCACTCCGGCATCTGCTCGCGCAGATAGCTCTGGATATTGTCGGCCAGCTCCTGGAACGTGGTCGAGGTGGTGCGACCGCAGCCCGGGCAGGCAATCACCATGGGCGCAAACTTGCGCAGCCCCATGGTTTGCAGGATTTCCTGACCGACGATCACTTCGCGGGTGCGGTCGCCGCCCGGTTCCGGGGTCAGCGAAATGCGGATGGTGTCGCCAATGCCTTCCTGCAGCAGCACCGACAGCGCCGCCGTCGAGGCGACGATACCCTTGCTGCCCATGCCCGCTTCGGTCAAGCCCAGGTGCAGCGGATAGTCGCAGCGGCGCGCCAGTTCGCGGTACACGGCAATCAGGTCTTGCACGCCGGAGACCTTGCACGACAGGATGATCTTGTCGCGGCCCAGGCCCAGTTCTTCGGCGCGCACGGCGTTTTCGATGGCCGACGTGATCAAGGCTTCGTACATGACGGCCTGGGCGCTCCAGGGCTCGGCGCGGGCGGCGTTTTCATCCATGATGCGCGCCAGCAGCGCCTGGTCCAGGCTGCCCCAGTTGACGCCGATGCGCACCGGCTTGTCGTAGTGCGCGGCAATCTCGATCATCTGGGCGAACTGGGTGTCGCGCTTGGCGCCCTGCCCCACGTTGCCCGGATTGATGCGGTACTTCGACAGCGCGCGCGCGCATTCGGGATAGTCGCGCAGCAGCGTGTGGCCGTTGTAATGGAAGTCGCCCACCAGCGGCACGTCGATGTCCATGCGATCGAGCTGGTCGCGGATATGCGCCACCGCCTCGGCCGCTTCGGGCCGGTCCACCGTCAGGCGCACCATTTCCGAACCGGCGCGCGCCAGTTCCTTGATCTGGATCGCCGTGCCGATGGCATCGGCCGTATCGGTATTGGTCATGGATTGCACCACCACGGGGGCGTCGCCGCCCACCCAGATCTTGCGCTCGCCATGCTGAATGAGCACGCGGCGGCTGGCGCGGCGCGTCATGGGACCGGAAGGAATCGCCAAATTCGATGAGGACATGTACTGAAACCTATTACTTGAGATTGACGCGCGCCACCTTGGCGCCCGGGGTCGCCGGCAGCGGCACCGCCACACCGCGCAGGGTCGCATCGACCGCGCTCGGATTGCCCACGATCAGGGCGACCGGGCCATCGATGGTCACCGTTTCCACGCGACCGCCCTTGACCAGGCCGGCGAACAGCTTCGGACCCTTGTCGCGCCGCACTTCGATCCAGGAATCTTCGCGCACGGTCAATACCAGCGCGTTCGAGGTGGCCGCCGCTGCCGGCGCCGGCGCCGCGACAGGGGCGGCGGCAAGCGGCGCCGCCGGGGTTACTCCGGCCGGGGTCACACCGGCGGGGGTCACGCCGACCGGCGAACCGGCGCCCGGCGCGCTGGCCGAGGGCTGCGACGCGGGCGGGACCGAAATCAGGGGCACGGCATTGCTGATGACTGGCGGCAGCGCGTCGGCCGGCCTGGCGCCAGCATCGGGCGCGGCCGGCACGGGCGTGATCACTGGCGGCAGCGCTTGCGCTGTCACGGCCGCGTCGGGCGCGACGGGAGCGATGACGGGGGCGTTGACAGGGGCCGCCGGCACGACCGCGCTCAGCAGCGTGTGCGGAATCAAGCCCGCATGCCAGGCGCCATAGGCAGCGCCGGCCAGCAACACCAGCACGGCCGCGGCCACATACGGCAGCTTGCTGGCGCGCTTGCCATGGGTGGGGAAGCGCACCTGCGAGAACGAGGCGGGCCGCTCGCGCCGCGCCACCGTGGCGCTGCTATCGTTGACGGCCGGGGTGTCGAGCGCAATCTGGGCCACCAGCGGGGCCGCGTCGAGCTTGACGACTTTGGCATAGGCGCGCACGAAGCCGCGCACCACGGCCGGGCCGGGCAAGTTGGCGTAATCGCCCTCTTCCAGCGCAATGACCTGGCGTACCGCCAGTTTCAACTGATCTGCCACCTGCTCCACCGACCAACCCATTGCTTCGCGCTGGGCGGCAAGGGTTTTGCCCGGAATGCCATGCGGTTCCGGCAGGGGCTGGTCCACCAACTCTGCACTCATACTTGTTCCTGTTTCACTCATCGAAAGCCCCACGCATGAAGGCGGCAAACTCGGGCGAATTCGGATGGCGGCGGCGCAATTGCGTCACCAGGCTCGTTTCCGTGGCTCTCTCGCCCAGCTTGCGTTCCACCCGCACGGCCAGCCACAGCGCTTCGGCGGACAGGGTCTCGGGTTTTTGCAGCGTGGTCAAACGGTTGATAAAAAATCCGGCGCGCTGATAATCGCGTCGTTCGTAATAAATCCGGGCCAGCGATTCCTGGATGGCCGGCATGTCAGGGTCGTAGCGCAGCGCATCCATCAGGTAGCGCTCGGCCTGCTCGTACTGCTTCATCTTGACCAGGCAATTGCCGGCGTTGACCTTGGCCAGCAGCGGCGACTGATAGGTCGGGTCGCGCAGGGCGATTTCGAGCTGGGCCATGCCCAGATCGTAGCGCCCCACCTGGCACAGGAACTGGCCATAGTTGTTGTTGAGCTCAGGATTGCGCGGCGCCAGGCTGATGGCGCGCTTGTAGTTCTCTTCGGCCAGCGCCATCTCGCCCATGGCGACATAAATCAGGGCGCGCACGCCGTAGGCATCGGAATAATCGGACTTGGCCGCCAGGCTCAGCTTGACCTCGTCGAGCGCCACCTCGTAGTTGCGCTCGCGGTAGTAGCCGATCGCCAGCTGCAGGCGGATCACGGCGCGCTTTTCCGCCGAGGTGGTATCCGATTGCGTCTTGAGCTCGGTTGTGCTGCCCTGCAAGGCATTGCGGTCGGCGCTGGCGCCGCCGGTGCCGGCGCAGCCTGCCGCCAGCGACACGGCCAGGCACGCCGCCAGGCGCGATACGAACCCGGCCTTCAAGACGGGATCTCCACGATGCGCCCGAAATCGGCGCCGAATTTCTTTTGATATTCAGCCATTTTTTCCATACGCTCCTGAACGCGGGTCCGGTCCTGCACTTCGCCAGCCAACTGGCCGCACGCGGCGTCGATATCGTCGCCGCGCGTTTTACGAATGGTGGTCACGATGCCGGCGTCCATCAGCACTTGGGCGAAGGCCTTGATGCGCGGATTTTTCGAGCGCAGCAGGCCGGACTCCGGAAACGGATTGAAAGGGATCAGGTTGAACTTGCACGACACGCCAACGGTGCGGTCGTTGACCAGCGCCACCAGCTCGCGCGCATGCTCGTCGCTGTCGTTGACGCCATCGAGCATGCAGTATTCAAAGGTGATGAAGTCGCGCGGGGCGAAGGCCAGATAGCGCTTGCAGGCGGCCATCAATTCCCGCAGCGGGTATTTTTTGTTGAGCGGCACCAGGCCATCGCGCAAGGCATCGTTGGAGGCGTGCAGCGACACCGCCAGCGCAACCGGCACTTCCTGGGACAGCTTGTCCATCATCGGCACCACGCCCGAGGTCGAGAGCGTGACGCGGCGGCGCGACAGCCCGTAAGCGTTATCGTCGAGCATGAGCTTGAGAGCGGTGACGGTGGGCTCGAAATTGAGCAGCGGCTCGCCCATGCCCATCATGACGACGTTGGTGATCTGGCGCTCGCCCTTGGGACCCGGTTCGATGCCCTTGGTTTTACGCAATTCGAATTCGGCCATCCACAGCTGGCCGATGATTTCCGACACCGACAGGTTGCGGTTGAAGCCCTGCTTGCCGGTCGAACAGAAACGGCAGTTGACGGCGCAGCCGGCCTGGGTCGAAATGCACAGCGTGCCACGGTTTTCTTCAGGGATGAACACGGTCTCGACCGCGTTGCCATTGCCCACATCGACCAGCCACTTGCGCGTGCCGTCGGTGGAGGTGTGGTCGCTGATCACGGCCGGGGCGCGCACTTCGGCGCGCGTGGCCAGCTTGTCGCGCAGCGATTTGGCCAGATCGGTCATGGCATCGAAATCGCTGGCGCCGAACTGGTGTATCCAGCGCTGCAACTGCTTGGCGCGGAACGGCTTCTCACCCAATTCGGCGCAATAAGCGACGAGTTGCGCGGGATCGAAGTCCAGCAAGTTGGTGAGAGTCGTCATGGTGTTCTTCAGTCTAATACGTTGAAACCCGCCTGCCGGGCTCCGCGAGCATGGACAGGCGGTCTGCTACAGGTCAATCGGTGTTGGCCGATTAACGCGAATACACGTTCAGTGCTGGGAAGTAGTAAGCGATTTCCACAGCGGCGGTTTCGGCGGCGTCGGAGCCGTGCACGGCGTTGGCATCGATCGAATCGGCGAAATCGGCGCGGATGGTGCCTTTTTCTGCTTTCTTCGGATCGGTCGCGCCCATCAGGTCACGGTGCTTGGCAATCGCGTTCTCGCCTTCCAGAACCTGGATCATGACAGGACCGGAGATCATGAAGTCGACCAGGTCTTTGAAGAACGGACGTGCAGCGTGCACGGCGTAGAAGCCTTCGGCTTCAGCGCGCGACAGGTGCGTCATGCGGGCTGCGACGACCTTCAGGCCAGCGCCTTCGAAACGGCTGTAGATTTGGCCGATTACGTTTTTTGCAACTGCGTCTGGTTTGATGATCGACAGGGTGCGTTCGATTGCCATTTGTAAAAACTCCAATAAAAAGAAAGGTTTAATGTCGAGTGTAAGACTCAATCAACCTTCGATTTTACCATACAACACCCCTTTGGACGGATATTGCACCGGCCAGGGCCGGAGGTGGTACAGTGTCGCCCGCAAATGCAGGGCGGCAGGGGCGATTTTGCACCCTTTTTGTCTCTCGTGCTATGCTTTACCGTGTGATTATTCCCTAGGAGGCAGTATGTCGGTCAGTTTTGAAAAGCAATACGTTCCAGCGGCGGCGTATGACGCGCGCCACGCAGTGCTGCGCAATACCTATTGGCTGCTCGCCCTGTCCATGATTCCGACCGTTCTCGGCGCCTGGGCCGGCGTGACCTTCCACATCCCGGTGCCACGCGGTTTCCTGGGCTTTTTCGCCTTTATCGCCATTGCATGGGGCTTCATCTACGCAATCGAAAAAACCAAGAATTCGGCCGCCGGCGTTGGCGTCATGCTCACATTCACCTTCTTCATGGGCATCTGGCTGACCCCGCTGCTGACGCGCACGCTGGGCTTTTCCAATGGCGGCACGCTGATCATGATCGCCTTCGGCAGCACCGGCGCGATCCTGGCGGCCATGGCCACCATTGCCACCGTGTCCAAGCGCGATTTCTCGATGATGGGCAAATGGCTGTTTGCCGGCGCCCTGGCACTGATCGTGACCTCGGCCGCGGGCATGCTGTTCCAGCTGCCGGCACTGCTGATGGCCGTTTCCGCACTGGCGGTGGTGATTTTCTCCCTGTACATCCTGTACGATGTCCAGCAAGTGGTCAACGGTGGCGAAACCAACTACATCAGCGCAGCGACCCAGCTGTACCTGGACGTGTATCTGGTGTTCTCGCACCTGCTGTCGCTGCTGGGCCTGGGCGGTTCGCGCGACTGAGTTTGCCGCGTGCAGGCAACAAAGCCGACCCGCGGGTCGGCTTTTTTACGTCTACGGCGCGCCGGCACTGCCCGGCTCGCGATCGCCCGGCCCCGTGCGCGCCAGCTTGGACCAGGACCAGAACTGGCGGTCGGGCGCATCGTACTCGCCCACGCTGTGGCCCTCGTACGACCAGAGCGCATCCTTGCCCCCGTGGGCGACCGTGCGGATGCCCACGGCCAGGCCGCCATCCTTCAGGCGCGCCAGCCGAAAGCTGCGGCGCGCGCCGGTGCCGCCAAAGTTGGACTGGGGGCCGATTTCCTCGCTGGCCATCTCGAGCATGGACTCCTTGCACACCCACTGGCCACGGTGATACTCGGCGAAACTCCAGCCACCCGACACGGGCGTGCCCGCGGCAATGGCCGGATTGACCGTGCGGGCGCGGAACCACAGTGCGCTGCCGCCTTTTTCCTTGACCCAGATTTGCATGGCGCTGCCATGGATGGGCACCGGCTTGCCATCTTCCCACGGCGGGCGGTTGGTCGGATATTTTCCGCGCGAATACGCGCCTGCCACCGGTGGCCAGGCATACACGCCTTCCACCGACGGACAGCCGAACAGGGTGCCGGCGACGGGACCAAAATCGGCCGGCGGGGCGTCGGCGCTGCGGCCGCAGGCGGCCAGCGCCAGCGCCGCACAGGCCGATGATAACCAGATATGCGCACGCATCACGCCGCCCCCACTAAATGGCATCGCGCGACAGGACAAGCGGCGGCGCCAGCGGCGTGCCCTGCCCATCCTTGAAAAACGGGTTGCGCCGGTAGCTGCCATCGAGCCGCGCACGCAGCAAGTGCCAGGCATAGCGCGGCATGGTGGTCAGCAGGCCAAGCGGCATGGCGGGCGGGCGGCCGTACGCGCTGCCCGTATTGACGCGCATGCGCACGGGGCCGAAGGCCGCGTCCAGCGCCGCTGGCGTGGCGCCCACGCAATTGTGGATCAAGCCCACGTGGGCCACCTTGGGGTTGCGGCCGAGATTGCCGATCGGCGTGTTGCAGCAGCGCGCATACCAGCGCAGCAGCCCCGTATCGGACAGGGACAGGCAGGCCAATTGCGCCTGTCCCGCCGTGAAGCTGACGTCGGCCGGGTGCACGGCAATCACATCGGTGCCGCCCAGCCGATCGAGAATCTGGTCGGCCTTGCCCAGAAACGCGGCGAATGCCTGGCAATCCTTGCAGTAGCAGACGGCGCGCACCGCGCGCTCGGGATGCGCCAGCACGCCTTGCACGGCGCCGCAACGGCATTGCAATGGGTGACTCATGGGATCGATCTCCTCGTTCTGTGCCTTTCAGAATTGATGCGTCAGCGCATACACCGCTTGCACCACTTTTGCCGCGCGGACGTAATCGAGTGTATCAGCGGTATCGCCCGCCCGGTGGTAATGCGGGTTGCGCATGAAGGCCGTGTCGGTGACCATCAGGGCTGGATAGCCGGCGCGCCAGTAGTTGCGGTGGTCCGAAAAATCCACGCCCGGCAAGCCGGGCGGCGCATTGAGCGAGGCCACCGGCAGATCGGTCGCGCCCCGCATGATCGCCTTGGCGCGCCGGCTCGCCGCAAAGCCGCCGAAGCGCCCGACCAGCGCGATGAAGTTGCCCCGGTCCGGATACAGCAGCGTCATGCCGGGCAGCGGATACGACTGGCTGCCGGCGGCATCGCTGAAGTAGCCGATCATTTCGAGCGACAGCATCAGGGACACTTCCCGCCCTTCCTTGCGCAGGGCGCGCGCGTGCCAGGCGCTGCCCATGTGGTCGGTGCGGAAATGGGGCGGCTCTTCCAGCGTGTACGCCACCAGTTCGATCGAACGCGACGGTGCCTGGCGGCCCAGCAGGCGGGCCAGTTCGATCAATCCCGCCACGCCGCTGGCGTTGTCGTCGGCGCCAGGGGTGTGGGTCTCGCCCGTGACCACGGGCGCGGTTTCCGTGCCGGCGCTGTCGTAGTGAGCCCCGATGACCATCACGGGGCCAGTGCGCGGGCCGAAGCGGGCGATCACGTTCTTGTAGCGCGCCTCCTGCACCGTCACGTACTGGACCGAGACGTCCGCGCCCGCGGCCTGGAACTGTTCCTCGATGTAGCGCGCCGCCTGGTTCAGATGGGCGAACTGGTCGAAGCTGCGCGGATACAGGTCCACCGACAATGTGCGCACATGCTGTTCCAGGCGCGCCGGGTCGACCGGCGGCGCCGACGACGGCAGCGGCGCGACCATCGGTTGCACGACCAGCGTGGCGGCAGCGGCGGCCAGCAGCCAGATCGCGGCGCAGGTGAGCAGCATTGCGCTGCGCGTCCTCACCTGGCGCTCCAGAACCCGGTCATCGGCGCATGGCTCAGTCAAGCGCCCATGTGTAGGTGGCAGCATGCCAGCTGTCGATCACGCGCCCATCCTTGAGCGCCGGCTGGAACTTGCACAGGCGGATGGCCGCCAGTCCCGCGTCGTCGAGCAGCGGATAGCCGGACGACTTCTGGACTTCGGCCTGGCTGACGGCGCCGTCGGCATCGATCATGAAGCGCAGTTCGACGGCGCCCTTCTGGCCCAGGCGGCGCGCTTCGCGCGGATAGACGGGGCCGGCGCAGGGCTTGCCCGCTTCGCGCGGAGCGGCGCTGCGCTGCGGGGCCTGCGGCCGCATGCTGGGGCGCAGGTCGGGATGGTCCTTGTAGAATCGATCGAGCGTGGGGTTGCCAGGCTGGGGCGTCTCGGGACTGACGGTTTGCTGGGCGGCAGCGCTGCCCGGCAAGGCCAGGGCCAGCAGCGCCACAAGGGCGCGCGCATGGAAATGAATGTTCAAGTCAACCTCATCGATCTACCCGTTCTGGCGGGGAATTATCGAGGAGTATGACGTTCAATGGTGCTTCGATCAATCTGTTTTGCACCCGCGCCCATCTCAGGCCAGATCGAACACCGCCATCGATTCCACGTGCGAGGTGTGGGGGAACATGTTGACCACACCCGCCTTGGTCAGCACATAGCCGGCCTCGTGGGTGAGGATGCCGGCGTCGCGCGCCAGCGTGGACGGACTGCACGACACGTACACGATGCGCTTGGGCAGCATCTCGGGGTGGCTGGCGCGCAGGCCGGCCAGCGCTTGCGCCAGGGCGTGGGCGCCATCGCGGGGCGGGTCGATCAGCATGCGGTCGAATTTGCCCAGCGCGACCAGGTCCTCGGTTGTCACCTCGAACAGGTTGCGCGTCGAAAACGACGTCTTGGCCGACAGGCCATTGGCCTGGGCGTTCGCCAGGGCCCGTTCGGTCAGGCTGGTGCTGCCTTCGATGCCCACCACTTCCCTGCCCTGGGTGGCCAGCGGCAGCGTGAAGTTGCCCAGGCCGCAGAACAGGTCGGCCACACGGTCGTCCGGCTGCACCGCCAGCAGGGTCAGGGCCTTGGAAACCAGTACCCGGTTGATGTGGTGGTTCACCTGGGTAAAGTCGACCGGTTTGAACGGCATCGTGACGCCAAATTCCGGCAGCGTGTAATACAGCGCCTTGTCCAGCGGATAATACGGCGCTGCCGTCTCCGGCCCCTTGGTCTGCAGCCAGAACTGCACATCCCACTGGTCGGCAAAGGCCTTGACCAGCCCCTCGTCGGCCGCGCTCAACGGCGCCATGATGCGCAACACCAGGGCCGTGAGACCTTCGCCGATGGCCACTTCGATCTGCGGCACCTGGTCGAAAATCGACAGCGCGCCAATCAGGCCGCGCAGCGGCACCAGCATGGCCGCCACGTGGGGTGGCAGGATCTTGCAGTCGGTAATGTCGGCCACGAAGGCGGAGCGCTTTTCGTGGAAGCCGACCAGCACCGTCCCCTTCTTGGCCACATGGCGCACCGACAGGCGGGCGCGGTAGCGGTAGCCCCAGGTGGGGCCATACATGGGGCGCATCACGTTACCGGGCTTGACCTTGCCGATGTGCCAGAGATTGTCTTCCAGCACGCGCTGCTTCATCGCCACCTGGGCCGACGGTTCCAGGTGCTGCATCGAGCACCCGCCGCAGTAGTCGAAATGCTGGCAGGCCGGCTCGACCCGCATCGACGACGCGCGGTGCAGCACCGTCATGCGGGCCGCTTCCCAGTTCTTCTTTTTCTTGAACGTCTGGAAGCTCACGCGCTCGCCCGGCAAGGCGCCTTCGACAAAGATCACTTTGCCGGGGCTGCCGTCTTCATTGGCCAGGTGACCGACGCCGCGCGCGTCCATGTCCAGGGATTTGATGTCGATGATGTCGTCTTGCATGGCGAAAAACACGCGATCGGCGTGCAAAAAAGGAAAAAGGGAGATGGGGTGGCGACGCGAGGCGTGTTGCTCCGCGCGAATGATAGCAGTGAACGGGGCCGGGCGCCATTGCCCGCGGCGGGCAGAACCCGCGCTTCAGGGCAGCTGGACTGGCCGCGGGCTGCTGATGAACCAGCGCTGCCAGCGCTGCTTGAGGGCGGTGCGCTGGGCGCGGTCAATTGTGACAGCGCCGTCGGGATCGAGGTCGACGGCCAGGCCGTTCCAGGTGGGGCTCGCTTCGAAGCGCAGGCTGGCCACCTGGGTCAGCAGCACATGGGCGGTCACAAAATACTTTTCGTCACCCAATGCCTGGATCAGTTCCGGAATGGCGCTGGCGTCGAGCGCGCCAGGGAAGTCATTGCGCCGGCTCGAGAGCAGGGGAACGAGCCCGAGCAGGGACGTCGTCCAGCTTATCTTGTATAGCAGCAATGCCTGCCGCGCTCGATTCATTCCTGCTCCGCTTGGTTGATTCACAACTTGCCTGGCAGCATTATGAGATGAACGGCAACTTTCCTCAAGTAAAGATACCTGCTGTTACAACAAACTTACAAAAATGGTTACAACAAGGAATCCCTGACCACCCCGCGCGCCGCCATGGCGCGCTTGAGTTTGACCAGGGCTTCCTGCTGAATCTGGCGTACCCGTTCGCGCGTGACGCCCATTTCTTCGGCCAGGGTTTCGAGGGTGGCGGGATCGTCATTGTCGAGCCCGAAGCGGCGCATGATGACGATGCGCTGCTTGTCGGGCAGGCGCGTGAGCCAGTCGCGCACCAGCAAGGTCATTTCGTGATGCTCGGCGCGCGCATCGGGGCTGTCGTCGGCGTCGCCCGGGAGCATGTCCATGAGCGAGGACTGGGGATCGTTGTCGAGCGGGGCATCGAGCGAGGTGGCGTGTTCGGACAGGGCCAGAATGTCCTGCACTTCCTCGACCGGCCGCCCGACCAGGTGGGCGATATCCTCGGCGCACGCATCCTTGCCATCGTGGTGCTGGGCTTCGAGGTGGTACTTGGCGCGCAGGATCTGGTTCAGTTCGCGCACCATGTGCACCGGCAGGCGCACCGTGCGCGCCTGGTTCATGATGGCGCGCTCGATGCTCTGGCGTATCCACCAGGTGGCGTAGGTGGAAAAGCGGAAACCCCGTTCCGGCTCGAACTTGTCGATCGCCCGCATCAGGCCGATGTTGCCCTCTTCTATCATGTCGAGCAAGACCACGCCGCGGTTGATGTAGTGCTTGGCGATCGATACCACCAGGCGCAGATTATGTTCGATCATGGTCTGGCGCGCCGCGAAGTCGCCCGCCTTGGCCAGCGTGGCGTAGTGGACTTCCTGGGGGGCGGTGAGCAGCGCGCGCGTGCCGATCTGGTTGAGGTAGTGCTGGGTGGTGTCGGTCGACAGTTCGGCGGCCAGCACTTTTTTCAGTTCGTCGACGCTCTCGAGCACGGCCGCCACTTCGGGCGCCCCATCCGGGTCGCCCGCCTCGTCGGCGCCGATGATCGCGTCGTCGAGCACGTCGTCGGAAAACTCGTCCGAAGCGGCGTCGTCATCGAGCTGGTCCTGCGAGTGTGACATCGGCTAACCCCAATGACCGGCTGGCGGCCGGTGCGCAAACTAACGACTGGGCAAGAACCTCGAGGGATCGACCGGCTTGCCCTGCTGGCGGATCTCGAAATGCAATTTGACCGCGTCCGAGTCGGAATCGCCCATTTCGGCAATCACCTGGCCCTTCGTGACGGTCTGGCCTTCCTTGACGCTGATGCTGCGGTTGTGTGCATACGCCGACAGCAAGTTGTTGTTATGCTTGACGATCACCAGATTACCATAACCGCGGATACCGCTGCCCGCGTACATGACTTTGCCCGCGCTCGCGGCCATGACTTGCTGGCCGGGCTTGCCGCCGATATCGATTCCCTTGTTGCGGCCTTCGTCGAAGGTCGCCACGATCTTGCCGTCGGACGGCCACATCCAGCTCAACTTTTCATCGTCGACGGCGGTGACCATGCTGCCGGCCGCAATGCCCGAAGCGCTCGGCACCGTGGGCGCGACCGGGCGCACCGGGGCCGGATCCGGCCGATCGTCCTTGCCGTCCTTGCCGTCCCGGCTGTCGGGCTTGTCGCCGCGCGCGTCGGCCAGCGCCGCTTCGGAATACGGTTTCTTGTCGGCGCGCGGAGCGGTCTTGCGCGGCACGGGCGGTGGCACCGGCTTGACCTCGGGCGCGGCGGCCACCGGCATGGTTTGCACGCCGGATCCCTGCTCGGGCGGGGCCACGCGCAGCACCTGGTCGACCTTGATGTCGTTCGGATTGGCCAGGTTATTCCAGGCCACGATGTCGCGGTAGTTCTGGCCGTAGTCAAGCGCGATGCGCAGCAGCGTATCGCCCTTCTTGACGGTGTAGAAGCCGCGTTCGTCCTTGGGTTCCTCGACAACGGGCTGGGCCGGACGGACGGGCTGGGGCGGTTTGCGGTCTTCCACCGGCGCATGGCGCAAGGAGTTGGTACAGGCGCTGAGCATGGCAAACAGGAGCGTCAGCAGGGACAGTTGGATTGAACGTTTCATTCTCATCGTTATCAGGTCAAACAGGGGGCGCGGTGCTACACGGTCCCGGGACGCAGCGGCACGAAATGGCAATCTTCGAGCGTTTCGCTCGTCCATTCGGCCTTGCCGGTGCGCGTGATCAATTGCAGATGCTGGACGCGGGCGCCCACCGGGGCGACCAGACGGCCGCCTATGGCAAGCTGTTCCAGCAAGGCCTGGGGCACTTCGAGACCTGCCGCAGCCAGGATGATGCCATCGAATGGCGCCGCCTGGGGCAGGCCAAGCATACCATCTCCGTAATGCAAACGCAGATTGGCGATGCGCAAGGGGCGTAAATTGTTCTTGGCCAACTCGTGCAGCGGCTTGATGCGCTCGATCGAATACACCTCTTGCGCCACGCAGGCCAGCACGGCCGCCTGGTAGCCGCAGCCGGTGCCGATCTCGAGCACGCGGGCCAGCTTGCCGCCGTTGCGCATGACTTCGATCATGCGGCCGACGATATACGGCTGGGAAATCGTTTGATGGTGGCCGATCGGCAAAGAGGCATCGATATACGCCTGCGCCGACAGCGCTTCGTCGATGAAGCGGTGGCGCGGCACGGTGTTCAGTGCGGCCAGCACCACCTCGTCGCGCACGCCCTGCCTGGCCACGCGCGCCACCATGGCGCGGCGGATCGCGTCCGACACCATCAACTCTTGGCGCGGCGCCTGCAGCGGCTGGGGCTGGCTGCGGGCCAGCGCATCGCTGTGCGACTTCGATGGCGACGCCACCGGCGCCGTCCAGGCGCGGGCGGGTGCGGTATGGGCGGCATTGCGGGTGGCGGTCTGCGGGGTGGCCACCTTGGCAGGGGCGTAGCGCTCGCTCTTGGTGCCGGCCGTGCCCGTCACGGAGGACAGCGGCAGCGGGAAGGTGCTGCGCTTTTCCTTCATGCCAGGCCCCGCTCCAGCAGGCTCAGCTGGCTGTTGTGGGTCAGATCGATCTGCAAGGGCGTGATCGAGACCTGCCCCTGGGCCGTGGTGTGGAAGTCGGTACCTTCGCCGGCATCGCGGCAGGCGCCTGGCGGACCGATCCAGTAAATGGGGCGCCCGCGCGGATCCTCGGCCCGGATGACGGGCTCGGACTGGTGGCGCCGGCCCAGCCGGGTGGCGCGCCAGGTGCCGATCTGCTCGTAGGGCAGATTCGGAATGTTCACGTTCAGTAAATATGGCGAGGGCAATTCGTCAAAGCGGCGCTGGACCAGCTCGCGCGCGACCCGTGCCGCGGCGTCGACGTGGGCCCAGCCATGCTCGACCTGGGAAAAGGCGATCGCCGGGATACCGAACAGATACCCTTCGGTAGCGGCCGCGACGGTCCCCGAATACAGGGTGTCGTCGCCCATGTTCTGGCCATTGTTGATGCCGGACACAACCATATCCGGGCGGAAGTCGAGCAGGCCCGTCAGGGCCACGTGCACGCAATCGCTCGGGGTGCCGTTGACGAAGTAAAAGCCGTTGGCCGCTTGCTGTACCGACAGCGGGCGGTCCAGCGAGAGCGAATTGGACGCCCCGGAGCGGTTGCTGTCGGGCGCCACGACCACGATCTCGGCGATGCCGGCAAGGGCGTCTGCCAGTGCGGCGAGACCGGGAGCGAGATAGCCGTCGTCATTGCTGATAAGAATTCTCATGCAGCGATTTTACCTGAAGCAACGGTTGCATCGCTCGCCGGCATGCAAGATTATCTATCGCGCCACAGCGGCTAGGACATGGTGGCGGCGCGCCCGGCCACGACCTCCTTGAGCGCCTCTTGCAACGATGACACTTCGTCTTGTGCAAACGATAGCAGCGCATCCTTGTCATTGTCCTGCAGATAGACCTGGCGGATCATGGCCACCCCACGCAGGCGCAGCGGATTGGCCGCGTTGGGCCGCAGCACGGAATGGCGCAGGCTGTCGGCCAGCTCGCGCGCTTCGCGCTCGCTGCGGTTGTCGATCAATTGCTGCAGCTGGGCCAGCTTGTGGCCCAGCGTGTCGGCCTGACCCTCGTCGTCGTGGGCGTCCAGGATCGACGCGCGCAGGCCGGACGCCGCCCCGTGCGAGGCATGGGGCCCGCTGGCCAGGCCGCGCTCGCCGCCCACGCGCGCGCGGCCGGCCTGCACCGACTCCTCGAGCTTGCGGGCGTCAAGCGAATGACCCTGGCGCGACAGCGTCGCCGCCAGCGCCTTCTTGCAGGTCAGCGTGTGCAGGTCGTCGGCCCCGTGCAGACGCTCGTGCACACTGAGCAACTGCTGCTGCAGGCGGCGCGCCGCATCGAGGTCGCCATGGTTGCCATAGTCGCTGAGGATGGAGGCCAGGCGCAGCTGGATCGACAGGGTATCGGGATGCTCGGGCCCCAGGCTGCGTTCGCGCGCGCTGGCCAGCACTTCGAGCACCTTGCGCACGCCATCGATATCGCTTTGCGCCGCCAGGATTTCTGCCAGTTCTTCGCGCGCGGCCAGCGTGAGCCGGTGTTCGCGCCCAAGATGGCGGTCGCGCGCGGCGACCACGCCTTCCTGGAGCTTGCGCGCGTGGTCCAGGTCGCCCAGCTCGTAGAGCAGCTGGGCCAGCTGGCGCGCGCAGGCGACGGTATCGGCGTGTTCGGCGCCCAGCAGGCGCTCGCGCCCTTCGAGCACGCGCTCGTAGACCATGCGCGCACGCGAGAGCTCGCCGCGCCCGGCCAGGGTGGCCGCCAGGCCGGCCAGGCTGCCCAGGGTCAGGGCGCTGGCCGGCCCGGACAGGCGCTCGCAATCGTCGATGAGACGGTCATGCAGCGCCAGTGCCCGTTCGTATTCGCCCAGCGCAGCCAGGGTGGCGGCCAGGGCCTGGCGCGCCGCCAGGGTGTCGGGATGGTCGGCGCCCAGCAGGCGCTGGCAATCTTCGGCCAGCAATTCGTGCAGAAAGCTCGCCTCGGGCAGCTTGCCGCATTCCTGCAGCAGCGCGGCCAGGTGAATCCGGCTGCGCCGCGTATCGGCGTGCTCGTCGCCCAGCACCTGCTGGCGCAGGGCCAGGCTTTCTTCGAAACAGCGCAGCGCATCGGCCTGCCTGCCCTGCTCGCGGTACATCACGCCCAGGCGGCACAGGTCGGCCGCCAGCGGCAGCGACACGGCGCCGCCCTCCCCCGCCTCGCGCTGGTCGAGCCGGGCGCGGGCGCTGGCAATGGCCTCGGTCAGGCGCACTTCCTCCAGCGACTGCCAGGGAAAGCGGCCCTCGGCCAGCCAGGCCAGCAGCGTGTCGAAGGTGCGCGCGAGGGAAAAACGGTCGGCGTCGCGCGCGGCCAGGGCGGGCACGTGTTCGCCGCCCGACATGGCATTGGTTTGCTGCAGTTGCACTTCATTGAAATAGCTGTCGAGCGAGAGCTGGGACAGACCGTAGCACTGGCGCAGCAGTTTTTCCAGCACGGGCTGGTAGCCGGGCACGCCGCGCTGGGGGTCGCCGCGGCGCCACTGGATGCGGCGCTCGCAGTCGGCGCTGTCGATCGAGGAAGGCAGCGGATAGACCAGCAGCGGGCGCTGGGCTTCCTCGTGCGTGCGGCGATAGTCGATGGCGCGCAGCACCACCCCGGCCAGGCCGTCCAGGCTGCGCTGGTTGGGGGTGAACAAGGTGACCAGACGGGTCGGCAGCAAGGCCGTGCAGACGCTGACGGCGGCCGAGCGGCCGCTGCGCGCGTCCACCAGCACGTGGCGAAACTGGCGCCCGAGATTCTCGGCAAAGCAGCGGAACAGCGCCGGGCAGGCGGCGAACAGGCCGTCCCAGTCCATGCGGTCGGCGCGCTCGCCATAGCTGTCGTCGAAGCGGCCGGCGCGCATGAGGTAGAGGGGGCGGCTCTGGTCGACCCGTTCCACGTATGGTTCCCAGTCGACTGCTTCGAGCACGCAGCGGGCCAGGGCGATATCGTCCGCACCGGCGGGCGCCGGCCCCAGCGCCTGCAGATGGGCGCGGCACGCTTCGAAGTATTCGAGCAGCCCGGGATGCTCCCCGGGGCGGCCAAAGGTGTGATGCAGGCCGGGCGATTCGGTATCCCAATCGATCATCAGTACTGGCGTGGTGGCATTGTCGCGCCCGGCCAGCAGGACTGCTGTATTCGACAGCGCGACGCTGCGCGCCGTGCCGCTCTCGAAGGAGTAAAAGGTGGTCACCTCGCCGGGTGCGGTTATCGGCGGCAGTGTGATGCGTGTGCGTTCCATTCGCGTTCCTTTATTTTTTTGGAAAAGACAGATCCGGCAGTTCGCGCCATTCAGGTGGGACATCGGGCAGGACGAATTGGTTGCAGTCATGGCCCGCGGGGGTGTACCTTTTTTGGTACTGATAGTGAATGACAATGCGCTCGACGATCTTCTTTATGTCCGGAAGAAATTCCGGGTTCGACTTCAGGTCCGTGGTGGCCATCGTGAAGTGCGAAAAATCCACATACAGGCTGGAGTTGGTGATCTGGGGCGGCAGCTTGCCCGGATGCATGGTCATGATCACGGGAATGATCAAGTGACTGGGCATCGGATACCACTGGCCCCGCTCCTGCTCCAGCAGTTGCATGGCGGCATACTCGCGCCGGGTGTAGCCGTGCGCTTCGTACTTGGGGGTGTAAATCAGGATCATGGACACGCTCTCGCACAGGGCGCGGGCGATGCGGCGGTCAATGTCGTCGCCGCCGCCGAGCTGTTCGGTATCGATGAACAGCTCGTCCTCGTGGTCAAAATACGGTTCCAGGTAGCAGCGGATGGCATCCGACAAGGCCGCCTTGAACGTGTTCATCAGTTCGTAGCGGCCATGGGCATAACTGAAGAAACAGCCGTAACGGATTGCCATTTCATTCTCCCTTTCCGAGGTGCGGACTGGCTCGCGCATCCCCGACTTTAACAAGCTCTTCCCTGCCCGCCTTGTGCGTCCGCAAGGCGTCGGGAGCGCCTTGGCGTCCGGCCCGGAATTGAGGCATAATCAAAAAATCAAACGGTCGTACTATTTTTTCCATCAATCAGGAGACGCCAATGAAAGCCGTGGTTTGCAACGCTTGGGGATTGCCCGACACACTCGTGGTACAAGATCTGCCCGATCCCCAGCCCGGCCCCGGCCAGGTCGCACTGGACGTGATGGCGGCCGGCGTCAACTTTCCGGACGTGCTGATCATCCAGGGCAAGTACCAGTTCAAGCCCGAACTGCCATTTACACCGGGCAGCGAATTGTCGGGCGTGGTGCGCGCGGTGGGCGATGGCGTGACGGCATTCAAGGCAGGCGACAAGGTGATCGCGTTTACCGCCCAGGGCGCTTTCGCGCAGCAGATCGTGGTACCCGTGCAAGCCTTGATGCCCATGCCGCCCGGCATGGACTTCGACACGGCGGCCGCCATCACCCTGACCTACGGCACCTCGCACCACGCGGTGGTGGACCGGGCTGCGCTCAAGGAAGGCGAAACCATGCTGGTGCTCGGTGCGGCCGGCGGCGTGGGCCTGGCGGCCATTGAGATCGGCAAGGCGCTCGGTGCGCGCGTGATTGCCGCCGCCTCCAGCGACGACAAGCTGGCGGTATGCCGCGCGCATGGTGCCGATGCGACCATCAACTACAGCACCGAAGACTTGCGCGAGGCCATCAAGGCGGCGACCGATGGCAAGGGGCCGGACGTGATCTACGATCCCGTGGGCGGCATCTACGCCGAACCGGCCTTCCGTTCCATCGGCTGGCGCGGGCGCTATCTGGTGGTGGGGTTTGCCAATGGCGAGATTCCCAAGCTGCCCCTCAACCTCACGCTGCTCAAGGGCGCCTCGCTCATGGGTGTGTTCTGGGGTGAATTCGCCAAGCGCGAACCGAAGGCGAACATGGCGGCAATGCGCCAATTGATGGGCTGGCTGGCCGAGGGCAAGATCAAGCCGCATATTTCGGGACGGTACGCGCTCAAGGACACGGCGGCGGCACTCAACGACATGGCTGCGCGCAAGGTGACGGGCAAGGTGGTGATTCAACCGGGTAAGTAGCGGCTTGGCCTC
>Ga0209023_10003284_pt1 | contig 19426 bp, 15 predicted proteins | sample LakOneMetagenome_FD_187468 | JGI IMG/M metagenome (GOLD analysis project Ga0209023, IMG submission 187468) | Freshwater and sediment microbial communities from Lake Erie, Canada (SPAdes) (version 2) | ecosystem: Environmental > Aquatic > Freshwater > Lentic | place: Lake Erie, Canada...
AAGGTTATACTTCAAATGATGCCGCCTTGCTTGGTGTGTATCTCCATGGCCTTGCAGGCGATATAGCAGCAAAAGAATACTCGCAGGAAGCAATGATAGCAAGCGATATAATCAACAGCCTGGGTGCTGCTTTTCAAACCCTGGCGTAAATCCGGAAATTACTTATTACCTCCGTTGCTGGCTTTCGAAGCCCATACTTTCAGCTCTTCGCAGTCACGGTATTCCGGCGCTATCCACAGGTATATTGTTGGCAATTTTGTCTCTACCCAGTTCTGCATTTTATTGTACTTCTTCTGAGTCATAGTCAGCTCCTGTATCTTACTATAATCGTCTTTCAGGTTAGCCTTATGCGGCTGTGTCCTGTTTCTCAGGTACACAATACGGCATGAGCGTTCATGCTGATCAGTAACAAAAATATGCGGTGCAGAATAACCTCCTACGCTCATACTGTCCAGCAGCAATACCATACCGCCATCAAGCTTGGTCATGTCCAGCAAGGTATTGCCAGTTTGAGGATCCGCTATCATACCGCCCGTACGCTTCGCAGCCTCATCCGTAGAGAACTTACCTACGGCTTCAGGAAACGACATTTTATTCGTAACTAACAACTGATGAACACTGTCCAGTTTCTTAAGCGCTGCCTGGAAATCTGAAGAAGTTACTTCCGGTTTGATAAGTATATGCCTGATGTCTATTTCCTCTCCTTTACGCTGCACCATCTGGATGATGTGATAGCCAAACTTCGTTTTAACGATCGGCGATATTTCTCCATTCTGCAACTTGAACGCAGCCGTTACAAACTCTGTCGCAAAGCCACCGTTGCGGGTTACGCCATCATAGCGTCCGCCATTATCTCTGCTACCGGGGTCTTGACTATATATGCCTGCAGCGGCTTCAAATGTCTTACTGCCTGCCAGTATTTCCTTCTTAATATCTTCCAGTTTCGTATGCGCGTATTCCTCCATTTCCGCGCTCACAGGTGGGTCTATTACTATCTGTCCTACTTCCACCGTAGAAGGAAAGAATGGCAAGCTATCTGATGGTATTTTTTTGAAAAAGCTATTCACTTCAGCAGGTGTGGTCTTAATGTTCTCCATTATCGTACCCTGCATTTTCTCAGCTATCATCTGGTCCCTTATCCCTTCCTTATACTCTTCCTTCATCTGGTATATCGTCTTGCCGGTCACCTGTTCCAGTTTATCCTTGGAACCGTATAGAGAAATAAAGTAGCGCAGCCTGTTCTCCATCTGTCCTTCTACATCTTCGTCTGTCACCATCACACTATCCCGTTCTGCCTGCTCTACAAGCATTTTGCGCAGTATCATTTGTTGCAATATCGAGCATTTATCAGCATCTGTAAATGCCGGATTCTGCTGACGGGCCTGTATAGCCTCATTCTCCAGATCAGATTTTAATACGATACGGTTCCTGCCAATTATAGAAATTATTTTGTCTGCGCTTTCCTGTGCATAAAGGGCATAACCGCTCAGCAAAAAAACAATTAATAACCCCGTCCTACGAAATGATAACAAACAATTACTTTTATTGAAACTCATGATTTTAAATGAGAATATGAAAATAGGTAAGCGACAAAAATAGTTTATTTGCGGTCTTTATACGAATGACAACAACATTTTAACTTTTACAATTTTTCGCTTTTCAGCATACAGCAACCATACACTATGCGGCAGGTATGCTTATTTCTTTCTATCAAATAAGCCATCCATATTCCTGTCATTATAGGTAGTTGCAGGCTCCGGCTTCAACCTGTTTGTTGCCTGCCATTTATTATACCTGCTTATGTCACCTTCGTGAAAAGCACTCCAGGCAGCATATTCCCGCTCACTTTCTGCTTTCCCAAACAACCATTGGCTAGCCATATCAAAATGGCCACTCCTGATAAGTTCATCCTGGTAAGTAAATAATGAAAATGAATATTTCTTCCCGAAAGTCGCAAACCACTCCATCAGGAAACGCGTTCGCACCATGGTCAGATTCTCTGTACTTATACCATCACTTACCACTGGTGTAAGTTGTGCATACGTTGCCAGCACTGCATCTTCAAAAGTACCGTTGCTTTTATGTTGTTTTGATGTATTTCCTATATGCTCAAACAAAGACTTATACCCTGCAAACATCAAGTTTTTCAGGTTGTCATCCTCCGTTGTATCATGTACCAGGTACAGAAATGTCTCTCCATAAAGTAATCCCCATAAGGGTTTGTTTGATGAGAGATAGAGCATAGCAGCTCTATAATAATTATCAGCAAATGCCGGCGCCTTTTCTATCCCGTCTAGCCATGCATTGAGTGCCTGCGCCAGCTTTTCTTCGCTGCTGTATTCATTGCCCAGTTCACTATATAATAAACCGGACGAGGGAAAATGTACCAAACCAGCCTGTAGTGTCCGTTTTGCATTCTTCTCTTTATGTTGCCTTTCCTCACTTGCCGCAAGCAACCTATAAACCATTTCATTAGCCGCCTTTTGCTCACTTAAATGCTCCAACACCTTTTCAGCCTCCTCATAATCTCCATCAAGGTAAAGCGCCTGACCCAAACCCGCTTGTAGTTCTGTTTTATTCGGCGACAGTAGCAACGCTTGCCGGTAAATAGTTATTGCATCTTTCAGGTTGCCACGTTGCATATACTGTTCTGCATTGTTCACCATTTGCGCTAGCTCCGGCGATGGCTTACTATCTTGTGCAAAAACAGCCATGCTGCCCAAACAACCGACTACCCCGACTAACAGATTTTTTATAACTGCTGAATTCATCGTTTGCGAAAGTACGTAATACAAAGAAGTGCAATTGGCACAATATTGTTGACAGCAATTCTGTAATTTACACCTCTATATTATTGTATGAGCAACATTCGAAATATCGGTATCCTTACTTCCGGTGGCGATAGCCCCGGAATGAATGCAGCAATCAGGGCTGTCGTCCGTACAGGTATCCATCACGGAATAGATATTTATGGCATACGCCATGGCTACCAAGGCATGATCGACGGAGATATCTTTAAAATGAACACAATCGATGTGTCCAACATCATCCAGCGGGGCGGTACTATTCTGAAAACAGCCCGCAGCAAAGAATTCATGACCAAAGAAGGAATGCAGAAAGCATACGACCAGATCAGCAGGCACAACATCGATGCATTGGTACTTATTGGTGGCGACGGTACTTTTAGGGGAGCAGTAGCTTTTTTCGAGCAATTCACAATTCCGGCCATAGGCATACCGGGTACTATAGATAAAGACCTTGCCGGAACGGATTTCACTATCGGATTCGACACAGCAGTAAATACCGCGGTAGAAGCAATTGACAAGATCAGGGATACTGCCGAAGCCCACGACCGACTCTTTGTGGTAGAGGTTATGGGCAGGGATGCTGGATACATAGCCTTAAATAGTGGTATATCATGTGGAGCAGAGGATATTTTAATTCCGGAACAGGTCACAGATATAAATGATGTATTAAATCGAATAGATATTGATGAGCGTCGAAAAAAATCAGTACATATTCTTGTTGTTGCAGAAGGAGATGACTTTGGCGGTGCAAAACAGGTACAAGACAGTATTAAAGCCCGTTTCCCTGCACTTGATGTTCGATATTGCGTCCTCGGACATATCCAGAGAGGCGGTGCTCCCACTTATGCAGATCGTGTTTTAGCCAGCAGATTGGGTTACGCAGCTGTAAATGCCCTAATGTCTGGGACTACACAGGTCATGGCGGGTATTGTCAATGGTGAAATATTCTTCACCCCATTCCAAAACGTGATCAAAGGCAACATGCCAATCGGCAAAGATTTGCTCGATATGATATCCGTTCTGTCGTCATGACGGAAATTCTATCTGCAAAGAATCTACTCTATTGTTATTGAATTACAATTGAGATGTTAATGATTAAAATCAATTTCAGCGGCATTTTTAATCGAATTTAATTTAATAACTTAAATACGCAAACGAATTAAATTAATTCATGTACATTATATCTGTAGCGCATTTTAAAAGATTTAATTGCCGATTTTTCAGAAAAAAAGTTCATGAATTTAATTTTAATTTTCTGAAATATTTTTTGCAATTACAAGAACTTAATTATCTTTACGGAAATTAAGGAATGTTAAAGTATTGTCATTCAGTTAATTTGACTCGTGGAGCGGGACGTTTCCTCGCGGAATTTGTGGTGTAATTGTGCAGAATGGACGAATAACATGGACTATCAGTAGCTCATTGCTATTGCTATGTTCTTGATATAAAGCAAGTATTAGGAAATAGTTAAGTTAGATAAAGTAAATCGTATTTTTTTGAATTTAAAAAAGTTAAACATGCCCATTAATAAAACTTTGATAGCGTGCTTTTTGTTTATTACCACCTTTTTATCATCTGTTTTATGTAGCGCTCAAAAATCTGCCAAAGCACGTATGCGTCCAAGGGCGCCACATGCGGTCATCCCATATAAGCATACTACGCTAAATGCTCCTCCGGGAATGGTATATATTAAAGGTGGTTCCACAACCATCAGGTATAACCAATCAACAACAGATACAAATAGCAACAAAAAAGCTAGTTTGACTTCGTTCTTCATCGACAAAACAGAAGTTACTAACGATCAGTACAGGCAGTTCACCAACTGGGTTATTGACTCGATAGCAGTGGTAAAATATCTTAAAGACGACAAGTACTTTATTGAGCAGAAGAAAGGAAAGAAAGGAGATAAAACAAAGACAGAAAGCACTACTGTAGCGGCTGTTGACACTACGAAACGCCTTGGTGACACTACTGCAAAAACTGCAGTTACAATAACTCCGGGTGATACTTCTACTAAACTTGCTTCGGCAGTTCCTGATACCGCTATTACCAACAAGCGTATCAACTGGGCAAAAGTTGATCACAAGAAAATTTTCAACACCAAGGACGAAGAGATCAAAAACAAGATAGCTCCGATGCTTGATGAAAACGGCAACATCAGGAAAGAATTTTACGTCTTCTCTTACACTTACATCAAGCCTGTTGTAAACAATGATGGTGTTACTAAAGCCGAATACAAAACAGTTCCTGTAAATATTTATCCTAACGAAGCTGTTTGGGCGCAGGATATGGTGAATTCTCAGACTGATATGTACGTTGAGAACTACTTTAAAATAGAGCCTTTCAATGACTACCCTGTGGTAGGTATTAACTGGCTGCAGGCAAATGCATATGCATACTGGCGTGGCAAAGGTGCCGGTGCATACTACAAAATGCCGCATTTTATGAAGTATTACCACCTTACATTTACGCTGCCTTCAGAAGCACAGTGGGTATATGCCGCTCAGGGATATCTCGATATGATCTCTACACCTGATTCATTATCAGATAGCCTAAGCAAAATGGCTGGTGCATCAGTACCTGCTGATTCCCTGGCAACGCCACATGACTCTACTCAAATGGTTGCAATTTTAGCAAAAGCCGGTGCTGACAGCGCAGCTAATGCTTCTAAAGAACAGAGAGCTGAGTTGTTACACAAAATGAAGAAAAAGAAGCATGGCGATTATTACATCGCTGATTACTTCAGAGGACATGATAAGTACAAAGGAAAATACAGTGATGAAATGGGCACTAAAGATTTCGGTGGTCCATATGTAGACAGCACTCCAATTCACAGGGACATCAACGGTATGCTCGAAAACTTCAAGCAGGAAGAAGGTGACTATTGGGAAGACGGTTCAGCCCTCACTACTCCGGTACTGGCTTTTGCACCTAACGAATTTGGATTGTACAACATGGAAGGTAACGTAGCTGAATGGTGCCAGGATGCTTACAGCCCTTCTGCATACGCCTTCGTATCTGATTTGAATCCTGTATTGAACTATGATGCCGATTCTTCAGATGTTGACGCGATGAAACGTAAAGTGGTTCGTGGCGGCTCTTTCATGAGCAATGCAGGGTCTCTTACACCTTACTACCGCGACCTCGAATTACAGAATATGTCGCATTGCTTTATCGGTTTCCGCTGCGTTATGCAGGCTCCGGATATCTTGTACAAGAATGTTTCGACTCGTCGTAAAACATTCAAAGGCAAAGATTCTAACGGAAAGCCTGCCGGAACAAAAGCAAGCTCTTACGGATTATAATTGTGCAGATTGGATGAATAAGTATATTTTAATGCGAATTATTTAAACCATATATTCCAAACAAACTAACAATTAAAACTCACAAATTCAACTAAATTGTAACTTATGAGCAGTAACCCACAAGCAAAAAAGAAAATTGGTCTTAACACTGTCATCTCCTGGGGAGCAAGTGTCGTTATCATTGGTTTGATGTTTAAAATTCTTCACTGGAAAGGTGGCGAATTGTTCATCGCTATAGGTTTGCTTACGGAAGCATTCCTGTTCTTTATCCTTGGTTTGGCTTCAATGACTGTTGTTGAAGAACACAAAGCTGGTCCTGCTGGCGAGAATGGATTAAATGATCTTTTGGCTACTGCTATTACTCCTAAAGTTATTGAACGTCTTAGCGCTGGTTTCCAGCAGTTCAACAAAACTGTTGAATCAGTTAATCAGGTTGCAGGTTCCTTTGCAGTTACTGACAAACTGATCAAAGAAATGGAAGCTACTACTGTTGATGTAAAGAAATTCCGTGATAATATGGCGGCTGTTACTTCTGGCTTCGATCAGTTCAACAAAGGTCTGCAGTCTATAGGACAGATGGCGACTGCTTCTCAGGGTATGATGAAAGATTTCGAAACTGCAGGTCAGGGTATGAGGTCTTTCTCTAAGAACGTTACTGATATGAACGCAAGTTTTGACCAGTTCACTAAAACATTGGCTGCAATCAATCAAATGACTGCATCTTCTGCTAATATGCTTAAAGAATTTGAAGCTGCTACAGTTGGTATGAAGGCTTACAACAAGAACATGACAGACCTTACTAAGGTTTATCAGGCTCAGTTGGACGCTTTCAGAAAGAACTAATTATATTAACGAAACCTGTCCTTTACTAAGTATAACTACTTGGGGAGGATGTATTCAGGACAAAACTAAAAATATAAAAACGCATGGCAGCTTTAAATGAAACCCCACGGCAAAAGATGATGGGTATACTGTACCTGGTGCTGCTCGGACTAGCAGCAACTACGGTTACAGACCATGTTCTTGATGCCTTCAGAAATTTAACAGTCAGCTTGGAAACATCTACAAAGAATGTTCAGAGCACAGTAAGCAATACATTTTCCTCTTTCGAAGCCACAAAGCTGAAGAACGATCCGGTAAGAGCGCAACCGGTATATGACAGGGCTAAACACGTTAGAGAAGATGCGGCAGAACTGGACAAATACATTAACGAGATCAAAGCATTATTTGTAAAAGAAGGTGGAGGTATAGACGAAGCAAGTGGTGACGTTAACAATCGTGCAGATGTTGATATCTCCCCTCGCCTTATGATCAGAGAAAAACGTGCAGCAGCTTTAAAAACAAAAATTGCGGACACACGTACTAAGATAATTGCTTCTGTTGGGCTTGAGAAAAAAGACGCAGACAATCTGCCGCTTAATGTTCAGGATCCGCCAAAAAAATCAGGTATCACTACTACATGGGAAGAAGAAAATTTCGGTGACGGTATACCTTTGACAGCTGCAATTACCGCGTTGACAAAGATACAGGCTGACTTAAAGAATACAGAGAACTTTGCTGTTAAGAAGATCCTTGGCGAAGTTGACCAGGCCGTGATCAACCTTGATCGTTTTGAAGCTGTTGCAGTTGCACCTTCTTCTTACATCCTCGTTGGCCAGCAGTACAAGGCAGATGTCTTCCTTACAGCATCTAGTACTACTTCTAACCCTGAGATCATCATTGGTGGCCAGAAGCTGAACGTAGTTGATGGTAAAGGTCTTTACACTGTTACAGCAAGTGCAGAAGGCGAAAAAACATGGTCCGGTACAATTCGCGTAAAACAGACAAATGGCGCAATAAAGGAATACCAATTGCCTACGCAAACGTATACTGTAGCTAAGCCATCAGCAACGGTCTCTCCTACTAAGATGAACGTATTCTATATCGGTTTGCCAAACCCTGTTTCTATATCAGCACCGGGCATTCCTAAAGAAAAGATTCGTGTTAGCATGAGTGCTGGTTCTATCACCGGCGGTCAGGGTAACTACACAGTTACTGTAGCTCAGCCTGGTAAAGTGAATGTTACCGTATCTGGCGAAATGGAAAAAGGTAAAGTGTCAGTTCTTGGTACTACTGAATTCCGCGTTAAACGTATACCTCCTCCGCACGTTAAGTTTGGTAACAAAGGTGGTGGTACAATGGGCGTAGGTGCAATGAAAGCTCAGAACAGGATATTCGCGGTACTTGAAGATTTCGACTTCGATGCTCCATTTACGATTTCGCACTTTACAATGTTCATCAACAAGCCACGTCAGGATATCCAGGTATTCGAATCAAACACAAATGCGTTCACTCCTGCTATGCAGGCAGCTATGAATACAATTGTATCTGGCTCACGTGTTACGTTCGACTATGTAAATGCTACTGGTCCTGATGGAATGAAGAGGCAATTAGACCCAATTACGTTTACTGTACAGTAAGAGAATAAAAGTTAGAATATGAAAAAAAATCTGGTATTTGCCCTTTTGGTGATTGTATCGCTGGGAACAAGCACAGTATTAACTGCGCAGGGTACTGTGAAGAAGAAAAAGAAAACGACGACGACATCGACTTCAACAACCACTTCAACTTCGACTGGTACCTCGAAATCGTCAACAGCATCAAAAGGATCAAAATCATCGAAGAAGAAAAAGTCAAAGAAAGGAGCTATTTCCGATACGACTGCTGCTGTGCCTATGGCTGAGCCTGCACCAGTGGTAGCAGCACCGGTAGAAGAACCGGATTATATCGTGGATACAACTCACACCGATAAGTTGGTCGCAGATCCAAGGCCGTTGGACTATCTTAATTTCAAATTGGATAGCACACGCCCGGTTGATGGTATGTACAAGATCCCGGTGCTCAGAGGAGCTAAGGCTTATCCGTTTCCTTCACCAAACAAGAATAACATTAAGTTCTATAAGCGTATCTGGCGCATAATAGACCTTACGGATTCAGTAAATAAAATATTTGCTTCTCCGGGAGAAACTATGATGTCATTCATTATGGAAGCGATTAAAGCTGAAAAGATCATCGCTTATAAAGATGAAGCCTTTACAAAAAGGATGACTTACAAGCAGGTACTCAGGGCTTTCACAGACAGTAGTATTGTTCCTATAATCGATTCACTTACTGGTGAGCAAACAGGTATGCGTTCTGTTTCAAATCCATTCAATCCTGATTCTATCACTAAGTTCGAGTTGAAGGAAGATATATTCTATGATAAGATCCACAGCAAGATCATTACTCAGATAGTAGGTCTTGCCCCTATCAGGAAGGTGAAATCGAGTGATGGTGTTATGTTGGGTGAGCAGCATCCTTTCTACCTCTATTTCCCACAGTGCCGTAATCTTTTCGCTGGAAAAGAAATATACGATACCCAGAGGGATATATACAATGTTAGCTATGATGATATCTTTGCTTCCCGCAACTTTAACACGATCATCGTTAAAGAATCTAACCCCGGCGATTTAAGAATTAAGGACAAATATCCGGACGAGGATAACCAGAAAAAAGAAGCTGAGCGCATCGAGAAAGGAATAAGAGATTACAAGAAAAATTTGTGGAAATATTAATTATATCATTTAAATTGCACTGAATTATGAAAAATAAATTTAATTTTCTCTTACTACTTTGTTTGGCGTTTACAGGTCTTCAGGCCCAGGCTCAGGAAAGATTAGATCCGTATTATCCATATAGTAAATTCACCGTTGGTATTAATGCCGGCATGTCTCAGGTTTATGGGGATTTGGGCAAATGGCATCCACAGCTTGTATATAAGTTCAATGTTGCCCGTAATGTGAACGAATGGGTAAACCTGAACGTCGATGCAATGCATGGTGCACTTAATCCTTATTCAGGAAGCAAAGGATGGACTACCGGTGTTGAGTCGTATAATGAATTTACATCGGTGGCCCTTACAGGAAATATCTCTATAGGAGAGATATTCAACTGGCCAAATAACTGGATCGAAAAAAACATATATGGTCTTTATTTCGGTGCTGGGGTTGGGGTTTTGAATAACAACATCACTAGCATTACCAACAAATTCAAGCCTACAGATAGGTTCCCAATCAGTTATTACTATCCGAACGCAACTGGTGGTAACAGCAATACAGCGTTCATCCCGGTAAATGTGGGTATCAATCTGCACCTCACAAGAGTGGTAATGTTCAATGCATGCTACCAGATTTGCTATACGTTCTCTGATTATGTTGATGGATACAACTTCAAAAATGTAAAATCAAACCAATTTAACGACATTTTTGCTACAGCTACTATTGGTCTGCATTTCTACATTGGTACTACCAGCATGTCACCAAACAGGTTATAATTAGCTGATACTGATATTTCACAAAAAGCCCCGCAATTGCGGGGCTTTTTATTGGCATTACGGACAGATGAATATCGAGTAGCTATTCAAAGAAAAAATTGCAAATACTGCTTACGTTTTCTACATTGCATCATCATTCCGGGCAAACCGGGAATACTTGTGATTAATGGCTCGTTTAGTAATGCAAAAGATCATCGTTACGTTTTCCTTATTCATTGTTACTATTAGTGCTACCGCCCAGTCGACTTTCAAAGTGGGTTGGAATACCTATAAAACAGCAATGGTCACCCACCAGTTCACATACAGATACACTTATACAGATAGTACGATACTCACCTTAATTGATACTGTTACCACTCTCTGCACCGGAGATAGCTCTGTGACGCTGTCAATGCATACCCCAATGCGGGAGAAATGCACCTACAAGACCGCTAATTTTATGAATGTAAAGAAACAGGTCATAAAAACAGAAGAGTATAAGAACGACAATCTGTTATCAAATAATGAATGGCGCTATGATGATAAATTCCGAAAGATCCAGCACATAGAAGAGAACAAGGTCACTGGCAATGTGTACAAAAAGAACTACGACTATGGCCCTGATAAAAAGACCGGCGATATGGTGGTTACCGAAAGTGCTTACTACAATGGTAAAATAGAATTCTACACTAAAAGCTACTACGATAAGAAAAGTGTGAAGTACAAGGAGGTACGTCTTAATGACAATAATAAAGACGTCGTTCACATCGAATCCTACACTTATGGCGATAATGGGAAAGTTAAAGAACGTTCCGTCTTCTTCCCGGAGTTTAAAGTGACCAAACACTTTCCGGAACATGAAGGCGAATTACCGTTCAAATGTTACCGCTCATTGCCAATGGGCACCATCGAAAAACCCAACCTGAACAACCGGATATCATTCATCAAAAAAGTACTGGTAAAGAACCAGGCGATAATATACGATAAGGATTGCGACGCATTTGAATACAAGTTCACAAATAACAGCAACTGCGAAGTGATCGTATCTACTACCAAGACTCCTAACGTTTGGCAGGTTGTCTATAGATTCAAAGAGCACGTTCAGTAATACCCTGCCCTCTTATTTTGCAGCTGCAAAACTATGGCCAGGCTTTATCAGCTCAGGGTGCTGCGCCTGGAACCTGGCTATACCTTTTATAGAAACATGTTGCACATAGGGATTATCTGTATTATGGTCTATATAGTGTTGGTGATACTCCTCCGCACGCCAGAATACGGTATAAGGCAATACTTGTGTCGCGATAGGCCTGCTATACTTGCCTGATTTATTCAGCTTCGCTATATATTGCTCCGCCATGAATTTCTCTCTGGCATTCCTGTAAAATATGACTGACCTGTACTGCGTCCCATGGTCCGGCCCCTGGCCGTTCACCTGTGTAGGATCGTCCATTGCATCAAAATAGATCTGCAGCAATTTATCATAAGTGATCTTACTACTATCGTAGTATACATTTACGGTCTCGGCATGCCCCGTAGTCCCCGTTTCCAGGTCTTCATAGCTTGGGTGCTCTGTAGTGCCACCTGCATAGCCCGAAACGCCGTTAATAACCCCTTTAATGCTTTCAAATAGCGTTTCCTCATGCCAGAAGCAGCCTGCAGCAAATGTTGCCTGGCTGTATTTTGATAGATCCTTCGGTATCGGGTCCTTAGAAAAATTAAGCGCTATCTCCTTAGCCTTTTGTGGCGAAACCGTTTGCCCGCAGGAAATAAGGCTAAGCGAAAGGAATGCCAATGATAAATATGCTGATAACCTGTTCATTGTTTGTAGTTTTGTACTGTAATTTACGATATCAGTACCGCTAAAGTTTGCTGCAAAGTTATGGGTTCATTGGTTTCTATTCGTTTTAACAGTTTATTGTCTGTAGTTGCTTCGGCCATAATCATTGCCGCCACCCTGTCCTCTTGTAACAGCAATACACCAGCTAACGATAAAATAGCGGACACTACCTCCCATGCCTCCGTTTTGTCCGCCACAGACAGCGTTGTAGGCATCAACCAGGATAGCACGGATAATGCCATCCTCTACTTCACTATAGCAGACACCGGCAAAAGCTATTATACGCTACGAAATGAAATGTATGTATTACATACTTCACTCGGCTGGGCAATTGATACTATGGGCCGCTACTATAATGCAAAAAAAGACCTGATAGCTGTCCCTGACAATGACGAAGATGAAATGTACCGTGGTGAATACTACCCTCGCCGCTACCCGGGTGAAAATTTAAGCCTGGAGTACTACCGCACTTATATCCCAGCCTCTGCAGAAAAGAACATAGCCCTGGTAGCAGGTATTTATGAGTCCCAAAAGAGTGCAGACTCTCTACTAACCATTTTAAAACCACATGCTCCTCATGCATTCGTCATCAAGGCAAATGTATTTGAAGGTTGTATGCACTAGTTACATCAGCTAATTATGTTTGCCTTTTACAGGTATCCCATACTTCATCTTTTCTTCCGGAGAAATATCGGGAAGCTCGCTATCAAACCTGTGAATGATGGCCCTTGCGTCTATTAGCCACGTTTTAAGGGTACTGTCAGCTACCGGTACACCTCCGTCTCCGGGAAAATCAGATATCGTCCCGTCTTTTTCGTTACGGTATCTGGTATTTACCTTTTTCTGCATAAACATCCTGCTGTCTTTCGAAAAGAAAAACACTCCATCATTGAATTGTGAGACATCCATCCGCAATAACTCCGTAAATGTTTTTGTATCAAATACCCCCCCTTTATAAAACAGGAACTTACTGTCAGGAGAAAATAAAACATCAGGAAAATGAAAGTGAATACTTCCGCTGCGAGGATGCCGTGAAGCTAGTCCCTCGTCAATAATTACTTTGCGCCCGCTGGTTATATCACGAAACACCGAATAGTGCTCCAATGCAAATGTAGTGCGGATTCTGTCGGTATTTATTCCCGTCATGAATTTACCATCCGGAATATGTACGAAATTTTCAACAAAATAATTCCCGTCATCAGATGAATTGATACTATAGAGGCATGTAGAACTGTCCGGCAAATGATCGGCAACATCCAGCCCTGCAGGCTTATTCTGTATCCTCAGTTCAAAATTGGAAGAAAGGAGTTTCCTACCTCCCGGCAGATCAATTTCAACCGGTTGTCTCATTTTTAAATACTGCCTTTCCTCTTGATCCATGCCATGCACATCCCTCGAAAAAGAGTGAATGGGCACGTCAGAGAAGCTCGTCAATATGTTACTGGCAGGAGAGTAAGGTATTTCTCCTATATCCGCCATGTTCCACTTTTTAACAAAGCCATCAGCCGAAAAAGTAAGTAGGTATTTACTATCCCGGGAAAATAACGCCTTTTGGATGGGGTTAGAAAGTCCTCCTAAAACGGCTACTTGCTCGCCTTGCATATTCCACAGTGTTGCAGATTCATTGGTTGTACTCAGAAAAAGCTTTCTGTCGGGGGAAAATGCGTGGTTGATAACCCCCTTATTAACCCATTTAAGTGGGGCCTCAACTATCAGTCTCCCTGTCACGGCGTTCCAACTGCATATCTTTGTCTGGCGACTATTACCAATTTCTCTTCTTACGTTGAAGCCATCAAAATTGGGTCGTCCAACGTAAATCTCGCTTAACACAACAGTTTGATCTGAAGCTAAGATCGTTTTTCCCAACCTGAATACAACATTGAGCTCTTCATCCGCGGGCAGATTTGCATTATGCATTATCGCCACACTTGTTCCGTCGATAAAATTAAAAATACTGAGCGATGTTCTGTCACTATTATAAACTAATCGCTGACAGTTAAATGTAAATCGGCCGGCCAGCCCTGTATCCGCCTTAACCGTGCTCATAGTTGCTGCATCAAAATAGGCCACAGCATTACGGCCGCATTTCGCGGCTATATATTGATGATCTTTTGAAAAAGAAAAATATAGAGAATCGTTTTTGTTCGTATGCAATTCCTTCAGTTTGCGCCACGGCTTTGTGCTATATACCTGTAAGCAGTTATCGGTTCTGTTCGTGCTATAGATCATTGACCGGCTCCCATCACCGGAAAAAATAACTGAATTCACCCTGGATGCTTTAGGCAAAATGATCGAGTCAGCAAGCACTCCACGATCCTTATCAAAAACATCAAAACGAGTGACGGCATACGTAAAAGCCCCCCAGTCACTGTCATAGTTGCTTACATGCCAAGCGCTATCAGTTCTGAAAGAACTATCGACCATCGGCAGTAGAATTTGCTGATCATTAGGGGCAAAATAAACAGATACACTTTGTGTTGCTGGTCGGTATGTCATCTTTTTTCCGGTGCGAACATCAATAAAAAATGTACCCTTTCCTCCATATTCTTCTCTCGCCATAAGAATACTTCCCGATCGGGAGAGGGACAATTGTATTCCTCTGCGCCCATCAGAACCATAAGCTCGTTTAGCGAGGATAGCCTTAATACTGTCGTAAGGGATGGTTATGATTTTCTTATAATCATTCACATCTACTACATTTACCGTTTTTTCATTTTCGAAATAGAGCACTTTTGCCCCATCACCCGAAACAATAAAGGTCGTATCACCAGGCTGGTGCGGCAGTGCATCTAAATAAAACAATTTAGCCGGTTTATCGCCAGGCTGAAAGACTATGTTATAAAGGGCCTGCATGGCATTAAGATTACCGGAATCCTTTTCAAACGCATATTGTGCGAACCGGAATGCTCTTGTATAATTATTGTTCTTATTGATCTCCGTTACTGCCTGGCTGGAAAGGGCAAGCGATTGTGCCGTCCTCGTTTTTCGACGGGCATCTATACTGTTGAAGAGCGCCCATACACCTAGTATGAACATAACTATCGCTACTACGCCCATGGCAGCAAACTGTATCCGCCTTTCTTTCTTACGTTTTACCTCCCGGGCAGTTATAGCGCTTCTGCTTTTCACAATAAAGGCCCTGTCATCTTCATTCAGTCTGGGTAGCAGGCTCTTCTTATAAAGATCTATTAGTCCGATTTGCTTAGGTGTAAACAATTCCCTGTCAGCCTCCTTCATCGCCATCTGGCTCTTGATCAGCTTCTCCACCTCCAGCAGCGCTACCTCTTCCTCGCTTCGTTTACCGGCCACTTTCTTTGCCAGTATGTCGTGCACCAGTTCATAAGTATCCCCTTCATTTTTCCGTAGTATACGCCCCGTTTCAAATGCTGCAACCACGGGGGTTATTATTAGAGGATCAATTTTCGCATCTGCCAGTTCGGCCGTCAGCATAGCAATTGATATCGGTCGCTTAGTACCCTCCAGGGTCGCGAATGGAGAAAGAAGATCCCATACATCGTCTAGTGCAAGAGGTCGCTCTGCTGTACTGAACTGCTTACTTATGGCAGCCACCTGTTCTTCCAGGAAATCCAAAAGAACATCATCTATGGGAGCCATAGATGCCACGATCTCTTTGGTAAATAACGCTTCCGTCTTTCGTGTTTTATCGTGCGTTGTTTCCAGGTACAGCTTATCCAGGAATAGCTGCAGATATGGCAACTGTATAGTTCCGGGATGTTTCGCATCCCGTATTTTTTCAAAGATCGCGCTTGCAATTGCGTTTTCATCACTCTCCTTTATCCGCACAAGTGAGTTAGCGACGGTGTTAAGCCCTTTTATTACATCCGTTACCTTACCCAGGTTCATCTGCTCTATTCGCAGTTTTCTGCGCATGATCTGTGGCACTTCCTTTTCAAAATCGTATAGAAATCCCAGGTACTCCTCCCTGATGCTGAAGATCATCTTCACAGGCTGCTCTACTTTCAGAATTGCCTTTACCGTATCTATAAATTTGTTTTGCTCATTCTTATCAGGATTGATGATGAACAATTCCTCGAACTGGTCAAATATCAGGTATAGCGGGCGGAAGGAATTTCTGTAGATCTGCTTAAATGAAGATTCTAGATCGAGGCTGTCAGTCTCACCTCCCGCTTCCTCAAGCGCCTTGTTGAATGATTCATTCAGGTTTGCGCCACGCCTTATATACAGCGCCTGCCAGTCATGAGGCTTAAATTTGCCTGCAAGCCCGCACCGTATCAGGCTCGTCTTACCGGTGCCTGACCCGCCGTAAACCAAAAGTATATTGGTCTGGAAGATCATTTCATACAGCGCCTTTATCTCTTCATCTCTCCCAAAGAAAAATTGCGTATCACGCTCCGTATAAGAGTCAAGAAATTTGAATGGATATATTTTCCCCGTCAATGTAGGTTGAGATTGCGCCATATGTATTATAACATGCTATTGAGCATAAATATAATTCAAATCAACTCATATTTCATAAGGCGACGACTCCCTAATCCTCGAATTTTTCGAGGATGTCACGGTGCGCGTTTGCAACGCGCAATAAAAAAACAAGAATTAAGCAAGGACCGGCGTTGCCCAAAGGCTTACGTCTATCCTGCCCGTGCGGGATCGTAAAAAGGCAATGATCTCCTCATCTGACTTGAAGCGGTTGCCAATGTTCACAAAGTGCTTCGCCAGCAGGTCATAACGGTCACGCATCAGGTAGATGAATACGTGCAGGAAGTGGATACCATCAAACACTATAGCATTATTATTCTCATACTCCTTTAGTGTACTGAGAAAGTACTGAGGGTGCTCCGTCCAGTGCATAGTGGGATGTATGTGGTGGCTGATATGGTAGCCATCGTTCCAGCACTTCACATTGTACTTGGTATTGATGCAGGTCACACTGTTCTTGTACGAGTTACCGGGGTCCTGCGGATCAATGAACGAGTGCTGCGCCCAGTTGCCCGTCATGGCTATTACTCGGAAGGTAATGAACGGCAGAATGAACACCACAAAAGTAGCAGGTGCGTTCACGAAGCACAATACGACGCACATAGCAATGAACAACAACTCCCCTCTTACCGAACGATACAGCAAGCGCTTGCGATGCTTGCGCACAAAGTAGCTGCATAGGTGGTAGATGCCCATGAACAGGAACGTACCCAGGTAGTGCGAAAATCCTTTCAGTGAGTCGCGCTGGTAGCCCATGGTGCAGCTTTCATCTTCGGGCATATTGTTCTCCGGGTGGTGCATACCCACATGATGTGTATAGTAGGTCTCCGGTGTCTGGCCGAACAGCGGGCCTATAACCCACGGCAGGTAAAAGTTCAACAAGCTGTATTGCTGCCTGAACCAAGGCCTGTGGCTGGTGCAATGCATCATCAGTCCGTATGGTCCTTTAAAAGACACATTGTTCAGGAACTGGTAAGCGATAGCCGCTACCCACCACAGCAAGTTTGGTATGCCGGGTATGAACAATAGTACAGCAAGTGGTATCAGTGTAAAAGTGATCTTCAACGTCAGGTAAACGAAGGGCAGGTCGCGCGGGTCGCGGATAAGCGATGCAAAAAAACGGTCTGCTTTTGTGCGTGGCGCAGCAACACCCATGGGATCTGTTATTGCGGCTAGTGTCTTCATCCGGGCTCAAAAATATGCATTGCAAGTTAATGATTATCGTGCAAAAAAGACTCCGTTACAGCTACTGCGAATGCCATTAAAATGTAACTTTAGTGAAACTATCTTTATGAGCAAACAGGCGTTAGTAGCTATTGCATTATTACTCACTCCGTTGGCTGGCTTCTGCCAGGATAAGGTACCTATACACAAAATAAGGCTGGGTGGCATAAAGAACTCCACCACTATCTATAAAGGCAGCAGACCGGGAGTAAAGGAAATGAAGACCTCCTATAAAGATATACTGGACAACCCCAGGCTGATATGCGAAACCGACGACTGCATCGTGACCCACTTCACACTTACTATTGTGCCCAAGGGTAGTGACCTGCACGGCCCATATAGCACCGACGGAGCCGAGCTAAAGGAAAATGTAAAGACACACCTCACAAAACTGAGCGATGCAGGAGACCATTCAGCGAAAATAGTGGTAGAAGATATAACTGTGAAGCACGGCAATAAAACAGAATCTGTAAAAGGAACACTGTATTACACAATAAAGTAACCAACCTCTTTAAAATGAAGCGTCCCGGATAAACCGGGACGCTTTCATTTTATATTGTTAGCACTGAATTATGCACCCAGTATCTTCTGTATCTTCTTGTCGAATACGCCCTTAGGAGCAGCACCAACCTGCTTGTCAACAACCTGGCCGTCCTTGATGAAAAGTACGCATGGTATGCTGGTTACGCCATAGTTGATAGACAGGTTAGGATTCTCATCCACATTCACCTTACCTACGTTTACCTTGCCGTCATACTCTTTAGACAGTGCATCGATCGTCGGGCCTAAAGCCAGACATGGGCCGCACCATGGAGCCCAGAAATCTATTACAGAAAGCTTGTCTGCTTTAAGTACTTCAGTGTCAAAATTTGAATCAGTGAATACTGCTGCCATTGTTTATGTATTTATTATGTTGTTGTTAATTAGAAAACACAAAGTTAACTCAATATGCTGTGCGATGTAAATAGAATAGCAATATAGCGGTATAATCTCTCCACATACTATTCACACTTTAGGTTATTCTTCACATTTCTATTGATAATCATACTTATTTGAGCACTTTTGGGGTTTGGATTTTGACTTAACTCTTATCTAATGTGTACATGATCTCCTCATGCTCATTCAGGTAGGTGATCAGCTCGTCATTCAGCTCTATCTTCCTGCTTTGCGATTTCAGCCTTACCACCATGTCCGTTTCCTCATCCTTCACACTGATCATAAACTCCGTGCTGCCGGGGTACTTCTTTACATTCCCCTCGATAAATGCTGCAAACTCAGGCGTCACATAACGCATATAGGTCTGCAGATGTATCTTCTTGGTAAATGCCTTCCTTACCTCGTCCAGCAGCATCATATTGTGTATCTGGAACTCCATAGTACCGGGGCGGAATTTATGCTCATCATACACGCCTTGTATCATCAGCTTCTGGCCATTCACCAGGTAGTTGCCGTAGGCCACATAGTT
>Ga0209023_10003285_pt1 | contig 19426 bp, 18 predicted proteins | sample LakOneMetagenome_FD_187468 | JGI IMG/M metagenome (GOLD analysis project Ga0209023, IMG submission 187468) | Freshwater and sediment microbial communities from Lake Erie, Canada (SPAdes) (version 2) | ecosystem: Environmental > Aquatic > Freshwater > Lentic | place: Lake Erie, Canada...
CAGGATCTGCCGGCCCGCACTATAATAAAAGAATCAACGCGAGCCCAACCGGATCATTTACGTATGCAATATGTGTCTACCCGCGCAACGAGCGCGTCCGCTTCCCGCAATCCGGAAACCTTCTCGAGCATCCTGCTCGGCGGCCTGGCCCCCGATGGCGGCCTGTTCATGCCCGCCACCTACCCGCAGGTGACGAACGACGAGCTGACCGCCTGGCGCCAGCTGTCCTACGCCGAGCTGGCCTATGAAATCATGCGCAAATTCGCGACCGACATTCCGGACGCCGACCTGAAAGCGCTCACCGCCAAAACCTACACTCCCGAGGTTTACCGCAACGCGCGGGAAGGCGAATCCGCCGCCGACATCACCCCGCTGCGCATCCTCGAAGACGAGAACGGCCGCAAGCTGATCCTGCAAGCCCTGTCGAACGGCCCGACCCTGGCCTTCAAGGACATGGCCATGCAACTGCTCGGCAATTTGTTCGAATACGCGCTGGCCAAGAACGACGATGAGCTGAACATCTTCGGCGCCACCTCCGGCGACACCGGCAGCGCCGCCGAGTACGCGATGCGCGGCAAGCGCGGCGTGCGCGTGTTCATGCTGTCGCCGAACGAGAAGATGAGCGCCTTCCAGACCGCGCAGATGTTCAGCCTGCAGGACCCGAACATCTTCAACATCGCGGTCGAAGGCGTGTTTGACGATTGCCAGGACATGGTGAAAGCCGTCTCGAACGATTTGTCCTTCAAGGCGCGCCACAAGATCGGCACCGTGAACTCGATCAACTGGGCACGCGTGGTCGCGCAGGTGGTCTATTACTTCCGCGGCTACCTCGCTGCCACGAGCAGCAACGAGCAAAAGGTCTCGTTCACCGTCCCGTCCGGGAACTTCGGCAACATCTGCGCCGGCCACATCGCGCGCATGATGGGCCTGCCGATCGATAAGCTGGTGGTCGCCACCAACGAGAACGACGTGCTCGACGAATTCTTCCGCACCGGCGTCTACCGCGTGAGGAAGAGCGCCGAGACCTGGCACACCAGCAGCCCGTCGATGGACATCTCGAAGGCCTCGAACTTCGAGCGCTTCGTCTACGACCTGGTCGGCCAGGACAGCGAGCGCACTGCCGCCTTGTTCCGCAAGGTCGACACCCACGGCGGCTTCGACCTCTCGGGCGGCCCGGGCAGCGACGGCGACGAGTTCGCGCGCGTCGGCGAGTATGGCTTCGCCTCCGGCAAATCGACCCACGCCGACCGCCTCGACACCATCCGCATGGCCTACGACGACTACGGCATCACCGTCGACACCCACACCGCCGACGGCATCAAGGTCGCGCGCGAGCACCTGGCCGAGGGCGTGCCGATGATCGTGCTCGAAACCGCGCTGGCCGCCAAATTCAACGAGACCATCCTGGAAGCGATCGGCGTCGATGCCGCGCGTCCGGCCGGCTTCGAAGAACTCGAAGCGCTGCCCCAGAAATTCGTGCTGATGCGCCCGAACGTCGACGAAATGAAGACCTTCATCGCCGCGCACACGGGACTGTAACCATGACACCAACGATTGAGAAACCCGCGCCGCGCGCGATGCTGACCGTGCGCGAAGCGCTCGACACGCTGCTCGCCGCCGTGCATCCCGTAGCGGAGATCGAGCAGGTGGCCACGCTCGACGCGAATGGCCGCGTGCTGGCCGCGGACCAGGCCTCGACCATCGACGTGCCCTCGGCCGACAACACGCAAATGGATGGCTATGCCGTGCGCGCCGCCGATTGCGTGAATGGCGGCGCCTCGCTGCGCGTGGCCCAGCGCATTCCGGCCGGCGTCGTCGGCGAGCCCCTGGAGCCCGGCACCGCCGCGCGCATCTTCACCGGCGCCATGATCCCGCAAGGGGCGGACGCCGTGGTGATGCAGGAACAGTGCGAAGCCCAGGGCGAGAACGTGGTGATCCGCCACACGCCCAAGGCCGGCGAATGGATCCGCCGCACCGGCGAAGACATCGTCGCCGGCTCGACCATCCTGGCCGCCGGCACGCGTTTGCGCAGCCAGGAACTGGGACTGGCTGCCTCGGTTGGCCTGGCGCGGCTGCCTGTGCGCCGCCGCGTGCGCGTGGCCGTGTTCTTCACCGGCGACGAGCTGACCATGCCGGGCGAAGCACCGAATGGCCAGCTGGCGCCGGGCTCGATCTACAACTCGAACCGGTTCACCCTGCGCGGCCTGCTGGAAAACTTCGGCTGCGATTTCACCGACTACGGCATCGTGCCCGATTCGCTCGACGCCACCCGCGCCACGCTGCGCGAAGCGGCGCGCGAGCATGACCTGATCATCACCTCGGGCGGTGTGTCGGTGGGCGAGGAAGACCACATCAAGCCGGCCGTGGAAGCTGAAGGGCAGCTGAACATGTGGCAGATCGCCGTCAAGCCGGGCAAGCCGCTGGCGTTCGGTAATGTGCATCGTGAGAATGGAAGCGCGTACTTCATCGGCCTGCCGGGCAATCCGGTGTCGAGCTTCATCACCTTCCTGCTGTTCGTGCGGCCTTTCCTGCTGCGCCTGCAGGGCGTGAGCGGGCCGGTCGAGCCGCGCGCCTACGGGATGCGCGCCGACTTCAACCTGCCGAAAGCCGACCGCCGCAACGAGTTCCTGCGCGTGCGCGTGAATGCCGGTGGCGGCCTGGAGCTGTTCACCAACCAGGGCTCGGGCGTGCTGACTTCCACCGTGTGGGGCGACGGCCTGGTCGACAACCCGCCGGGACGCGTCATCAACGAAGGCGACATCGTGCGCTTCATTCCCTTTGCCGAACTCCAGCATTAAACGACCATGCAGATCGAACTGAAATTCTTTGCCTCCGTGCGCGAGGCCCTGGGCCTGGCGCAGGAGCGCGTCGACTTGCCCGAGGACGTGCGCACCGTGGGTGCGGTACGCGACTACCTGGTCGCGCGCGGCGGCGTTTGGGCCGAGACCCTGGCGCACGGGCGTGCGCTGCGCATGGCGTTCAACCATGTGATGTGCGCGCCGGAGACGGCGATTGTGGAAGGTGGGGAAGTGGCGTTCTTCCCGCCCGTTACCGGCGGCTGAACGGGTAGGGTGGACGGGTTTCCCGTCCACGCGTCCAATCATCGTCTGCATTGCGCGGAGCGGTTTGCAGGCGTGCGTCGAACGCGTGGACGGCGAAGCCGTCCACCCTACGGCCTACAGCGCCGCGATCGACTTCTCGGCCAGCGCCAGCAGCTTCGCGCAGTTGTCGCTGCGCCCGCCGAACTCGCGCCAGGCCGTGGTGCGCGCCACCGCCTGCCACTGTTTCAGCGACTCGGCATCCATGTCCGCCACCCGCGCACCGGCGCGTGAGTAGTAGCCTGCCACCGCCTGGTCGTCGGCCATGGCCTGGCGCAGTGCAAACTTCTCCAGGTCGGCGCCGACCGTCATGATCGCCTCCTGCTGTTGCCTGGTCAGGCGCGAGAAAACCGTCTTCGACATCATCAGCGGCTCCAGCATGAACCAGTAGCCGCCGCCGCGCGCCGTGGTCAGGGAACGCGCCACGTCGGCCAGGCGGAAGGTGATCAGCGACGTCGACGAGGTGAACGCCGCATCCAGCGCGCCGCTCTTCATCGCGTCGCGGATCTCGTTGGACGGCATGTTGACGATCGTGGCGCCGGCGTCCTGCAGGATCAGGTCCATCTCGTGCGAACCGCCGCGGGCTTTCAGGCCCTGCACCTGTTCCGGCCGCAGGATCGGCTCGGCGCCGCGCGAGGCCACGCCGCCGGCCTGCCAGATCCAGCTGATGACGACCAGGCCCTGACTGTCCAGGATGCGCATCAGTTCCTTGCCGACGTCGGCGTTCTTCCAGGCATAGCCCTGCTGGTACGACGTCACCAGGCCCGGCATCAGGCCGATGTTCGCTTCCGGCGATTCGGCGCCGGCATACGACAGCGGCACCAGCGCCAGGTCGAGGCTGCCCTTGCGCAGCGCGCCGAACTGGGCGTTCGGCTGCATCAGCGCGGAATTCGGGTAGATCGAGAACTTCAGGCTGCCGCGCGTGCGTTTTTCCACTTCGGTGGCAAACATGCGGCACAGGCGGTCGCGGAAGTCGCCTTCCGTGATGCTACCGTCAGGGAATTGATGCGAGATCTTCATCGACTGCGAAGCGGCCCATGCGCTGCCGAGCCACAAAGGACTGGACGCGAGCGCACCCAGTACTGTCCTGCGAGCCAGTGATGGCCGTGACATTTCCGACATACTCATCCTCCAAGATGATTGAACGGCCGGCAAATCGTGCGCCCATCATGGGGCTGCATCGTTCACCTGCGTCTGCATAAGAATATTCCCATGACATTCCATGTCAAGAAGAATATTGTTGACTTAACAAATGCAGGATGAATAACTCCCCGGCGAGCACGCCAGTATCGGCCCGTCCCGCAGGACGGGCCTGAGGTAGATCAAGGAGGAAAACGGCGTTATTTCTTGTCCAGCCGCTCGCAGACCGCGCAGTCCAGCCCCTTGCGCATGTTGTAATAACGCCGCCCGATGAACAGCGCCGAGGCGACGACCGACCAGGCCAGGGCCGACGGCCAGGCGCGGGCAAAGGCTTCGCTGCGTATCAGCACGTCGACCGCGATGAGCAGCGCGAACATCGAGCCGGCTGCGAACAGGTACTGGCTGATCCAGTGGGACATGGTGGGCATGGTGTCTCCTTACAGGTTGTTCAGGAACTGGCGCAACGCGTCGTTCACGGCGCGGGGCTGGTCGAGCATGGCGAAGTGACGCGCGTTGTCGATGAGTTTGACGTCCAGCTTCGGCGTGCCGGTCATCAGTTCCCGATAATACGCCACCTTCTCGCCGCCGGACATCCCCGTCAGGGCTTCATCCGGGCCGAAGGAGGGCGCGAGGACCAGCACCGGAACGCGGATTTTCGGCAGATCGGCGCGCAGGTCGAGCGCCATCACCGCGCCGGCGTAGTCCGCCACCGCCAGCGGATCGCTGCGCGCGGTGAGCTTGGCGATGTCGTCGGCTTTGCCCATGTCGACCACGCCCATGGTGCGCATGTACTGTCTCTGCTGCGCGGCAAAGGCAGGCCCGACTGCGGCAGCCATCTGCTTGCGAACCGCTTCGCCCATCGCCGGGCGCTGGGCGGTCGGCATGTCCTCGGTGCGCGGGAACACCGGCAAGCCGTCGATGGCGACCACGCCGCCCAATGCATCGGGCAGGTCTTCGGCAAGGGCGATCGACAGCGTCGCGCCGATGCTGTGGCCGATCAGTACCGGCTTGGCGAGGCGGCGAGAGGAGATCAGTTCGGCCAGCGTGGCCTTCGCTGTCATGAAGCGGTTCTCGGCAGCGGCTTCGCCGGCAGGCACGGGGCGCCCATCGAAGCCGGGCAGGGTGACGACGTAGATCGTGTGGCCGTTCCCCAGTTCGCGCACCGTCTCCTGCCACACCCAGCCCCCGGTCGCCAGGCCGGGAATCAGGACCAGCGGTTTCGCGCCGTTGCCGTGGCGCTCGACCAGCATGCCCTTGATGTCAAAACGCTCGGCGGGTGCGATGGTGGCGGCAAACCGGTTGGCAGGCTGCGGCGCGTCCTGTGCGAATGCGGGCGCGGCGGTGCCGAGGATCAATGCGAACAACAATGCTGCTTTCATGCTGGCTCCTGGTCGGGGGTGAAGATGGCTTCGATCGGTTGTTGAAAAATTTTCGAGATGGCGAACGCGAGCGGCAGGCTGGGGTCGTACTTGCCGTTCTCGATCGCGATCACGGTCTGGCGCGACACGTCCAGCAGCTCGGCCAGGTGGGCCTGGCTCCAGCCGTGTTCGGCGCGTAGTTCGCGGATGAGGTTTTTCATTTGCCCGTCAGCTTGCGGATGACCTGCACGATGCCGAAGGTGCCGCACAACACGCACCAGACCGTGAACATCGACAGCTTCGGGTAGCCGGCGGTTTCGAGGAAGCCGTAGGTGAAGGTGAGGCCGGCGGTAATGGCGGCGGCCAGCGCGACGTTTTCCGTGAGCTGCTTGCGGATGAATTCGTCGACCCGCGCCAGATGGCGCACGATGGCCCAGATGGCGGCGCCGAAGCCGATCATCGGACTCACCAGCACCAGGGTGCGCAGCACGCCTTCCTCCATCGGGCGCCCGAAGCGGATGGCCGCCACCAGCAGCAGGGTGTACAGCGCGATCGCGCCGAACAGCTCGCGGTGGTAGGTTCTGGTAACCCGTTTTTCGTGGCGCATTTCACTCCGCATGTTATTCATCTCCGGCTCCGGTGTAGGAGTTATGTAAAGGATGCTTTACATGCTAGATCAACAAAAAACCAATGTCAAGCACCCTTTACATTTGGCCTTGCCGGTCCGATCTCGACTACAATGCGGCCTCTCCATTTCAGCGTCAGCCAGCATGTTCGCATCTCCTCGATCCCCATCCCGCGTCGCCATCATCGGAGGCGGCCCCGCCGGCCTGATGGCTGCCGAAGTCCTGGCCGCGGGCGGCGTCGCGGTCGACGTCTACGACGCGATGGCATCGAGCGGACGCAAGTTCTTGCTGGCGGGGAAGGGCGGCATGAACATCACACATTCCGAACCCTACGACGCCTTCGTGGCCCGCTACGCCGGACGCAGCCTTGAGGTGGCGCGCTGGCTGGCGCGCTTCACGCCGCAGGACGTGCGCGACTGGATCCACGGCCTCGGCATCGACACCTTCGTCGGCACCTCGGGCCGTGTGTTCCCGCTCGAGATGAAAGCCGCGCCGCTGCTGCGCGCCTGGCTTCACCGGCTGCGCGAATCCGGCGTGCGCCTGCATACGCGTCACCGCTGGCAGGGCTGGCGCGACGGCCGGCTGGTCTTCGCCACGCCCGAGGGCGAAACCCTGGTCGACGCCGACGCCACCATCCTGGCACTGGGCGGCGCCAGCTGGGCGCGGCTCGGCTCCGACGGCGCCTGGGTGCCGCTGCTGGAAGCGCGCGGCGTCGAGGTCGCGCCGCTGGTGCCGTCGAACTGCGGCTTCGACACCGACTGGAGCGCCCACTTCAGCGAGAAGCACGCCGGCGCGCCCTTGATCACGGTGGCTGTCGAACACGAGAACCGCGCAGGGCAACGCGAACGGCGCCAGGGCCAGTTCGTGGTCACCGCCACCGGCATCGAGGGCAGCCTGGTGTATGCCTTGTCGGCGCCGCTGCGCGACCAGATCGCCGCACGTGGCGAGACCACGATCTGGCTCGACCTCGCGCCCGACCACGATGCGCAGCGCGTGCGTGCCGAAGTGCTGCGTCCACGCGGCGCGCGCTCGATGTCGAGCCACCTGCAAAGCCGGCTCGGCATCAAGGGCGTGAAGGCCGGCCTGCTGCGCGAATGCCTGGATGCGGCCGGCTACAACGACCCCGAGCGCCTGGCGGCGGCGATCAAGGCGCTGCCGCTGGTATTGAAACGCCCGCGCCCGATCGACGAAGCGATCAGCAGCGCCGGCGGCGTGCGCTTCGCGTCCATGGATGCCAACGGCATGCTGCAGGCGGCGCCCGGCGTGTTCGTGGCCGGCGAGATGATCGACTGGGAAGCGCCGACCGGCGGCTATCTGCTCACTGCCTGCTTCGCCAGCGGACGGGCGGCGGGCGAGGGCGTGCTGCGCTGGTTGAAGGCAGTGTGATCGCAACATAAAATCGGGCCTACCCAGCAAAGCCGTTGTCAATGCGGTTAGAATGCCCGCTTGTCGTCCGGATTCGATTCATGTCCCGCTCCATCGTTCACCTGCTGTTGTCGCTCCTGCTGCTGCTTGCGCAGCAGGCGTCGATCCTGCACGTCGCAACGGACTGGGGCAGTGCGCGCGGCGGCGCTTCGCTGGTCCAGGAGGGAGAAGCGGGCCTCAAGCCCGGCAAGCTTCCCGGTGGCGGCGCCCACGATGCCTGCGCGCTCTGCATGGACAGCGCCCAGCTGGCCTTCGCACTGCCGCTGCCGGTTTCCAGCTTCCTTCCGCTCACGCTGTCCTTCGACACGCCGCCCGGCGCACGCAGCGAAGGCGTGCGCCTCCTGGCGCGCTGGCACGTCCAGCCGCGCGGCCCGCCGCAAGCCTGATCACACTGCCCGTCATTTTTCTGCTGCCACGGCGAACGCGCCCTGGCAGCGCCGCATGTTATCCGTTTGCAGAAGGTCGAATCGCCATGAACACCCAACGTACGCTGCTGGCCAGCGCCATCTTCCTTTCCTTCAACGCGCCCGCCCTGGCGCAAACCACTGAAACCCACGACGCGCATCTGCACAAGGATGCCGTGCCCCAGGTGCTGGTCACCGCTTCGCCATTCCGCAGCGCCGAGGGCGACCAGATCCTCACGCCGGCCAAGGTGCTGGCCGGCGACGAACTGCGCGACAAGACCGGCAGCTCGATCGGCGAAACCCTGTCGCAGGAACTCGGCGTCTCGGCCTCGGCCTTCGGCGCCGGCGCTTCGCGCCCGGTGATCCGCGGCCTGGAAGGCTCGCGCGTCAAGATGCTGGAAAACGGCATGGCCACCAACGACGTTTCCGGCCTGTCGAACGACCACGCGGTGGCGTCCGAAGGCGCGGTGGCGCGCCAGATCGAAATCCTGCGCGGCCCGGCGGCCCTGCTGTACGGCTCAGGCGCCATCGGCGGCCTGGTCAACATCGTCAACGAGCGCATCCCGACCACGCTGGAACCGAAACCCACCGGCCAGGTGGAAGCGCGCTACGGGACGGTCGACAACAGCCGCAATGGCTCGGCCAGCATCGACGGCGCCAGCGGCCACGTGGCCATGCACGTCGACGCCAACTGGCGCGAGACGAACGACTACAAGATCCCCGGCAACCGCGTGCTGGACGACGCCTCGACCAATATGAAGCGCCTGCCGAACTCGGAAACCGAGGCGAAGGAACTCGGCGTCGGCGCTTCCTGGATCGACGACTGGGGCTATGCCGGCCTGTCGGCTTCGCACCAGAGCAACCTGTACGGCATCCCGAGCCTGGAAGGCTCGCGCATCGACCAGAAGCAGGACCGTTACGACTTCGACAGCCTGGTCAAGGCGCCGCTGGCCGGCTTCGAATCCTTCCGCTTCAAGGCCGGCTACACCGACTACCAGCACGCGGAACTCGGCGAAGACGGCCCGGAAGTCCTGTTCGCCAACCGCTCCCTGGAAACGCGCGCCGAGCTGGCGCATGCGCCGGTGGCCGGCCTGCACGGCACCTTCGGCGTGCAGACCGAGAACACCCATTTCTCGGCCCTGAATGCCGAAGGCGGCCCGGACACGGTGCCGGTCACGCATTCGAAGACCGCGGCCGCGTTCATCGTCGAGGAAGCGAACGCCGGCCCGCTGCGCCTGAGCGCCGGCCTGCGCTACGAGAACGTCGAGCGCGACCCGGTCGGCAACCTCAAGCGTAGCTTCGACCTCGGCTCGGGCTCCTTCGGCGCCGCCTGGCCGTTCGCGCCGGGCTACAGCGTGGGCGCGACCGTGTCCTACGCCCAGCGCGCGCCGGCCATCGAGGAACTGTACTCGGGCGGCCCGCACGACGCCACCGCCACCTTCGACATCGGCAACCCTGACCTGGACAAGGAAATCTCGCGCAACATCGAGCTGTCGGTGGCCAAGACCACGGGCCTGGTGCGCTGGAAGGCCAATGCCTACCGCAACAACGTGTCCAACTTCATCTACGGCCGGATCGACAACGACGCGCTGGTGGACGAGGAAGGCAACCCGGGCGACGAACTGCGCACCCGCGTCTTCGAGCAGGCCGACGCGCACATCCGTGGCGCCGAGGCCGAAGTGACCTACAACCAGACCGGCGCCGGCTGGTCTGGCCGCCTGTTCGCCGACACCTCGCGCGGCAAGCTCGATGCGGGCGGCAGCCTGCCGCTGCAGCCGGCCGACCGCATCGGCGCCAGTATCGGCTACCGCCAGGGCGACTGGCGCGGCGGCCTGTCGCTGGTGCATGCGCGCGGCCAGGACCGCCTGGCGGCATCGGAAACCACGGCGACGCCGGCCTACAACCAGCTGAACGCGAATGTCTCGTACACCCAGCACCTGGCAAGTACCGACCTGACCTGGTTCCTGCTGGCGAAGAACCTGCTGAACGACGAGATCCGCGTGTCGACCTCGGTGCTGAAGGACATCGCGCCGCTGCCGGGCCGGAACTTCGTGTTCGGGGTGCGCGCCAAGTTCTGAGCGGTAGCGGTAGGGTGGGTTCTCGAACCCACCACATGCGCCGCTGGCATGCGGGTGGATTATCGAACCCACCACATGCGCCGTCGACATGCCGGTGGGTTCAAGAACCCACCCTACTCGACGAACTGCACATTCCCGCTGCCGCTGCGCGACACGGTGCGCTGCGACGGCTCCCCATGCACCTCGATGTCGCCGCTGCCGCTGACCGCGGCGTTCACGGTGTCGCGCACGGTGATGCTGGCCCTGCCCGAACCGCTCTGGCGCAGCTGCGCCTGTTCCACGCGCAGCCGCTGGGCGTCGAGGATGCCGGTGCCGCTGCCTTCGTACTTGAAGCGGCGCGTGGCGCCGGCCAGGCTGAGGGCGCCGGAACCCATCAGCTCGGCCTCGATGCTGTCGCTGTTGCCGGCGTCCACGCTCAGGTCGCCGCTGCCGTGCAGGGCGGCCCGCGCCTGGCGGTAGCGGCCGTTGAACTGGACGCTGCCCGAACCGCTCAGCGAGAGCTCGATGCGCTCGCCGGAGAAGCCGTTGATGCGGGTGTCGCCGCTGCCGTCCGCACTCAGGCGGTCCAGCATCGGCAGCGTGACTTCCACTTCCAGCGGCTGGCGGTGGCGCAGCAGGATGCCCTGGGTGCCGATGCGCAGCACGCCGTCGCGGCTGGCGGTGTCGATGTTCTGCAGCAGGCGCGCTTCGCCGCGCACCACCAGGCCGGGCTGCGGGCCGTAATGCACGCTCAGGTCGACCGGCGCGCTGAGTTCGATGGCGCGCACGTCGCGGCCGATGCTGCGGGTGTCGCTGGTCACGCTGCGTCCCTCCAGGCGCGTCGGCACGCCCTGGGCGCGCAGCATGGTGTAGGTCAGGCCGATCAGGACGACCGCAAGGACCAGGAGGGCGAAGCCGACTCGTAACAGGGCGCGCATCGGCTCTCCTCAGCTGCCGCGCAGGAGCGACATGTTCATTTGCAGGTAACGCTTGACGCCGCTGGCGGCGTAGCGCGTGACCACGATCGAGACCAGGAACAGCACGATCCCGCCCAGCACCAGCGCGAAGCCGAGCACGGTCTGGGTCATGCGCGCGTCTTCGTCGAGGTCGGTCGAGATGCGCACGCTGCTGCCGGCCACGCGCTCGGCGCCGCGCACCACGCGCGATGATTCGATCGAAGGCCCCTCGGCCGCGTCGGCCGCCTCGGCTTCTGCGTCGCGCTCGGCAGCCGCGTCGCCGGCGTCGTCGATCTCGATGCCGGTTTCGCTGATCGAGATACGGGTACGGACCCTTTCGCTCGCGCCGCCGTCGCCGAAGCTGACATGGCGCAGCGGGCCGTCGAGCACGAGTTCGCTCGCACCCGCCAGGCCGCTGGCCGTGATCGCGATGCCGCCCACGTAAAAGGCCAGCGCCGCGACGTACAGGGTGGCCAGCAGCGAACCGAAGACGGCGGCCGGAATCACCATGAACAGGTTGAAGATCAGCAGACCGACCACCGACACGCACATGCGCAGCAGGTTGGCCGGGTTCTTTTGCTCGGCAAAGGCGGCCATGTGGCTGTTGGCGCGCAGGGTCAGGGCGACCTTCTTCGGGTCGTCGAGTTCGCGCGCGATGTCGGTTTCGGGGCGGCCGGCGGCGGCGCCGTCGACGAAACGCTGCTCGTACCAGGCCAGGGTCTTGGCCTGCAGCTCGGGCGGCAGGCCGAGCATGGCCCGCTTGAGCGCGTCGAGGTATTCGAGCTTGCCCATGGATGCGGCGCCCGCCTCAGGCATGGCCGAGCAGAAGGATGGCGCGCAGCGCCGGGCCGGTGGCGTTTGCCTGGCCGCCGAAGAGTTCGGGTGCAACCAGGGCGGCCGTGCTGGCGGCCACCACGGCCAGTAAGCCAAGCGTACGCACGCCGAGTTGGTAAGTCATGTTCCTGTCCACGATGTGGTTGTCGATGCTGCTACTGTACGGAACCGGTGGCCGTGCCGCCAGCCGCGTGCGACAGGCTGCTGTTTTCGCGGGGCAGGCGGGCGTAGGAGAGGATGGCCGCCGCCGCGCCCTGGCCGCTGCGTACCGCTGACTCGAGCGTGGCGGGGTAGTCGCTGGCCGTGTAGTCGCCGGCCAGCACCAGGCCGGGCAGGGACGTGGCGTTGCCCGGGCGCGCCAGGCCCGGGGTGCAGGCGAAGGTGGCGCGCTTGTCGGTGATCACGCGGCTCCAGAGCGGTGTCGCCAACTCCGGCAGCGCGAATGCATCGGCCAGTTGACGGGCAATCGCGGCGGCCAGCGCATCCTGGTCGAGCGCGGCGGCGGCGCCGGCGGCGCTGACCACCACCGCCAGCAGGCCGGCCTGCTTGGGGTCGAGCTGCCCGCGGTCGAACACGAACTGGCCGAAACGTCCGTCGTCGGGCGCATCCAGCAGCGCGCAGAACGGCAGCGGCAGGCGCACGGCCGCGTCGTACTGCAGATAGCAGGTGGAAATCGGTTCGTACTCGAATGCGTCCAGTTGGCCGCCGACGGCCGTTTCGCCCAGCGGCGCCAGCAGGTTGGCCGCCTGCGTGGGCGGGGTGGCCAGCACCACGGCGTCGAAGCTTTGCCAGTCTGCGCCGGCCTGCACTTCCCAGCCGGCGCCGGTGCGTGCCAGCGCGCCGACCTTGGCGCCCACGTGTACGGCGCCGCCCTTTGCTTCAAGATGGCGCGCGGCGGCTACCGGGAACAGGGCGCCGAGGTCGAGGCGCGGGACCAGCATATCCGAGGCGGCGCGCTTGGCGCCCAGGCTGTCGCGCAGGACGGCCAGGAAGACGTTGGCGGAAGCACGCTCGGGCGGCGTGTTCAGGGCGGCCAGGCACAGGGGCCGCCACATCAGGCGGATCAGGCGTTCGGTCTGGTCGAAGCGCTCCAGCAGCACGCTCACCGGCACGTCGTCGTTCAGGCCCCAGCGCATCCAGCGCGCGCTGGTGGTGAAGCGGGCCAGGGCCAGCTTGTCCTCGCGCCTCAAGCCCTGGGCGCGCATCAGCGCGATCGCCATGTGCCAGGGCGCCGGCAGGCGCGGCGCCACGAAGTCCATGCCGCCGCTGCCCGCCGGATAGCGCATCTGCAGCGGCAGGCGCAGCAGGGCCGCGCGCGGGTCGACGCCGACGCGTTTGAGCAGCTTCAGGGTTTCCTTGTAGGCGCCGAGCAGGATGTGCTGGCCGTTGTCGAGCATCTTGCCCTGCACCTCGACGCCGCGTGCGCGCCCGCCCAGGCTGCGCGCGGCCTCGAACAGCGTCACGTGGAGGCCCTTGTGCGCCAGTTCGACGGCGGCGGCGCAGCCGGCCCAGCCGCCGCCGACCACGGCGACGCGCAGCCCGGTCTTAGTTGCGGACATCAGTTACGCACATAGGTTTTCCACGCCAGCCACAGCTTGCGCAGCGGCGTGAGGGAAATGCGCTGGGTCAGCACGTGGTACTTGTCGCGCGCGATTTCCTCTAACAGGGTCCGGTAGATGGCCGACATCATCAGGCCCGGGCGCTGGGCGCGGCGGTCTTCCTTCGGCAGGGCGGCCAGGGCTTCGTCGTACATCTTCTGGGCGCGCTCGGTCTGGAAGGCCATCAGGGCTTCGAACTTGTCGCTGTGGCGCGCGTTCAGCAGGTCCGCGGCGGTGACGCCGAACTGCTGCAGTTCGTTCACAGGCAGGTAGATGCGGCCCTTGCGCGCATCTTCGCCGACGTCGCGGATGATGTTGGTCAGCTGGAAGGCCAGGCCGAGCTTTTCCGCGTACTCCAGGGTTTGCGGATTCTTGTACCCGAAGATGCTGGCCGACAGGATGCCGACCACGCCGGCCACATGCCAGCAGTATTTCCTGAGGCCGGCGTAATCGAGATAGCGGCTCTGGTCGAGGTCCATCTCCATGCCGTCGACGATCGCCTGCAAATGCTGCTCCTGCAGATTGTAGGCGCTCAGGTGAGGCTGCAGGGCCTGGGTCACCGGGTGCGTCGGCGTGCCCTTGTACATGTTGGAGACTTCGGTACGCCACCAGGCCAGCTTGATGCGCGCAACCGAACCGTCGGTGGCGTCGTCGACCGTGTCGTCGACCTCGCGGCAGAAGGCGTACAGCGCGGTGATCGCGCGGCGGCGTGCCGGTTCGAGGAAGAGGAAGCTGTAATAGAAGCTGGAACCGCTCTGGACCGTCTTTTGCTGGCAGTATTCGTCAGGAGGCATGTAAAAGATGCAATATTTGGCGATGCGAATCCGCTATCTTAGCCGAAGCGCGCGTGGCGGTGGCCGTCAAATGCGGCTTTTTAGCCTACATGCGCAGCGCGCGCCAGCCCATCAGCAGGTATTCGTGCTTGCCGAGCTTCGGCCGGCGCCGGAACACGTCGTATTCGGCCGCCTCGATGCGCTCCAGGATGCGCAGGCCGCCCTGCACGATCAGGCGCAGTTCCCAGCCGATCAGGCCCGGCAGGCGCTTCGCCAGCGGCGCGCCGCTCAGCATCAGGGCGCGTGCGCGCCCGACCTCGAAGGCCATCAGCGCGCGCCAGGCCGGCGTGTCGGCGCCGGTGCGCCGCATCTCCTCCAGCTGGTGCTCACCCACGCCGTACCGGTCCAGGTCTTCAAGGGGCAGGTAGATGCGGCCCTTGCCGATGTCGATTGCCACGTCCTGCCAGAAGTTGATCAGCTGGAGCGCGCTGCAGATCGCATGCGAATCGCGCAGGTTGCGCTCGTTCACCGCGCCGTACAGGGCCAGCATCAGGTGCCCGACCGGGTCGGCCGAGCGGCGGCAGTAGTCGAGCAGCAGCGGGTAGTCGGCGTATCTTGTGGTGATCACGTCCTGGCGGAAGGCGGACAGCAAATCGCGCAGCGGCTGCAGCGGCAGGCCGAACTCGCGTACCACGCCGGCCAGGCGCGCGAACATCGGCTGCGCCGGCGTGGCGCCGGCGGCGATCGCGTCGAGCGCCGCTTCGTATTCGGCCAGGCCGGCCAGGCGCTCGGCCGGGCTGGCATCGCCTTCGTCGGCGACATCGTCTGCGCCGCGCGCAAAGGCATAGATGGCTTCGACGGCCGGCACCAGGCGGCGCGGCATCAGGATCGAAGCGACAGGGAAGTTCTCGTAATGGTCGACGGGCATGCAAATCTAGTGACTGGCGGGTCATTTACGCTGTGTGTTTGCATGATTATAATTGCCGGGCTTTGGGGCGGCCTGCTTTTGCATGGATAATGCACCCAAACCTGGCTGTGCCGGCCCGCTGGGGCCCGTATGTCGTCCGTGCTCGAACACCGCAATTAAAAGGAAAAGAACGTGTCCGCTCCGAACCAACTGCGCCGGCCGCTGGCCGCCCTGGCTGTGCCCCTGTGCGCGCTGCTGATCACCGCCTGCTCGAAAGAGGCGCCGAAACAAGAGGACGTGCGCCCGGTGCGCGCCATCGTACTGGCCCAGGGCGACGCGGGCGCCAGCGCCGAATTCTCGGGTGAAGTGCGCCCGCGCATCGAATCGCGCCTGGGCTTCCGGGTGGCGGGCAAGATCGTCGAACGCAAGGTCGACATCGGCGCCACCGTGAAAAAGGGCGACGTCCTGATGCAGCTCGACCCGCAGGACTTGAAGCTGGCCGCGAGCCAGGCCCAGGCCAGCCTGCGCGCCGCCGAAACCAACCGCGACCTGGCCAACTCCGACTACAAGCGTTACCAGGAACTGCGCGAGAAGAACTTCGTCAGCCAGTCGGTGCTCGACTCGAAGCGCGCCGCCCTGCGCGCAGCGCAAGCGGAAGCCGACGCCGCGCGCGCGGGCTTCCGCGGCCAGTCGAACCAGGCCGGCTACAGCAACCTGGTATCCGACATCGACGGCGTGGTCACCGGCATCGACGCTGAGGTCGGCCAGGTGGTGAACGCCGCCACCCCGGTGGTGCGCGTGGCCCGGACCGACGAAATGGAAGTCGTGATCGGCATCCCCGAGGACCGCGTCGACGAGATCCGCAAGGTCGATTCCGTCTCCGTACGCCTGTGGGCGAATCCCGGCGAAGCGATTCCCGGCCGCGTGCGCGAAGTCTCGCCGGTGGCCGATGCCGCCACCCGCACCTACACCGCCAAGGTGGCGATCCCGCCGCGTCCCGACGTGCGCCTGGGGATGACGGCCGCCGTGCAATTCGCTTCGCGTTCAAGCGCCGCCGGCCTGCGTGCGCCGCTCACCGCGCTGCACCACGAAAAGGGCGTGACCAGCGTCTGGATCGTCGAGAACAATGTGGTAAAACTGGTGCCGGTGCAGATCGCCGGCCAGGCCGGCAACGACGTGCTGCTCGGCGCCGGCGTCAAGCCGGGCCAGACCGTGGTCACGGCCGGCGTCAATTTGCTGCGTAACGGCCAGAAGGTGCGCATCCTGACCAGCGACGTCGCGCGCCGCGGCGACACCGAAGCCGCAGCGGCCGGCGCTGGCGCCGGAGCCCGGAAATGAAGGGCTTCAACCTGTCGCGCTGGGCGCTCGAAAACATCCCGCTCACGCGCTACCTGATCGCGGCGCTCCTGATCGGCGGCATCCTCAGCTACCAGAAGCTCGGCCAGGACGAAGACCCGCCGTTCACCTTCCGCGCCATGGTCGTGCGCGCCATCTGGCCGGGCGCGACCGCCGTGCAGATGGCCGAGCAGGTCACGGATAAGCTCGAGCGCAAGCTGCAGGAAACGCCCTACATCGATCGTATCCGCAGCTTCTCCAAACCGGGCGAAACCACCATCATCCTGGAATTGCGCGAATCCACGCCGCCGAAGGACGTGCCGGATTCCTGGTACCAGGTGCGCAAGAAGATCGGCGACATACAGGGCACCCTGCCGCAGGGTGTGATCGGTCCCTTCTTCAACGACGAATTCGGCGATACCTACGGCTCGATCTTCGCCCTCTCCGGCGACGGCTTTACCTATGCCGAGATGAAGGACTACGCCGACTTCGTGCGCCAGCAGCTGCTCGGCGTGCCGCTGGTGGCGAAAGTCGAACAGTTCGGGGTGCAGAACGAGAAGGTCAACATCCTGTTCTCGAACAAGAAGTTCGCGCAACTGGGCGTGCCCTTCGAGCAGATCGTCAACCAGATCGCCACCCAGAACGGCATCGAAGCCTCGGGTGTGCTGGTGACGCCGCTTGAGAATCTGCAGGTGCGCGTTACCGGGGCGATCCGCACTGCGAAGGAACTCGAAGACCTGCAGCTGCGCGCCGGGAACACGACCTTCCGCCTCGGCGACTTCGCCACCGTCAAGCGCGAATACCAGGACCCGCCGCAGGACAAGATGCGCTTCAACGGCAAGGAAGTGATCGGCCTGGGCGTCTCGATGGAGAAGGGCGGGAACATCATCGCGCTCGGCGAATCGCTGGACAGCACCGTGACGCGCATCCGCTCGCAGCTGCCGGTCGGGATCGAGCTGGAGCGGGTGTCGAACCAGCCCCAGGCCGTGACCGCATCGGTGAGCGAATTCATTCACACGCTGATCGAGGCAGTGGTGATCGTGCTGGCCGTCAGCTTCCTGGCCCTCGGCCTGCACACCAAGCCGAAGCTGCGCATCGACGTGCGTCCTGGCCTGGTGGTGGCGCTGACCATCCCGCTGGTGCTGGCCATCACCTTCCTCTTCATGCGCATGCTCGACATCTCGCTGCACAAGGTGTCGCTCGGCGCCCTGATCATCGCGCTCGGGTTGCTGGTGGACGACGCCATCATCGCGGTCGAGATGATGGTGCGCAAGATGGAAGAGGGCTTGTCGCGCTTCGAGGCGGCCACCTTTGCCTATACCTCGACCGCGATCCCGATGCTGACCGGCACCCTGATCACGGCGGCCGGCTTCCTGCCGATCGGCCTGGCGAAGTCCGCGGCCGGCGAATACACCTTCTCGATGTTCTCGGTGAATGCAATCGCGCTGATCGTGTCGTGGATCGTGGCCGTCACGTTTACGCCCTACATCGGCTTCCTGCTGCTGAAGGTGAAGCCGCACGGGCAGGGGCATTCCGAGCACGACGTCTTCGATACGCCGATGTTCCGCCGCTTCCGGGCTCTGGTGACGTGGTGCGTCGAGTTCCGCAAGACGACGATCGTGCTGAGCCTGGCCGTGTTTGCGCTGGGCGTATTCGGCTTCAAGTTCATCGAAAAGCAGTTCTTCCCGGATTCCAGCCGTCCCGAACTCATGGTCGAGATGTGGCTGCCGGAAGGGACGAGCTTTGCCGCCAACGAGGCGCTGGTGAAGAAGTTCGAGGCCTTCGTGCGGGAGCAGCCGAACGTGGAGAGCATCACGAGTTATGTCGGCACCGGCAGTCCGCGCTTCTACCTGCCGCTGGACCAGATCTTCCCGCAGTCGAACGTGTCGCAGTTCGTGGTGCTGCCGACGAGCGCGGCGCACCGCCAGGAGTTGCTGGTCAAGATCGAGAAGGTCTTCCGCGAGGAATTCCCCGAAGTGCGCGGACGTGTGAAACTGCTGCCGAACGGGCCGCCGGTGCCGTATCCGGTGCAGTTCCAGGTGGCCGGGCCGGATATCGGCGTGGTGCGCGGCGTGGCCGACCAGGTGAAGGACGTCTTGCGTGCGAACCCGAATGCGGTGGGCGTGAATGACAACTGGAACGAGTCGGTGAAAGTGCTGCGGCTAGACCTGGACCAGGACAAGTTGCGTGCGCTGGGCGTGACGTCGCAATCTGTGCGGCGGGCAGTGAATACCGTCTTGTCGGGTACCACGGTCGGCCAATTCCGCGAAACGAACGAGCTGATCGATATCGTGGTGCGCCAGCCGGTAGAGGAACGTTCGACGATTACCGTGCTGCGCGATACGAACATCCCGACCGCATCGGGCCGCTCGGTGACCATCGGCCAGGTGGCGCGCGTGGAATTCGTGTGGGAGCCGGGCGTGATCTGGCGCGAGGGCAGGGAGTGGGCGATCATGGTGCAGTCGGACGTGGTGGCCGGGATCCAGGGGCCGACCGTGTCCGGGCAGGTGAACGAGAAGCTGGCGGACATTCGCGCCAGGCTGCCGGCCGGCTACCGCGTGACGCTGGAAGGCGCGGCGGCCGACAGTTCGGAGGCGGAAGCCTCGATCACGGCGAACGTGCCGCTGGTGCTGTTCATCGTCTTCACTTTGCTGATGCTGCAGCTGCATAGTTTCTCGCGCTCGTTGCTGGTCTTCCTCACCGGGCCGCTGGGCGTGGCGGGAGCGGCGATGGCCTTGCTGCTCCTCGGGCGGCCGTTCGGCTTCGTGGCCAACCTGGGCGTGATTGCGCTGTTCGGCATGATCATCCGGAACTCGGTGATCCTGGTCGACCAGATCGAGCAGGACATCAAGGGCGGGGCCGAGGCCTGGGATGCGATCGTCGAAGCGGCGGTGCGACGCTGCCGGCCGATCCTG
>Ga0209023_10003286_pt1 | contig 19420 bp, 13 predicted proteins | sample LakOneMetagenome_FD_187468 | JGI IMG/M metagenome (GOLD analysis project Ga0209023, IMG submission 187468) | Freshwater and sediment microbial communities from Lake Erie, Canada (SPAdes) (version 2) | ecosystem: Environmental > Aquatic > Freshwater > Lentic | place: Lake Erie, Canada...
GACCTTGGCGGGCGCACCAGCCGGGCCAGCAACCAGTTCGTACTTGATGGCCGAGCGAGCCATTGCCACACGAGCAATATCGCAGGGTGCCGAGAACGAACGAATGCCGACCGGATCGAACACCGAGCCGCAGGTTGCGGGATCAGCCACGACCTGAACCTTGACGGTTTCAATGGCCTTGTCGAGGGTCGGGTTGGCAACCTTCGTCAGCTGCTGGAACAGTGGGAAGAAGGTGAGCGCGGCAACCAGGCAAGCGCCCAGAATAACCGGCTTACGACCAATCTTATCCGACAGCGAGCCGAAGAAGATGAAGCCGCCGGTGCCGAGGATCAGCGACCAAGCCACAACCACGTTTGCGGTGAACAGATCGACCTTCAGAATGCTCTGGAGGAAGAAGAGAGCGTAGAACTGGCCCGTGTACCACACGACAGCCTGACCGGCGACCAGACCCAGAAGGGCGATGATGACCATCTTCATGTTCTTCCACTGACCGAATGCTTCCGACAGCGGAGCCTTCGAGGTGGTGCCTTCTTCCTTCATCTTCACGAAAGCCGGCGATTCATTCATCTGGAGACGAATCCAGACCGAAATCGCAAGCAAGAAGACGGAGAGAAGGAACGGAATACGCCAGCCGTAGTCAGCGAATGCCTTTTCGCCCATGTACAGGCGAAGCGACAGAATGACCACCAGCGAGAGCAACAGACCAACGGTCGCCGTGGTCTGAATCCATGCAGTGTAGAAGCCACGACGGCCAACCGGTGCATGTTCTGCCACGTAAACAGCCGCGCCGCCGTATTCACCACCGAGTGCAAGGCCCTGAAGCATGCGCAGGATGATGAGGATGACCGGAGCCGGCCAGCCAATGGTGGCATAGGACGGGAGCAGGCCGACGCCGAAGGTCGACAGGCCCATGATCAGAATGGTGATAAGGAAGGTGTACTTACGGCCGACGAGATCGCCGATGCGGCCGAAGAACAAAGCGCCGAACGGACGCACAAGGAAGCCCGCCGCGAAGGCGAGCAGTGCGAACACGTTACGGGTAGCAACGTCGAATGCCGAGAAGAACTGGGCACCGATCATCGCGGCCAATGCGCCGTAAAGATAGAAATCGTACCATTCGAACACGGTACCGAGCGAGGATGCGAGAATAACTCGCTTCTCTTCCTTGCTCATGGGGCGGACTTTCTCCGCTCCTGCAGCTGTAACACTCATTTATTTTCCCCTGGGTTTGTCCCGACCCAAACTGATCGTGCGAGGGACGCACGCCTGCATCAGGTCCTGGCTCATTTTCGTAAGTTATTGAAGGCTTTCCGAACGTACCCGTGAGATCTCCCCTCTCGCGGCAGTCTGGAATGGTACCTTTCTTGTGATGATGGCACGCAAGGCCACCAAGTCATCTTCCTCCCGCGTGCCGTTTATCGACACTTTTTCCGTCCGGCACGTTCGTACAGCGACTCTGCTGACGCGCCTGCGGATTTATTAATGATCCGTATACTAATGGTCATGAACCATCACGTCGATTCCCCCGTCATGGAACCTTCGTCTAGGCCACTTTTTCGCCATATATTTTTCTTCATGCTTTTCAGCACCTTACGGCAAAGCTCGCACGAAGCGGGCCTTGTTTATCCTCAACATTTTGGTTAATAGGCTCGCGTTTTGAGCCTCTCGTTGAGCTTCTTGGGCCTCAGCCGAGCTTCAGTCGCGTAATGGTGAGCGCGATCGCGCAGGCGTTCGAGACGTTGAGGCTCTTGACCGGGCCGGGCATATCAATGCGCGCCAGATGGTCGCATTTTTCCCGGCTGAGGCGGCGCAATCCCTTGCCTTCCGCGCCCAGAACCAGAGCCACCGGCGCCATGAAAGGCGTCTTTTCCAGCGCTTCCGGCCCATCCGAATCGAGGCCGATGCGCTGATAGCCCATTTCCCCCAGCTCTTCGAGCGCACGGGCCAGATTGACGACACTGGCAATCGGCACATGTTCCAGACCGCCAGAGGCCGCCTTGGCCACCACGCCGGACATATCGGGCGAATGACGCTCTGTGGTGACAATGGCGTCCACATTATAAGCCGCCGCCGTGCGCAGAATCGCGCCGACATTGTGCGGATCGGTGACCTGATCCAGCACGAGGATGATGCCGCTCTTGTTTTCAATCTCGGACAGATCAATCGGCTCAAGCGGGCGCGCTTCCAGAAGCACGCCCTGATGGACGGCGTCGCGGCCCAGATGATGAGTCAGGTCATCCCCGGACACAATCTTGACCTCGATGTTTGCGGCTTTGATCTCGCCGTTGAGCTTTTCAGCTGCGGCGTCCGTGCAAAACAGGGCCATTTTTTTGCGACGCGGCGAGAGCAGCGCCTCGCGCACAGCGTGATAGCCATAGAGCACGGCCAATTCCATTGAGGGACGGCGAAACGGCGAAGGGCCACGCGGCGCTTGCGGCGCACGGGCGCCAGCGTGCTTTTTAAACGGCGGACGGCTCGGCTTTTTTTCAGCGTCACCCCAGGGGCGAATATCGCGGGGTTCGCGTTTGTCCTCGTGAAAAACGGCGGCACGTTCCGGGCGCGGAGCCAACCGATCGTCACCCTTGTTCTTGCGCGGCGGGCGGGTATCTCGGGTCACGGGGCATCTCCTTGGGCAAAATCGGATGAAAACGGCATGCGAAATGCCTGCGCAGAAACGAGTCTGCGGCTTTGTCTCCCCCTTCCTGTCACGACCCGGCCTGTTTCGCAAATAGGTCTCTGGCCTGCTGCCGGGGCGCATGCACAAAAGCATTGCCTTCTGTGCCGGTGGCTGGTAGCAGGATGCCGTTCGCGTGGGATAGATTCCACGCGACATCAGGGGCGCTCACCTCCCGGCTTTACAGCCCAGATGAGACGCCGCTTGGATGCCGGATTAGCTCAGCGGTAGAGCAGCGGTTTTGTAAACCGAAGGTCGGGGGTTCAATCCCCTCATCCGGCACCATCCCTCAATTTTATGCTGATCCAAGATATTGCGCGTCGGTGACATGTTCCATCCAGTCCACAGCGCGGCCGTCGAGGCTTTCCTGAATGGCGATATGGGTCATGGCTGTGGTCGGGCTGGCGCCGTGCCAATGTTTTTCACCCGGCGGAATCCACACCACATCCCCCGGATGGATGTCTTCAATCGGCCCACCCACGCGCTGAACGCGACCGCAACCCGCGGTGACGATCAAGGTCTGCCCAAGAGGATGCGTGTGCCATGCCGTGCGCGCGCCGGGCTCAAAGGTAACGGCGGCTCCATTGACGCGCGCCGGTGCGGGGGCCGAAATCAGGGGATCAATCCGAACCGTTCCGCTGAACCAGTCCGACGATCCCTTGCCCGATGGTTTTGTGCCGATGCGCTGAATGTCCATGGTGTGACCTCTCCTTAAACGGATGCCGCAGCTAGACACTTTTCGTAGGACTTGTCAGCCGTTCTTCTGGTGAGGCACTTGCGTGATGATTGAATTTACGCCTCTTTTGGCATCGCGCTCGAAATTTCGATTGTTTTTCATGATCTTGGACTGAGGTCAAAATAGCCCTGTACATGGCGTTCAATTGCTGTGAGATTAATCCCACGCTGGGAGATTTTTCGGGACCGTCGCGATTCAAACCGTCCTGAACTGTTTGGCAAAAAGCGCATAAAAACACTATAAAACAACGCTCTGCGGAGGGCCGGACATGTCCAGGATTTCAAAGTGGCTTCTGCCGCTCACCCTTGTTGCGTCTGCTCTTCCGTCATTCAGTTTTGCCCAGCAAAACGACCCCAATCCGGCCCCCGGCCTTCGTCTGGGTGATGTCGTGGTAACCGGATTTTCCGGGACTTTACCTCTTGATGCCAGCAAGCCGCGCCCGACAGGCAAATCGGCGGTTGATCTCACTTTCATCGATCCGAATGGCACGTCGGCCATGATTCTTGATCTGGGACGACCGGGCCGTGCTTGGGACGCGAGCCTGCTGAACCCGCCGCGCAAGCTGAAGATCAAGGCCGAGCAGATCGGTCAGGTTTTTGGCATTGCCATTGGCGAGCCGCCGCGCCCCAACACGTCCCCGAATATTTATCTTGGTGCGACCTCCGCCTATGGGTTGCAGATCGTCAAACGTGGCACAAAAGATGCGGCCGAGCGCCTGAAGGCGGGTGCCCCCGGCGCGCAATGGGCGAATGGCCAATTTGGCGTTGGCTTGCAGGGCGGGCCGGGCAGCATTTATATCGTGGATGGCGGCACGGGCGCGGTTAATCTGCTCACCCATGTGATGTTGGATGGTGTGCCGAATCCGGGGCCGGGACTTGGCAATCTGGCCTATGATTCCGCGCACAAACAGATTTTTGTGTCCGATCTCTACACCGGCATGATCCACCGGATCGGCCTTGATGGGGCCGACCTTGGACGCCACGATCATGGCGCGACGGCGCGCACAGCCGCGCAACTTCCTGCGGTCGCGTTTGATGCGCGCGCACGGTTGAACATCACCAGCACGAAATTTCAGGTTGATAATTCCGACACATGGGGTCTGGCACCTGTCGCGCGCCGTGTGTGGGCGGTGAGTGTGCATCAGGATCGCCTGTATTATTCGGTGCAGGAAGGGCCGCAAGTCTGGTCGGTCGGCCTTCAGCAAGATGGCAGCTTTGCCGCTGATGCGCGCCTTGAAGCCAATGTGCCCACCCAACCCGGCCCCTATCCCGTGACGGATATCGCCTTCTCGTCCAAGGGCGCGATGCTGGTGGCCCAGCGCGCGGCGTTCGGCTCTGGCAATTATAATTATTCGGCCTTCACCCGCCCCGGCGAGCCGCGTGTACTGCGCTTTGCCATGCGTAAGCCAAGCGATCCGCCAGCCCCCGGCCTGTGGTTGCCGGAACCGGCAGAGGTTGCTGTCGGCTTTGCTGGCACGTTGCGCAATGCCAATGGCGGCCTGACTTTTGGTTACGGCTATGATCAAAACAATGTGCTGGATCTGGGCGCTTGCGCGGCCAGCTTGCTGACCACGGGCGAAAAGCTGCGGCTCGACCCCACCCAGCGCGAGCGACTCAATCCGGGCGGCGCCTTGGGTGTCGATGGCGTTCAGATCACCCCAGCGGATGCCGTGCGCGATGCGGTGAATCCGCAGCCATGGGCCAGTATTTTTGTCGATTATGATGAGGCGTTTGAAGACACGAATTCTGCTGGCCGTTTGGGCAGCGTGCGCGCCTATACTGCCCCCTGCCCGGCTGGCGCATCCGTGGTGGCTGCGGCCTCGCCCGTACCTGCTGTGCCGCCTGCAAATGTCACGCCTCCGCCCCCGAACGTGACCGATAATGCCTGCGTTGGCGCGAATTGCGCGCCGTGCGAATTCGGGCGTTATCCGGACGGTGCCTGCCGCCCGCCGCCAATCGACCTTGCTATCAAGAAGACAGCGGGCGAAGCAAAATTTGACCCGGCAACCCTGACATGGACCGTGCAGTTTACGCTGACGGTGACCAACACCGGCATTCCGTTCACGCCGGGGAATGTCATTACGGTCAATGACCCGGTTCCGACGGGCCTCACCTTTGTCAGCGCCACAGGCGCGGGCTGGACCTGCACGGGCGCGATCAATTGCGGCTATGCTTTTGGGCCGGGCGTGTTTGCCACTGGCGCATCACTGGCACCGCTGGTTGTGACCTTCACCACCAAGACACCGGGAAAATACGAAAATTGCGCCCGCGTCGGCGTGCCTCAATCCTCCGGTTTTGAAGAGGTGACCCTTGCCAACAACAAGGATTGCGCCTCGGTTGAATTTCACTATCCGCCCAACAATGTGACGGTGGAAAAAATCGCGCCGCGCGAATCCTGCGCGGTAACGGACCCCTGCACGTTCCAGTTCAAGGTAACGAACAATTCGCCGTGGCCGTTCAGCGGCCCGGTGACCATTGGTGATACGTCCAGCATCACGATGCCCATTACCTCGACGGACCTGCCGTGCAACCCGCAGCCGACGAGCATTCCCTTCTCCTGCGCTGCGAATATCAGTCTTCCCGCTGGTCCCTCATCGCAAACATTTACGGTGACGGGTGTTATCCCGCTGGGCAGCATTCCGGTCGTCAACCCGGCGGAAACTTTCGAGAATTGCGCAACCATTGCCAATGCGCCGCCACTGCCGGGCTTCCCCTCCACCATTACGACGCCGGGGAAGAACTGCACGAAATATGTGGCCTGTGGCTTTGCTTGCCACATGAAGCAAAGTGAAATTGATCAGCTGAAGATTGAGAAAAAGGCGGACTCTCCTACGTGCACCGCTGGGGGGCTTTGCTCTTACACATTCACGATTTCCAACCAGACATCGACGCCGTTCAACGGACCGGTGTCCTTCATTGATACGATGCCGGCTGGCGCATCAAGCTTCGTGCCGCCGCCGACGCCCGCGCCCTGGACCTGCCTGCCCTATAACGGCAGCCCGGACCAGACCAAATGCCTGATCCGCCCGGCGAATATTCCCGCCAATGGCAGCATCAGCGTGACGGTGACATTCATGATTTCACCGGGCTACCAGCAATCCACGTTGAAGAATTGCAGTGAGTTCTTTGTCGGCTCCAATCCGGCCACGTTACGCACCAGCAATTATGGCGCGAAGGATGCCGAAGCGCTGAAAAACTATCTGAAAATGCGGGCTGCGAATGCGCCCGAGGCTTCCCAATCCCCCGACACAGCCAAGGCCATGTCGGCTTTGCCGGTGCTTGGAGCGGATGATCAAAGCTGCACCACCGTCAATATCAACCAACCTCCCCAAGGGACGAACACCGCCGATGTTGGCAGCCTGATCGTCAAGAAAGAAGTTGTGAATCTGACGCCCGCCACTCTGCCCGCACTCACCTTCCCGGTGGCGGTGACCTGCAATGGCACGGTGACGAACCTCACTCTGGTGGCGAATGTTCCGCAGGTGGTCAACAACATCCCGAAGAATGCGCAATGCAGCGTTGTGGAAACGCCACCGGCGCCGATCAATGCCTGCACCGTCAAACCGGCGACATGGACAACGGATTATCTGCCGCCCGGCCCGATCACTGTGACCGGCACCGGCATAACCGTGACCGTGCGCAACACTTTGAAATGCGATCCGGTGACCCAGCCCAAGGGGGTGATGCCGCCGATTGTGCCGATCCCGCTTCTCAAGCCTGAAACTCGCCCGCCCGAGTCGCAGGCCTGCCGTGCGCCGATGGTGCAGGGTCCGGTCGCGGGAAGCTGTGTTTGCCCGCGTGGAAAAGAGAAGCAGGGCAATCGCTGCGTGACCCCGCTCACCTGCCGCGCGCCCTTCGTTGAAAATGCCTCGGGCAGCGCCTGCGTCTGCCCATCGGGAAGCGTGCGGCGCGGTGGCCGCTGCATCGAGCCGGTGGTCTGCCGTGCGCCGATGGTGAGGACCGCTTCGGGCATGGCCTGTGCTTGCCCGGCCGGATTAATCCGTCGTGGTGCAACCTGTGTGGAGCGCAATCTGTGCAATCCACCGGCCCGCGCCAATGCTCGTGGCCAATGTGTCTGCCCGCCCGATATGCTGGTGCGTGGTCGGTCCTGTGTGCAACGTCCGCGTGAGCGCGAAGGGATTTCTCCGCGCGATGTCATTCGTGTCCTGCCGGGCCTGCTCAACGTCTTCCCGCGTGGGGGCGGTGGTGGTGGTCGACCGATTGATGGTGGCCAAGGGCCGCGTGGCCGACCGTAAAATTTTGCTGATAACGGGAGGGCATTTGCCCTTCCGTTGCAGGTTCGGAGCCTCGTGTCCCTCAGCCGTTGGCGGAGAATTCCCGCCGCAAGGCGTCGATCAGGACAGGGCTGAGTGAAATGGCATTGGTGATGTGCGGAACGCTCGTCGTGGAACGCACAGACCGGATGCCCGCCTGATGGAAATCATCCAGCAGGGCCGCCGGAAACAAAGCGTGGGTGATCACGACATCAATGCGGGTTGCCCCCAGAGTTTTCAGCCTTCGCGCGCAGGTTTGCATCGTTCCGCCCGAAGCCACGATATCATCGACCAGCAGAACGGGGCGTCCGGCGATCAGCGCGGCCTCATCGAAACGGATGTCCACATTGTGATCGCCCAGCCGCTCTTTGTGGCCAACGGCATGAGTGAGGTTGAGCGGGCTGGCCAAGGCCGCCACCCATGGCTCGGATTCCTCATCAGGCCCCACTACAAGTGTTGCCGGATCAAGCGGCGTCTGGGACAAAGCAGCGGCAAGCGCGGGCATGGCTGAGAGATTATCGGCCTCGATCCCCGGAAAGACAGCGCCGAGATGTTTGGTGCGATGCAGGTGCGCATCGACCGTCACCACACGATCAACCAGCCCTGACAGAAGGCGACCGACGGCGCTCTGACTGACCGCCTCAAGCGGATGAAAGGCGATATCCTGCCGCATATAGCAAAGATAGGGCGCGACCAGCACTATGCGCTGGGTGCCTGAACGGCGTAGGGCGTCGCAGGCCAGAAGGAGGAGGACAAGCTTGTCGTTGGGCTGATCTAGCGGCAGATACAGCAGCGCCGTGGTGGAGGCCCCGCTCAGCGTCAGCCGCACTTCCGCATCGGGAAAGCGGTGGACCTGCACGTCATAGATCGGCACAGCTAAGCCTTCGGCGATCGGCGCCGCATGCGCCCGATGCACCGGGAGAACATGAAAAGCGACAGGGGTCATGTTGGCCCCCGCGACGATGCGACCACAGGCCCCAGAGCAAAACCGGTTCTTGATCGCGCCGAGATCAAGGCCAGATCGCAGCCCGAAGGATCATTGGCGAAAATGCGATAGAGCGGCTCGCCTTTGGCCACGCGGTCGCCGATTTTCTTGAACAGTTTGATACCCGCCCCCGCATCAATCGGGGCGCCCGCCATGCGCGCCACGCGATTCAGCACGAGGCAATCCACACCTTCCACCACGCCATCAGCCTCGGCCAACACATCGCCCGTCAATGCGCCGAGGTGCGTGGTGCATCGGCTTGGCCCCTGCGCCGCAATGATCTTTTCCATCTGCGCCAGCGCCGCACCGCTATCGAGCAAATCCTGCGCGCGGGCATAGCCAATGCCGCCGCGCAAGGCCGGATCATATTCCAGCAAATGCGCGGCGAGTTGCAACGCCTTCTCGCGCAGATCACGTGGTGCCGCCGGATCATTCGCCAGCACAGCCATGACGTCCTGCGCTTCAAGAATGGGCCCGATGCCCCAGCCGATCGGTTGGCGGCCATCGCTGGTGATCACCTCAACGGTGATGCCCAAACGATCCCCGACAAATTCAAATAATTTGCGCAACCGCATGGCGTCGTGGGTGTTGGTGATTTTGGCTGTGGGGCCAACGGGAATATCAATCAGCAGATGGGTTGAGCCCGCCGCGAGCTTTTTCGACATGATCGACGCGACCATTTGCTCGCGCGTGTCGAGGCTCAAGGGGCGTTCAACGGAAATCAGAATATCGTCGGCAGGCGAGAGGTTCACATGGCCGCCCCAGACGAGACAGCCGTGACACTCGGCGACGACGGCTTTCATCTCGTCAATGCTGAGATCGACCCGCGCCAGAACCTCCATCGTATCGGCTGTGCCAGCGGGCGAGGTGATGGCGCGCGACGAGGTTTTGGGAATCGTCAGCCCGTGCGCCGCGACAATGGGCACGACAATCATGGAGGTGCGGTTACCGGGAATGCCGCCGATGCAATGCTTGTCGACGACCATGGGTGTATCCCATTTCAGCCGGGTCCCGGCAGCTGCCATCGCCTTGGTCAAAGACAGCAATTCATCGCTGGAGAGAAAGGCGGCGGAGCCCACCAGAAAGGCCGCCGTTTCCATATCGGAATAGCGGTGGTTGACCAGATCATCAACGATGGCCGTCATTTGCGATGAGGTGAGGGTTTGCCCTTCGATCTTGGCGCGCACGGCCTCAAGACTGCTTGGCGGCGCGGCGGGTGCGATGGTGACCAGCGTGCCCTCGGCCTCCGCGAAACGGCGAAACGCGGGCTCGGCCAGACCCAGTTCATCCGCCGCAATGATGTTGTCATCATCGGTGATCAGCAAGGTCGCCAGCAGCACTTTGGACCCGCTGCGCAAGGCAACACGACTGAAGGCGCGGAACACCTCTGGCCGCAAGGCCTGAGACTGGCGTGAGATCACGACGACGTTTTCACGCCCGGTATCCAGACTGACGGCTCGGATTTTTATCTGCGGACGTGCTTCAGAAGCTCTCATGAGATACCGCCTGTAGTCCTCGTTTTCGGGGAGCCTAGACCGCCGGATCACCGCACCATTTGACGTGGATCAGTTTGCCAGAAGGTGCTTGTCACCGGAGCGGGCTGATGCTCTTCTGGGCGGAACAATAGGCCAGATTCTGGCGAACAAGAAAATATAAGGAGAGACGGATGACCCAGCAGAGCCGCGTTGTGAAAGCGAACGGAATTGACATCGCGATCACCGAGCAAGGCACCGGGCCTTTGCTTTTGCTGTGCCACGGCTGGCCGGAACTGTCTTATTCGTGGCGGCATCAAATTCCGGTTCTGGCGGCGGCGGGTTATCGCGTGGTTGCGCCCGACATGCGCGGCTATGGCGGCACATCCGCGCCAGCGGACATCAACGCCTATTCGATTCTTGATCTCGTTGGCGACATGGTGGCGCTGGTGAAAGCCTTGGGCGAAACCCAAGCGATCATCATTGGCCACGATTGGGGCGCGAATGTCGCGTGGCATTGCGCCCTGTTTCGCCCGGATGTGTTTCCGGCTGTGGCGGCGCTTTCCGTGCCCTTCGCCAAGCGCGCCTCGATGCGTCCGCTGGCGAAATTGCGACGCAACGGCATTGCGAATTTCTACTGGCATTATTTCCAGACGCCCGGCGTGGTGGAGGCGGAATTTGCCAAGGATTGGAATTTTGCCATCCGCGCTGTGATGTATGGGCGCGGCGTTTCGCTGATCCAGAAACCGGAGACCGGATTTCTCGATCATGCCGTTGTGCCGGACGCCCCGCCCGCGTGGATCAGCGAAGCGGAACTTGCGCATTATGTCGAAACCTTCAAACGCACCGGGCTTGCGGGCGGATTTAATTGGTATCGCAATATAGACCGCAACTGGGATTTATCGGCGCCATGGCAGGGCGCGAAAATTCCTGTGCCTGCCGTGTTCATTGCCGGGGCGAAAGACGGCACGATTCAGGGTGAGATGGGGGCGGCGCGCTTGAGGGAAATGGAGACCATCGTGCCGCATATGCGCGAGGTGCTGATCATCGACAAAGCGGGCCATTGGATTCAGCAGGAGCGCCCCAAAGAGGTGAATGAGGCGCTGCTGCGTTTCTTAAGTGGGCTCTGATCACGGGTACAATCCACGCTGCTCGCGGGCGTAAAGAATACGCTGGCAGGCGAGCAGATAGGCCGCTGTGCGCAGGTCAATATTCTTTTCCGTGTGCAAGGCCCATGTCGCGTCAAAGGCATGGTCAAGAATGGTTTGCAGGCGCTCGTCCACCTCTTTCTCGCCCCAGAAGAACGAGCTGAAGTCCTGCACCCACTCGAAATAAGAAACGACCACGCCGCCCGCATTGGCGAGCACATCCGGCACAATTTTTATGCCGCGCGCGTTCAGAATATCATCGGCGGCGGGTGTGGTTGGGCCATTCGCGCCTTCAATGATAAGGCGTGTGGTGAGCTTCTGCGCCACCGCTGCTGTGATCTGGTTTTCCAGCGCGGCGGGCACGAGAATGTCGCTCGGGACGCTCCAGAAATCATCATGGGGCACAAAATCAGCGCCTATAAAATCTGCAAATTGTCCGCCACGTTTCATGTGATTGCGCAAGGCAATCGGATCGATGCCAGAATCCTTGACCAGCGTTCCATATTGATCCTGCACCGCGACAATGGTGGCGCCAGCGGCATGGAAAAAGCGCGCGGTTGCGCCGCCGACATTGCCAAAACCCTGCACCGCGACACGCGCGCCAACCACGGGAATGTTCAGCTCACGCATGGCGCGGACGCCGATGAGAAACACGCCGCGCCCTGTGGCATCAAAGCGCCCGAGCGAGCCACCCAGCGCCACCGGCTTGCCGGTGACGACACCGGTGCTGAGGTGGCCGATGGTCATGGCATAGGTGTCCATCATCCATGCCATGATCTGCGGATCGGTGTTGACGTCGGGCGCGGGAATGTCCTTGTCCGGCCCGAGCAGCATGGAAATTTCCGACGTATAGCGCCGGGTGAGATGTTCGATTTCGTGGCGGGTGAGGCTGCGCGGATCAACACGGATCGCGCCCTTGCCGCCGCCATAGGGCAGATTGACCAGAGCGTTTTTCACCGACATCCATGCGGCCAAAGCCATCACTTCCGGCAGATTGGCCTCCGGGTGATAACGCACACCGCCCTTGGCGGGACCGCGCGAAATGTTGTGATGCACCCGCCAGCCTTCAAAATGCTGGATGGTGCCATTGTCCATTTGAATCGGAATATCGACGGTAAGAATACGCTTGGGGCGTCGCAGGGTTTCCACCCAGCGCCCGAGCGAGCCCAGATGCGGCTCGACGCGCGTCACCTGTTCCAGAAACATGTCCCACGGGGTGGTGTCCTGCGGCAAAAGCCAACTCGGCAGGTGGGATTTTGGCGGAACCGGATTGAGCGCGTTCATGGCGTTTCCTTGGTGCGTCCCTTTGGCCTTTTGATCTTCGGGACGGGTTTATGCGTTGTTGAGGGAGGCTGAGACGCTTTCAGCGCCGCGTCCCTCATTCTGAACATCATGCGCTAAATCTGAACGAATCCAACAGCAAAGACGGAATGGGCGTTGCAAAGATGGAATAGATGGGCCCCTGCCCTCGACGGCTCGGCTTTTTCGGGTCTAGTGTCGCGCCCCATAAGAGCGGGCTGACGAACAGGCGCGCCAGAAAAAATTCGGGACGGAAACAATGGAACTCAAGTGGCTGGAAGATTTTGTCAGCCTGGCGCAGACGCACAGCTTTTCGAAATCGGCTGCCGAGCGCAATGTCACCCAATCGGCGTTCAGCCGCCGCATCAAACAGCTTGAGCAATGGCTCGGTGCGCCGCTGGTGGATCGCTCGGTTTATCCCACCACGCTGACGCCGCAGGGCATGAAATTTCGCGAAACGGCGGAAGAAGCGGTGCGCATGTTGCAGGGCGAGCGCGCGCGGCTGCACAGCACCAGCATCATGCCGGAGAGTTCGATTTCCATCGTTTCGCTGCACACGTTATCGACCAGTTTCTTTCCCGGCTGGCTGAAAAATGTGAAGGCGCAACAGGCTGGAATCTGGCCGCGTTTGCGGGTGGAAAATTTTCATGATTGCGTGCAGGCGTTGGTGAATGGCGATGTCGATTTCATGCTGACTCTCACCCATGCCAAAGTGCCGGTGCTGCTTGATCCCTTGGCCTATCCCTATGTCGCTCTTGGCGCGGATCGGCTGGTGGCGGTGACGGGTGTGAATGCTGCGGGCCAGCCGTTGTTTGATGCGGGCAAGACGAGTTCCGCGCCCCTGCCCTATCTTGGCTATACGCCGGAATCGTTTTTGGGGCGGCTCACCGGGCTGGTGCTGGCCGATTGCCCGATACGCCCGCGCCTCGCGCAGATTTTTGAAAACCCGATGGCGGATGCGTTGAAAGCCATGGCTTTGCTTGGCCACGGCATTGCGTGGTTGCCGGAAGGCTCGATTGAAGCGGAGCTGGCGAGTGGTTCGCTTCTACGCCTCCCGGACCTGCCCGAGCCGCCGGTGGAGATCCGCCTCTATCGCTCGCGCCAGAAAACACGCCCGATTGTCGAGCGGTTTTGGTCGGGGCTTGGGGTCTGAGCCTTATTGCGGCGGCTCTTTCAGGCGGCCCCTGAGCTCTTCGAGTTTGGTGCGGTAGGCTTCGGCATCGCTGTAATCAATGAAATTGGCGTAGCGGTGATGCGCGCCAACCAAGCGGTGAGCGTGTTTAATCGGGCACCAATATTGCTCGGTGCGTGAGACGATTTCGCGGACATAGGCGATCAGACCATTGCCATAGGAGCAATAGCCGCAGTTCACTTTCTCGATGATGTTGAGGTAAGCGAGCTGGCTGCGATCAAAGATGATGTAATCTTTCCGCTGCACTTTGGTGATGCCGTAAACCGGAAAGCACACAGCCTGATAAAGCGACACAAACGCATCCAGCAGCAGCAACGGAATGATGACGGCGTAGATGATGGGCGCGGTGATGACCACCATGGGCCGCACGCCCTTGAGGTAGGATCGCAGCCCCTCTTTAAATTGCTTCTGGTGTTTGGTGACGCTCTCATCAAAGACAATACGCCCCTGCTCAATCCGGTATTTCAACTCGGCCTGACGCGCGGCCAGTTCGGTTTCGAGCTGGCTTTCCAGCTCGTTGATCTTGGCGAGTAGCGTGTCGATGTTCAGGGACATTTTTATTCTCCCGCGCCCGTGGGAGACGCGTTTCGCCATCCAGCATAGAGCTTTGGACGGCTGCGGTCCGATATTTCTTGTTTCTTTAGAACGGCTGGAAAACCGCCGCTTGGTCCGAAGCTATTTCGGCAACTTTTTCGGTGGCGCGGGAATCAATGCCCGGCAGCCACGCGGCGCGAAAGGTGACGGGTGGAAAGGCGATGCCGGTTTCGATCTGCTTCAGGCGCCCATCTTTCAAATGATGGCGCACGATGGCGGGCGGAATGGCGGCAATACCCAGCCCGACCTCGGCCATATGCACCAAGGTTGCCAGAGACGCGCTGGCATTGATGCGCACACGCGGCAGATCGGGCCGGTTGAACGTGTCATAAACCGCCTTGTAGGGTTTCGTGCGGCGCGAGAAGGTCATGATCGGGTGGCGCGCAAGTTCATGCAACGTCATCGGCTTGTCATCGGGCGCGAGCTCAGGACACGCGATGAAGGCGAGCTGGTGGCTGCACAAGGGTTTTGACGACAACGGGTCCACCGCAAAACCTTCCATCAGAAAGGCGAGATCAATCTCGCGGTTAAGTACGCGCTCGCGCAGGTTCGGTGAAATATCGACTTCGATTTCCAGCGACAGGCGCGGAAACACTGCACTGACCTGCTGGATGAAAATCGGCAGCCACGTGTGGACGATGGTTTCGGCGACACCGATGCGCAATGAGCCCTCAATCGCCGAGGTCTCCCCCACGGCGTTGATCAGCTCGGCGCGTAGGGCCAGCAGTTTCTCGGCATAGATCAGCGCATCGCGCCCGCGCGGCGTTGGCGTAACGGTGCGACTCTCGCGCACCAGAAGCCGCGCGCCGAGGGATTCTTCGAGCTGTGAGATGCGTTGGGAGATGGCGGGCTGGGTGGCGTGGAGCTGTTCCGCCGCCTTGCGGAAGCTGCCCAAGGTTGCAACCGTCAGAAATGTCTCAAGGTTTTTAAAATCGACCGACATGACGGACGCGCCCTAACCCATAAATATTATTTATCGAAAATGATCATAAGAAACGATTTGTATTTAATCAAATGAGGTGTTGCACTGGGGGCATCAAGATTTGCGGACTCGCGAAAAGCGGGCCGATATGTACAGGGAACCCATGCTATGCGTCCGATGCTGCACGCCGCACCGATTGATGTTTTGCCGAGTGTGAGCGTTCGGCTCGGGTGCCGCACGGGGGCGATTACCGCATCCACCGCAGGCTTGGCGCCCGGTTTTGTGCAGGGCAATCTCGCGATTTTGCCAAAAGAATATGCCACGGATTTTCTGCGTTTCTGCCAGATGAATCCAAAGCCGTGTCCGCTGCTCGGCGTGTCGGAAATTGGCGATCCGCGTATTCCATTTCTGGGGCAAGATCTCGACATTCGCACCGACGTGCCCGGCTATCGCGTGTGGAAAAACGGCGAGATGATTGCCGAAACCAAAGACGTTCTCGACTATTGGCGCGACGATCTGGTGAGCTTTGTCATCGGCTGTTCCTATTCGTTTGAAGAGGCGCTGCTGGCCGAGGGCATTTCCATCCGCCACATTGAAGAAGACGTTCTGGTGCCGATGTTCCGCACCAATATTGCGACCTCCCCGGCTGGCGTGTTCAGCGGCCCGATGGTGGTTTCGATGCGGCCGATGAAGCCGAAAGACGCGATCCGCGCCATTCAGATTACCTCGCGCTTTCCCGCCGTACACGGCGCGCCCGTGCATATCGGTATGCCGGAAGCAATCGGCATCAAAGACATCAACCGCCCGGATTACGGGCAAGCGGTGACAGTGCGCGATGATGAAATTCCAGTGTTCTGGGCCTGTGGTGTGACCCCGCAAGCGGTGATTGCAGCGGCCAAGCCCAGCTATGCCATTACGCATTTGCCGGGGACGATGCTCGTCACCGACAAGCGCAATTCGGAATATGCGGTGATTTAAAAATCTCCGTAGCTCAATCACGCAGCCGGGGTGTGACGCCTCTCCGGGTGCGTTTGGGGTTTAAAAAATCCCACTTCGGCGTTGGGGACGAGGGAGCAAGAATATGAACCGCAGAGAGATACTTTTGGGCGGCGCGGCCGCAGTAACTGTGGCAGGTTTTCCGCTGCGCGCATCGGCTGCTGATGATGTGGTGATTGGTGTTGTGTACCCGATGTCCGGCTCGAACGCGCAGATCGGCGTTGACGCCCGCCATGCGTTTGAAACCGCGCTCGACATTATCAACAATGTCCACGCTCTGGATTTGCCTGGTGCGAAAAACGCTGGCCTTGCCAAACTTGGCGGCGCGAAAATCCGTCTGGTTTTCGCGGACCATCAGGGCGATCCGCAAAAGGGCCGCGCCGAAGCTGAACGCCTGATCACCCAGGAAAAAGTTGCCGCCATTGTCGGCGCATTCCACTCCTCCGTTTCGGCCACGATCAGCGCCACTTGCGAGCGCTATGCACTTCCCTATGTTGCGGCCGACAGCTCGTCGCCCAGCCTGCATCGCCGTGGTTTGAAATATTTCTTCCGTCCCGCCGCGCATGACGAAATGTTCTCGGCGGCAATGTTTGACTGGCTCGATGCCCAGCGCAAGGCGGGCAAGAAAATCGAGACCGTTGCGCTGTTCTTTGAAGACACGATTTTTGGCACCGACAGCTCGAACGTGCAGCGCAAGCTCGCGGGCGAACGCGGCTACAAGGTTGTGGCCGATATCAAATATCGCGCGAACTCCCCCACCCTCACGTCGGAAGTGCAGCAGCTCAAATCCGCCGATGCGGATGTGCTGATGCCCTCCAGCTACACGACCGATGCCTTGCTGCTGGTGAAGACCATGGCGGAGCTTGGTTACAAGCCGAAAAACATGATTGCACAGGCCGCTGGCTTCTCGGAAAAGGCGGTGTTTGACGTGGTGGGCGATCAGCTTCAGGGCCTCGTCTCGCGCGCCAGCTTCGCGCTGGATCTTGCGCCCAAGCGCAAGTCGATCAGCGTTGTGAATGACATGTTCAAGGCCCGCGCGGCACGCGATCTCAACGACAACACGTCACGTCAGTTCACCGCTCTCACCGTGCTGGCCGATGCGATTGATCGCGCGGGTTCGGTCGATGGCGCAAAGATCCGTGACGCGCTGGCTGCCACCAATATTGCTGGCGAGCAGACGATCATGCCGTGGCGCGCTATCAAGTTTGGTGACGATGGCCAGAACACGTTCTGCGATCCCGCGCTCATCCAATATATCGGCGGAAAGTTCATCACGATCTATCCGAATGATGTGGCGGCCGCGCCCGCCAAATGGCCAATGAACTAGGAGCCCGTTTGCCAACTCTAACTCTGTTGGTCGTCTGACACGTTTTTCTGCGCTTCCGGTGCTCACGGACAGTAAGTCCGCTGCGCTCCGGTTCTTGAAAAATCGCGCCATCCGCCGCAACAGAGCGAGTTCTCAAACAGACTCCACTCACAAAAAACGGATGCCTTTTGCAGGGACGAAAGGCATCCGGGTTTGATGCCCAAAAGACGCGTGAGGATGGGTGTTTTCACCCTCACATTTTGGGACTTAAAAAACAGGGGCAGGGAAAATGACAACGCAAGCACTGTTACAGGTGTTGGCGAGCGGGCTACTTATGGGGCTGATCTATGCCCTCATAGCGGTGGGTCTCTCGCTGATTTTCGGATTGATGGATGTGGTCAATTTCGCGCATGGCGAATTGCTCATGATCGCGATGTATGCCGTGTTCGGTCTGTGGACCTTGACCGGGCTTGATCCTGTCATCCTCATCCCCATCACTGTCGGTGTGATGTTCGTTGTCGGCGCGCTGATGTATGCGGGCGTTGTGCGCTATGCGATGCGGGCCAAAGCCAACATCGGCATGGTGCAGATTTTCGCAACCTTCGGCCTTGCTGTTCTGCTTCAGGGCGTCGCGCAGTTTTTGTTCACGCCGGATTATCGCTCGGTGACGGGCGCATGGCTCGCGGGCAAAACGGTGAACTTTTTTGGCGTGTTTCTGCCAGCGCCGCAGGTGTTTGGTGGCCTCGTGTCACTCGCCGCTTTTGGTGGCTTGTATCTGCTGATGACCAAGACGGATCTTGGCAAAGCGCTGGAAGCGACGCGCGAAGACCAAGGCGCGGTGGCCCTCGTTGGCATTGATAAAAACAAGGTGTTTGCGCTCGGCTGGGGCCTAGGCGCGGCGCTTGTGGGCCTTGCCGGTTCGGTGATGGCGATCTTCTTCTACATTCATCCGCAGGTTGGTGGCGGCTTCGCGCTTGTTGCCTATGTCACGGTGGCTCTGGGCGGCTTTGGCAGTGTGTTCGGCGCACTGGCGGCGGGTATTATCGTTGGCCTTGTGGAAGCCATGACCTCGTTCGTTTTGCCGTCCTCGATGAAATCCATCGGCATTTATCTGCTGTATCTCGGCGTGGTGTTCTTCCGCCCGAGCGGCCTGTTCGGGAGGCTCTGATGTCGGCTGTCACCTCATTCGGCTCCATCACGGCGCATTTCGAAAATGCCCGTCGCAAGCAGCTCGTTGTTGCCGCTGTCGTATTCGCTGCCGTTGGCCTGCTGCCCTTCGTGCTGAAGGACGTGTATCTGCTCAACGTGCTGGTTTTGACGCTGCTGTTTGCCGCCGTGTCGCAGAGCTGGAACATTCTGGGCGGCTATTGCGGGCAGATCTCGCTCGGCCATGCGCTGTTCTTCGGCATTGGCGCCTATGCAACCTCAGTGCTGTTTGTGAAATACAGCATCTCGCCGTGGTTTGGCATGGTTCTGGGCGCGACTTTGGCTTCGGCCACGGCCCTTGCCATTGGTTGGCTGTGCTTCCGTTTGAAGGGCCATTATTTCTCGATTGCGACCATCGTGATTGCGGAAATCGGCCTGCTGATCGTGCACAACAATGATTACCTCGGCAGCGCCCTTGGCATTCAATGGCCGTTTGGTCCCGATAGTTGGGCGACGCTGCAATTTGCCCGCGACAAGACGCCGTATGTGTGGTTCGCACTCGGCCTACTCGTCGTCACCTGGGTGGCCACCTGGATGATTGAGGACAGCCGCTGGGGCTATTGGTGGCGCGCGGTGAAGGACGATGCGCAGGCGGCGGAAAGCCTTGGTGTGGAAGT
>Ga0209023_10003287_pt1 | contig 19419 bp, 17 predicted proteins | sample LakOneMetagenome_FD_187468 | JGI IMG/M metagenome (GOLD analysis project Ga0209023, IMG submission 187468) | Freshwater and sediment microbial communities from Lake Erie, Canada (SPAdes) (version 2) | ecosystem: Environmental > Aquatic > Freshwater > Lentic | place: Lake Erie, Canada...
CATCGCCGGCGGCGCGCTGCTCGGCATCGCGTGGCTGCTGCTGCTCGGCCTCGCCTACCGCCGGCACGTCGCGCGTTCGTTCTGGATGCGTCCGCTCGCGTGGACCTTCTACGGCGCATTCGCGCTGGCCGCGCTGTGGCATGCGCCGCGCGCGGCCGCGCCCCTGCTGGCCAGGCTGGAATCGCCCTCGCCGGCAGCGGCGGCCATCGATGCGCAAACGTGGTGGGCGGGGATCGCGCCGATCGCGATGTCAGATCCAGGCCGGCGGCGCACGCTGGACGTGCAGGTCGCAGGCCCGCTGCGACCGCTCGCGCAACGCCTGCGCGACCGCGGCTGGCGCGCGCAACGACAGGCGAACTGGGTGGATGTGCTGGGCCTGCTCGACGAGGAACGTGCGCCGACCGAACAACCGGTGCTGCCGGGCACGCTGGATGCACGGGCCGAATCGCTGCTGCTGCGTCGTCGCGGGCCGGGCGCGACACTGCAGGTCCTGCGCCTGTGGCAAGCGCCGGCACGGCTCGACGGCGCCCCGCTGTGGCTCGGAAGCACCCAGTCGCTGGCATGGACGCATCCGCTGCACGCGTTCGGGCTGTGGCGCCCGGTCGATGACGGCGGCGCGGCGCACGCCGCATTGCGCGAAGCGATCGGCGATGCGTTCCCGACGCGCGAATCGGACACCGGCGGCACGCGCGTCCTGCGCGTGCGCATCGATGCGGACGCCGATCAGGCCGAACGGGCGCCGAGGTAGCGTCGCGCGAGCGCGATCGGGGTTCCGAACAGGAACATGTGCGAGAGCAGGTCGAGGCCCGCTCCCACGGTGAACAGCTTCACCGGGAACGGGAACGCCGACAGCGGAAGCACCACCAGGCGCATCACCAGGAAGGTCGCCACGCCGAGCGCGATGCCGGCGAGCACGGGGCGTTCGAGCAAGCCCGGGATGCGCGAGGCCAGCGCCGAGAACAGGGCGGCCACGACCAGCGCAATCGCGAAGTGCGATGCGAAACCGATCGCGGCGGTGTTCCAGCCTCCGTCGAACGCAGCCTGGCCGAACCAGCCGCTGGCGATGACCTGCAGCAGTTTCTGCGGCGCCATGCCGTTGATGCCGGCCCAGGCGATGGCGAACAGCAGGTCGCCGGCGCCGCCGAGCAGTCCGCCGAGCACGATGGCTTTGGTTCTCATCCCGATCCCCCGTCAGTGGCCCGCGCCCAGTATCGCGAAAAACCTGCGCGGCGCGCCGTCGAAACCGCCGTTCGACATGAACACCACATGGTCGCCTTCGCGGACGAGGGCGCGCAGGGTCGCGATCAATGCGTCCGCGTCGGCGACGACGTGGCCCTCGCCCTTGAGCGCGGACACGACCTTGTTCGCGTCCCATGCGAGTTCCGGCCGGGCGAGGAACACCACCGCGTCGGCGCCGTCGAGCGAGGGCGCCAGCGCATCGGCATGCGCGCCGAGGCGCATCGAATTGCTGCGCGGCTCCATCGCCACGACGATTCGCGCATCGCCGACCTTCGCGCGCAGGCCGGCGAGCGTGGTCGCGATCGCGGTCGGATGGTGGGCGAAGTCGTCGTAGACCGCCACGCCGTCGCGTTCGCCGATCACCTCCAGCCGGCGCTTCACGCTGCGGAAGTTCGCGAGCGCGGGAAGGATCGCCGCGATCTCGACGCCGACCGCATGGCAGGCGGCGAGCGCGGCGAGGCCGTTGAGCACGTTGTGGTCGCCGAGCAGCGGCCATTCCACCGTGCCGGCCACGACGCCGCCCCGAGACACTTCGAACGCGCTGCCGTCGTCGCGCAGCTTGCGCGCGCTCCATTCGAACGCGGGATCGAACCCGAAGCGCTCCACCGGCGTCCAGCAACCCATCGCCAGCACTTCGCGCAGGCGCTCGTCGTGGCCGTTGACGACCAGCCGCCCGCGGCCCGGCACGGTGCGCACGAGGTGGTGGAACTGGCGCTGGATCGCGGCCACGTCAGGGAAGATGTCGGCGTGGTCGTATTCGAGGTTGTTGAGGATCGCGACCAGCGGCCGGTAGTGCACGAACTTGGAGCGCTTGTCGAAGAACGCGGTGTCGTACTCGTCCGCTTCGACCACGAATTCGCGACCCGCGCCCAGTCGCGCTGACACGCCGAAATCCTCCGACACGCCGCCGATCAGGAATCCCGGTTCGCGGCCCGCGGCCTGCAGCAACCAGGAGAGGATCGTGGTGGTCGTGGTCTTGCCGTGGGTACCGGCGACCGCAAGCGTGTCGCGTCCCGGGAGCACGTGTTCGGCGAGCCATTGCGCGCCCGAGGTGTAGCGCATGCCGGCGTCGAGCACGTGTTCCACCGCCGCGTTGCCGCGCGAGAGCGCGTTGCCGACGACGACCTCGTCGCAGTCGGTGGAAACGTTTCCGGGCGAATATCCCTGCCTGAGCGCGATGCCCAGGGTCTGCAGCTGGGTCGACATCGGCGGATAGATGTCCCTGTCGCTGCCCTCCACGTCGAAACCGAGCTCGCGCGCGAGCGCGGCGACGCCGCCCATGAAGGTGCCGGCGATGCCGAGGATGTGGATGCGCGCGGACGAATCGTTCATCCGGCGATTGTCGCCGATTCACGCCTCTTTTACGTTTGCCGCCCGGGGTTCGAATAACGTCGGCCGACCAGCCGAGGGGCGCTGGGGGGAAGCGTGCGGCCGTCCGGGTTCCTGCCGATCCGCCGTGCGCCATTCGAAACCAGGACACGGGAGTCTTCGAACATGCACAAGCTTGTTTACGCACCGCTGGCGCTCGCCGTCGCGATGATCGCCTCCACGACCGCGCTGGCCGCCGACGACGTTTCGCCAGCTCTGAAGGCCGCGATGCAGCGCGACCTCGGCCTGACCGCCGCCCAGCTTTCGCAATACCTGAAGATCGAGCGCATTTCCACGCAGTCGGGAGCGCTGGAACGGCAACAGGGCAGCCACTTCGCCGGCAGCTGGATCGAGCGCCAGGGCGCGGGCAACTTCAAGTTCGTGGTGGGCACCACCGCGGTCGGCGCGCAGAAGCCGGGGACCGACATCGATATCCGCAACGTGCGCCACAGCCTGTCCGACCTGGATGCAGCCAAGGGCCAGCTCGACCTGCAGGTCGCGCAAGGCGCGAAAGTGCCCCGGGGCGTTTACAGCTGGTACGTCGACCTGCAGAGCAACAGCGTCGTGGTCGGCGTCGGCAAGGGCGCGCTGCAGGCCGGCATCGACTTCGTCGCGCGCAGCGGCGCTGACGCCCGCGCCGTGCGCTTCGTGACCATGGACGAACAACCCAGCGTGCGCGCCACGCTGCAAGGCGGCCTCGGCTATCTGCGCAATCCGGGCGATGGCTACCTCTATGCATGCTCGATCGGCTTCAACGTGACCAAGGGCACGACGCCCGGCTTCGTCAGCGCCGGGCATTGCGGCGATGCGGGGGAACCGACCTACCTCGAAGGTTCGGCCGGGACCGGCCCGCAGTGGACCCTGGGCCCGAAGATCGGCACGTTCCAGGGCTCCACCTTCCCGAATCCGGGGAGCACCGGCACCGACATGTCGTGGGTCCAGTTGTCCTCGGGCCACACGCAGGCGGCGAGCGTCTACGGCTGGGGCGGGGCCAACGTGACCGTGAAAGGCAGCACCGAAGCCGCGGTCGGCGCCGCGATCTGCCGGTCGGGCCGCACCTCGGGCTGGCGCTGCGGCGCGATCAAGGCCAAGGGCGTGACGGTGAGTTACGTCAGCGGCGAAACCATCGTGAACCTGACCCAGACCACGGCCTGTTCCGAAGGCGGCGACTCGGGTGGATCCTTCATCACCGGGACCGGCCAGGGCCAGGGCGTGCTCTCCGGCGGCAGCGGCAGCTGCAAGGGCCGGTCGGGCAGGACGGGCGGCGGCAACAGCTACTACCAGCCCCTGCTGCCACTGCTGTCGTTCTACGGACTCACCCTCAAGACCGGTTGATCCATTCCCCCGGCTCCAACGCAAAACGCCCCGGGAAACCGGGGCGTTTCTGCATGTGGTGGCGGAACCGGTCAGCCGACGTCGTGGCCGGGCGAAATCGCCTCGATGATGCGGGTGAACACCTCGTCCAGTTCGCCGACGCCATCGACCACCGTCAGCTGTCCGTGCTGGCGGTAGAAATCGATCACCGGCGCGGTCTGGTCCGCGTACACCTGCAGGCGCTTGCGCACCGATTCGGGGTTGTCGTCGGCGCGGCCCTCCGCCTTGGCGCGGCCGGCGATGCGTTCGACCAGCAGTTCGGCCGGCACCTCGAGCTGCACCGCGTAGTCCATCGGCCGGCCGATGCGCGCAAGCAGCTTGTCCAGTGCGTCGGCCTGGGCCAGGTTGCGCGGATAACCGTCGAGGATGAAGCCGCCGGCGGTGTCGGCGCGCGAGAAGCGGTCCTCGAGCATCCCGAGCAGGATCGAATCGCTGACCAGTTCGCCGCGGGCCATCACTTCCTTCGCTTCGAGGCCGAGCTTGCTGGCGGCGGCGACTTCGGCGCGCAGCAGGTCGCCGGTGGAGATATGCGGGACCCCGAGGGAGTCCTTGAGCCGAGCGGCCTGGGTGCCCTTGCCCGAACCGGGCGCACCCAACAACAGCAGTCGCATCGTTTCGCTCCATGGATGGCTGCGGGCCGGCGCTACACTGCCCCTCCCGCGGGATGGCGGCCAGCTTAACCTATCCCGCCCCCCGCAAAAAAAGCCCAATCCATGGCCACAGGCACCCTGCTTTACGCCCAGTCGGGCGGCGTCACCGCCGTCATCAACGCCACCGCCTCGGGCGTGATCCAGGCGGCGCGGTCGCGGAAAGTCCGCGTGCTCGGCGCGCGCAACGGCATCCTCGGCGCCCTGCGCGAAGAGCTGGTCGATGCTTCCAAATTCACCGCGGCCGAAGTCCGCGGGCTCGCGCATACGCCCGGCGGTGCGTTCGGGAGCTGCCGGGTCAAGCTGAAGTCGCTGGACGCCGACCGGGCGAAGTACGCGCGCCTGCTCGATGTGTTTCGCGCCCACGACGTGCGCTGGTTCCTCTACAACGGCGGCAACGATTCGGCCGATACCGCCTTGAAGGTCTCGCAGCTCGCCGCGGAATTCGGCTATCCGTTGACCTGCGTCGGCGTGCCGAAGACCGTGGACAACGACCTGGCCGTGACCGACTGCTGCCCGGGCTTCGGTTCGGCCGCCAAATACACCGCGGTCTCGCTGCGGGAATGCGCGCTCGACGTGGCGGCGATGGCCGAGACCTCGACCAAGGTATTCGTGTACGAGGCGATGGGCCGGCACGCCGGCTGGCTCGCCGCGGCCGCCGGCCTTGCCGGCCAGCATGCGAACGACGCGCCGCATCTCATCCTGTTCCCCGAGCGCGCCTACGACGAAGCCGATTTCCTCGCCCGCGTCGATGCGGTGGTGAAGCGCGTCGGCTATTGCGTGGTCGCGGCGAGCGAAGGCATCCGCACCGCGGACGGGACCTTCGTCGCCGATGCCGGCGCAGGCAAGGACGCTTTCGGGCATACGCAACTGGGCGGCGTCGCCGCGCACCTCGCCGGCCGGGTCAAGGACGCGCTCGGCTACAAGGTGCACTGGACCCTGCCCGACTACATGCAGCGCTCGGCGCGGCACGTTGCGTCCAGGACCGACCTCGATCAGGCCATGGCCGTGGGCCGCGCCGCCGTGGAATGCGCGCTGGCCGGGCAGAACGCGGTGATGCCGGTGATCGTGCGCACCTCGGATGCGCCGTACCGCTGGCATGTCGACATCGCGCCGCTTTCGAAGATCGCCAACCACGAGAAGAAGATGCCGGCGAATTTCATCCGCAAGGACGGTTACGGCATCACCGCCGCCGCGCGCCGTTATCTCTCGCCACTCGTCGCGGGCGAAGCGTATCCGCCGTACGGCAAGGACGGGCTTCCGGCGTATGTCGAGCCGAAGCTCGCGCTGGTGCGGAAAAAACTACCCGCCTGGGCCGGATGAGCGGCGGGCGGGAACGCATCCTGCTGGTGAGGGTGAAGCCGAACGCGAGCCAATGTTCGCTGGAGCGGCAGGCCGACGGCAGCTGGCTGGCGAGATTGCGATCGCCGCCGGTGGACGGGAAGGCGAATGCGGAACTGGTCGCGCTGGTCGCGCGCGAATTCGGCTGCACGAAATCCGCGGTCGGGATCGCCACCGGCGCGGGGGCGCGGATCAAGCGCGTGCGAATCGCCGGCTAGCGCTCCCGTGCCATCACTGCGGGCAGGGCGTGCCCTCGACCGCGGTGGAGACGGCGTATTCGGGCACCGACGCGAGTTGCCCGGCGGCGGCGCGTTGGCGTTCCTGCTCGAGGTAGAGCCGCGACTTGCCCTGCGCGTCGAGCTTGGGCGGCGCCACGTCCGCGGGCTTGCGCCAGACCCGCACCACCGCGAACTGGGTCGGGCACCGGGTCGAAGGCACGCTCACGAGGTCGTTGAACTTCCAGCCCTTGGCTTCGCTGGGCTTGGCCTTGGCCGCGTCCACGAGTTTCGCCCGCGGCGAGCAATCGGGACTGGTGCGAACCAGCTCGAATTTGTACGGATCGGCCGCGATGCCGGTGAACTGTCCCTGGATCCGCGCGCACGCTTCGGGGATCTGCCGCAGGGTGTGCAGCACGCCCGGCGCCTGCGGGGTCGCCGGTGCGCGGCGGATTTCGGGCACGGGATCGGCGGCCGCGGCAGGCAGGGCCATCGCCAGGGTCGCCACGTACAAGGCAAGCCAACTTCCACGCATCGTTACCGCTCCGGGGGAGGAGGGCGGCAGGCTGGCACGCAACGCCTGAACCCGCGCCGACGCCGTTCCTCCGGCCGCGGCCCTGTGCGATAGTCGCGGGATTCGTGCATTCCACGGGGAGAAGCGGTTCATGCTCGAGCAATACGGTCTGGTCCTGGCGCTCGTCTGCGCCGTCATCGCGATCCTGTACGGCCTGGTCACGGCCAGCTGGATCAACAAGCAACCCGCCGGCAACGAGCGCATGCAGCAGATCGCAGGCGCCATCCAGGAAGGCGCGCGCGCGTACCTCAACCGCCAGTACACGACGATCGGCATCGCCGGCGTCGTGCTGTTCCTCGTCATCGGCTTCGCGCTCAGCTGGTACACCGCGATCGGCTTCCTGATCGGCGCGGTGCTGTCCGGCGCGGCCGGCTACATCGGCATGAACGTTTCGGTGCGCGCCAACGTGCGCACCGCCGAAGCCGCGCGCCAGGGCATGGGCCCGGCGATGAACGTCGCGTTCAAGGGCGGCGCGATCACCGGCATGCTGGTGGTCGGCCTCGGCCTGCTCGGCGTGGCGGGTTACTACGCGATCCTGACCAAGCACCTGGGCGTCGAAGGCGAATCCGCGCTGCACGCGCTGGTCGGCCTCGCCTTCGGTTCGTCGCTGATCTCGATCTTCGCCCGCCTCGGCGGCGGCATCTTCACCAAGGGCGCCGACGTCGGCGCGGATCTCGTGGGCAAGGTCGAAGCCGGCATCCCCGAGGACGACCCGCGCAACCCGGCGGTGATCGCGGACAACGTGGGCGACAACGTCGGCGACTGCGCCGGCATGGCCGCGGACCTGTTCGAGACCTATGCGGTGACGGTGATCGCGACCATGCTGCTCGCCGGCCTGAGCTTCGCCAGCGACAGCAACGCCGTGCTCTACCCGCTGGTGCTCGGCGGGGTGTCGATCATCGCCTCGATCATCGGCGCGATGTTCGTCCGCGTGGGCGGCGACAAGCCGAACATCATGGGCGCGCTGTACAAGGGCGTGATCGTGTCCGCGCTGCTGTCGGCGGTCGCGTTCTGGTTCGTCACCCGCTCGCTGTTCCCCGCCGGCCTCGCGCTGGCCGACGGCAGCGCCACGCTGGCGAGCAACGACCTGTTCCTGTGCGCGCTGATCGGCCTGGTCCTCACCGGCCTGATCGTGTGGATCACCGAGTACTACACCGGCACCCAGTTCAAGCCGGTGCGCCACATCGCGCAGGCCTCCACCACCGGCCACGGCACCAACATCATCGCCGGCCTCGGCGTGTCGATGAAGGCGACCGCGATGCCGGTGATCGTGATCTGCGCCGCGATCTGGGGCGCGTACGCGCTCGCCGGCCTGTTCGGGATCGCCATCGCCGCGACCGCGATGCTGTCGATGGCCGGAATGATCGTCGCGCTCGATGCCTATGGCCCGATCACCGACAACGCCGGCGGCATCGCCGAGATGGCGGAACTGCCGCCGGAAGTGCGCAACGTCACCGATCCGCTCGATGCGGTCGGCAACACCACCAAGGCGGTGACCAAGGGCTATGCCATCGGTTCGGCCGCGCTCGCCGCGCTGGTGCTGTTCGCCGACTACACCCACAACCTGCAGGCCGCGAACCCGGGCCAGAGCTTCGCGTTCGACCTCAGCGACCACATGGTGATCATCGGCCTGCTGATCGGCGGCCTGATCCCGTACCTGTTCGGCGCCATGGCGATGGAAGCGGTGGGCCGCGCCGCCGGCGCGGTGGTCGAGGAAGTGCGCCGCCAGTTCCGCGACATCCCCGGGATCATGCAGGGCACCGGCAAGCCGGACTACTCGCGCGCGGTCGACATGCTGACCAAGTCGGCGATCAAGGAAATGATCGTGCCCTCGTTGCTGCCGGTCGCGGTGCCCGTGGTCGTCGGCCTGCTGCTCGGCTCGAAGGCGCTGGGCGGCGTGCTGATCGGCACGATCGTCACCGGCCTGTTCGTCGCGATCTCGATGACCACCGGGGGCGGCGCGTGGGACAACGCCAAGAAGTACATCGAGGACGGCAACTTCGGCGGCAAGGGTTCCGAGGCGCACAAGGCCGCGGTGACCGGCGACACCGTCGGCGATCCCTACAAGGACACCGCCGGCCCGGCGGTGAACCCGCTGATCAAGATCATCAACATCGTCGCGCTGCTGCTGGTGCCGCTGCTCACGCACTGAAGCACCGACATTCCATCGCGACAACGACGGCGGCCTCCGGGCCGCCGTCTGCGTTTGGGCCGCCCGCACGGCTCCGGGTAGAATGCGCGCCCCCACGATCCCCGAGCAGCGCCATGGGCCTGGACCTCGTCCCCACCGGCAACAACCCGCCGGACGAAATCAACGTCGTCATCGAAATCCCGAAGGACGCGGAACCCGTCAAGTACGAGGTCGACAAGGCCTCGGGCGCGATCTTCGTCGACCGGGTGTTGTCCACCCCGATGCGCTATCCCTGCAATTACGGCTACGTGCCGCACACGCTGTGCGGCGACGGCGACCCGGCCGACGTGCTGGTGCTGATGCCGCTGTCGCTGATTCCCGGCTCGGTGATCCGCGTGCGCCCGGTCGGCGTGCTGCGCATGGTCGACGAGGCCGGCAGCGACGAGAAGCTGCTCGCGGTGCCGATCGACAAGGTGTATCCCGGCTACGCCCACATCACCCACATCGACGACGTGCCGAAACACTGGCTCGACCGCATCGGCTACTTCTTCGAGCACTACAAGGACCTGGAGGCCGGCAAGTGGGTGAAGCTCGACGGCTGGGGCGGTCGCGACGAGGCGCGCCGGGTGCTGGTCGAATCGATCGAACGCTACGAGGCGAGCGCGGACAAGCCGAAGTTCTGAAGGTTCGATCCGCGCTCAGGCGCGGTCCGCCGGACCATGTTCGCCATCGCCGCCCGCGCCCTCGTCGCGCAGCGCGGAGCGCTGGACCAGCATCGACAGAGAAGCGGCGAAACTGCCGCCGTTGCGCAAGGCCATGGGATCGGCGAGCGGCGCCGCCGCCGCCAGGAAGCGGTCGAGCAGCACGCGGTAATGCGGCTTGCCAGACTCGTCGCCGCCGTATTCCGCCCAGAGGCCGCGCCAGCCGCGGACCAGCTGCGCCGCCAGCGGTTGCAGTTGCTGCAACTGCGCGCAAGGCACCGCATCGGCGAACAGCAGTCCGAAGTGCGCGCTCATTTCCCACGGGCTCATCACCACCGGCACGTTGACCGATTCGAGCGGGAACGTGGCCTGCACCCCGGGCTGCGGCGGGACGTGCCGTGGCCGCCAGTCGCGCGGCGCCTGCCGCCCGTGCACGCGTCCGGCCGCGACCAGGTCCCAGAACGCATCCCCGCCCACGGTGTCGACCACGAGGTGGATGCGCGCCCGGCTCGCGTCGTTGACCACGCGGTGCAGGCGCCACGTATCGAAGATCCAGCATTCGCCCGCGGCCATGTGCACCGCTGCGTCGCCGCATTCGAAGCGCACGGTCGGCTGGGTCGCGATCGGGACATGCACCCGCACGCGCTCGGCCCAGTAGTAGCCCTGGTCGATGTGCAGGGCGACCTCGGCCTGGCCCGACAGGCGCATCAGCCGGCTGCGGCCGATGGTCGCGCCGAGGCTGGCCATGACCTGCATCAGGTAGGGACAGGCCAGCAGCTGCGGCGTGGGGCGCATCGGCCCGGAGAAGCCCTCGTTCGCCGGATCGCCGTCGACCGCCACCAGCGGCAGCATGGAATTGCCGGGCAGCCCCTGCGGGTGCGGACGCCAAGCGGATTCCTCGATCGACCGGATGTCCCGCTCGAGCGCGGTCGCATCGAAGGCCAGCGGCAGGCGGATGAACGGCGCGTGCAGCTTCACTCCTGCCCCCGCGCCCGGCCGGTTAGCCGTTGTCCGCGGATTCGCGCGGCATCTGCCCCGCCGGCATCGACTGCTGCACCGCCATCGCCCCGACGGCCGCCATCATCGCGTTGTACCAGCGGATGCCGTTGCGCAAGGCGATGTTCTGCGTGTTCGGCTTGACGTCCGCGATGAACCTGTCCATCGCTTCGCGAAAATGCGGCCAGCCGGCCGGCGCATCGCCGAAATTCGCCCACAGGCCGTGCCAGGTCACCGACAGTTCGCTCGACGCCTTGCGCGCGTGCATCAGTTGCGCATCCTGCACCGCTTCGGAGAACAGGAAGCCGAGCCGGGTGTCGAGTTCCCAGGGCGTCATCACCACCGGCGTGTTGCGGGTTTCCAGCGGGAATGGCGCGATCTCGTTGCCGACGCTCGCGATCCGCACCGGGTTCCAGCCGCCGCGCGGCATGCCCTGCGGCAGGCCGTTGCCGACCAGCTTCCAGAAATCGCGGCCGCCCACCGTGTCCGCGACGAGGTGGATGCGCGCCTGGGTCGCGTCGTTGACGACGCGGTGCTGGCGCCAGGTGTCGAAGATCCAGCATTCGCCCGCGGCCATGTTCACCGCGGCATCGCCGCATTCGAAACGCACGGTCGGCTGGGTGACGATGGGCACGTGCACGCGAACGCGCTCGATCCAGTAATAGCCCTGGTCCACGTGCCGCTTCACTTCCGCGTGCCCGGACAGGCGCATCAGCCGGGTCCGGCCGATGGTGGCGCCGAGGCAGGCCAGCACCTGGGTGAGGTAGGGGCAGGACTGCAGGTAGGTCGTCGCCCGCATTTCACCGGAGAAGGTTTCGTTGCCCGGGTCGCCGTCGACCGAGACCAGCGGCAGCATGGAATTGCCGTCGTAACCCTGCGGGTGCGGCCGCCACCAAGATTCGTCGATCGCCAGCACTTCGCGCGCGAGTTCGGTGGCGTCGAACTGCAGCGGCAACTGGATGAAGGGCACCTGCAGCTTCACGGGACGCTCCACGCCGCGGCGATCCCGCGGTCGGCGCGCATGTTAGCGCAGCCCGCCGCCCACACGCAGGCGCGGGCGGTCAGCGCCCGTGGCGCACGAGGGTCAGTCCGATCAGGCGCGAGACCACGGTCGCGATGTAACCGACGCCCGCGAACTGCTCGAGCATCACCAGCACGCGGGCCAGCGATCCCGCCGGCACGATGTCGCCGAGCCCGGTGGCGGAGAGGTTGGTGAAGCTCAAGGACAGCAGTTCGAGCCAGCGCCTCGGGCGTTCCGGCTCGATCGCCGAGACGAAGCTGTCTGGATAGCAGGCCTGGCAGACGAAGAATGCGTAAGCGAAGCCCCAGGCCAGCAGGGTGAACGTCGCGCCGGCCGCGAACAGTTCGTCGGCGCTGACCTCGTGGTCGCGCAGCATGTACGCGATCAGCCCGCCGGCGGCGTAGAAGTACAGCGCCGCCTCCAGCATCGCCGACCACGGCAGCAACGCCGGCAGCGCGAACAGCACCGCGCAGGCCGTCAGCAGCATGGCGGGCACCGCGAGCATCCAGGCTACCCAGCGCACGGCCGGGCTGCGGTTCACCACCCAGACCGCGAGCGGCACGACCACCAGCGCGACCGCGCCGAACAGCAATCGCCCGCCGCTGCTTTCGTCGACCGCCGGATACACCAGCAGGCTGAGCAATTGCGCCGCCAGCAGGAATGCGGACGGATGGCTGCGCGCGACCGCCGCCAATGGCCGCGACCACAACGTCCGCTGCTTCGGCGCGCCGGTCATGCCTCGCGATAGACCCTGGCGCCCTGTTCGCGGAACTCCGCGGACTTCTCGGCCATGCCCGCTTCCAGCGCCTTCGCTTCGTCGACGCCATGCCCGGCCGCATAGTCGCGCACGTCCTGGGTGATCTTCATGGAGCAGAAGTGCGGGCCGCACATCGAGCAGAAATGCGCGAGCTTGTGCGCGTCCTTCGGCAGGGTTTCATCGTGGAAGGACTTCGCCTTTTCCGGATCCAGGCCCAGGTGGAACTGGTCCTCCCAGCGGAACTCGAACCGCGCCTTGCTCAATGCGTTGTCGCGCACCTGCGCGCCGGGATGCCCCTTCGCGAGGTCGGCCGCGTGCGCGGCGATCTTGTACGCCATGATGCCGTCGCGCACGTCCTCGCGATTCGGCAGGCCGAGGTGTTCCTTCGGCGTCACGTAGCAGAGCATCGCGGTGCCGAACCAGCCGATCATCGCCGCGCCGATCGCGGAGGTGATGTGGTCGTAGCCGGGCGCGATGTCGGTGGTCAGCGGGCCGAGCGTGTAGAACGGCGCCTCGCCGCATTCGGCGAGCTGCTTGTCCATGTTCTCCTTGATCAGCTGCATCGGCACGTGGCCGGGGCCCTCGATCATGGTCTGGACGTCGTGCTTCCACGCGATCCTGGTCAGCTCGCCCAGCGTTTCCAGCTCGCCGAACTGCGCGGCGTCGTTGGCGTCGGCGATGCAGCCGGGACGCAGCCCGTCGCCGAGCGAGAAGGCCACGTCGTAGGCCTTCATGATCTCGCAGATGTCCTCGAAATGCGTGTAGAGGAAATTTTCCCGGTGGTGGGCGAGGCACCATTTGGCGAGGATCGAACCGCCGCGCGATACGATGCCCGTCACGCGCTTCGCCGTCAGCGGCACGTAGCGCAGCAGCACGCCGGCGTGGATGGTGAAGTAGTCCACGCCCTGCTCGGCCTGTTCGACCAGCGTGTCGCGGAAGATCTCCCAGGTGAGTTCCTCGGCGCGTCCGTCGACCTTTTCCAGCGCCTGGTAGATCGGCACCGTGCCGATCGGCACCGGCGAATTGCGGATGATCCACTCGCGCGTTTCGTGGATGTGCTTGCCGGTGCTGAGGTCCATCACCGTGTCGCCGCCCCAGCGGATCGCCCACACCAGCTTCTCGACCTCCTCGGCGATGCCCGAGGACACCGCGCTGTTGCCGATGTTCGCGTTGATCTTGGTCAGGAAGTTGCGGCCGATGATCATCGGCTCGCTTTCCGGGTGGTTGATGTTGTTGGGCAGGATCGCCCGGCCGCGCGCGATCTCGTCGCGCACGAACTCGGGGGTGATGATCTTCTGGATGCTGGCGCCGAAGCTCTCGCCCGGATGCTGCGCGAGCAGCAGCGCGTCGCGGACCGCCTCGAGGCGCTGGTTCTCGCGGATCGCGACGAACTCCATCTCGGGGGTCACGATGCCGCGCTTCGCGTAGTGCATCTGCGACACGTTGGCGCCGGCCTTCGCGCGCCGCGGCAGGTGGCGGTTGGGGAATCGCACCGCGGCCAGCTTCGGGTCGGTTTCGCGCGCGCGGCCGAACTCGGAACTGATCCGAGCCAGCACCTCGGTGTCGCCGCGTTCGGCGATCCATTGCGCGCGCAACGGCGGGAGCCCGCCCGCGAGATCGATGTTCGCTCCGGGATCCGTGTACGGACCGGAGCAGTCGTACACCGTGACCGGCGGATTGTCCTCGCCGCCGAACAGCGTCGGCGTCGGCGTCAGCGCGATTTCGCGCATCGGCACGCGGATGTCGGGGCGCGAGCCTTCGACGTGGATCTTGCGCGAACCGGGGATCGGTTTCGTCACCGCCTCCGACAATCGTTCGGTCTGGCGGATCAGTTCGCTGGGCACGGCGTTCATGGCTTCGTCCTGTTGTAGGCCCGCGCGGGGATGCGCGGGCCGTTGCGGAAGATCCGCGTACGACGAAGCGGCGGCACGGGGCATCGAACCCGCCCCGAGAAGCTTCCCTACGGCGGCATCACCCGCGTCAGGTTCGAAGGGTCTGTCTCAACCGCGTTGCCGCGGTACCCCCGCTTCGAGGCGCATTTGACCATGCGCGCGGGGGCTCCGCTAGTATGAATGCGCCGCGCGCGGCGCTTTCGACGGGGACGGAGCTTGACCAGATACCTGCTGGCCTGGACGCGGTGGAAGGGGCGGCTGCGCCGCCGCGCCTTCCTGTCGATGGCAATCGCCGCGACAGTCGCGTTCGCGGTGCTGTTCGTGTTCCTGCGCAACGCCTTCGGCGAGGCATCGACCCTGCTGCCGTACCCGCCGTACTTCGCCGTGATGCTGTCGCTGTGCGTGCGTCGCCTGCACGACCAGGCGCGCGCCGCGTGGTGGCTGCTCGCCGCGCTGGTGCCGGTGCTGGGACCGCTGCTGCTCGCCTACTGGCTGCTCTTCAGGCGCGGCACCGATGGCGAAAACCAGTTCGGCGAGGATCCGCGCACGCGCGGCCGCGATTACCTGCGGGTGGCGATCCATGAACCTGCCTGAAGCGGGGCCGCCAGCCGGCGCCGGCACCATCGTCAACGACGTCACCCGCCTGAACCCCGTGCGGGTGTGGGCGGTCGCGACGCCGGCGAGCGTGGAAGAAGTGCAGGAGGCGGTGCGCCGCGCGCAGGGCCCGATCTCGGTCGGCGGCGGCCACTTCAGCATGGGCGGGCAGACCGCGAGCCCGGGCAGCCTGCACCTGGATATGCGCGGCATCAACCGGGTGCTCGCGTTCCATCCGCAGCAGCGCACGATCCGGGTGCAGGCCGGCATCCGGTGGTGCGACATCCAGCGTTTCGTCGATCCGCACGGGCTGTCGGTGCGGATCATGCAGACCTACGCCAACTTCACGGTCGGGGGTTCGCTCGGCGTGAACGTGCACGGCCGCTACATCGGCCTTGGCCCGCTGGTGCTGTCGGTGCGCGCGATCCGGCTGGTGTTGGCGAACGGCGACCTGGTCGACGCGACGCCGACGCAGGATCCCGACCTCTTTTACGGCGCGATCGGCGGCTACGGCGCGCTCGGCTGCATCGTCGAGGCCGAACTGGAGCTGGCCGAAAACACCCGCGTCAGGCGCGACGACGCGGTGATGCCCACCAGCCGCTACGCCGCGTGGTTCCGCGACCACGTGCGCAACGACGCCGACGCGGTGTTCCACAACGCCGACCTGTACCCGCCGCACTACCGCAAGGCGCGGGCGGTCAGCTGGCGCAGGACCCGCGATGCGGTCACCGTGCCGCAACGCCTGCAACCCCTGCGCCGGCATTTCCCGCTGCAACGCTACTTCCTCTGGGCCTTCACCGAGACCTCCGGCGGCAAATGGCGGCGCGAGCACATCCTCGACCCGCTGCTGTACCTGTCGAGCCCGGTGCACTGGCGCAACTACGAGGCCGGCTACGACGTCGCCGAACTGGAGCCGGCCTCGCGCCGGCACCGGACCTACGTGCTGCAGGAATACTTCGTGCCGGTCGAACGCTTCGACGAATTCGTGCCGAAGATGGCGGACATCCTCGCCCGCCACCGGGTCAACGCGGTGAACGTCTCGGTGCGCCACGCGTTCCCCGACCCCGGCACGCTGCTCGCCTGGGCGCGGGGCGAAACCTTCGCCTTCGTGCTGTACCACAAGCAGCGCACCCGGGCGAACGCGCGCGAACGCGTCGCGGTGTGGACGCGCGAACTGATCGATGCCGCGATCGAATGCGGCGGCACCTACTACCTGCCCTACCAGCCGCACGCCACGCCCGGCCAGTTCCACCGCGCCTACCCGCGCGCGCGCGAACTGTTCGCGCTCAAGCGCCGGCTCGATCCCGACTTCCGCTGGCGCAACGCCCTGTGGGACAAGTACTACGCGCCGACCCTGGAGCCTGCGATGCACGACGACGCGTCCCCTGCCGACACCGGCGCCGATTTCCAGGACGTCTACGGCAACGCCCGCGGCAACGACGATTTCTACCGGTTCCTGCAGAACGTCTACCGGCTGTATCCCGAGGACCGCTTCCACCGCCTGATCCAGGAAGCGACGCGCGCGCATCCCGGCGACGACCAGGCGGTCTACCGCGAACTGCAGGCGAAGCTGCCCTCGATCAAGCCGTTCCTGTCCGAGCTCACCTACGCGATCCCGTCGCTGCGCAAGCAGAAGCGCGAGATGAGCCGGCAGACGCTGGAACTGCTCGGCGAACGCCGGCGCTTCGAGGGCTACCTCGAGATCGGCAGCACCGGCCGCTACCTGGGCGATCTCCGCAAGCACCTCAGGCTCGACGGCGACCTCGTGCTGGCGAACGACCTCGCGCCGACGAATTCGCCGGTGGACATCGTGGAACGCGGCGGCCTGCGCAAGCTCGGCCGCTTCGTGCCGCTGGACGATTACGCGCCGCTGGCCTCCTCCATCGCCGACGGCAGCATCGACCTGCTGACCTGCTACATCGGCCTGCACCACGTCCCGCTCGATCGCCTCGACGCCTTCATCGCCTCGCTGCGCCGGGTGATGCGCCGGGGCGGCGTGCTGGTCCTGCGCGACCACGACGTCGGCGACGGCTACATGCGCGCGCTGGTCTCGCTGGCGCACGCGGTGTTCAACGCCGGGCTCGGCGTGCCGTGGGACACCAACGCCAGGGAACTGCGCCACTTCCGCACCATCGAGGAGTGGATCGCGATCCTGGAACGGCATGGCTTCCGCCAGACGGGGCCGAAGCTTCTGCAGGCGCACGACCCGACCATCAACACCCTGCTTGCGTTCGAGGCGGTCTGAACGTGCGCGCGTTGCGCATCGTCGCCCTGTCCGCGTGGCTCGCGACCGCCGCGTTCGCGACCACGGCCCCGACCCATGGCGATCGCGGCCTGCACGTCCCCGCCGCGGAGCGGCGCACGCCGGACCAGACCTTCCTGACCTTCCCGGAATGGTTCCTGGTGTTCAGCCCGGCCGAATACGCGGACATGCTCCGCGACGGCCAGCCGGCGGATGCGTTCCCGTTCTTCGGCCACGTCGCGCAGTTCTGGAAGGCGTATGCGCGGGTGATCGGCGCGACCCGCGGGTATCCGTTCAACGGCGAGTACCACACCATGATCGTGGTGATCGGCGTTTCGACCACGGTCGAATACGGATTGAAGGGCGCGTACGAAACGCTGTTCGGGCGGCTGTCGGGACTGGCCGCGGCGCCGAACGCGACGCCGGAGGACCGGCTCGCCACCGAACAGGCCCGCGCCTACGTGGACTTCATCCGCATCGAGCCCTGGTACAAGTTCGATTTCGTCGCGCCGTTGAAGCGGCTGTGGACGCAGGTGCCATGGACCGGCCCGCACCTGCTGCGCAAATGGGAGCGGCGCTATCTCCTGACCAGCGAGTGGATGGTGAAGGCGGCGTACGCGGCGCTGATCCGGAAGGCGACCAGTTCCGCGTTCGAGGCACCGAAGCCGACCACGCTGGCTGTCGTCGAAGATCTTTCGCCCGATGCGATCGTCGGCTTGCCCGAGGCACGACGGCTGCAACAGCGCGGTACGCAATCGTTGCTCTCGCTGCCGCGCTACCAGCCGTTCACCGACGACGCCATCGCACTGGCGAAACGCGGTGCGAACTTCGATGAAGTCGCCGGCAACCGCGGCACGATCCTGGTCAGCCTGGTGGTGCCGGCCTCGCGCGAGGCCGATCCGTGGGCACCGATCCTGATCCGCCAGCCCATCGTCACCCGGCCGGGCTTCGAGCGCCGCGTGCTGCAGGTGCCGGTGCCGCGCCTCGCGGATACGCTGCGCGCGCACGCCGCGGCTGGCGACGCGATCGAGCACGTGTTCGACTACTGATGCGCCGGAAGCCGCACCCGCTGCGTCGCCGGCTGGCATGGTTGCTGCTGTTTCCGCTGGCGCTCGTCGCCGCGTACGTCGCCGGCAGCGGGTTCTACGTGCATCTGCACGAAGATGCGACCCCACGGTCCGCAGCGCCGGCAGGCGGGCGATTCTTCGACATCCAGGGGACGGAGGTGTTCGCGCAGGACTTCGGGCCGGCCGAGGGCCGACCGCTGCTGCTGGTGCACGGCACCGCCGCCTGGAGCGGAACCTGGTTTTCGCTCGTGCCCGCATTGCGAAACGCCGGCTGGCGCGTGATCGCGGTCGACCTGCCGCCGTTCGGCTATTCCGACAAGCGCATCGATCGGGACTTCTCGCGCATGGCGCAGGCACGACGCCTGCAGGGCGTGCTCGACGGCTACGGCATCGCGCATGCCGTCGTGCTCGGGCATTCCTTCGGCGGCGGACCGGCGCTGGAATTCGCATTACGCGATCCGGATCGGGTCGAACGCATGGTGCTGGTCGACGCCGCACTCGGCTTGCAGGCGCCGCCCCCGGATGCATCCTCGATCGTCTGTCGCGCGCTCGCGCATCCATGGCTGCGCGAACCGCTGTTCGCCGCCAGCGCCAACAACCCGTTGTGGTCGCGCAAGCTGCTGCAGGGGTTCGTCGCGCGCAAGGAAGCGGTCACGCCGGAGCGACTGGCCGAATACCGCCGGCCTTCGTCGTTGCATGGCGCGAACGCCGCGCTCGCGGCCTGGGCCGATCGCTTCGCGTGCGTCGCCGACAGCGGCATGAGCATGGACGAGGACGCGGTCCGCGGCTTGCAACCGCCGCTCGACCTGCTCTGGGGCGCGGACGACACGATCACGCCGCTGGCGCAGGCACGGCATTTGCAGTCGTTGTTGCCGCAGTCGCGACTGCGGGTGATTCCGGGCGTGGGCCACATCCCGCACATCGAGGACCCGGCGCGCTTCGAGGCGCTGCTGGCCACGACCCTGGCACAGCCGGCGAACGCGGCGGAGCTCAACGCAGGGAAGCGTTGATCCTGGCCAGCGTCTCCGCGCCCGGCGAGAGTTCGGAGACGCCGAGGCGGTTCAGCGGCGCATCGACGGTGTTGAGGTGGCCGTGCAGGTTCCCGGCGTCGGGATCGACGTAGAGCAGGCCGGTCGCGATCTCGCCCTGCGCCTGCCGCTGCGCGATCAGGTTCATCGCCGCGAGCCGGTCGCGCGGGTCGTAGCCGGCATCGAGCTTGCGCAGCCGCAGAACGCTGCCGTCGTGCTGCTCGACCTCGAT
>Ga0209023_10003288_pt1 | contig 19419 bp, 15 predicted proteins | sample LakOneMetagenome_FD_187468 | JGI IMG/M metagenome (GOLD analysis project Ga0209023, IMG submission 187468) | Freshwater and sediment microbial communities from Lake Erie, Canada (SPAdes) (version 2) | ecosystem: Environmental > Aquatic > Freshwater > Lentic | place: Lake Erie, Canada...
TTCTCCTCAATGAACTGGGAGCAATACCGATGAATGAGCCGCACATGTGGTGGTACGTCACTCGGGCCAGCGCAATGATCGCCTGGGCGCTGATGACCCTGTCCGTCGTCTGGGGAATTCTGCTTTCCACCCGGGTCATGCGGCGGGTCGACAATCCCGCCTGGCTGCAAGACCTGCACAGCTTTCTGGGCGGCACGATGCTGATCATGGTGGCGCTGCATATGGTGTCGCTGATGTTCGACCAGTGGCTCACGTTCACGCCGACCGAGATGCTCGTGCCGTTCGCGACCGACTTCAAGCCGCTTCCGGTGGCGCTGGGAATCATCGCCTTCTACCTGTTGCTCGCCGTTCAGGGATCGTCGATGATGATGAACCGGCTGCCGCGCATGTTCTGGAAGGGCGTGCACTACTCAAGCTTCGTCGCCGTGATCCTGATCTCCTTCCATGCCGGTTTCACGGGAACGGACGTCGGATCCCCCTGGTACAGAATCGTGTCGGTCAGCCTGATCGCCATCGTCGCGATCGCGGTCGTCCTGCGCATCACGATCGGCACCGCCACCCGACCGGCTCGCAAGATCGATGCGGCCCGCGCCGCCCCCGGCGGGGCGTCGCCGCTACCCCGACCGGCGCCACGAGCCATGGTGGTGACCAGCGCGACGCCGATTGCGAACGGCGTGCTCGGCATCCGTCTGGAGGGGCCTGACGCGACGCCACTGCCGCTGTGGCACCCGGGCGCCCACCTCAGCGTGCACCTGCCCAATGGTTTCGACCGGCAGTATTCGCTCTGCGGCGATCCGGCAGACCGTCACCATTACGACATCGCCGTGCTGCGCACGACCGATTCGGAGGGAGGCAGTGACTGGATTCACGAACACCTGGTCGCGGGCGTGTCCATCGAGGTTTCCGGTCCGCTGAATCACTTCGAGCTCGAACCGGCGGCGGCGTATCTGTTCATTGCCGGAGGAATCGGTATCACGCCGATGAAGGCCATGATCGAATCCGTGCCGCCGCAGCGCGACTGGAGGCTGGTCTACACCGGCCACAGTCGACAGGCCATGGCCTTCGCCACCGAGCTCGAGGAACGGTACCCGGGTCGAGTGCAGATCCATGCCCGCGATGAGAATCCGGCGCGACTCAACCTCGACGAGGTCATCGGGGCCGGCAGCGAAGAGGTCTATTGCTGCGGGCCCGAATCGCTGATGAGCGCGGTCGCCGCCCGCGTTCCCGCCGAGCGGATGCACCTCGAGCGCTTTGCCGCCCTCGCCCGGCAGCCGAGGGCGCAACGGCCGGTGCACGTGGAATGCCGCAAGAGCCGTAAAGATTTCGAGGTGCCGGTGGGGGTCAGCGTCCTCGAGACGCTGGAACAAAACGGGCTGCCCGTGCTGGGCTCGTGCCGCACCGGCGTGTGCGGAACCTGCGAGGTGCGCGTTCTTGCCGGTGACCCGGAGCACCTGGACTCGGTGATGGACGATGCGCACAAGCGGGATTTGCGCATCATGTACCCGTGCGTCTCCCGCGCCACGTCGCCCGAGCTCGTGCTGAACATCTAGCCGCGGCACGCTCTGACGTGACTCGCCGCGCTGTTCTGTCGCGCATTCAGGAAACACGCGGTGAATACTCAGCCGGCCTCCCGGAACCGGGAGGCCGGTTCGCTTCAGCGCGGGGTCGACCGGGGCGGGTGGGACGGCTACCCGAATGCTTCAACGACGGGACGGAACTTCATTTTCGTTTCGGCGAGTTCATGTTCAGGGTCAGAATCCAGCACTATGCCGCAACCGGCATACGCGGTCACCGCTCCGCTCGGGCTCACCTGGGCGCAGCGCAGGGCGATCGCCCACTCACCGTCACCGTCGGCGCCCACCCAGCCCACCGGCCCGGCATACCGGCCGCGGTCGAACGGTTCCAGCTCCCGGATCAGGGCGAGGGCGGTGTCCGTGGGTGTTCCGGCCACAGCGGCCGTGGGATGCAGGGCCGCGATCAGGTCGAGCGAGGTGGAACCGTCGCTCAAAGTGCCTTCGACATCCGTGGCGAGATGCCACAGGTTGGGCAGTTTGACCGTGAAGGGCATCTCGCTGGTCGCCAGCACGGAGGTGTGCGGGCGAAGGGACTTGAGCACGCTCTGCACAGCGAACTCGTGCTCATCGCCGTCCTTGGTCGATGTGGCGAGGGCGAGGGCGGCTTCGGTGTCGGCAACGGCATCCGCTCCTCGTGAAATCGTGCCGGCCAGCACGCGGGCGTTGACCTCACCGTGGTTGGCCCGAATCAGCGTCTCGGGGCTCGACCCCACCAGGCCGTCCACCGCATAAGTCCAGCAGTCCGGGTAGCCCAGCGCCAGCTTGGAGATAGCGCGACGCAGGTCGCTCTCCTCCGGAAGCCGGCCCCGCAGATCGCGGGCGAGCACCACCTTGTTGAGGTCGTGCGCGCCGATGCGGTCCACGGCGGAGGCCACGGCCTCGCGGTAGTCGGCGGGCGGCAAAGCGCCCGGCAGCAGCGAGATGCGGTACTCATCGCCGAGGGGGGTGAGTGTGAGCGAACGTGTCGGCGGCGTCGAACCGGTGGGCCACACCCGGGTCACCCAGCACTGCCCGTTCTCACGGCCGACGATCACCTCGGGCACGATCAGCACGCTCGTCTCGGCCGAAGACTCGTCGAACGCGAACGCCCCGAACGCCAACAGGCCGGTTCCGGTGCGCTGCAGCGGATCAGTCACCGTGGCGGCCGCGACGACTCGCTGCCAGGCGGCCGCGGCATCGGTCATCCGGTTGGGTCCGGAGAATTCCAGCCGCAACGCGGTGCCGATTCCGGCCAGCCCCTGATTGCGGCGCATCCAGAGCAGCGGCTGACGCTGATCGAGGAGCAGAACCAGTTGGCGGATGTCGGAAATCGGGGAGGTTTCGACGGTTAGCGCCTGCACATTCACGTGAATAGACTACGCCCGCCCGTGTGTCCCGTCAGCGCTCAGCCGCGCGACCTAGACTGGTGACGTGAATAGAGCAGACCTCAACAAAAGGCCCGCGCAGGTGGCTGCCATGTTCGACGAGGTCGCTGCGCACTACGACCGAACGAACGCCATGTTGTCCATGGGCAACGCGACATTGTGGCGTGTCGCCACCACCCGGGCCGTCGACCCGCAGCCCGGCGAACGGATTCTGGATATTGCGGCCGGAACCGGAACCTCGAGTGCCGCCCTGGCGCGCTCAGGAGCCCAAGTCATCGCTGCCGATTTCTCCGAAGGCATGATCAACGTGGGCCGCAAACGCCACGCTGACAACACCCGCATCGAGTTCGTGCAGGCTGACGCCACGGCTCTGCCATTCGCGGACGGCGAGTTCGACGCCGTCACCAGTTCCTTCGGCCTGCGCAACGTGGTTGAGCCCCGGAAAGCGCTCGACGAGTTCTATCGGGTGACCAAACCGGGCGGCCGGATCGTTATCTGTGAATTCTCCACTCCACCGGTGGCCCCGGTGCGTCGGGGATATTTCGCCTACCTCAACCACGTGATGCCCGCCATCGTGCGCCTCGCCTCTTCGAACGCCGAGGCATACGACTATCTCGGCGAGTCGATCGCGGCATGGCCCGTCCAGTCAACTCTCAGTTCTTGGCTCCGCGACGCCGGATACGATGGCGTCGCCTACCGCAATCTCACCCTCGGCATCGTTGCCTTGCACCGCGGCATCAAGTCGGTCACCGCGGAGCCCGGCGTTTCGCCCGAGACCGACACCGCATCCTGAACCGTTCTTCCTCTTCGTTAGGCTGAAACAGTGAAATCCAGAGCCCCCGTGGTCCGCCGCAGTGCGTCTGTGACGAGCCAGCTCGGCCTGAGCGAACGCATCTTCTCCACCGCCGCGGACCGCGGACTGGCTGCCGACATCGATCGGGGAATCGACGACGTCGAGGCCTCGCTCATCGCTGAGCTCGTCTACGCGAACAAGATCGCGAATGCCACGAGTCGGTATCTCTTCAACGCCGGCGGCAAACGGGTTCGGCCTATGCTCGCGCTGCTCACCGCGCACCTCGGGGACGGGTCGGTACCCGAGGTGATCACCGCCGCCAGTGCGATCGAGCTGACGCACCTTGCTTCCCTCTATCACGACGATGTGATGGATGACTCGGACAAACGCCGTGGCGTGCCCAGCGCCCAAGCGGTGTGGGGCAACTCGATTGCGATCCTGACCGGCGATCTGCTCTTCGCTCGAGCCAGCCAGCTGATGGCACGTCTCGGGGAGCGGGCGATCCGCCTGCAGGCGGCAACCTTCGAACGCCTGGTGCTCGGACAGTTCCGCGAGACGGTGGGACCGCAGGCCGGTGAAGATCCGGTGCAGCACTATATCGGCGTGCTCGCGGACAAGACCGGGTCGCTCATCGCGGCAGCGGCGCAGGCCGGCGTCGTCTTCTCCAACGCGCCAGCTGAGTATGAGCAGCCCCTGGTGTCGTTCGGCGAGAAGATCGGGGTGGCGTTCCAGCTCATCGACGACGTCCTCGACCTGTCCCCGCAGCCGCAGCAGACCGGAAAGGTGCCCGGCACCGACCTGCGTGCCGGTGTCGTGACACTGCCGCTGTTGCGTCTGCGTGAACGCGCGGCCGACAACGGCGCGGATGCCGCGTTGCTGGCACGCCTGGAGCGCGACGTGATGGCCAGCAACGGCGTGGCCACCGAGGCCGCTGATGCGGCGATCACCGCGCTGCGGGAGCACCCCGTCACCACCGAAACTTTGGCTGAGGCCCACTCTTGGGCCCATGATGCCGTCTCCGCCCTGAAACCGCTGCCCGCCGGCCCGGTCAAGAAGGCGCTCACCCGTTTCGCCGAGACCATCGTCGAGCGATCAAGTTAGCTCGCACCAGACCACACCAGAAAGGCCCCAGTGACCAAATTACGGTTGGCCATCGTCGGGGCAGGACCGGCCGGCATCTATGCCGCGGATATCCTGCTCAAAGCAGAACGCAATTTCGAGGTATCCATCGACCTCTTCGACCAGCTTCCGGCGCCCTATGGGCTCGTACGCTACGGGGTCGCCCCTGACCACTCACGCATCAAGGGCATCATCACCGCCCTGCGCGGTGTGCTCGACAGTGGTGATATCCGGGTGTTCGGCAATGTGCGGTTCGGCGTCGACCTGGGCCTCGACGACTTGAAGAAGCATTACAACGCGGTGATCTTCGCCACCGGCGCCACCCAGGACGCGGACCTGAACATTCCCGGTATCGGGTTGAACGGTTCCTACGGAGCCGCCGAATTCGTGAGCTGGTTCGACGGCCACCCGGATGTGCCCCGGACCTGGCCGCTCGAGGCGAAGCACGTGGCCGTGATCGGCAACGGAAACGTTGCCCTGGACGTGGCGCGTATGCTCGCCAAGCACGCCGATGACTTGCTGCCCACCGAGATCCCGGAGAACGTCTACAACGGGCTCAAGGCGTCACCGGTGACCGACGTGCACATCTTCGGACGCCGCGGGCCGACATCCGTGAAGTTCACGCCGCTTGAGCTGCGTGAGCTCGGTGAGCTGCGCGACGTGGATATGATCCTGCACGACGAGGACTTCGACTACGACGACGCCGCGCGTGACGCGGTGGCGAGCAACAAGCAGGTCTTCGTGATCGATAAGACCCTGAACCAGTGGCGGCAGCGGGAGACCGGTGCGGCCAGCCGCCGGCTGCACCTGCACTTCTTCGCCAAGCCGCTCGAGATCGTCGATGACGGAACCGGTCGAGTCGGCGCCTTCCGATGGGAGCGCACGAGGCGCGACGGCGCTGGCGGCGTCGTGGGTACGGGCGAGATCCGCGAGATACCGGTTGAGGCCGTCTATCGGGCTGTGGGCTACTTCGGCTCTGAACTGGCCGACGTGCCTTTCGACAAGAAGCGGGGCGTGATCCCCAACCGCGAGGGCCAGGTGCTGCGGCGAGACCTCGAGGCCGGAACCGGGCTGTTCAATCAGCAGATGTATGGCGTGTACACGACCGGTTGGATCAAGCGCGGGCCGGTGGGACTGATCGGCCACACCAAGAGCGACGCCATGGAGACGATCCGCCACCTGATCAATGACCTTGGTAACTGGTGGCGCCCGGAGTCCCCGTCGGAGGAGAGCATCGTGGCGCTGTTGGACGAGCGTGGCGTGGCGTACACCACCCTCGAGGGCTGGCACAATCTCGATCAACACGAGCTCGCGCTCGGCGCGGCGGCCGGGCGCGTCCGGGTCAAGGTCGTTCCGCGCGAGGAGATGGTGAGCATCTCGCGCAGCGAGTAGGCGGGGGCCGAGCCGCGGCATCCGCTTGGTGCGCCGCGGCTGGCGGGGCGGACGCCGTCGGCCGGGCTCAGCGGTGTGGCTAGCGGAAGTTCACAAACTGCAGGGCCACATCGAGGTCCTTGCCTTTGAGCAGGGCCATGACTGCCTGCAGGTCGTCGCGGCTCTTGGAGCTCACCCGCAGCTCGTCACCCTGAATCTGGCTCTTGACGCCCTTGGGACCCTCGTCGCGAATGATCTTGCCGATCTTCTTCGCGTTTTCCTGGTCGATGCCGGCTTTCATGCTGGTTTCAATGCGGTATTCCTTGCCGGATGCGAAGGGCTCACCGGCGTCCAAGCTGCGCAGTGAAATACCGCGTTTGATCAGCTTGGCCTCGAACACCTCGAGAATCGCCTTCACTCGTTCCTCGGTGTTGGCCTTCATCAGCACCTTGTCGCCGCTCATGGCGATCGAGGCGCCCACATTTTTGAAGTCATAGCGCTGGGCGACTTCTTTGTGCGCCTGGTTGAGGGCGTTATCGACCTCCATCGGGTCGACCTTGCTGACGATATCGAACGTTGAGTCTGCCATGACTGCAATGATATCCGGTCGGCCCGCACCGGCTGGGGGGACTACGGACTCGGGTGGCCAGTGCTGGAGCGCACGATGAGCTCGTACGGCATCGGAATGATCTGACCGATCTGTTCGTGCGGTCCGGGGCGGAGCTCATCCATGAGCACCTCGACGGCCTTCTCGCCCTGCCGCTGAGGGAACTGGGCAATGGTGGTGAGCCCGAAGAAATCAGCGAGCTCGTGGTTGTCGATGCCGACCACCGATACATCCTGCGGCACGGAGAGGCCCATGTCGCGAGCGGCCAGAATGGCGCCTATGGCCATCTCATCTGAGGCGGCCACGATGGCGGTGGGCTTGTCCTGGTCGCGGGTGAGCAGCCGTTGGGCGGCTTGGTAGCCCCCGCGGATGGTGAAGTCGGCTGGTTCGAACAGTTCTTCGGGCACGGTGATCCCGGCAGCTGTCAGTGCCGCCTCGTAGCCGTTGCGGCGATTGGTGGGCAGGTGGAAGTCGAGGTCGTATTCCTTGCTGCCGCCGATATGCCCGATTCGGGTGTGCCCAAGCGAGAGCAGGTGTTCGGTGGCGACCCGAGCCACGGCGCAGTCGTCGATGATGAGGGTTCGCACGCCGCCGAGCGGGCCACCGATGCCGACGAGGGGTTTGCCCACGGCATATAAGCGGTCCACCTCGTGTTCGGTCAGTTCAAGGGAGACCGCGATCACGGCATCCAGCCGCTGGCGCAGCAGAAAGTGCTCGAATACGCTGGCGCGTTCGTCTCCGCCTCCCGAGAGGTCGTACAGCGTCAAATCGTAGCCGTTGCGCAGCAGAGCGCGCTGAGCGCCCTCCACGACGTTGGAGAAGAACCAGCTGCCCAGAAGCGGCACGACCACTCCGATGTTCTTGGTCCGACCGGAGGCGAGGCTCGATGCGCTCGCAGACACCACGTATCCCAAGTGTGCGGCCGCCGCTTCGACTTTGAGTCTGGTGGCCGCCGACACCGGACCCCGGCCGCTGAGAGTGCGCGAAACCGTGGCAGTGGAAACGCCCGCGAGGCGTGCCACGTCTTCGATTCCTGCCATGGGGATTCCTTCGTGGATTCGGCAAACTAAGCGGTGCCTCGATCTTATCGAGGCCGGTGTTGATGCGATTTTCGCGGCTGATTTCACGCAGAGGCACTTCGTCTTGTATTCTAGAGCCGCACGTCCTGTCCGGTGTTGAAATCGGATGGAAGGCGTATGGCGAGTTACCCAAGCGGCCAAAGGGATCTGACTGTAAATCAGACGGCGTAGCCTTCGTGAGTTCGAACCTCGCACTCGCCACCACCGCAGCACAGGCCCGGAGAGATCCGGGCCTGTGCTGTTTAATCACGTGCCAGATCCGACCTTCGGCATCATCGCCTAGCGTGGCCATATGACTCGTACCGATTCCACCTGCTTGTTGTCCCTCGCCCGAAGCGTGGCCCTCGAGGCGGGGAACCTCGCCTTCATCCGCCGTGCCGAGGGCGTCGAGATCGCGGCTTCGAAGTCCTCGCCCGAAGATGTCGTCACGAACGCCGATAGGGAGACCGAAGCTCTCATCCGGGCCAGGCTCGCCGACGCCCGTCCCGATGACGGCTTCTATGGTGAGGAGTCGGAGGCGACGTCGGGTTCGAGCGGACTGACCTGGGTGGTCGACCCCATCGACGGCACGGTCAATTACCTCTACGGCATTCCGCACTATGCGGTCAGCATCGCCGTCGTCGAGGGGGAGCCTGACCCGGCAACCTGGACCGCCATCGCCGGAGTCGTCGTGAATCCTGCCCTGGGGGAGGTTTACGCCGCTGCGGCCGGACAGGGGGCGTTCCTGGGCGATCACCGCCTGAGGGTCAACACGGGCGTCCCGCTATCGCTGGCGCTGGCCGGAACCGGCTTCGGTTACCAGGCTGAGCGGAGGCTGTGGCAGGCGGAGATTGTCCAGGGTCTCATCGGAGAGGTTCGGGATATCCGTCGAATGGGTTCGGCCGCACTCGATCTGTGCGCTGTGGCCAGCGGTCGCCTCGACGTCTATTACGAGCGCGGCCTGCACCCGTGGGATCTGGCAGCAGGTGCGCTCATCGCCCGCGAGGCCGGAGCGCGGGTGGGAGCCTTCGGAGCAGACCCCGAAGGAGAAGATTTATTGATTGCGGCAGCACCAGACCTCTACTCTCAGTTTGAACCCGTCCTGACCGGGCTTTTTGATCGATTTGCTTCCCGCTCTCGGTAATCTTCATCAGCCCACAATCACTCGTTTCGGCGGTCTCGATGCCAGGTGCGACTGATAAAAGCGCTATCCTTAACCAATTCGTTATTTTTCGTGGTTCGTAGAGCCTGAAATCCCCCCCATTAAGTCGAGAAAGATCTACTTTGTCACGTCACTCCTCAGCGTCAGACGCAGTCGCTGACCCGAGTGACGACACTTCAGGAAAGGATTTCTCCTCAACGATTCAGCCCTTCCGGGTCGAACTGACTCGCCGAGAGCTTCGCGAGCTCGAACGTCAGCGTTCTGAGTCGAACGCGGCCCTGGATCACGCACGTCATGATCCCCGCACCTCAAGTGCCCACACCACGTCCAGCGTCGTTGAGTCCACTCTCGGAGTGGCTGAAGCGCTCTCCGGGGCTGCAGCGAGCCTCCTCGCCCGCCAGCTGGCAGAGCCCGAGCTCGAGCCGGTCGTCCTGGCCGATTCGGACCGGGTTATCGTGGAGCCGACGACGACAGCAACCCCCGACGTCGACCTGTTGCTGACCCCGGGCCAGACATCAACTAAAGCCATCCCGCTGCCCACCCGTGCGCAGCTCCGCGCTGAGAACACACTGCCGCGCCGCGCTCGCCGCGCCCAGTCCGGCGGATCGTCTGCCGGTGTCGCCGCGACGTACGCTCCGCCCCGCGCGTTCGTGCCCGCCCCCAGCGTTCCTCGCGTGGCACCACGGTCGCGGCCCGCGAGCAATCGCATGCGCAAGCTTGCAGCCCAAGGTATGACCGTGGCTGCGATGGCGTTCGTCGCCCTGATGGCCATTTCCACCTCGGTTCCGGCCCAGGCGCTGCTTTCGACGGCTGATGTGCAGGCGTCGGCTCGTGCAGCCCAGCGTCCGGCTCAGGCGGAGGGCGTGCAAACGCTTGACCTGACCGGCGGTGACACGATCACGGTGGAGCGCGACGGCTACGAGAGCAGCACCATCGCGGAAGTCGCACAGGCCAGCGGTATCCGTATGGAAGCCACCTTCACGAACAACCCCAACGGCACGATCCAATGGCCCTTCGCTGTGGGAGTGCACATCGGGGACCACATCGGCCCGCGTAATTGTGCCGGCTGTTCGGCCAACCACGGTGGCCAGGACTTCAATCCCGGCCTGGGTGCTCCCATTCAGTCCATCGCCGACGGCGTGGTCAAGTTCGCTCAAGACGGTGAGGGAAGCCTCGGCGTGCACATGGTCATCGACCACATGATCGACGGCAAGCTTGTGTCGAGCGTGTACGCGCACATGATTCACGGTTCCATGAACTTCAAGACCGGTGACGTGGTCAAGGTCGGCCAGGTCATCGGCAAGACCGGCAGCACCGGCATGTCGACCGGCCCGCACCTGCACTTCGAGATCCGCGAAGGCGGAATCTCCGGCACCAAGGTCGACCCGCTGGCCTGGCTCTACGCCCACACGAACTAGCTGACCCGCCGTAGTCCCCACGATCTGGCTGGGGTTGCGCTCCAGCGTTCGCGTTCCGACTGGTTGCCCGGTTCCGATTGGCATAGTTCTACCTCGAGGCTCGGCTGGGGGTGTTCGCGCGGTGGGTGTTGGCGGGTCGCCAGGTGCGGGTTGGATCAAAAAGGATTGGGCCGCGTACTTCGGGGCGGCCGCGCACCATGCGGATTTCCCATCCGGCGGTGTCGATGGTGGCGTGGTGGTACCAGCAGAGTAAACATCCGTTGTCGACGTCGGTTTTTCCCTTGAACTGCCAGGGGATGATGTGGTGCACTTCGCACCAGGCAGCGGCGATGGTACAGCCCGGAATGATGCAGCCGCCGTCGCGGGCGGCGATGGCGCGGCGCTGGCCGGGGGTGAAGAATCGTTTCTTCTCGCCGAGGTGGAGTACTTCGCCGTTTTCGCCGAGGATGACTTCTTGGAAGCCGCCGGCGCACATTTTCTGCCGCACGGCTCGCAGGGACAGGGGAGCGTCAACGCCGTCGGTCCAGCCGACGCCGTGTCCGGTCTTCAAATCTGTGGCGTTCACGTGCACCATTACCACGGGCGCAGCCCCACCGAGGGTGGGAGTCTTCGTGTCCCGAGCGGTGGACTCGAACACGGCTCGCAGGATGTCGGCTCGTTTCTCGCCGCCGGTGCGCGGGTCGTCGAACTCTTCCGCTCCCGGGATGAATTCTCCGGCTTCGATGAGGGCCTGCTGCTCTGCACTGGGGAAAGCCGGGGCGGCGTGGGCGGAGAGGAAGGTATTGAAGATGCCGTCCATGACGCCGCGCAACTCCGGCGTCACTCCGCCGCGGAGGGGATACAGGCCGCTCGTGAACCGGCCGAACCCGACGGTGCTTTTCGCTGCCGAGATCTCATCACTCGGCGCCGCGCCGTCAGGGTCGAGCCGTGCTTCCCACTCGTGGGCCTGCGCCCGGATCAGGTCGGCGGAGAACGCGATGCCCGCTCCGGGTAGCCCTTCGGTCTCGGGCGTGATCGCCCCGGTCGCCGAGGCCACCAGCGCCCGCTCCGCTCGGTCCAAATCTTCGGGAGTCACCCGTCGCGAGAGCGGTTCCAGGGCCGTGACGATGACTTCGGCGGCATCCACCCCGAGCTCCCCGGAAGCGAGGCCTTCAGCCACCGCCGGGTGCTGCACCGGGATCTCCTGTCCGAGCAGCCCGCTGGCAGCTGCAGCGGCACCGGTGATCAGAAGCCCCAGCCGCATGCGTCGCTTCGCCTCGGAACCTGACACCCGCGTCACCCCGGTGATCAGCTCAAACTTGCCCCGGCATCCGTTCTTGTAGGCCAGGGACTCATGACCGAGCGCTGAATCGGCCCGGGCCGCGACGTCTGTCGCCGAGAGCACCCTCGCCCCGTCCACCCGGCGGCCGATCTTCTCCACCACTGCCATCACCCGGAGCGAGGCTTCTTCGTGGAGGCCCTGGAAGTTCACCTCGGCCAACGCTGCCGCCATCGAAGCCTCGGCCAGCTCCAACTGGGCGATCACCTCAACATCAGACTTCTGCGTCGTTGACATACCTCCATTCTCCCATGAATAGAAGATATAAGCGAGTAATACTCACGTTAAAAATCATAAATTAGCACCTATATTCCTGAAGCTCGAGCTCGATCGCAAACGAAGGGCCCGCCTTCACGACGTGAAGGCGGGCCCGGTAGCCGGCGCTGCGTGGAAGCGGCTAGGAGATCATCCAGACTGTCGTGTCGCCGAGGAGCGTGCGGTCCGTGAGCGATTCACTCGACAGCAGCACGTCGCCCGCTGGCAGCGTGACGGGTGATGTGCCCGTGTTGGCGATCACGGTCACGTCGCCGGAGCGGAACGCGACAACATCCGCCGAAAACCCCTCCAGCCATTCCACGGAGCCGAGCCCGAGTGCGTGCTCGCGGCGCAGCCGCAGCGCCAGGGTGTACAGCTCGAGGGTGGAGCCGGCCACGCCTTGCTGGCGATCTCGCGCCAGCTCAGCCCATTCGGCCGGCTGAGGCAGCCAGCTCAAGGCGGAGGGGCCGAACCCGTAAGACGGCGCGGCAGCTTCCCAGGGGATCGGCACGCGGCATCCGTCACGACCGTAGCGCTCTCCCTCGGTGCGGAACCAGGTCGGGTCCTCACGGGCGGCGTCGGGAAGGTCGATGACTTCGGGCAGGCCGAGCTCTTCGCCCTGGTACAGGTAACTCGAACCGGGCAACGCCAGCATCAGGCTCGAGGCGGCACGGGCGCGGCGCAGGCCTACCGCGGTGTTGGGAAGTCCGATCGTTTTGGGGCCGATGCCGTGGCCTTGCAGGTTCTCGGCGCCCAGGTCGAGGCGCGACGCGTGGCGGACCACGTCGTGATTGGAGAGTACCCACGTGCTGGGCGCTCCGACAGCGGTGAACGCGGCGAGTGAGTTATCGATGACGAGGCGCAGCCGGGACGCGTTCCAGGGGGTCTCGAGATACGCGAAGTTGAAGGCCTGGTGCATTTCATCCGGGCGTACCCACTTGGCTACCTCCGTGAGCGGGTCTACCCAGGCTTCGGCGGCCAATACGCGGTCGCCGGGATACTCGGCAAGCACGTCATGCCAGTCCCGATAGATTTCGTGTACGCCATCCTGCGCCCAGTACGGAGGCGTGGCCGGTGGCTCTGAGTTGCCGTCGGCATCCAGGGCGGTGGATGCGCCGCCCATGCTGCCTGCGTCGACCGGCGGGCTGTAGTCAGGCAGGCCGGCGGCCTTGATCATGCCGTGGGCCACGTCGACGCGGAAACCGTCGACGCCGCGGTCCAGCCAGAAGCGGAGCACATCCCGGAACTGCTCACGCACCCAGGGGTTCTCCCAGTCAAGGTCGGGCTGGGTGCTGTCGAACAGGTGCAGGTACCACTGGCCGGGGGTGCCGTCGGGCTCGGTGATGCGGGTCCAGGCGCGGCCCCCGAATACCGATTCCCAGTTGTTCGGTGGGACGTCACCGTTCTCGCCCTTGCCGTCGCGGAACATGTAACGACCGCGCTCGACGCTGCCCGGCTCGGCGGCCAGCGCGGCTTGGAACCAGACGTGATCGCTCGACGAGTGATTGGGAACGATGTCGATGATGACCCGGATGCCCAGGTCATGCGCCGCGCGCTGCATGGCGTCGAAGTCGTCGAGGTCGCCGAAGAGCGGGTCGACATCGCAGTAATCAGCCACGTCGTAGCCCGCGTCGCGCTGGGGCGACGTGTAGAACGGGGAGAGCCAGACGGCATCGACTCCGAGATCGCGCAGCTGCGGCAGGCGCGACGTGATCCCGGCGAGGTCCCCCATGCCGTCACCGTTGGCGTCGGCGAACGACCGCGGATAGATCTGATAAATAACTGCCGTGCGCCACCACTCTGTACCTGTGCCTGTCATTTCTTCATGCTATGTCATGATGCGCTTTATGTAAGCGTTTGCATAATGTTCGGATGGCAAAGATAACGAACCGGTGTCAATCGTTCCCGAACCGCTCCTGACGGTGCATACTCGTCGTATACATGCAAACGCTTGCACAATCCGCGGCGTCCTCTCACGAAAGGCAACACCAATGAAGGTGAACAAGAAAGGCCTGCTGGCGTTCTCAGCCATGGCCGCCGTCGCGACCCTCGCCCTGGCCGGCTGCTCCGCTGGCGAAACAGCCACGAAAGCCGACACCGCGAGCGCGCTCACGGTCTGGGTCGACGCGGAACGCGTCGGCGCGTTGAAAGACGCAGCGGCTGCGTATACCGAGAAGACCGGTGTTGAGGTCAAGCTGGTGTCGAAAGACGTCGCGACAGTCAAGGACGACTTCATTCAGCAGGTACCGTCCGGCAAGGGCCCCGACATCACCATGGGAGCGCACGACTGGCTCGGCGAGCTCGTCACCAACGGCGTGGTGTCCCCGATCGAACTCGGCGACTCCGCCGCGAACTTCCTCGACGTGGCCGTGAACGCTTCCACCTATGACAACAAGACGTACATGTTGCCGTACGCCGTGGAGAACCTGGCCCTGCTGCGTAACGCGGACCTTGTTCCGACCGCGGCCACCTCCTTTGACGACATGATCGCCAAGGGCACGGCCGCCGGGGTCACCTACCCGTTCATGGTCGAGCAGGGTGCCGACGGCAACCCGTACCACCTTTACCCGTTCCAGACCTCCTTCGGCGCCCCCGTCTTCGGTACCGACGCGAACGGCGGCTACGACGCCACGAAGCTCGAACTCGGCAACGCCGGCGGCGAAGCCTTCGCAACCTGGCTCGGCAGCCAGGGCAAGAACGGCACGGGAGTCTTCAACACCGAGATCACGGGCGACATCGCCAAGGAAGCTTTCACTTCCGGACAAGCCGCATACTGGCTGACCGGCCCGTGGAACGTCAGCGCGGCCAAGGACGCCGGTATCAACCTCGCGGTCGATGTCATCGCCCCCGAGTCCGACGCGTCTGCTCAGCCTTTCGCCGGCGTCAAGGGCTTCTTCGTGAGTGAGCAGAGCAAGAACAAGGTCGCGGCGAACGACTTCCTCGTCAACTACCTCGGTACGGAGGCCGTGCAGACGGAGCTCTTCAAGTCCGGCAACATCCTCCCCGCGCTCAAGGCATCCGCCGAAGCGGCATCGGCTGATCCCATCATCGCCGGCTTCGCGGCCGTCGGAGCCGAGGCAGTGCCGATGCCGGCCATTCCGGCCATGGGTCAGGTATGGCAGTTCTGGGGCATCGCCCAGGCCGCCATCATCAACGGAGCCGACCCCGTCACCACCTGGCAGAAGCTGACAACCGACGTGCAGACCGCCATCGGCTAACTACCAGCACCACGATTCCCCGGACGGATGCGCAGGCAGACGTCCGGGGATTTTTGGGTGTCAGAACGAGAATGAGAGAGCTGGGCGATGAGTACGACGATTGACGAAGAGGTCACCGAGAAGAAGTCGACACCGCGGCAGAAGCAGGCCGCCCGCGTGGCGGAGGCCGCGTCCGGCGGAGTCAGGGCCATCCTGACCAAGATCGTGTTGCTGGGAATCGTCGATGCCATGGCGGTTTATGCCCTCTTCATGCTGCTGGCGAAGCAGCAGTGGCCGGTCTTCGGTCTGGTGTTGGTCGTTACTCTCGTCGTGAACTGGATCTACTTCTCACCGGGCAAACTGCCCGCGAAATATCTCACTCCCGGCCTGATCTTCCTGATCGTTTTCCAAATCTTCGCCGTGGGCTACACGGCCTACATCGGTTTCACGAACTACAGCACCGGGCACAACAGTGACAAGGCCCAGGCCGTGTCCGCGCTGATGAGCTCGGCTCAGGAGCGTGTGCCGGATTCGCCGACCTATCAGGTCACCGTTGTCGACCAGCTCGGGCAGCTCAGCCTGCTCGTGACCGACCCGGACGGCCGCGTCAGCATCGGCAACACTGATACTCCGCTCAAGCCCGTCTCGGGCGCCTCGATGGATGCCGGCCAGGCCGTTGCCGCCGACGGATACACAAGCCTGAACTTCTCCGAGGTCATCGCCCGCACCGCGGAGATCACCGCGATGGCCGTGCCGCTCTCGAACGATCCCAACGACGGCAGCCTGCGCACCCCCGACGCCAGCAACGCCTACGCCTACGTCTCCTCGCTCGTCTACGACGAGCAGGCCGGCACCATGACGGATGCTGACGCCGGCGTTGTGTACTCCGACCTCGGCACCGGGGCCTTCACCTCCGCCGCCGGCGAGGAGCTGCTGCCCGGGTGGCGCATCAACGTCGGCTTTGACAACTTCACTCGCGCTTTCACTGATGAGGGCATCCGCGGTCCGCTGATCAGCGTGACCCTGTGGACATTCCTCTTCGCGGCTCTTTCTGTGGCAAGCACCTTCCTGCTGGGGCTGTTCCTGGCTATCGTTTTCAACGACCTGCGAATGCGCGGCCGCAAGTTCTATCGCATCGCCATGATCCTGCCGTACGCATTCCCGGCTTTCCTCTCGGCGCTCGTCTGGGCGGGCATGCTCAGCGAGAGCTTCGGGTTTGTCAATCAGGTGCTCCTCGGCGGTGCGGAGATACCTTGGCTGACCAATGAGTGGCTCGCCAAGTTCAGTATCCTGCTGGTGAACCTGTGGCTGGGCTTCCCATACATGTTCCTGGTGTGCACGGGTGCGCTGCAATCGATTCCCGAGGAGCTGCAGGAAGCGGCAACGGTTGACGGTGCCAGCCCCTGGGCGGTCTTCCGTCTCATCAAGCTGCCGCTGCTGCTCGTGTCGGTCGCCCCGTTGCTGATCGCATCCTTCGCGTTCAACTTCAACAACTTCAACCTGATTTATATGCTCACCGGCGGAGGTCCCCGTGACGTGGATGCGAGCGTGAACGTGGGCGCCACGGACATCCTGATCTCGATGGTCTACAAGGTGGCCTTCTCTGGCCAAACTCGCGACTACGGCTTGGCCAGCGCATTCTCGATCATTATCTTCGTGCTGGTGGCGGTCATCTCGATCATCAGCTTCAGAAAGACCAAAGCGCTGGAGGAGCTGAACTGATGACAATACAGGCAACCCGAACTGAGGCTTTCGTCCCGGTCAAACGGCCCTTCAACTTTCAGCGCTGGTTCGCTGCCACCGGGTGGCGACACCTGATCGGCGCGGTCATGGTGGTCTTCTCTGCCTTCCCGCTGCTGTACGTGCTGTCCGCCTCGCTCAATCCCCAGGGCACGCTCACCGGTTCCAATGAGTTGTTCTCCCAGATCGGGCTGGACGCCTATGGGCGGCTGTTGGACAACCCGGAGCAGCCGTTCGCCACGTGGTTCGCCAACACGCTCATCATTTCCGGCACCACGGCTGTGTTGAGCGTGTTCCTGGGCGCGCTCGCGGCGTACTCCTTCTCCCGCATGCGGTTTACGGGGCGACGCACCGGGCTGCTCACGCTGGTACTCGTGCAGATGTTTCCCCAACTGCTTGCGGTGGTGGCTCTGTTCCTCCTGATGAGCACCATCGGTGACATGTTTCCGGCGATTGGACTGAACACCCACATCGGTTTGATCATGGTGTACCTCGGTGGCGCCCTGGGCGTGAACACCTACCTGATGTACGGCTTCTTCAACACGATTCCGGCCTCGATCGACGAGGCCGCCAAGATTGATGGTGCCAGCCACGCGCGCATCTTCTTCACGATTATTTTGCGGCTGGTCGCGCCCATTCTTGCGGTCGTCGCGCTGCTGTCCTTTATCGGGACGACCAACGAGTTCGTGGTGGCGAGTGTGCTGCTCGTAGACCCGGAGAAGCAGACTCTCGCGGTGGGGCTGTATAAGTTGGTCTCCAACCCGAACTACGCCGATTGGAGCGCGTTCTCGGCTGGTGCCGTGCTCGCAGCACTGCCCGTGATGGCGCTCTTCCTGTTCCTGCAGAAGTACATCGTCGGAGGGTTGACCGCCGGTTCTGTGAAGTGAAGCTCAGCGGCCGGTTACGGCCACCGTGGTGACGATTTCAACGGCCAAGTCCGTTGCGGAAAAGCGGGCGTAGGACTGGGCGAGTTGCCGGGCTCGGTACCAATATCGGGGATCGGCCAGCACGGTACGCACGCCGTGCGACACCTGCTTCACCGAGGCGCCGTCGGTGCCGAGGAAGATTCCCGACCCGCTCCAGGCTACGCGGGCACCGACCTCTGTTTTGTCTTCCGTCAGTCCAGCCACGACCAGGGGGATGCCGGTGGCGAGGGCCAGTTGTACGCCGCCATAGCCGCCGTTGGTCACGAAGACGTCGGCCTGGGGCAGCAGACGGTCTAACGGCACGAAACGCTCCAATCGGAGGTTGGCGGGACGCTGGGAGCGGGGCAGCACCAACTCAGGGTCTGGCCCTCCTGTCGTCGCGACGACGAGCATGTCCTCATTCGCCAGAGCTTCAATAGCGGGCAGGAGCAGCTTGCCCGGCTCGCGGGTGATCAACCCCGGGGCGACGACAATCACGGGGCGACCGGATTCGCGGGTGGCGGCAACGTCTGGCCACCAGTCCGGTGGGGTCCAACCATCGGCCGGTGGTGGGATGAGCGCGCCGATGTACTCGACTGACGTCGGCAGATCGGAACGCGGGTATTCGAACTCGGGAATGGTGGCCACCAGATATCGGGTGGCGAGTTCGGCGCCCCAGTCGAGAAAGAACGTGGGGAGCGGTGGCAGACCGAGGCTGTGACGCATCAGGTTGGCATCTCTCTGAGTACTCGCGAGGGTGACGTGCTGAACGGATGCGTTAAGTGCACGGTTGCGCGCCTGCCCGACACGCGACGCCGACGGCGGAATTCCCATTCCGAATGGCGCTGTATCGATGCTGGAGAGGGCGAGCGGTGTGGTCGAGAAGGTCACGCTCGGGATGCCGTGTTTTTCGGCCAGAAAAACCCCAGCGATGAAAGCGGGATCCGCCACGATCACGTCGGGCTGCACCCGTTTGGCGGCCTCGTCCATCTCAGCGAACCAGCCGGGGACCGGTTTGATGTACCGGTGGAGAAGGTTCCATTTCAGCGTGCTCAGACCTGGCTTCCGGGCTGCAGCACTGCCCAATTGCTGCACCGTGTCGTCGTCAAGATCCATCGCGGTGGACATCGGCAGAAGAGTCGCGCCGGTGTCTTTCACCATGTCGCTGTGGCGCGATCCGGTGTACCAGAACACGTCGTGTCCGGCCTTGACCAGTGCCCGGGCCAGGACCAGCCCCGGTGCCACGTGGCCGGTTGTGGGCATCGTGCCGAGAAGAATTCGTGCCACAATCGCCCCCTAAGAGTGTGTCAATAGATGTCATGTTATCCCGGCGGTCACGGGCGAGGCCAAACAGGTGATAATCTGATCAGGTTGCCAAAATGCGGCGCTGCTTCGGGAGTATTCGAAGCTCCGCCCCCTTAGCTCATTGGTAGAGCACTTCCTTGGTAAGGAAGAGGTAGTGGGTCCGATTCCCACAGGGGGCTCAGGCTTGGAAGCGCTAGCAGCCGACAAGCCGTGGCGGGGTAGCTCAGTTGGTT
>Ga0209023_10003289_pt1 | contig 19418 bp, 10 predicted proteins | sample LakOneMetagenome_FD_187468 | JGI IMG/M metagenome (GOLD analysis project Ga0209023, IMG submission 187468) | Freshwater and sediment microbial communities from Lake Erie, Canada (SPAdes) (version 2) | ecosystem: Environmental > Aquatic > Freshwater > Lentic | place: Lake Erie, Canada...
TCGCCTACATCAACGTCGCCCGGCGCCACGTGCTCGCCCATGCGGCAGTTGATGTAGGCGACGTTGTCCCAGGTCGACGCCGTCCCCGGACTGCGCGCCAGCCAGGTGGAACCAGGAGGGACGCCATTGCCCTTCGGCCCCGCGCCATGCGTCAGCGCGCTGTTCAGGAACACGAAGCCGGGGTCCGTCGCCGACACGGTGCGCGCCTGCACCACATAGCCGCCCGAGGCCGGATTGCCGCTGTCGCCCACCGAGCGCAGTTCGCTTTCCTCGAACAGCGCGGCGCGGTTGGCGCCCCAGATGAAGTCGACGTTGCCCTCGATGAGGGTGCGCCAGAACCAGGCATAGCCCTTCACCTGGATCGTGTCCTGCTCGCTGAAGAAGCTGGCGTTCTTCGCCACCAGGCGCCCGCCCTCGCTGTTGAAATACACGGTCTCGGCCTGGCCGGAGCGGGTGTTCCCGCGCAGCGTCGTGTTGCGCAGCGTGAGGTTTTCCAGCGTCAGCATGTCCGCTTCCTCGACCGCCAGCAGCCCACGGCCGCCGGAGAACGACGGCGATCCAGGCCCTTGGCTGCCGCCCGAACCGGGGTTCAGGCCGTCGTTGTTCGTCGCATGGATCACGACGCCGTCGCGGCTCTCGCCGCGCAGCATCAACTGGTCCTTGCCGAGGACGAAGAGCAGCTCGCGGTAGCGGCCATTGCGGATGTCGACCGTGACCGGGGTCGCCTTTGCAAAACTGCGCATCGCGTGGTTCAGGGCGCCTTGCACGGTGCGGAAATCGGCCGGTCCGTCGTCGTCGACGGTGAGCCTTGTTCCTTGCGGCGCGCCGGCGGCGGTGCGGAAGGTCCAGGCAGCGCCGATACCGCTATTCTGAACGACACCCTCGCCGACCAGCACCTCGTATTCTTCGCCATAGGCCAGGGTGCCGCTGTGCGGCTGGATCGAAACCGTATTCCCCTCGACCGTGATCGGGGTGAAGCGCACGTAGCGGCTGCGCGGCTGGCCGGGGTAGCCGATGGCGCGCACTTCGTCGCCGATCCGCACGATGTCGGCCAGTACACCGTCTGACCTGCGAACGATACGTACCGAACCCGCGCTGCCGAGAACAGGGGGGCGGTCAAAGCGCATACGCAGCAGCGTATCGACCGGCACATCGCGCTCGCCAATGAGCGGCGACACGGAGGCGGCGCTCGCCGACGCGGCGGCAGGCGCCCTGAACGGCAGGCCAACGTTGACATTGAGCGTCGTTTGCAATGCCGAGTCGGCCACGCTGGAGACGACGATGCGCGCCGTGCCGGGTGCGCGTGGCGTGACCGTCACGCCGCCCGCAGACACCTCGACCGATGCCACCCCCGGGTCGAGCGAGTGCGCCAGATACGGCAATCGGGTCACGCCGTCGCTGCCGACGGCGCTGATGTCAATGCGTTGCGGGGGCTCGCCGGCCTGCGCGGTCAACTCCGGTCCAGCGAGAGAAGGTGCGATGCGTGCCGGCTGCATACCCGGTACGCCCGCGCGCAGGTCGTCGAGCTCGAACAGGCCGCCCCGGGCCAGCACACCGGCGCGGGCTCCGGTTGCCGTGAACGGGGGCTGCGCCGCGGTGGTGATCTTTTCGCCGTCCAGATACACGGCGAGCATGGCGGGCGCCATCTCGAGGCGCAGCGTGGCGAAGCGCGCATCCGGCAGGCGTGCGCGCGGCACCGATTTCAGGCGCGTCAGCACGCCGTCCTGCATCCTGACCAGCTGGATCAGCATGGTGTCGCCGCTGCCGGGGAAATCGATGCCGGCGCCGACCCAGTTGCGGGCGTCGACGTAGCGGCCAATCAGGAGCAGCTGGCGCGCGGGGGCTGCGCCCGAGGTGCGCAGGCGCGCTTCCAGGAAGGCGTTACGCCCGCCGGCCGCAGTCATGCCGGCATGCCTGGCCAGTGCCAGCAGCCGGCCGGGACCATCCACCCGCAGTACGCGGTTCGCACCCGTCGCATCCGCTTGCACTGCGAGCGCCGCCTTGCTTCCTTCGACGACCTCCCACTGGGAACCCGGAGCGCGCTCGAAACCCTCGCAGGCGAGGAAGTCGCCCGTCGGACAGCCGGCAACGGTCGCGGGCTGTGCGATTTTGCCGGCGCCGGCATTGGCCAGCACGTGCGCCGCCACCACTTCGGCCGGGCGCGGCGTGAACGGATAGGGGACGACCCAGGCCGGCGTGCTGGCCTGGCCGCAGGGGGCGATCGAGCGACCGTTGAGGAGCGAGCCGGTGTCGGTGAAGACGCCGGCATCCGCCGCATCGGTGTCGAAGGGCTTGATCGCGTCGAGGCAGTTGCGCGCGCCCGCGATCTCGAAGGCGTTCGCCTGCGAGACGATGCGTGCCTGTTTCGCCACGCCGATGCCGTATTCGTACTTGTACGCGGGGTGTTTGCGGTCGCCCACATGGTAGTTGTTGAACAGGTGGACCTGGCCGAAGCGCACCCGTGGCGCGCGGCTGGCGATGTTCTCGAACAGGTTGTTGCTGAGGGTGACGCGCAAATGGCCGCTGTCGCCCAGCGCCTTGTCGCTGGCGCCGATCAGCATGTTCTTCTGGTGCTGCGCGAAGCGGTTGTAGGAGACGGTCACGAAGTCGGCGCCGTCGCGGATGTCGAGCGCGCCGTCATGACACTGCTTGTGCTTGCCGTTTTCGACCGCCTGCTGGTCGTCCGTGTAGGGTGCGTCAGTGAAGCTGTTGTGGTCGACCCAGACATGGGTCGCGCCGACGATCGAGATGCCGTCGAACTCCGCATTCCAGTTGCCCTCTGCACCGTCCTTCGGGTCCCAGGTCGGAGCCACGTCGCAGGGGTTGCGGAAATGGAGGTTGCGGATGATGACTTGCGAGACCTTGGCCACCATGACGTGCGCGTTGACGAAACCGGCGTCGGGTACGATGCCGACCAGCGTGGTATTGCCGGGCAGGCGGACCTCGCCGCGCTCGGCCTGGTCGGCCGTGCTGGCGTAGGGCCGGCCTTCGCTCATGTCGATCACACCCTTGACCGCGACGATGCGGCTGCCCTTGTCCTTGCGGGAGAGGGCCGCGCGCAACTGGGCCGGGGTGGCGACGGTGACCACGTTGGCGGCGTCCGCGCCGCCGCGGGTGCCGCCGTCCTGCGCCGCCCAGCCGTCGAGCGGTGCTTCCTGGCGGGCGAAGAACGGCGCTGTTGCGGGCGCCGCGAAGGCGAGGCTGGTGAAGGCCGCGGCAATGACTGCGGCGATGGAACGCGCGCTCATGGACCTGGCGGCGCCGTGAACTGGCCCTTCATCGACGGGAACAGGCGTACCAGTTCGACGGCGACCATGTTCGAGAACACGGCTGCGCCCTTGGCGCCGAGGTGGGTGCGGTCGAAGGCGGTTTTCGGCGCGCCTTGCACCTCGCTGCCGCCGGGGGCCGGCGGCGCGCCGTAGTTGACGGGACGGGGCGCCTGCGCCAGGGTGTCGGCTTCGTCCTGGCCCATCTGCTGGACGGCCGCCGCGCTGATGGCGTTCAGGTCGACCAGCGCGGCCTTGCGCTTGAGCGCAACGCGGCGCGTGGCGGCGGCCCAGGGCGCGAGGTCGTCCTTCAGGTAGTCGCCCTTGAAGCTGCGCCGGGTCAGCGGCGTGACCAGCACCGGCACGCCTCCCAGCGCGCTGGTTTCGTCCACGTAGCGTTCGATATTGGCGGGGAACTGGGTCACCAGGTCGGTCGAGCGGCCGGGTTTGCCCGGCTGGTCGTTGTGGCCGAACTGGATCAGCACGTAGCTGGCCGAAAACGCGGCGCCGTCCTTGAGCAGGGCCTGCACTTCGTCCCAGCGGCCTTCGGCGCGGAAGCTGCCCGAACTGCGCCCGCCGCGCGCGAGGTTGACGCAGCTGACGTCCGGCTTGAAGCGCGCGCACAGGGCGTCGCCATAGCCGGATCTGGTGGCCATGGTGGAGTCGCCGACGAGGATGATGCGGACGGGTTTGGAGGGGGGGGCGCCTGCGAGTGCGGGGACGGCGAGCAGCGAAAGGGACAGGAGAGCAGCAGCGTACTTCATGCAGAACCTCGACAGTGAATAGACGTAGGGTGGGTGGGTCTCCCGCCCACCCTACGTAGAACGAAGATGCTTAGAACGTGTAATCCGCCCGCACCGTGTACGCCCGGCCGATCGGCTTGGCGATATTGCGCGCGAAGACCACGCGCGAGGACAGGCGCTGGTTCGACAGCGGCGGATCGACATCGAACAGGTTGTTCACGCCGGCGCCGATCTTGAAGTTCTTCGAGATCTTGTAGCTGGTCGACAGGTTATACACGCGGTACGGCTTGATCACGTTGTAGAACGGCTGGCCGGGCTGCTGGGTCGCCAGGGCGTTCGTGTCTTCGTAGCTCGACGAGTACTGCTGCGTCAGCTGGGCCATGAAGGGACCCATGTTCCAGTTCACGCGCGCCGTGTGCTTCCACTTGAAGACATAGGTGTTCGACGAGGTCGAGCCGGTGGCCAGTGCGCCCACGCGGCCGACGAAGTCGATCCATTCGCTGCCCACTTCGTTCTGGCCTTCGTACTTGTCGGTGTAGGTGCCTTCCAGCGAGGCGCCGAAGCGGCCCCAGTTCGCCGTCGGCAGCGAGTAGTTCATGCCGATGTCGATGCCCTGGGTCTTCAGGCCGCCCATGTTCAGGCGCGTCTTCGTGATGTACTGCAGGCTGCCGTCGGCGTTACGCACGAACAGTTCTTCGTACTTGCCCGGATTGCGGAAGATCGTCGCCTCGTCGATCTGGGCGATGGTGCCCTTCATGTCGATCTTCCAGAAGTCGACCGTCGCCATGAAGTTCTTGATCGGTTCGACCACGAAGCCGATGGAATAGGTCTTCGCCTTCTCAGGCTGCAGGTCGGGATTGGCGCCGGTCAGCGTCGTCAGGCGCGTGTTGCAGACGCGCGAAGCGTCGGCGGCCGCGCCGGCGTAGCGCGGATCGGTCGTCACGCGGCCGCTGCCCGGCACGTTCGGCGTGGCGCTCGGGCACAGCAGCGGGTCGTCCCAGACCGAGCTCGACGGCGTCAGCGTGCGCGCCGTGCCGTACAGCTCCGGCAGGGTCGGGGCGCGGAAACCGGTGCTCACGGTACCGCGGACCATCAGCTGCTTGAGCGGCTGGTAACGGAAGCTGGCCTTCGGATTGAAGGTCGAACCGAAGTCGCTGAAGTGGTCGCCGCGGACGGCGAAGTTCAGGTTCAGCGTTTTCGTCACCGGCGCATCGAGTTCGACATACATGCCGGCCACCTTGCGCGAACCGCTCGGGTGCGCGCCGGGAGTGCCCGAGACTTTGTAGGTCACGTCGTTGCCGATCATGTTCGCATTTTCCGCGAAGGTCTCGCGGTGCCAGTCGCCGCCGACCGCGACGCCGAGGGCGCCGCCGGCCAGCTGCATGAAGGTGCGCGAGAGGTTGAAGTCGCCGCCGTAGTAGCGCACGTCGGCTTCGCGATAGGTCTTGCCGTCGGCCGAGATGCTTTCCAGGTAGGCGGCGCCGGCGGCGTCCTGCGGTCCGAACGGGTTCAGGGTGCCGTTGGCGACCCCGACGTAGACGCCCGGCGTGCTGACGAAGCCGTCACGGAAGCCGACGTCGCGGTGGCTGTAGGCGTAGGAGGTGCCGACGCGGTAATCCCATCCCGCGACTTCGCCTTCGTCGGCGACAACCAGGCGGTGGTTGGTCTGCACGTCGTGGTTGACGACGCCGCCCAGTTCGTCCAGGGTCCAGTTCAGCGCCAGGTCGTTGCCGTTCAGGCCGGCCACGGCAGGCACGCCGCCGCTGTTGCCCGGGTAGTACTTGCTGGCCTTGGTGATCATCAGGGGACGGCGCGAGGCCGTCAGGCGATCGTAGTCGACGTTCAGGCCGAAGGGCTGCGGCGCGTCGCCGGCGTCGATGTAGGAGCGGGCCAGTTGCAGTTCGACGGTCAGGACCTTGCCGTCGCCATGCGCCAGGCTGCCCTTGGTGAACAGGGTGGTCTGCTGCGCCTCCGGCAGCAGTTCCGGGTACAGGGTCGGATCGGTGATGCAGGTCTTGCTGCCGGCGCCCGAGGCACGGGTCGACGGGATCGTGGTCTGGGTCGGGAACGGGCTGGCGCAGCCGGCGGCGAAGTAGGGGTTGCCGGTGGTGCTGGTCGCCTTGCCGCCCGAATAGACGGTGTAGTTGGCGGGCGAGGCGCCGCCGACGCTCGAGGAGTTCGGGACGAAGGCGGTGCCGCCCAGTGCCACGATGGTGGCTGGATCGGTGATGCCGGGACGGTCCTTCTGTTTCAGCGACTCGCGTTTCTGGGTGTCGAAGGCGGTATAGACGTTCCAGCCGTCCGTGGCCAGGTCGCCCTTGCCGGCGACGAAGCCGAAGCGGCGCTGTTCGCCGCCGCCCTTGTGTTCCGGCTGCACGGCGCTGGCCGAGAGCGAGACGTCCTTGATCTGCTTCTTGGTGATGAAGTTGACCACGCCTGCGATGGCGTCTGTGCCGTACAGGCTCGATGCGCCGTCGCGCAGCACTTCGACGCGGTCGATCGCCGCCATCGGGATCGAATCGACGTTCACCGAGCTGTCGCCAAGCGCCTCGTTGGCCAGGCGGCGGCCATTGAGCAGGACCAGCGTGCGGTTGGTGTTCAGGCCGCGCATGTTGATCATGGTGCCGCCGCCACCACCGCCGACCGGCTCGTTGGTCGAGGCCACGGTGAGGGCGACCGCCACTTCCGACATCGTGGTCAGGCCGCGGCTGGTCAGCTCTTCGGCCTTGATGGTGGTGAGGGGCAGGGCGTTTTCGGAGGCGATGCGCTTGATCGAGGAGCCCGTCACTTCGACGCGCTGCATCGGGGCTTCCTGGGCGGCCGCGCCATTCGTCAGGACCAGCACGGCGACGGCGACTGCCGACAAAAGGAAGCGTTGTTCGTTGGTTCTAGAGTTTTTCACTGCGTGTCTCCTGCGTGTGATCGTCAATCGCGTCCGGGTGTGTCCCCGCATCGCTCGAATGGATACCTCGCGTATCCCTGCCGGTGTGACGAGAGCCCTGGCCGAGGTCACCATCCGGTCAGATGTAACGGAGACATTGCCCCCAGAACATCAGTATCGGACCGATTGTACTTTGGTCTGGCCAGTTCTGCAATCTGGACGAGCCAGTTATTTTTCCGGCCTGAACGCGTCATAGGGAGAGAGGGGGCGTAGACGTGGCGCGACAGCAGGGAGATGGGTGACGCGAATGCAACACCCGAATTATCTGAGCATACCAATTGCTATACTGGTCCGACCACTTTAGAATGATTTTGCCATCACCCATACCAAAAACAATCCGGAGACACCATGAAATCCAAGCAAGTCATTTGCGCGCTGGCCCTGGCCTGCGCAGCACACGCCGGCGGAGCACACGCAGCCGCCCTGTCACTCGAAGACGCGGTCATTAGCGCGAGCTACCAGGGCGCGCCTGCCGGCATGCTCGGGCTCGACCACCTGTTCGCGCAAGAGCCGGGATCGAACATCAGCCGGCTCGACCCATTCGAGAGCGGCGTCGAATTCCTGACCAGCGACTACCTGTTCGCCATCGATTTTTCGAAGACCGGCGCGCTGACGGTGTTCGCCAACGCGCCCGTCGTAGCCGGCGCCTACGCCATGCGCTTCGATTTCGGCGGCAGTCTGAATAGCCCGATCGGCGCTTTCACCTTCGTCGGCGCCAACGGCGCGAGCGGGGTCCCTGGCCTGGCGATCGTCGATGCCCACACCATCGCACTGGACCTCTCGAACATGGCGTGGAACGAGTTCGGTTCCTTCACGGCGCAGATCGACGCCGCCGGCGAGGTACCCGAGCCTGCGAGCGCGGCCCTCGCTCTGGCCGGACTGGCCGCGATGGCCGGCGCGGCAACTTCGCGCAAGCAGCGTCGCTGATCGACTGCCGCGATCTGCAGCCCCCCTTTCAACAGGAGCACACCATGCGACATTCCACTGTCAAGGCAGCGCTTTGCCTTGCATTCCTGGCCGGCGCCGCCAATGTGGCCACCAATGCGGCCGCCGCAGTCGATCCCGCCCGCCAGAGCGCCCCGGTCGATGGCTGGGCCAGCCAGGCCGGCGGCACCGTCGGCGGCGCCAACGCCATCGACGCACAGATCTATACCGTCACCAACCGCGCGCAACTGCTCGCGGCGATCAGCAACGGCGGCGTGGCCAGCAAGATCATCAAGCTCCAGGGCATCCTCGACATGAGCGAAGGCCAGCCCTACACCAGCAACGCGGACCAGGCGGCCCGCGGCGCCGTGCGGCTGAAAAGTAACACCACCCTGATCGGCGACGCCAATTCCGGCATCGTCAACGGCCACATCATCCTGTCGAACGTGTCGCAAGTGATCGTGCGTAACCTGAAACTGGTCAATCCCTGCGACGTGGCGCCGGTCTGGGATCCGAACGACGGATCGAGCGGCAACTGGAACAGCGCCTTCGACGCCATTTCGGTGCTCGGCTCGGACCATGTGTGGATCGATCACAACAGCTTCACGGACGCGCCGCTGACGGATAACTTCCTCCCCGTCGAGAACGGCCACGTCAAGCAATGCCACGACGGCGCGCTCGATATCACGAATGCCTCGGACTATGTGACGGTGTCGTATAACGTCTTCGGTGAGCACAACAAGAACAACCTGATCGGCGGCAGCGACGGCGCGACGGGCGACGAAGCCAAGCTGCGCGTCACCTTCAGCAACAACGTGTTCCGCGACGTGGCGAGCCGCGCACCGCGTGTGCGCTACGGCCAGGTGCACCTGTTCAACAACTACCATGCAGGCGCGAAGTCGGGCACGGTCTACCGCGTCAGTTATTCGGTCGGCGTCGGCCAGGCCGCCAAGATCCTGTCGCAGAATAACGTGTTCGAGGTCGCCGGCGCAGCCGCCTGCGACGACGTGGTCGAGAACTTCGGCGGCACGGTGCCCGGCGTCTTCAAGGACAGCGGCTCGCTGCTCAATGCCAAACCGCTGGGCGCCTGCGCCGTGCCGGCGAACGTCGCGTGGACGCCGCCGTATGCCTTCAGTCCGCGCCCGGTGGCGTTGGTCAAGGCGAACGCGCTGGCGCAGGCCGGCGGCGGCAAGCTCGCCACCACCATCAGCGGCACCGGAAAGGTCGTCATCGACACCGGCCCGAACCTGGCTTGCCCGGCCAGCGGCCTGTATTTCTGCGACGATTTCCAGAGCGGCGCCGCGACCAAATGGGACCTGCTGCCGGTGCCGGGACCGAACGGCGCGTTCAGCGTCGCGGCCGAGGTGGCGGGCAGCACCAACAAGCTGCTGCAATACACGGCCGCGAGTACCGGTGGTGTGCTGGCCCTGATCAAGACCGCAGCCATGGACAGCGTGCCAAGCGCCGACTACTTCGTCGAAGCACGCATCCGCCCGATGACCAACGGCACCACCGGCAACAAGCAGCTCTACCTGGTGACGCGCTACGTGGACGCGAGCAACTGGTATGGCGCCGGCCTGAACGTGCAGAGCAGCACCGCCAGCACCCAGGTAGAGATCGCGAAGATGTTCGCCGGCTCGCTCAGCCGCCCACGCCAGGTGCGCAAACCGATCGCGATGGATGCGCAGTTCTATACGGTGCGCTTCGAGATGATCGGTGCGACCCTGAGCGTCTACCTGGACGGCGAGCTGCTCGGCTCCGTCACCGACAGCAGTTTCGCCGCGCGCGGACGGGTCGGCCTGTTCACGGCCAACAAGAGCTTCCAGATCGACGACGTCCACATCGGCGACCCGCGCCTGAAACCGGTGCAGCTGACGCTCGACCCGGGCAGCCCGACCTGGGCGGCCGAAGCGGGCGACGCACCGCTGCAGGTGAAGGTCACCGCGGTGGCCGCAGATGGCGCGGCGGACAGCTTCAGCGCCGAGTCGAGCAATCCCGCGGTCGTCGCCGTCACGCAGAGCGGTGCGAATGTGCTGGTGACGCCCGTCGGCGCCGGCACCGCGAACGTCCTGATTCGCGCGGGGTCCGATGCCAACGTCGCGCGCGCGATTGCCGTCACCATCGCGCCGCAATTCGTGCAGCCGACCCAGACCTATGCGCTGGCCGGCGCGGCTTTCCCGGCGGCGGGCTCGAACGCGGGCCAGGTCGACGCCGGGCTGAAGCTGGTGTTCGATAATCCTCCGCTGCTCGGCACCGGCGGCACGATCCGCGTGTTCCGCAAGGCCGACGACCTGCTGGTCGACGTGATTCGCCTGACTGGCGAAACCGACATGCTCGGCTACCCGGGCCAGGACCAGGTCCGCAAGGTTAACGTGGCGCCGATTAAAATCAGCGGCAACACGGTGACCATCAAACTGCACAGCAACAAGCTGGACTACGGCACCGAGTATTACGTAGCCATTGCGGACGGCGTCTTCACCGGCGCGCGTTTGAACGGGGTGCCGTTTGCCGGCATCGGCAAGGCGGCCGGCTGGACCTTCAGCACCCGTGCGGAGCGGCCATCGGGGCAGCTCGTGACCGTCGATGACGACGGCCCGGCCGACTTCTCGAGCGTGCAGGGCGCCCTGAACCACGTCATGAAAACCTTCGCCAAGGCGGACCCGGTGACGATCCAGGTGAAGAACGGCAGCTATGAAGAGTTGCTCTTTTTGCGCGGCAAGGACAACCTCAGTATCGTGGGCGAAAGCCGCGAAGGCGTGGTGATCCAGTACACCAACCACGACACACTGAACACCGGCTCGGGCGCCAGCCAGCCGGCCAGCGCCACCGCCAGCGCCGCCGGTGGCCGCGCGGTGATGCTGGTCGAAACGGCGGACATGCTCAGCCTCGACACGCTCATCTTCAGGAACACGACGCTGCGCTCCGCCGGCATTTCGGCCCAGGCCGAAACGGTCTACTTCAACAGCGACGGGCGCCTGATCGCGAAGAACGCAAGCTTCCACAGCGAGCAGGATACGCTCAACCTGAAGGGCTGGGCCTGGTTCTACCGTTCGCTGGTCGCCGGCAACGTCGACTTCATCTGGGGCAGCAGCCGCGCCGCGCTGTTCGAGGAGAGCGAGATCCGTTCGGTGGGCGACACCACCAGCACCACCAGCGGCGGCTACGTGCTGCAGGCGCGCGTCCCGAATGCCCTTGATAAGGGCTATGTCTTCCTGAACAGCACCCTGACCCACGGTCCCGGACCGGGCCCGTTGCACGGCGACGTACCGACAGGGAGCACCTGGCTGGCGCGCAGCCCGGGCGGCACCGCGACCTGGGACAATGTCGCCTTCATCAACTGCCGCATGGATACCCACGTGGCCCCGGCCGGCTGGGCGGGACTCGGCGTCAATGGCCAGCCGGCGCCGAATCCGGTGTCGCCGAACGCCGTGAGCGGATGGCGCGAGTACGGCACGATGGACATGCTGGGCAATCCGCTCGACCTGAGCCGGCGTGTGGGTGGCTACCTGCTGCGCAGCAGCGACGTCGAGGCCGATTTCGCGACGCGGGCGAAGGTGTTCGCGGCCTTTGGTAACGGCGCGGGCTGGAACCCGCAACCGTAAAGGCCGGCGCCGGCTGCGTGCCGGATGGATGGAAGAGGCGCTGCGGCGCCTCTTTTTCTATCAGGAGCCGTCGTCCTCGGTCGACAGCTCGATGCGCGCCTCGCCGATGCCGACGGTCGGTCCGCGCGGACTGATATCGCCATCGACACGCACGAAGGAAAGCGTCGCCATGCCGACGCGCAGGGCCGCATTGCCCAGCAGCTCGCGCGGTATCCGGTAACGCAGTTTCGCCACGCCGCCATGGTGCTTCGCGCCGCTGATCTGGAAGGCGCCCAGGGTCCCCAGCAGCACCGAATTCTGCCCGTCCGCCGACGGGATGGTCAGGTACACCTGGTAATAGTAGCCGCCCTTTCTACCGTCCTCGGACAGCTCGACGTTATCGAGTACCAGTTGCACCGACCTGTATTTTTTTGCGCTGCCGCGCACGGATGCCGCATTCCCGCGCCTGATCTCCTGCACCGCGGACCACTCGTCGGACGCGATCGGCAGCGGTGCGCTGACCGAGCGCTGGTCGAGTCCGATCGCGAGCGCGCCGCCGAGGGAAAAGGTGGCGTCGCTCGTCGCCTTGGGCCCGGTCGCCTTGAACGAGCCGAGCGCCGGCACCGCCGCCATGCGCGATTCCGGACTCGCCTGCACCCGGAAGGTCCGGCCGTTCGACAGCTGCGCCAGCGGTATCCTGGTCGGCATGACCTCGCTCTGGTAATCGTAGAAGAGGCTGGTTCGGGTGTCGTAGGTGAGTCTTCTTTGCATCGCCAGCGTGCCGGTGTAGGCGAAACTGCCCGACCAATAGGTACTGCTCGTGAGCGGCATGCGCCTTCCTCCTCCGGCTTTGACCCAGGCCGACCAGAGCCTGTCGATATTCGCGTGGTGCAGCCAGAAGATCGGGTCGGTCGGCGATTGCATCGTCGTCATGGTATTGCCGATAATGTCGTGCACCGGATTATGCGGCGCGCTTTCGATGGAAGGCTCGAAGGCATTCGACAGCCCGCGCTGGAAATTCGTCAGCGTACTCGAGAAAGGCGCCAGCGTCAGGGCCTGGCGCACGCTGGTATTCACGCGCGGTACATATAAAGGATTGGTGCTGCTGGCATTCGTGAATTCGGCGGGCAGGGTGGCGTAGGAATAATAATCCCAATACGGCAGGACCAGTCTGCTGTCGCCGGAAACGGCGCGCAACTGGCGCTCGAAATAATACAGATAACCCCGGTGCCAGGCGAGAAAATAGGGGATGCCGTGCGGGCAGCGATTCACATGGATATTCGTCCAATACGACCAGCTGTTCGGATCGGCCGCATTGGTATTGGCCTTCATCCGGCGTATTGCCGTCAGCAGGGAGCCATATTGGGGCGTGGTTTTGAAACTCTGCCACTCCATGCGCCGTTGAACTGCAGTTTGGGCGAGGCCGGCCAGCGGAATGGCGGGCACAGCTATTGCAAGCGCTGCGTCCCGGAGAAAACGTCTCCGGAGCACTATTTGATGCGTCATCATATCCTCCGTTAAAACCAGGGTTGCGGGATCGGGGATATATGACGCTACGCAGATTGGTAAAGCGCTACTTGAGAAAACGCAGCGGGCTCTCCGGGTAGATTTTGAACAGTTTTATTATTGCCGCCAAAATAAATGATTCAGGAATCTTTATCGTTTGGCGGGGTGTGTTGAATATGCGGGGTGCGCGGCACGATAAACTTCGGGCCGCGCTATGTGGAATCGCCGGCTCAGCCGCGCGAGAAGGTGCGCGTGACGCGGTCGAGGTGGGCGCGCATCGCGGTGCGGGCGCCGGCGACATCGTGCGAGGCGATGGCCGAGAAGATGTTGCGGTGGTCGAGCAGGGTCTGCTGGCGCAGTTCTTCGGTCTGGAAGTGTTCCTTCAGTTTGTGCCAGAGCGAGCCGCGCTGGCTCCACAGGTATTCGATTACGCCGACCATGGCGCTGTTGCCGGTGGCGCGCGCGATGGCGAGGTGGAAGTTGCGGTCGGCCTGCTCGTTGCCGCTGCGCTCTTCATGGTGCTGCTCCATCTCGAGCACGGCCACCAGGATGGCGTCGATCGCGGAATCGCTCGCATGCTTGGCGGCCAGGGCCGCCACTTCGACCTCGATCAGGCGGCGCGCGGCCAGCACTTCGAAGGGGCCGGGGCCGGCGGTCGGCACCTCGGCCACGGGCGTCGCCTGTTCGCTGACGTACACGCCGGAGCCGCCGCGCACTTCGACCGTGCCGCCCAGTTCCAGCGCGATCAGCGCTTCGCGCAGCGAGGTGCGCGAGACGCCAAGCTTGGTTGCCAGGTCGCGCTCGGACGGCAGGCGCTCGCCGGGCTGGATGTTCTCGGCCCGGATCAATTCCTCGATCTTGCCAGATACCACCCGGTACAGTCGCGGTTCGCTGGCAGCCGCTTCGTTCGGGGCAGGGAGCTTCTTCATGGTGCGGGTCGTCCTGGTTAGGGGTGGCGTGGTCAAAACTAGCGAATCTTAGTTGGCGCAGCAAAATGTTGCAAGTGGACCAACCAAATAATCCTGAACAGGCGGACCTCAGCCCGCCGCTTCGCTCGCCTCCTGGGCCCGCTTCAACCTTTCGCGGCTGTTACTCAAATGCGTACGCATCGCCGCGCGCGCGCCTTCCGCGTCGCGCCGGGCGATCGCCCGGTAGATGTCCTCGTGTTCGTGGATGACGCGCTCGATGAAATGTCCCGGCTTGTCATCCGAGAAATGCGCGGAATTCAGGCGCGCGCGCGGGATGATGTTGGTGCCGAGGTGGGCCAGGATGTCGTGGAAATAACGGTTGCCCGACATCTGCGCGATCATCAGGTGGAAGGCCATGTCCGGCACCACCGTCTCGCCGCCATTGCGCGCACATTCCTCGAAACTGTCGACGGCGGCGCGCAGTTCCGCGAGCTGCTCGTCGCTGTGGCGGGTGGCCGCCAGGCCGACGGCTTCGGTCTCCAGGCTGATGCGCAGCTCGAGCAGGTCGAGCACGTCGCGCATCGTCACGATGGTCGCCGGGTCCAGGCCCATCGGCGCGGTCGAGGGTTCGAGCACGAAGGTGCCGATCCCGTGCCGGGTCTCGACCAGTCCGGCCGCCTGCAGATGCGAGATCGCCTCGCGCACCACGGTGCGGCTCACGCCCAGCAGGCGCATGATTTCGGATTCGGTCGGCAGCTTGTTGCCGGGCGTCAGGCTGCCGCCGCGGATCGCGTCGGTCAGGTGCGCGACGACGCCCTGCGCCAGGTTGCGGTGTTTTTTCAAGGGCGCGGCGGCGGGCGGGGTAGGGGTCATGGTCGATGAAAATGGTCACGGGCCGCGTATGCGGGCGAGGCGATTATACGCCGGACGTATATCAGATGACAGACAAGCATGTTCGCGGGCCGTGCGCTCCCCCATGGTCGCTCGATCAAAAAGGTGATTGCCAACGCCGCCGAAATCGATATACTTACAGAAGTCATCAGACGACTGACGACATAGATGCGGCGCTCATATATTAGGAGACTAGGATGAAGGCAACAAAATTGCTGGCAGGACTCGCACTCGGCATGTCGGTTGCGCTCGGTGCGCAAGCTGCGTATCCGGAGAAAACGATTACCGTCGTCGTGCCGTTCCCGGCCGGCGGCTCGACCGATGCGATCGCCCGCGCGATCGGCCCGAAGATCACGGCGCGCTTCAACCAGCCCTGGATCATCGACAACCGTCCGGGCGCGACCGGCGCCATCGGCGCCTCGATGGTCAAGCGCGCGCCGGCCGATGGCTACACGCTGCTGGCCGCCTCGATCGGCGTCTACGTCATGAACCCATGGCTGAACAAAGCCCTGACCTACGATCCGTCGAAAGACTTCGACCTCCTGACCGTGGCCGTGCGCGCGCCGAACGTGCTGGTGGCCAGTTCGAACGTCAAGGCCAACACGGTGCAGGAACTGGTCGCCTACCTGAAGCAGAACCCAGGCAAGGTGTCCTTCGCCTCGTCGGGCAACGGCAGCTCGGACCACCTGACCGCCGAACTGTTCTGGCAGAAGACCGGCACCAGCGGCCTGCACGTGCCGTATAAAGGTGGCGCACCCGCGATCACCGACCTGCTGGGCGGCCAGACCGATGTCTCCTTCGTCAACATCAATACCGCGCTGGCCCACATCAAGGCCGGCAAGCTGAAGGTGCTGGCCGTCACGGGCGAGCACCGCGCCGCGATCATGCCGAAAGTGCCGACCCTCGCCGAAGCCGGCGTGCAGGGCGTGGACATCTACTCCTGGCAGGCCTTCGCCGCGCCGAAAGGGCTGCCGAAGGACGTGAAGGCCAAGCTGCACGGCGCCATCGTCGCTGCGCTCAACGAGCCGGACATCAAGGCCAAGCTGGTCGAGCAGGGCTTCGAGATCGTCGCCAACACGCCTGAACAGTTCGAGCAGTTCCAGCACACCGAATCGGCGCGCTGGAAGAACGTCATCGAGACCGGCAAGATCACGGCCGACTGATCGCCTATCCAGAAAACCGAAGAGAGACCTTATTATGTCCAGCACGAACTCCAGCACCAACGAGCAGGCGGCGCGCCCGCATGCGCCGATCGTGACCGGGATGCGCGTCGTACCGGTAGCGGGACGCGACGGCATGCTGCTCAACCTGAGCGGAGCGCACGCGCCTTACTTCACCCGCAACATCGTCATCCTGCTTGACAGCGCCGGCAATACCGGCGTCGGCGAGGTGCCCGGCGGCGAACCGATCCGGCAGACGCTGGAAGACGCGCGCGCGCTCATCGTCGGCCAGTCGATCGGCAACTACCAGGGCGTGTTGAACAAGGTACGCGCCGCCTTCGCAGAGCGCGATGCGGGCGGACGCGGCCTGCAGACCTTCGACCTTCGCATCGCGGTGCATGCCGTGACGGCGATCGAATCGGCGCTGCTCGACCTGCTGGGCAAATTCCTCGGCGTGCCGGTCTGCGCACTGCTGGGCGAAGGACAGCAGCGCACCCACGTCGAGATGCTGGGCTATCTGTTCTACGTGGGCGACAGCAAGCTGACCAACCTGGACTACGTGAGCGATCCGGACGAGCCGGACGACTGGCTGCGCGTGCGCCACGAAAAGGCGATGACCCCGGAAGGCGTGGTGCGCCTGGCCGAAGCGGCCTATGCGCGCTACGGCTTCAAGGACTTCAAGCTCAAGGGCGGCGTGTTCGAGGGCGACGCCGAGATCGAGGCGGTGACGGCGCTGGCCGAACGCTTCCCGGATGCGCGCGTGACGCTCGATCCGAACGGCGCCTGGTCGCTCAAGGAAGCGATCCGCCTGTGCCGCGGCCAGGACCACGTGCTGGCCTATGCGGAAGACCCGTGCGGCGCCGAGAACGGCTACTCGGGCCGCGAGGTCATGGCGGAATTTCGCCGCGCCACCGGCCTGCCGACCGCGACCAACATGATCGCCACCGACTGGCGCCAGATGGGCCACGCGATCCAGCTGCAGTCGGTCGACATCCCGCTGGCCGACCCCCACTTCTGGACCATGGCCGGTTCGGTGCGCGTGGCTCAGATGTGCCACGACTGGGGCCTGACCTGGGGTTCGCACTCGAACAACCACTTCGATATTTCGCTTGCGATGTTCACCCAGGTCGGCGCCGCCGCACCGGGCAGGATCACGGCGCTCGACACGCACTGGATCTGGCAGGACGGCCAGCGCCTTACTAAAGAGCCGATGCAGATCGTCGATGGCATGATCGAAGTGCCTGCCAAACCGGGCCTGGGCGTGGAGCTCGATATGGAGGCGCTCGAAGCCGCGCACCAGCTTTACCTGAGCAAGGGCCTGGGCGTGCGCGATGATGCGCAAGCCATGCAGTTCATCTACCCGGGCTGGAAGTTCGACAACAAGCGCCCGAGTTTCGTGCGCTGACTGCTTGCACCAACGTTTTAATGCTCTATCACTTGCCAATAATCTCCAGGAGACATGCATGAAGAAAACCCTTATCGCGGCAGCAGTGTTCGCCGTCGTTGCCGGCGCGGCGCAGGCCCAGACCGCCGTCACCATTTACGGCATCGTCGACGCGGGCTATCTGCGCGAAAGCGGCGGCTCGGCCGGCACGGTCAACAAGATCGGCAGCGGCATCGGCTCGGCCTCCCGCATCGGCTTCCGCGGCAACGAGGATCTCGGCAACGGCATGTCGGCCGTGTTCACCCTTGAAAACGGCACCAAGATCGACACCGGCGAAGTCGACGCCGCCGGCACCATCTTCAACCGCCAGGCCTGGGTCGGCCTCAAGACCAGGGCCGGCATGATCTCGCTGGGCCGCCAGTACACGCCGTGGCACCAGGCGCTGGCCCAGGTCGGCGACCCGTTCACCACCGGTTACGCCGGCGGCTCGAAGAACGTGTTCCCTGACTTCGGCAGCAACGTCCGCACCAGTAACACGGTGATGTACACCTCGCCGGTGGTGCAGGGCTTCGTGGGCGACATCGCCTACGCCTTCGGCGAGCAGGCCGGCAGCATCAAGTCCGGCCGCAACATCGGCGCCTCGGTCGGCTACGCGAACGGCCCCCTGAATGTGCGCGTTGCCTACAACACCAAGAATTCGGACGTGGCGGCCGCGCCGGGCGTGACGCCGGTCGTGCGCGGCAACGGCAGCAACAAGCTGTTCGCTGCCAACTACGACTTCAAGATCCTGAAGGCTTACGTCGCCTTCAGCGTCGACAAGGGCTTCAACTCCGCGCCGCTGGGCAACGCCAACAACCCGTACGGCTTCCGCCGTCCGACCGCGTCGACCGACGGCAACGAGGTGCTGGTGGGCGTCGTCGCGCCTGTGGGTCCGGGCAATGTCGTCGCGACCATCATGCGCAAGGACGACCAGACCAGCTTCGACCAGGATGCGCGTTCGTGGGGCGTCGGCTACCTGTACTCCCTGTCGAAGCGCTCGACCATTTATACGGTCTACGGCCATACGACGAACAGGAACGGCGCGGGCTACACGGTGGCGAACAACACCGACGCCGGCACCGGTGACCGTGCGTTCAACCTGGGCGTGCGTCACACGTTCTAAGCGCGGTCCGATCAAGCGCCGTTAAAAAACCCACCGGCCTTGCGTCCGGTGGTTTTTTTATGTGTAGCGGCCGACCAGGCGGCCGTGCAGCAGTTCGCGGTCGGCGCCCGGGTCGCCGACGTAGGCGATTTTGCCGGCCACCACGGTCGCCACCGGCACCCCGTCCCGGAACAGGATGCGGTTCGCGCCCAGCGCCGGCACCTTGTCGCCGGGCAGCAGGGTACCGCACAAATTCAGCGGGTCGACGCCGGAAATGCAGACCAGGGACCCATCCAGCGGCCGCCGGCGCACCTCGCGCAGCAGCGGGATCGCTTCCGGCAGTGCGAACTGTTCGCCCGAGAAGCCGGCCACGAAGCGTCCGCCGCGGATCTCGCCCCTGGCCTCCAGCCGGTGATACACCGGCAGCAGCTCGCGCCAGGAAGGCATCCAGGCCGCCTCGCGTTCGAGCAGGCGCCAGAACATGACGCCGTAGCGGCGCAGCAGGGTCATGGCGACATAATCGAGCGTTTCGGGGTCGAGCTTGCGCCGGCGCGGCGGCGCGGCCGGCGTTTCGACAAACGGCTCAAGGATGGAAGAAGCGGGCCGCACCAGCGCCCAGCGGCCCGCTTCTTCCATCGTCGGGCCGGCGCCTCGGCGGCGTTTTTTATCGTTGCTGGCGCGTTTGCTGGCCGGGAGCAGCATCGCGCGCAGCCCGCCGAAACTGTCGGCGTTCACCATGCCCGTTGCCACCAGTTCTCCCAGCGCGTTCTCCAGTTCCACCGGCATCATGCGCGCGTCGAACTGCAGTTCGTCGAAGAACATGGCGCCGTCGCGGCGCAGCATCTCCAGCACCTTGGCCGCGCGCGGCGAGATCTCGGGCGGGCCTGCGGGCAGGGGCAGCGCATGCCAGAGCGCCACCCGGCGCCGCGGCAGGAGCACGATCGGCGTGCCGCGCACCGGTCCGCCGGCGGCC
>Ga0209023_10003290_pt1 | contig 19416 bp, 16 predicted proteins | sample LakOneMetagenome_FD_187468 | JGI IMG/M metagenome (GOLD analysis project Ga0209023, IMG submission 187468) | Freshwater and sediment microbial communities from Lake Erie, Canada (SPAdes) (version 2) | ecosystem: Environmental > Aquatic > Freshwater > Lentic | place: Lake Erie, Canada...
TGTTGATCGCGGTTGCAAACACTTCGAGCGGGTCCTTGCCGGACTTTTGCTTGATGTGCTCGAATGCACCGTAGATGATGTTTTCTGCGACCGATTTTTTACCGGACAGCATCAAAACGTTGACGAATTTGGCGACATCCGTATTGCCGAATTTTGGATCAGGCAGGATCTCGCGTTTGGGGACTTCACGACGACGTGGCATTTCAATTCCTTTCAGTCTTCAGTTGAGCGCGCTTGGCGCACTCGCGGTTGGCCATCATAGCCAGCCACTTACTCGACCGGTTCTGGTCGGTTCAACTAACTTTATATGGGTAAGAGGGTTCGTATGAAACGAATTACTTCTTGCCCGCTTTAGCGCGCTTCGTACCGTACTTCGAACGAGCTTGCTTACGGTCTTTGACGCCCTGGGTATCCAGTGCACCGCGAACCATGTGGTAACGCACACCCGGCAAATCCTTCACACGGCCGCCGCGCAGCAGCACGACACTGTGTTCTTGCAGGTTGTGGCCTTCACCGCCGATGTACGAAATGACTTCGAAACCGTTGGTCAGGCGAACTTTGGCGACCTTACGCAGAGCCGAGTTTGGCTTCTTTGGGGTCGTCGTATATACACGGGTGCAAACACCACGTTTTTGCGGGCTGTTTTCCAGCGCCGGCGATTTGCTTTTCACGGTCAGAGCGACGCGTGGGCTGCGAATCAGTTGATTGATGGTTGGCATCGTTATTAATCCAACAAAATTACAACATGAATAACCCGGGCGATTGCCCGGGGACTAAAACTGAAACTTTTGTCCCGCGTTCACTGACAGCAGAGGCGCCGAAAGCCACTCGCAAGGAGCGGCTGTGGTGCGCACACGATGTGCAGAATAAATTCGAGAACTCGCGAGTATAAGCCTGATAGGGCTGCCGGTCAACTTGTTTACCCCGTTCGGACCGCTTCGGGCGCATTTAAAAAATGCCTACCGGACGCAAAGGCCGCGATAATACCCGCTTCCCTGCTCTTGCCCCACCCCATGACTGCTGCGTTACGCCCCGCCAAACTGTTTCTGCTGTTGACCTATCTGGCATTGTCGGCCGTTCCCTTTGTGCCCTTCCTGATGGGCAAACCGGTCGAACAGCCCTGGCAGCTGCTGGGCGTGGAAGCGATTGCCTGGGTGGCGGCCTGGGCCGTATTCAAGCGTCCCGCCTGGTTTCACTGGCTGCTGATCCCCGCTTTCCTGGCCTTGCCGACCGAACTGTATCTGTATACCTATTATGGGCAGGCCATTTCCACCCACCATCTGGGCATCATTGCCGAAACCAGTCCCAAGGAAGCGATGGAGTTTCTTGGAAGTACTATCTGGCTGATGCTCGCCGTCACGCTGGCCGTGATCGCCTGGTGGATCGTCACCTGGCGCATTGCCCGGGCCGAGCGCGACCTGGACTGGGTCGACAGTTCGCGCTGGGTCGCGCTGGCCGCGCTGGCGGTCGGGGCCGGCCTGCTGGCGTACGGCATGGAGTTCGGCATTGCCGCCAAAGGGGGCGCCAAGGCCAGCGCAGCGTCGGCCGACCAGGCCGTATCGGCCTCGCATCTGACCGGCTTGCACTGGCCACCCCTGCCCCATGGCGCCAGGCTGCCGGTCGAACTGGACGTGCTGGCCCGCTCCTGGCCATTCGGCCTGGTGGCGCGCGGCATCGACTTTTACAAGGAACGGCGCCACCTCGCCGAGCTGGGCCAGCGCAACAGTGCATTCACCTTCCGCGCCCGCCAGGCCGGCGCCGATGCCGGCAGCGACACCATTGTCATGGTGATCGGCGAATCGTCGCGCTACGACCGCTGGCAACTCAATGGCTATGCGCGCGCCACCAATCCCCTGCTCAGCCAGGAAGCGAACCTGGTCGTGTTGCCGGACGTGATTACGCCGGTGTCGGCCACGCGCCTGTCGGTCCCGGTGATGATTTCGCGTAAGCCACCGATGCAAAGCCTCAAGGATGGCTTTGCCGAAAAATCCTTCATTACCGCCTACAAGGAAGCGGGCTTCAAGACGTACTGGCTGTCGAACCAGGTCTCGTTCGGGCAGTTCGACACGCCCGTATCGGTGTTTGCCCGCGAGGCCGACGTGATCCAGTTCATGAACCTGGGCGGCTTTACCAACCACTCCAACTTCGACCAGATCCTGCTGGACCCGCTGCGCCGTGCGCTGGCCGACCCGGCCAGGAAAAAGCTGATCGTCCTGCATACCCTGGGCAGCCACTGGAACTACAGCCAGCGCTACCCGCAGCAGTTCGACCGCTGGCAGCCGTCGCTGTTCGGCGTGGACAAGCCGGTGGTGACGGACGTGGCCATCAAGCCCCAGCTCAACAACAGCTATGACAACAGCGTGCTGTATACAGACTGGTTCCTGGCGCAGGTGATCGGCACGCTCAAGCAGGACGCCCCGCGCAGCGCCATGATGTATGTCTCCGACCATGGCCAGTCCTTGTATGACAAGAGTTGTACGCTGGCGTTCCATGGTCATAACACGCAATACGATTTTCACATTCCGGCGCTGTTCTGGTACTCGGATGGTTTCCGCGCCAGTCGTCCCGACAAGATTGCTGAACTCATCAAGCACCGCACGGCGCGCCTGGGCACGGAAAACATGTTCCATACCTTGCTCGACCTGGCCGATATCCGCTATCCGGGCGAGCGGCTCGAGTGGAGCTTTGTCAATCCTGCGTTCAAGCCGCACAAGCGCTATGTCGACAGCTATGGCTGGTCCGATTACGACAATGCCACCCTCAAGGGCGATTGCCGCGAAGTGATGGACAAGGGCACGCCGCTCAAGCGCGAAAAGTAGCGCGGGGACGCGAAGGAAAACCGCGTCCGCCGTGACATTTGCTGTATCTGTTGGCAGCAATTCCGCGTATATTCTTGGCAACTTCCCAGCCGCCCCAAGGAGCGCCGCATGATCAAACCAGTCCGGGTCCCCGCCATCGACATGTTGCGCGGATTTGTCATCGCACTGATGGCGCTCGACCATACCCGCGACTACTTTGGGTATACCCGTTTCAATCCGGAAGACCTGGCCAACACCGAGCCGGCCTGGTTCTGGACACGCTGGATCACCCACCTGTGCGCCACCGTCTTCGTGCTGCTGGCCGGCAGTTCCGCCTTCCTGCGCGGCGCCAAGACCGGCGTGCCCGCCCTGGCGCGCTACCTGGCGTTGCGCGGCGCCATGCTCATCGTGCTCGAAGCGACCTGGATCAGCTTCAGCTGGCAGTTCGGCTACAACGTCGCCATCTTCCAGGTGATCTGGGCCATCGGCGCCTCGATGATGATCCTGTCGCTGCTGGTGTGGCTGCCGCGCGTGGCCATCGGCGCCATCGGCGCGGTCCTGATCCTGTCGCACAATGCCTTCGACGGCTACACCTCGCCCGGCCTGCTGTGGGGCGCGTGGCACCAGGGCGGCTTTTTCCCCATGGGCCAGCAGCTCGGCATCGAAGGCCTGGTCATCAAGTATCCGCTCATGCCGTGGGTGGGGCTGATGGCGGCCGGCTATGCGCTCGGTCCCGTATTCCAGTGGGAAGCGGCGCGCCGCATGCGCGTGTGGCTGGGCGCGGGCGCGCTGCTGCTGCTCGCCTTCGTGGTGCTGCGCGCGTTCAATCTGTATGGCGACGCCGATCACTGGGTGGCCCAGCAGCGCGGGGCGATGGTGGACCTGATGGCCTTCGTGCGCGTGACGAAGTATCCGCCGTCGCTGCAATACCTGCTGGTCACGGTCGGCATCGGCATGCTGCTGCTGGCCTTGTTCGAACGGTTGCGCGAACAGCGCGTGCTGATGCTGTTCGGGCGCACGCCCATGTTCTTCTACGTGATCCACATCGCCCTGATCCACTTGCTCGGCAATCTGTACTTCGATCTGCGCTATGGCGGCGCGCCCGAATTTGCCGACGGCGTGGCGCATTGGCCGGCCGGCTATGTCCACTCGCTGCCGGTGGTGTACCTGGCCTGGGCCGCGATCCTGGCGCTGATGTACGGCTTGACGCTGGCGTGGACGCGCTGGCGTGCGCGCGCGATCGAGGCGGCCGCCGCCTGACCGCAGCCGCGTCCGCCGTTCGCCCGGCGGACAGGGCGGACAGCGCCTGGCGCGGCGCAAATGCCTTATAAATCAACGCCCTGGCCAGTGGCATGGTTCGTGCATTAGTGATGGCATTGTCATCAACGAGCGCCACCATGATTCGCGACACTTCTTCCCAGGATGCCGTTATCGCCGCCCCCGCCGGGCAGTCCCTGCGCCGCCGCGGCCTGATCGGCGCCGCCGCGTTGGCCGCCGTCATCGGCGCCGTGCTGCTGGTGTCCGGCTGGCGCTCGAGCGAGCGCTCCGTCAGCGGCGAACGCCTGCGCATCGCCGAAGTCACGCGCGGCACCCTGGTGCGCGACGCCGCCGTCAATGGCCGCATCGTTGCCGCCGTCAGCCCCACCCTGTATTCGACCGCGCCAGCCACCGTCACCCTCCAGGTCGCCGCCGGCGATACCGTCAAGCGCGGACAGGTCCTGGCCGTGCTCGAATCGCCCGATCTGTCGGACGCGCTCAAGCGCGAACAATCGAGCTATCAGCAGCTGGAAGCGGAAGTGGCGCGCCAGCAGATCCTGGCGCGCAAGCAAAAGCTCCTGGCCCAGCGCGAAGCCGACACCGCCGACATCGACCGCCTGTCCGCCCAGCGCACGCTGGAGCGCTACCAGGCTGTCGCCAACGAAGGCGTGATCGCCAAGATCGACTTCCAGAAAGCCAAGGATGCGCTGGCCTCGGCCGAGATCCGCGCGCGCCACGCCGCCCAGGCCGCCGCGCTGGAAGGCGACGACGTCGGCCTGGCCCTCAAGACCAAGGTCAATGAGCTGGACCGCCAGCGCCTGTCGATGGCCAATGCCCAGCGCCGTGTCGATGAGCTGTCGGTGCGCGCGCCGGTGGACGGCTTCATCGGCACGCTGTCGGTGCAAAACCGCAGCGTGGTGGCCGCCAACACGGCCCTCATGACGCTGGTCGACCTGTCGCGCCTCGAAGTCGAACTGGAAGTGCCGGAAAGCTTCGTGGCCGACATGGGCCTGGGCATGAGCGCCGAGATCACCCTGGGCGGCGCCACCGCGACCGGCAAGCTGTCGGCCCTGTCGCCGGAAGTGGTGCGCAACCAGGTGCTGGCGCGCGTGCGCTTCGATGGCGAACAGCCCAAGGGCCTGCGCCAGAGCCAGCGCGTGACGGCGCGCCTGCTAATCGAAGAAAAGCCGAACGTGCTGATCGTGCCGCGCGGGCCGTTCGTGGAATCCGAAGGCGGCCGCTTTGCCTACGTGGTGCGCGACGGCGTGGCCGTGCGCACCCCGGTCACGCTGGGCGCCACCAGCGTCGGCAAGGTCGAAATCCTGTCCGGCGTGCAGGCGGGCGACAAGGTCGTCATTGCAGGCACCGATACGTTCGCCAATGCGGCGCGCGTCTCCATCAATCGATAACACCAACCGAAAGGACCTTCCCATGCTGCGCATGACCAATCTGAGCAAGGTGTACCGTACCCACATGATCGAGACGCATGCGCTGCGCGGCTTCGAGATCGAAGTGGGCAAAGGCGAATTCGTCACCGTCACCGGCCCTTCCGGTTCGGGCAAGACCAGCTTCCTGAACATCGCCGGCCTGCTCGAGGAATTTACCGACGGCGAATACATCCTCGACGGCATCAACGTCAAAGGCATGGACGACAATGCCCGTTCGCGCCTGCGCAACGAAAAGCTCGGCTTCATCTTCCAGGGCTTTAACCTGATTCCCGACCTGTCGCTGTTCGATAACGTCGACGTGCCGTTGCGCTATCGCGGCTTCAATGCGGCCGAGCGCAAGGAACGCATTGAAGACGCCCTGGCCAAGGTCGGCCTGGCCTCGCGCATGAAGCACTACCCGGCCGAACTGTCGGGCGGCCAGCAGCAGCGCGTGGCCATCGCGCGCGCGCTGGCCGGCTCGCCCAAGCTGCTGCTGGCCGATGAACCGACCGGCAACCTCGATACCCAGATGGCGCGCGGCGTCATGGAACTGCTCGAAGAAATCAACGCCCAGGGCACCACCATCCTGATGGTGACCCACGACCCGGAACTGGCCGTGCGCTCGCAGCGCAATGTGCACATCATCGACGGCCAGGTGTCGGACCTGGTGCGCAAGGCCCCGTCGCTGTTCGACGCCAAGGCCGCCGCCCACCCGGCCTGAGGAGACCGCCCATGTTCAAGTATTACTTCCTGCTGGGCCTGCGCAGCCTGCGCCGCAACCCCGCGTTGACCGCCCTGATGGTGCTCACGCTGGCCATCGGCGTGGCCGCCAGCATCTCGACCCTGACCATCCTGCAGGTCATGTCGGGCAACCCGATCCCGCACAAGAGCGATCGCCTGTTCGTGCCGGTGCTCGACAACGGCCGCGTGGAAGGCTACACCCCCGGCGACGAGCCGAACGACAAGCAGGCCAGCTACACCGACGTGGTCAATCTGCTCAAGAGCGGCCAGGGCGAGCGCCGCACGGCCATCTTCGGCGTCTCCACCCCGATCGAGCCGGCGCGCACCGACATCGGCGTGTTCCCCGCCTCCGGCCTGGCGCTCACCAGCGACTTTTTCCCCATGTTCGAAGCGCCCTTCCTGCATGGCCAGGGCTGGACCGAGACGGAAGACAAGGCCGGCGCCCAGGTCGTGGTGCTGAGCCGCGCGATCGCCGAAAAACTGTATGGCGACACCAATCCCGTGGGCCAGCGCATGACCATGGCGGGCCAGCAATTCCAGATCGTGGGCGTAGTCGATACCTGGGCGCCGCTGCCCCACTACTACCGCCTGATCGGCGGGCCCGGCGCGTTCAGCGATGCCGACGACCTGTTCATCCCGTTGTCGACGGCGGTCCGGCTCGAATTGAACCCGCAGGGGAACATGAACTGCACCGAGAACGCGCTGCCAGGCTACGCCGGCATCCTGGCGGCGAACTGCACCTGGATCCAGTTCTGGTTCGAGACCAGGACGGCGGCCGACCGCGCCGCGCTGCAAAATTACCTCGACAGCTACGCCAGCGAACAGCGCAAGCTGGGCCGCATGCTGCGCAACGCGCCCAACAAGCTGTATGACGTGCGCGAGTGGCTGGTCTACCTCAAGGTCGTCAGCAACGACAGCCGCCTGTCGGCCTGGCTGGCATTCGCCTTCCTGCTGCTGTGCCTGGTCAATACCATCGGTCTGCTGCTGGCCAAATTCTCGGTGCGCGCCGCCGAGGTGGGAATCCGGCGCGCCCTGGGCGCCTCGCGCCAGGAGATCTTCCGCCAGTTCCTCGTCGAGAGCGCGGTGGTCGGTCTGGCCGGCGGCTGCCTCGGCCTGGTGCTGGCGCTGGGCGCCCTGGCCCTGATCGCCATGCAGTCCAAGGCCATGGCCACCATCGCCCACATGGACTGGACCATGCTGGCGGCGACCTTTGCCATGTCGGTGATGGCGGCGATCGTGGCCGGCCTGCTGCCGACCTGGCGCGCCTGCCAGGTGACTCCGGCCATGCAACTCAAATCGCAATAAACGGAGAACAACATGAACCCAATTCTGTCTGCACTCCTGCGCAACAAGACCGGCGCGGTGCTGGTGGCGGTCCAGGTGGCGATCAGCCTGGCCATCCTGGCCAACGCCCTGCACATCGTCAACCTGCGCCAGGCCGTGGCGGCGCGCCCCAGCGGCCTGGCCGACGAGGCGTCCACCTTCAACATCAGCACGCGCTGGCTGCGCAAGGAAAACGCTGCCTTCGACCTGGCCGTGCAAAAGAGCGAAACGGCGCTGCTGCGCGCCATTCCCGGCGTGATCGGGGTGGCCACCACCAACCAGATGCCGCTGTCGAACTCCGGCAGCAGCACCAGCCTGGCGGTGGACCGCAAGCAGGTCAAGGAATCGGCCAATACCGCCATGTATGAAACCGGCGACTCGCTGGTGGCGGCCTGGGGCCTGCGCCTGGTGCAGGGGCGCGATATCGCGCCGGCCGACGTGCTCGAACTCGATGCCGTCAACGATACCGGCGCGCCCAAGGTCGTGGTCATCACCCAGGCGCTGGCCGACAAGCTCTGGCCGGGGCAGTCCAGCGTGATCGGCAAGACCATGTACTTCGGCACCGGCGACAAGGCCGACGCCACCCAGATCGTGGGCGTGATCGAACGGCTGCAAACGCCCTGGGGCCAGATTGGCGAGGACGGCGAATTTTCCACCATCCTGCCGCTGCGCAGCCTGGGCACCACGCCCGGCACCGCCTACACCGTGCGCACCGAGCCGGGCCAGCGCGACCGCGTCATGAAGGAAGCCGAAGCCATCCTGCGCAAGGCCACCGCCACGCCCGTCATCATCAAGACCAGGACCTCGAGCGAAGACCGCAAGCAGCGCTACCGCGCCGACATGGCGCTGTCGTGGATGCTGATCACGGTCAGCGTGCTGCTGCTGATCGTCACCGCCAGCGGCATCGTCGGCATGGCCAGCCTGTGGGTCACGCAGCGGCGCAAGCAGATCGGGGTGCGGCGCGCGCTCGGTGCGCGCCGGGCCGATATCCTGCGCTACTTCCTGTCCGAGAACGTCATGATCACCAGCGTGGGCGTGGTCAGCGGCGTACTGCTGGCGATCGGCCTGAACCAGCTGCTGGTGAGCAAACTGGAGATGGCGCGCCTGCCCGTGCCCTACCTGCTGGCAGGCGCCGCCGTGTTCTATCTGCTGGGCGTGGCCGCGGTGTACGGCCCGGCCTGGCGCGCGGCGACCATCTCGCCGGCACTGGCCACGCGCAGTGCATGAACGTCGCGCATTTACCCGGGGCCCAGGCCCCGGCGGCAGGCGGTCGATGCTATGCTAGCGCCATGCCAACCGTACTGATTATTGACGACAACGCGGCGGTCGCGATCGCCCTTGAAGTGCTGTTTTCGCTGCACGACATCGATTCCCTGCGCGCCGCCTCGCCCGAGGAAGGACTGGCCCTGCTGGGCCGGCACAGCGTCGACCTGGTGATCCAGGACATGAACTTCACGGCCGACACCACCTCGGGCGAAGAAGGCACGGCCCTGTTTCGCGAGATCCGCGCCCGCCATCCCGATCTGCCCGTGATCCTGCTCACGGCCTGGACCCACCTGGACGCAGCGGTCGACCTGGTCAAATCGGGCGCGGCCGACTACCTGTCCAAGCCGTGGAAGGACGAGCGCCTGATCGCCACCGTCACCAACCTGATCGAACTCGGTCAGGCCAACCGCACCCTGGCCCAGCACGCGCAGCGCGAACGGCGCGCCCGGCGCGACCTGGAGCAGGGATTCGACCTGCGCGGCATGGTGTGGGCCGATCCCGCCACCGAACGCATCCTGCACCTGGCCTGCCAGGTGGCGCGGGCCGACGTGCCGGTGCTCATCAGCGGGCCGAACGGTACCGGCAAGGAACGCATCGCCGAGATCATCCAGGCCAATTCGGCCGTGCGCGACGGTCCCTTCGTGGTCCTCAATTGCGGGGCTCTGCCGGCCGAACTGATCGAAGCCGAACTGTTCGGCGCCGACGCCGGCGCCTACACCGGTGCGTCCAAGGCGCGCGAAGGCAAGTTCGAAGCGGCTGACGGCGGCACCCTGTTCCTCGATGAAATCGGCAACCTGCCGCTGGCCGGCCAGATGAAACTGCTGCGCGTGCTCGAGACGGGACGCTTCGAACGGCTCGGTTCGAACCGCGAACGCCAGGTCAAGGTGCGCGTCATCAGCGCCACCAACGCCGACCTGGCCGCCATGATCCGCGCCGGCACCTTCCGCGAAGACCTGTTCTACCGCCTGAATGTGATCGAACTGCGCCTGGCGCCGCTGGCGGCGCGCCCGGCCGACATTCTGCCGCTCGCCGCCAGCTTCCTGGCCGATGGCAAGCGCCTCGACCACTGCGCCCAGGCCGCCCTGCTGGCGCACGCCTGGCCCGGCAATGTGCGCGAACTCAAGAACGTGATGGCGCGCGCCGGCCTGCTCGCCGCCGGCAATGTGATCAAGGCAGCCGACCTGGGGCTGCCGCTGGCGCCGGCGGCGCCGTCCGACGCCGAACCCGACCGCGATGCCATCGCCCAGGCCCTGGCGCGCGCCCACGGCGTGGTGGCCCAGGCCGCGGCCGAACTGGGCCTGTCGCGCCAGGCGCTGTACCGGCGCATGGAACGGCTCGGCATCGCGCGGCCCTGATGGCGCTGCCCGGCATGCGCCTGTCGCTGGTGACGCGCTGGACCGCGCTGGTGGCCACGCTGCTGGCGCTCGGCATCATCATGGCGCTGGCCCTGGACCATCTGCTGCCCGGTCGTCCCGTGCTGGTGGGCGTGGTCTGCCTGGCGCTGGTGGTACCGATTGCCGTGATTACCATGCGCGCCCAGATCCGCCCCATCCTCTCGCTGTTTCGCGCGCTCGAAGGCACAGTCACCAGCTACAAGGATGGCGATTTCTCATTCAGCCTGCACTGGCCCCAGAACGATGAACTGGCCGACCTGGTCGGCGCCCACAATGCCCTGGGCAACGTGCTGCGCGAGCAGCGCCTGGCCCTGGTGCAGCGCGAACTGCTGCTCGACACGATGGTGCAGAACACGCCCGTGGCCATGCTGCTGGTGGGCGACGCCGCCATCGTCTACGCCAACGTGGCCGCGCGCCAGCTGCTGCTGGAAGGGCGCAGGCTGGAGGGCCATGCGCTGTCCGATATCGTCGCCCATTCGTCACCGGCCCTGGCCGAGGCGCTGGCGCGCGGCGGTGATGGCTTGTTTACCGCCGGCGACGGCGAGGAAGAAGAGGTGTACCACCTGGCGCGCCGCGCCTTCATGCTCAACGGGCGCCGCCACGAATTGCTGCTGCTGCGCCAGCTGACCCAGGAACTGCGGCGCCAGGAAGTGCAGACCTGGAAGAAGGTGATCCGGGTGATCAGCCATGAATTGAACAATTCCCTGGCGCCCCTGACGTCGCTGGCCCATTCCGGCGCCGAACTGGTGCGGCGCGGCCAGACCGAACGCCTGCCGCAAATCCTGGAAACGATCGAAGAGCGCACGCGCCACCTGGAGAGTTTCATTCTCGGCTACGCGCGCTTTGCCAAGCTGCCGGCGCCGCGCATCGAAGCGTGCGCCTGGCCGGACTTTCTGGCCCGGCTGGCCGCGGAAGTGGCGTTTCGCATCGGCGCGCCGCTACCGCCCGAGCGCGCCAGCTTCGATCCGGGCCAGATGGAACAGGCGCTGCTCAACCTGCTCAAGAATGCCCACGAGTCCGGTTCGCCCGCCGGCGACGTGGAACTGACGATCCGCCCGGCGCCTGGCGTGCTGCGCATCGAAGTGCTCGACCGCGGCCAGGGCATGAACGACGCCGTGCTCACCAATGCGCTGGTGCCGTTCTATTCCACCAAGCGGGCCGGCACCGGACTGGGCCTGGCGCTGGCGCGCGAAATCGCCGAGGCCCACGGCGGGCGCATCACCCTCGCCAACCGCGAGGGGGGCGGCTTGATGGTCACCCTGATCCTGCCCCTGGTGCCAACGCTGTAAAATTGAGGCATGTCTTCTCCCTCTTCCGCTTTTTCCGCGCCCGGCCATCCGCCGGCCACGACCACCGAATTCGAAGGCGTGCGCTCGCTGCACCTGGGTACGTCCTGGGTGCAGGGTGCGATGCGCCTGTCCAAGCCGGACAACATCGAGCTCGAATACATCCAGATGATGATGATGTGGATGCTGTTCCTGGACCAGCCCCGGCACATCGTGCAGCTGGGTCTGGGCAGCGCCGCGCTGACCAAGTTCAGCTACCACCGCTTTCCCGCTGCACGGGTGACTGTCGCCGAGCTCAACCCGAACGTGATCGCGATCTGCCGCGCCCTGTTCGGCCTGCCGTCGAACGACGCGCGGCTCGACGTGCGCGAGATGGACGCCATGGATTTCGTGCTCGATGCGCGCAACCACGGCACGGTCGACGTGCTGCAGGTCGACCTGTACGACGAAGAGGCGCGCGGCCCCGTGCTCGACTCGCAGGAATTCTACCAGGGCTGTTGCGACTGCCTGACGGCCAACGGCATCATGACCACCAATGTGTTCGGCGACTTTTCCAATTACGACAAGAACCTGCAGAACATGGCGCTGGTGTTCGACGCCGTGGTCTGGCTGCCCGAAGTGCATGACGCCAATATCGTCGTGGTCGCGTTCAAGAATGCGCCGCAGATCGACTTCAGCGTGCTGTATGAACGGGCCGGCGCCATCAAGAAAAACATGAACCTGCCGGCCAAGAAATGGGTCAACGGACTCAAGGCGTGGATGCAGGACCACCAGGCATAGGCTAGCGCCGCTCGCGCCACCACAGCAGCAACATCGCCAGCGCAAACACCAGGGCGAACGGCCAAGCCGGCAAGGCCACGCTGGCCTGGCCCGGCGTCCCCGGCGTGCGCGCCGCATAGCGCAGGGTGGCGTCGCGCCGCTGCGCGCGCTGCCACAGCGGCCAGTCGGCGGCGCCATACACATACACCTGTCCCGACTGCGCGCCCGACTGGAAGCGCAGCCAGCCCGGCGCTGCCGGCCACACAGCCACGCACGCGGCATCGGTGCGGTCCGCCCGGCGCTGCCAGGCCAGGGTCTGGCGCAGTGCGGGGAAGCTGACCTCGCCCGTCACACCTTGCGCACACACGGCCAGGCGCTGTCCCGGCAGCGCCATCTCCTGCGGCGCGATCAAATTGACGGTGGCGGGACGGCGCACCCCGGCCGCGTCGAGCACGTCCTGCCACCACAGGCCCAGCGCACGCGGCTCGGTGATGGCGTAGCGGTGCCAGTCGGCCGCGCCCAGCCAGGTGATGCGGCCCTTCTCCCAGGTGAGGGTCCACAGGTGCTCGCCAGCGGCAGTCCACCCGCCCGCGTTCCTGGCCGCCGGCAGATAGGGCGCACTGGCCAGGGCCAGCGGCGCGCCCGCCGGTTTGCTCTCGGGCTGCTCGCGCAGTTCCAGGCGCAGCACGCGCGACCACAGGGCCGGCTCGCTGGCGCTGGCGCCCAGAATGAGCAGCGGCGTACCGGCGCCCACCTGCACCAGCAGGCTGGCGCGCGCCGGCTCGGGCAGGCGTTCGACATAGGCCGCATCGACCACCAGCACATCGGGCCGGGCCATGGCGCTGCGCGGCGCTTCGCTGCGGGTGACGGTCTTGCCCAGCGTGAGCTGCCAGTCGAGCACGGCGTTGCCTTGCACCAGCAGCGCATTGAGCGCGCGCGTATCGAACGACGGCGCGCCGAAGCGGCCCTGCACCTGCAGCGGCACCGCATCGCGCACTTCCAGCGGCACCGGTCCCTCGGCAACGATCTTGCCCGCGGCGTCGCGCAGGCGGGCCTTGAGCACCAGCGTTTCGGCAACCGGCGGCAGCCACTGCACAGCCAGGCGCGCACCGCTGCCGGCACTCTCGGCGATGACCTTGCCGTTCTCGGCCAGCAGCTCGAGCTTGCGGCTGGCGGCCGATCCCATGGTGGCGACCAGATGGAACTGGCGGCCCAGGGCGATCGCCGGCGGGAAATCGAGCCGCAGTGCATCGTCCTTGGGCGCCTGCCAGACCAGGCGCCGGGCTGGCAAATCATCCCACTCGGCGCCGCGCAAGCCATCGCCCTGCACGCGCACGGCGGCGGCGCCGGCGATGTCGGCAACGGGCGTGCCGGCGTCGATGGTCACGGCCGGTGCCGGCGCTGCGGGCAGGCTGAAGCGGCCCAGCAAGCCGCCCAGCGCCGCCGCGGCGACCAGCACCAGCGCCGCGTCGCGCCACTGGCGCCGCCAGCCGTAGGCAACCGCGCTGGCGGAGCCGATGACCAGGACCAGGATCAGCGCGATCATGGCCGGCCCGCCTTGCGCCAGGCGCGCGTGAACGGCGTATCCGCCTCGGGACTTGCCTGCAGCAAGACCGGTGGCTGGGCGATGGCGCCGCGCAGCCAGGCCCGCAGCACGGGACGGCAGGCGACGCAGCCATCGGCCACGTCCTGCACGGCGCGCTGGGCGTCAAGGCGCTCGTCGTCGCTGGCGATGCGGCTGCGGATCCAGTCCTGGGCCGTACGGCTCCACAGGGCCGGCAAGGGGCCATCGGCAGAAAGCGCCTTGAGCAGCGCCTGCAGCTCGGCCGGTACGCCTTCGCCAGGGCCGCCCTGGGCCCGGCGGTAGCTTTTGGTTCCCACCACGTCGCCAGTCATGCGAATCTCTTCCTTGATTGCGGGCGGCACGAACGCCGTCTTGTGCAGATAGATGCGGTCGGCCTGCTGCAGCTCCTTGATCGCTTCGAGTGCCTTGTACTCGGGCGGCAGGGCCGTCCTGGGCGTGATCGCGCGCAGCGCCTTTTCCGCGTCCCACATGGCGCTCAGGGCGCGCCGCAGCACCTTCTTGGTCGCTTCGTCGAACAGGGTCGCATTCTCGGCCTGATCGTGGGCGTGGCCGTATTCGGCCACCAGATCTTCCTTGCCGCCGTGACCTTCGTGCTCGTCGCCGCCGAACAGGCTCGATTCCTCGCCCAGGAACTGGCCGTAGCGGCGGCGCAGCATGGCCTGGTCGCTGGCAATGGCCTCGCTGCGCGCACGCACGGTGGCGGCCGGCGTCGCCGGTCTGGCCTTGAGGTCGGCCAGCAGCTGCTCGGTGTCGATGATGATCTGGCGCTGGCTGCGCAGGTTTTCCGGCTTGACCAGCATCGGCAGGGCCACCGATTCGTCATCCACGGCCACGGGGCCGGGCAGGCGCAGCGTGTAGGTCGGCGACACGGTGGCGTGGGGCGGCTCGGCGTTGTCGCTGGCGCGCACGAAGAAGTACAGCTCGTCGCCCGGCTCCATGCCCAGCTCGGCCAGCGTCCATTGCCTGGACCAGTTGCGCACGTGCGGATCGGGCGACTCCGGCAGCGGCACTTCGCGATCGCTGAAGCGGATGTTTTCGCCGCTGCCGCGCGCCAGCGTCATGTGCAGCACGGCGCGCTTGACGGCGTAGTCGTCGCGCACCGACAGCGTCATCACGGCGCTGGTGGACCCGGCCGCCAGCACCGACAGCAAGTCGCGCGGCGCGGCAAAGGAAACCACGGGCGCTTCGTCGGCAATGACGTGCAGGTTGTAGCGCTTGCCCTGCCAGCGCCAGAAGACCGATTCGACCGCTTTCCACTCTGCGCAGGCGCCGCGGAACCGCAGCTGCTGGCCGTCGCTCAGTTCGACCGGCGCAGGATTGGTCTGCTCCGGCTCCAGGCACCATTGCACGCTGCTGTTCTGCGGCACCTGCACATCGCGCGGCGCGTGCGCCGAGCGTGCGATGCCCGTGTAGGCGGGCGGAACGATCTTGAGCGTGAGGCCGGCCACGGGCGCGACAGGCACCGCCGCAGGTGAGCGCAGGGCGGGCGGCGGCGCAGTGCGCGCGCTGGAAAACGCGAACACGGCCCCGGCCAGGGCGGCACTGACGCCCAGCCAGCGCCAGTCGACGCGCACGCGCTCCGCCGCCATGCGGGCAATCACATCATCGCTGAGCAACTGCGCAGCGCGCCGCAGCAGGCGCTGCTGCTGCAGTCTGGCCAGCGGCGTGGCCGCATGGGTCAGCAAGGCGCTGCTGTCTTCCATGGCGGGAATCGAAGCGTCCAGCCAGCGCGTCCAGTCGCGTGCAATGCGCTGGCGCAGGCGCCAGTCATCCCATGCCACCCACGCCAGGGCAAGGGCCACACCCACGGGCGACAGCAGCACGAGCCAGGGCAGCACGAGCGCGCACCACAGGGGCGCGCGGCGCCTGCGCGCGCTGGCCAGCAGGCGGGCGATGAGGTCAGCGCCGTCTTGCATGAGCCAGTATCCGTTCCAGGGCAAACAGGGCCAGCAGCGCGATCGTCATCCAGTAGCGCAGCACGCCGTCAGCCGCAGCGATGGCGGCAGGCGCGCTGGCGGCAAAGTCCTGCGCCGGGGCGGGCCAGGCGGCCGGGCCGTAATGCAGGCGCTGCCACGCTTCGAACTGGGCGCGTGCGCTGTCGGCATCGGCTGGCGGCCATGCGGGCGAGGACCACAGGCGGCCGCGCGTACTGTCGGCATAGCGCATGCCATCGATGGCCGGGGCGTCTTTGAGTTCAGGGAAGGCGGCGGGCATGCCGATCCACCACAGCGGCGCGCGCAGTCCGGCGGGCGGCGCCTCGGGTACGTCCCACACGATCAGGTCGGTACGGGCGTCTGCCGTGTCCTGGAGCAGGTAGCGCTGCGGCGCCTCCAGCGCCACGAACATGGCGCGCCACTTGTCGGCGCGGGCGCTGACGATGGCGACCCGGCGTTCGGCCCTGGCCTCGGGCGCAGGCGCGCTGCGCACAGTCACCTTGTGGCCGAAGTGCGGCAGGGAGGCGGGCATCGACGCGGGACCAACCACCAGCAGGCGCGCGGACGCGCGCCACTCGCGCTCGTGCCGGGCCAGCCAGCTAAAGGCGTCGCCGTCCGGCAGCACGATGCGGGTAGCGTCGCCCAGGCTGGCGGCGCGCGCCTCGCGCTCGACCAGCGCAGGATCGGCGCCCGGCACCACCAGGACGGCATCGCCGCGCCACGGCAGCGTCAGGTCGGCCAGCCAGGCAATCACGGTGGCCAGCAGCAGGCAGCGGACAAGCAGCAGGGATCGGTCCTGCCAGCGCCAGACGCGGCGCTTGAGCGAACTGGCGCGCGGCAGGAAGCGGGCCGTTGCCAGCGGCGCGGTGGCGGCGCGCTCGCGCTTTTGCCGATGCCACAGCACCGGCAGCAGCAGCACGGGCAAGGCCAGCCACCACAGATTCATCATGCGGCCCCCGCCTGGCGCAGCCAGCGCCGCAGCACGCCGGGCAAGCCGTCTTCGATGCAGGCGGACAGTACCGGCAGATCGTTCTTGCGGCTCTGCCCCATGACCTGGGCCAGATGTTCGTCGCGGGCGCGGCGGTACTGGCCAAGCGTGTCGGCGGACAGGCGGTACACCCCGTCGTCCTGTTCCGGATCGCGCCATGACTGGTCGAGCGCGAAGCTGGCGTCGCGCTCGGCCTCCGTCTGCAGGCACAGCGCACGCACGTCATGGCGCATGCGGCGCAGGCGCAGCAGCGCTTCAGACTGGGCCGAGGGCCAGTCGAGGAAGTCGCTGACGGCAAACACCAGGCTCGGTGCGCGCGCGAAGTGCAGGCTGGCGCGCAGCGCATCGGCCGGTGGCAGGGTGCCGCTGGCCCGGGCCTTGGACAGCTGGGCCAGCACGCGGTGCATCTGGCGCGGCCCGCGCGAGGCCGGGGTGAACTGCACCCGCGCGCCGCTGCAGACGATCAGGCCGAAGGCGTCGCCCTGGCGCTGCGCGATAGCGGCCACGCAGGCGAGCATGGCGCGCGCATACTGCAGCTTGGTCAGTCCGTCGATGCGCCGGCTCGGTTCATCCATCGACGCGGTCGCGTCCAGCCACAGCCAGACCGCGACATGGCTGTCGCGCTCGGCCTCGCGCACGTAATAGCGGTCGGCGCGCGCCATCAGCTTCCAGTCGACGCGGCGCCACTCGTCGCCGGGCGCGTAAGCCCGGTACTCGGAGAACTCGACCCCGGCGCCCCGTTCGCGCCCGGCGTGCATGCCATGGCCGAGACCGGCCAGCACGTGGCGGATGATCAGCTCGAGGTCGGTGGTTTGCGCGATCAGCGCAGGCGTGTCCAGCGTCGGCAAAGCAGTCTCAATCGACCTTGATGTCGTTACGCAGCGCGAACAGGATGTCGGCGATGGCGATGCCGTCCGCCTCGGCCTCGAAATTGCGCAGCACGCGATGCGCCAGCACCGGCAGCAGCATGGCGCCGATATCGTCGCGCGTGACCGCCAGGCGACCCTGCATCAGGGCACGGGCCTTGGAGGCGAGCACCAGGGCCTGTCCGGCACGCGGACCGGCGCCCCAGCCCACATGCTTGATGACGCTGGCCACGCTCGAGTCCTGCGGCCGCGTCGCTCGCACCAGGCGCGTTGCGTAGCGCAGCAGATGCTCGCCGATTTCGATATCGCGCACCAGCAGCTGCAGGCGCAGCAGGCTGGCCACATCCATGGCCGGCACCGCGTCCTGCAGGCCGGCGTGGGTGGTACGGGCGACCATCGCCACTTCTTCATCCTCGCTCGGGTAGCCGACGTCGATGCGCAGCAAAAAGCGGTCCAGCTGCGCCTCCGGCAGCGGATAGGTGCCGGCCTGCTCGATGGGATTTTGGGTGGCCAGCACGAAGAATGGCTGCGGCAGCCGGTGGGTCTGGCCCGCAAAGGTGACGCAGCGCTCCTGCATCGCTTCGAGCAGGGCCGACTGGGTCTTGGGCGGCGCGCGGTTGATCTCGTCGGCCAGCAGCACCTGGGTGAACACGGGCCCCTGCTGGAAGCGGAATACACGCTGTCGCGTGCTGGTGTCTTCTTCCAGGATTTCGGTGCCGACGATATCGGACGGCATCAGGTCGGGCGTGAACTGCACGCGCCGAAATTGCATGTCGGTCGCTTGCGCGAGCGACTTCACCAGCAGCGTCTTGCCCAGGCCCGGCACGCCTTCGACCAGCGCATGGCCGCCCGCCAGCAGGCAAATGACCAGCGACTCGACCACCTCGTCCTGGCCGATGATGACGCGCGCCATGCTGGCGCGCAGCGCGCCGACCTTGGCCGTCAAGTCGGCAATCTCGTTTTCATCCCACGCTACCGCATCACGTTCCGACACAATCAGGCTCCCAGGGCGTACTGAATAATATTGACCGCAAAGCGGGTGTTGTCGATCACCAGCCAGCGCTTGTTGCGGAAGTCATAGTCCCACTCGCAGCCGTAATCCTTGTTCGAATACAGAACCCGCACGCGACCGTCGAATTCGATCGCCTTCAGGTAGTCATGCACCAGATCGTCGCCCCAGCCGTTCAATTCGTTGCCGGTATTGGGCGGGCCGTCGAAGTGGAAAAAGCTCGAATACACCGGATGGTTATTCGGTATCTTGTGCAGCGCCTTCGGACCGAACATGCGCGCCAGTTCGGCCTCGAAGGATTTGGCGAACAGCCCGTCGATGTCGTGATTGCAGTCGTCGACAAACACGAAGCCGCCGCCGCGCACATAGCGCTCGAAATTCTTGCGCTCGGCCGGTGTGAACTGCACCAGCTTGTGCCCGGCCAGATAGCAAAACGGCGCCTCCAGCATCTTCGGGTCCGACAGGGCCACCACGCGCTCGGCCGGATCGACCTTGAGCGTGGTGTACTCCACCAGCGAATTGAGCACGTTGCTGGGCATCCGGATGTCGACATCCCAGTCGCCCGAGTCGTACATCAGGCGGGTGAAATAGAAATCGACGCTACGCTTCGACACTGCCGTTTACACCGCGTCGGACAGGGACGTAAAGTTGAAGTCGCGGATCTTCATCGGCGGGATCACCATGTTCAGGCCATCGCCCTCGCTGCCGATGATCTGCGGCTTGCCCAGTTCCTCGACATTGTTGAGCATCGTGACCGGACTCTCGTTGAAGCGGAAGTTCTTG
>Ga0209023_10003291_pt1 | contig 19407 bp, 14 predicted proteins | sample LakOneMetagenome_FD_187468 | JGI IMG/M metagenome (GOLD analysis project Ga0209023, IMG submission 187468) | Freshwater and sediment microbial communities from Lake Erie, Canada (SPAdes) (version 2) | ecosystem: Environmental > Aquatic > Freshwater > Lentic | place: Lake Erie, Canada...
CGAGGTCACGGCGACGTCCGCGCTCATCTGCAACTGCACCTCGGCACCGGCATCGATGATCGTGACCTTGGCAAGGAAGGTGCGACTCTGCGGGTCGGCGGCGGCCGACAGCTCGCGCAGGCGTCCCATGTAGTGCTTGTCCGGCTGTGCGGACAGCGTCACCTCGAGTGGGCCGGTGTCGCGCAGCGCGGCGACGCGGATTTCCGGCACTGCGATGTGCACTTCGCGTTCATCCGACCAGGCGAGGCCGAACACGCGCTGGCCGGCGGCGACGACCTGGCCGGCTTCGGCGTCCTGGGTCGTGACGATGCCGTCGTGTTCGGCGACCAAGGTCGCATAGCGCACCTGGTTCTCGCGCACGCCAAGCTGCTGCCGCGCCTGTTGCAGGGCCGCATCGGCCGCTTTCAGGGCATTGTCGGCCTGATCGAGCTGCGCCTCGCTGACGAGGGCGCGCCCGCGCAACGCGGCAATCCGGTCGCGCTGCAATCGGGCGACATCGCGCTGGCTGGTCGCCGCGGCGACTGCAGCCTTCGCGCCGGCTGCGTTCATCGACGCGTCGCTGGGGTCGAGTGTCGCGAGCACCTGGCCGGCGCTGACGCGGTCGCCTATGCCGACGTTGCGATGGCTGATCTTGCCGTCGATGCGGAACGCGAGCGGCGCCTCGTAGCGCGCATGCACCTCACCGCTGTAGCGCTCGGTATTGGAGTGCCCGCCGGCGACGACGGTCTGCGCGATCACCGGTCGCACGGGCGCAGCGGCAGGTGCCTCGGCGCCGGAGCGGCCGCACGCGGCGAGCAGGAGGGAAAGCACAACCGCCACGGTGGCGGCTGCCGCGCGGACGACGGTGGAACGACGCAGGCAAAGGTCCATGGCGGGCATTCTCGTACCGAAGAGTACAGATACGGTACCACATTCAAATACGCATGTGTATCCCAATTCGACGGCGTATGTTGGCGCGTGCTATGCTGCTGAAATGGCACGCAAGCGATTGAATCGAGAGGAAAGCAGGGCGCAGACGCGACAGGCGTTGCTGGCCGCGGCGGCGAAGGTCATCGCCAAGCGCGGCTTCGGCGGCACCAGTGTCGAGGACGTCGCGAAGGAGGCCGGCTACACGCGCGGTGCGTTCTACTCGAACTTCAAGGGCAAGGACAACCTGTTCATCGAACTGCTGCGCGATGACCACGGCCAGATGCTTGGCGTGTTCCACGAGGTGTTCCGAACGACCTCCGACGCGAAGGATCTCGCCAACCGCCTGCGCCTGTTCTACGGCCAGCTGTACCGCAACAACGACCACTGCCTGTTGTGGATGGAGGCGCGCCTGCACGCGGCACGGCATGCGGCGTTCCGCACGCGCATGAATGCGCTGATCGACGAGAACTATGCCGAGATCACCGGCTTCGTCGAGCGCTACTGCGAGATGACCGGCGAGACGACGCCGATTCCACCGAGCGAGATCGCGATCGGCCTGTGCGCGCTGGCCGAGTCGGTCAAGTTCGCGCATATCGTCAGTCCCGCGCGCGTCGACGACGGTGTAGCCAATCGCGTGCTCGAACTGTTTTTCGGCTCGGTCATGCGCCTCGACGTTTGATCGTCGCCGGCGGCACGCGCTTCGCGCGCATCTCCATTGGCGTCGCCGCACGATTCCTGCGCGCTCAACGCGGGGCGGGTCGAGCGCGCAGTGCGAGTCCCGCCGTCATTCGGTTTTTCGCCGCGTGAATGTCCCCAGGCGCCTCGGTCCCGAGGCGGACGACCGGGTACACGCCGACGCGCTGGGTCGCGTAACACGGCGAGCGCTCGTGGAAGAACCCGTGGCGTGACTCGGCTGATTTCGCGAAGCCGGGTCGGTGTGGAGCCGAGCCTGCCCGGCTCCGCGAAGCGCGACGACAGCGAATCGCGCGGCGCGTTACGAGAGGGGCGGCGGGGTCGGGCGTGTGCCGCGCAGGTCGAACGGCAGCGCGTCGGGTCCGGCGGCTCCGCACGACAGGATGAACGCCATCGCCTGATCGACGCTCCAGTCGGTCGCGATCAGGCGCTCGAGGGGCACGATCTCGAGGTAGCCGCCAGTCGGGTTCGGCGTGGTCGGCACGTACACCGCGGCGACCTCCATGCCGCCTGCATCGCGGAACACGCGCGTGACGAAACCGATTGATTTCAGTTCCGGCGACGGGAAGTCGATCAGCACCACGCGTTGCGTACCGGTGGGCTTGCTCTGCAACATCGTCATCAGCTTCTTCGCGCCGCCGTAGATGCTGTGCGCGATCGGGATCCGCTCGATCACGCGCTCGAGTGCGCCGAGCAGGCGCTGGCCGAACACGCGGTTCGCGGCGAAGCCGGCGGCATACAGTGCGACGAGCGTCACCACGAATGCGAGCAGCGACACCAGGCCGCTCTCGTTCAACCTCCCAAGCGTGCCCGGGAAAGCCTCGAACAACGCCGAGATCCACGGCAGGTTCAACTGCGAGAGGAGGGAGAAGATCGACTTGAACACGATCCACGTCAGCCAGATCGGCAGGAACGTGAGCAATCCGGTGAGCAGGTAACGCTGGATGTAGAGAGGTCGCATGGATTCAGCACGATGCGAGTATCGGATTCAACGCGGTCATTGTGCAGGTTTCCCGCCGAGTTCGCGCACCACGCGGAAGCCGACGTTGGCATAACCGAGATCGGCCGCGGCGGTGTCCATCCGGTCCAGGTTCGACTCGTCTTCGTCGTCGCGCCACGACAGCCCGCGGAAGCGATGCACCGGGCAACTGCTGCCGACGCGACCGGGCTTGGCGCAGACATCGACCCACTCGCTGACATTGCCGGAGATGTCGCGCAGTCCGTTCGGGCTGGCCGAGAAATGGCCGACCGGAGCGGTGTATTCGTAGCCGTCGCTGCAGCCGTTCGCGTGTGAATCGATGTTTGCCGCACGACAGCCGGTGCCCTTGCCGGCAGGTCGCGCCGCGAGCAGCCACTCGTTCGAGTTCGGCAACCGGTAGCGTTCTCCGGTCTTCTGGCCGAGCCAGCGCGCGTATGCCATGGCGTCGTTCCAGCTGACGCACACGACCGGATGATCGTCGCCTTGCGCGAAGCCCGGATTGCGCCAGGTGATGTCGCGATTGCGCACGAGCGCGAGCACGTTCTGCGAGGCACGACAGCGCGATGCCGCGCGACCGGTGTCGCGGGCGAACTTCGCGTAATCGCCGCGCGTGACTTCGTGCATTGCGATGGCGAGCGTGGCGGCGGCGCCGTCCGCTGCCGGCAACACGATCAGCTCCGGGCCGCCATCGTCGCGCAGCGCGCCGCCCGCGGCCGGCTGCGCCTGCGCCTTGGCCAGCTCGGCGCCGATCTCCCTTGCCTGCGCCGCATCCACGCGCGCGAGCGTGGGCAGCAAGGGCTTCAGTGCCTGCAGCGGCGCGAGGTCGAGCGGGCCGCGTCCGCGCGCGCGGCGTTGCTGGACGGCGGCATGCACCGACTGCGCGAAGGCGCCACGTGCCGCGGCCGCATCATCGCCGGCGCGGGCGCCGATCGACAGTGCGCTCTCGATCGCCTCGCTGGCGGAGAGTGTGTTGTCGGCCGAGATCGCGATGGCGGCATCGGTGCCGAGCCGTTCGAGGATGCGCGCGATTCCCTTTTGCGCTTCCGCCTGATGCGGCTCGCTGGCGAGTACGGCCAGATATTCATCCGCGGCGCTTTCGCCGGGTGGCGTTGCCACGTGATTGATCGACATCAGGTCTTCCGCCTGCTGCAGATGCTGCACGCGCGTTTCGGCGAGCGCGTCGGCCGGATGGGCGTCCGGCGGCGCTGCATCTCCGGCATCGGAGCCGCCTGCGGCGGCATCGGTATGTGGAGGCGTTCGCTCGGGCGCATGCGGCGACAACGCCATCAGCGCCAGCAACGCGAGCACGAGCAGTCCGGCGATGCCGAATGCACGCCGGCGGCGCGGGATCGCGACGATGCGTTCGACCACGGTCTGCCAGCGTCGCGCGATGCCGTGGCGCGACGGGCCACGCATGCGGCGCGCGATGACCTCGAGCGCCGCGGTCATCTCTTCGGCGCTCTGGAAACGCTCGTCCGGATGCTTCGCCAGCGCCTTGTCGATCAGCGGTTGCCAGATCCGGCGCGTGACGGGCAGGCGCGGCACCGGCTTCTCGATATGGGCGAGCGCGACCGCGAGCGCGTCGGAACCTTCGAACGGCAATTCGCCGGTCAGCAATTCGTAGCAGACCACGCCGAGACTGTAGAGGTCGGAGCGACCATCGATCGACTGGCCGCGTGCCTGCTCGGGGCTCATGTAGCCGGACGAACCGATCGTCGCTCCCTCGCGCGTCACGCGCGGCTGGTGCGAACCGGTCAGCGCGATGCCGAAGTCCGCCAGCATGGGCCGGTCGAGCTTGTCGAACAGCACATTCTCCGGCTTGACGTCGCGGTGCACGATGCCGTGGTCGTGCGCGCAGCCGAGCGCCTCGGTCAGCGCATGCATGACACCAAGCACGCCCTCGGGATCTTCGCGCAGGTTGCGCGCGGACAAGTCGCCGTTCGGCAGATAGGGCATCGTGTAGTAGATCTGCCCGGTCGAGGTGCGCCCGACGTCGAAGATCTGCACGATGTGCGGGTGGTCAAGACGGGCGATCGTGCGCGCCTCGTTCTCGAAGCGCTGCACGAGTTCTTCGCCGGGCGCGTGATCGGTCGCCAGCACCTTGATGGCGACCAGGCGCGACAGCGACTCCTGGTTGGCCAGATGCACGGTTGCCATGCCACCAACGCCGAGCCGGCGAATCAGACGGTAGCCGGGAATCGTGAACGGTTGCTTCAGGTTGGTCATGGCAATTGCGATGCGGCAGGGCGACAATTCTATCGAAGCGCTCGCACGCGCGCTGCGCCGCATCGCGCGAGAAACCCGCGGGCGGACACACTCCGACACAATTTTCGATGAGCACGATGGCTGCGGACGCGCAAAAACGACAGAACCAGCCTCTGGTAGTGGCGCTGATGGGGCTGCCGGGAGCCGGCAAGACCACCATCGCCAGCGCGCTGGTCGACCAGCTCGGCTTGCGCCGGGTCTGCCGGGATGCAATCCGCCATGCGATGTTCCCGCAGTGCGACTACAGCTTCATCGAGAAGCGCGCGGCATTCCGCGGCGTGCTGCTTGCAGTCGAGATCAACGGGCTGCTTGGCAAGACGAGCGTGATCGACGGCATGACGTTCTCGCGGCGCGAGGACCGTGACCGCCTCGTCGAGATTGCGGATCGGCACGGGTTCGACCTGCTCTGGCTGCTGGCGGCATGCGACCCCGCGCGGGCGCGCGCCCGCATCGCGAACGATCGCCTGCAAGCAGCGCATCCCGCACTCGATCGCACGCCGGCGCTCGTCGATGCACTGGCTGGTTGCTTCGAGGAACTGCCGCCCGGCGTCGTGCGCATCGATGCGCACGAATCGCCGGTGCGCATGTGCGAGGCCGCGCTCAAGGCGGTTGCTGCACGCCTGCAGGAGCACCTGCCTGGCTGAATGCCTGGCGCTCGCCGAATGCCTGTCGCGGCTGCACCGATGCTACGACGGCGCCGCGTAGCCGCTGGTCGGCGGCGGGGCCTGCGTGAAGCCGACTTCGCGCAGCGCTTCGTCCGGCAACGCGTAGGTGCTGGCGAGGAGCTCGCCCTCGTGGACGATCTCGGGGAACAGCACGCCGGACAGTGCCTGCACTGCGAAGATTTCCTGCACGCCGCCGGTGAACTTGAGCAGGGCGACGGTCTTGCCGGTGCCGATATGCACCGCCCATACGCCGCTCTGGCGATCCTTGTTGTCGTCGGTGATCTCGATGTCGGTGAACGCGTTGGACTCGCGCAGCTGCGACAGCCCGATGAAAGCGATCGGACCGAGGAAATCGAGGCCGCGTGCGAAACCGGGCACTGACGCGAAATCGGTCTTCTGGCCGGTCTTCGGGTCGATCGTGACGAGCTTGCCGCGGCCCGATTCGAGCACCCACAGGCGGTTGTCGTACCAGCGCGGCGAATGCGGCATCGACAGGCCGCGTGTGATGACCTTGTCACCAGCCATGTCGAACAGCACCCCGCCATCGCGCTTGTTCACGCGCCAGCCCTGCGGTTCGTTGGATTCACCGAGCGCGGTCAGGTAGCGCGGGCGACCATCGCGCATGGCGAGGCCGTTGAGGTGGCAGCGATCCTCCGGCGCGTAATGGCTGACGCAGCGCGGTCGCCAGCGCGGCACGAAGCTCGATTTCGAGTCGAGCGTGCACAGGCAGGAGAACAGCGTGTTCACGAACCACAGGTCGCCGTGCTTGTCCCACGCCATCTCGTGGATGTCGATGGCGCCGCTGATGTGCACGCGGCGCGCCATGTACACCGCATCGTGGCGCGGCGGATCCTGCAGGCGCTTGGCGACCGCCGGCATGTTGCGGAACTCGGCAATCTCGATCGCGGTGCCGAGCGCAAGGCGCTGGTTGTCTGCCGCCATGCCCATCGGTCGCATGAAATTGCGGAAATGCGTGTTGATGCTCGCGCCGTCCGGTCGCAGGATCACCAGCTTGCCGGCCTGGTAGGTGCTTACGAGCAGGCTGCCGCCGAGTTGGCGCAGCAGGTCAGGGAAGTTGGTCGTGTGTACGCTGCCGAGCACTTCGGCGACGGTTTTTGGATCGGCTTCGCCTTCGGTCGCAGACGCCGGCGCAGCGCCGGCGGAGTTGGCCGGGGTGTCGTAGGCGTTCATGGCGTCTCCGCAGGTTCGAATGCGCAATCGTGCACGGCAGGCATCGCCGCTGGCAACCGGCCATCGCTCGAGGTCAGGTGTTCGCCGGCGGCGCCTTCAGGCGCGCGCCCTTGAAATACAGCGCGCGCAGGTCGAGGCCGCGTTCGCTGCGGCCGATGTAGACGAAGCGCGGATTGAACCAGGTGGCCATGCGCCCGCGCTCGCGGAAGCGGTCGTTCTCGAGTTCGAGCAGGACGCCGATGCACGGGTAGTCGTGCGTGCGGGCGAATTCCTCCAGCAGCACGCAAGAGCGCTTGAGCAGGGACATCACGAGCGCGCTCGCTCGCCAGCGCGCGCCGACGAAGGTGCGCCAGTAATACATCGGCTGGCCGAGGCGCGGCGGCGTCATCGGCATCGCGGTGCAGACGCCGGCGACCTCGCCGTCGTTCGAGCGCGCATGCATGACGACCTGCTTCACGCGCTGGTCCATCGCCGCTTCGTCGTTGAGCGCGCCCTCGCTGCGCCAGAACGCCTTGATCGCGGCGGCATCCTCGGCGGTGACGGAGGGCCAGCTGCTGATGAACTGGAAGCCGCCGTGTGCGGCAGCGAGGGAATCGGGTGCTTCGTCGAGCCTGGTCACGTGGATTGCTTCCTGCAGGGAATGGGCGCAAACGCGACCTTGCAGCCGCCCGCGGGCGGCTGCAGGGTCGTCGTGGCTCAGGGATCGAAGCCGTTGGCAAAGATGAGGTCGGCCAGGTCGAACTCGACCGCGCCGATGTCTGCCGCTGGCCCGAAGATGCGCGGATGTCCGGTTCCGCGCTGATCCACGGTCGCGCCGGATGCATTGTTGCCGGCGTCGATGACCACGCTGCCGTAGTTCGGCATGTGGGTCGCAGTGGGGCCGCCATTGCTCGCAAGCGCCCTGAGCATCGGATCCTGGAGCAGGATCGTGCCGCCCGGCGTCGTCATGGACGAGGGGAAGTACACGAGGTTGGCGGCGCCCGTTAGGGTTCCGCCGCCGCCGATGTCGTCCGCCAGCGGACCTGCGCCGAAGTCGACGAAATTGCTCGCGATGATCGTGTTCTGCAGGTCGATCGTGTTCGCGTTAGGCATGCGTACACCGGCGCCGTACTTGGTGGAGCCGCCGCTGTGGGTCGTGTTGAACGCGATCGTCGTGTCCTTGAAGGACGAGTTCCGGCTCCAGATCGATATGCCCGCGCCGCCCGTCGTGCAGGCGGCGGTGTTGCTCGACACGGTGCTGCTGTAGACGGAGGCAGGCTGCGTCACGGTGGCGCTGTTGACGAAGTACAAGCCGCCTGCGCGACAGCTCTGGTTGCCGGAGATCGTCGAATTGCCAACCGCCGCATCTCCGGTGAAGTAGGCGCCGCCGCCGAAACCCGATGTACTGTTGCCGGTGATGCTGCTGTACTTGACGCCGCCCGAATGGCCCGGCGTGCCCGCCACTCCCTCGGGACGCACGGAGCCGACCTGTACGCCGCCACCCGTCGCGAGGGACGCAGCAGTGACGGTATTGCCCGACACGGTGCTCCTCAGCATGAACAGCGTCCCCGGCGTGTAGAGACCGCCGCCGCGTGCCTGGAACGTCGACGAGTGCGCCGTGCTCGCGGTGACGAGGCTGCTGTTCATGAGGATTCCGGTCGCTGCGTAGACCGCTCCGCCGTGGACCGCGTTGTCGACGTCATTCGAACCGGTGTCGCAGTACTTCGCCCATGCATTGTTCATGGCGATCGTGCCGCTGGAGAAGAGGCAGGCACCGCCCGCATTGCCGATCTCGCCGTCGTTGAGGTACTTCTTGCCGTGGCTGACGATCATGTCGTTGACCGTCAGGGTGCCGCTGCCGATGTGCCAGAACACGCGGGATGAATCGCCGCCGCTGACTTCCAGTCCGAGGATGCCTGGCCCCTGCAGGGTCAGGTTGTTCGCACCGATGCTGATCTGGCCGCTGGTCAACGTGATCGTGCTGCAGGCGAGGGTGGTCATGTCGATGATGTCGCCGTCGACCGCCGCCGTTGCGGCGTCGCGCAAGCTGCCTGCGCCCGAATCGTTGCAGTTGGTGACCGGAATGCTCGTGGCCGGAACGGCCGGCGGCGTTCGCATCGCGGCGTTGACCGTGTTCATTATGAGGTCGCGTTCGACCCCCGACAGGGCCGTTGGAACAGACGCGACGGCGGAGTGTGCCCCTGCCGCCGGAAGGGGTGGGGGAACGTTGGCATGGGCGAGGGTGGGAACGAGCGCGCTCGTTCCCAACGCTAGCGCGGTCGCGAGGCAACTCGCGAGCGAGTTGAGGCGCGGCGCGTCGATGGCGCGTTGTCTGACACGTTTCATGGAGAAACCTCCCTGCTGGTGAACAACCTGGTACTGCCCTTGCACCGGGCTGACCCGGTGCCGTCCCCAGCCGGGTCTGCCGCGTGAAAAAGTGTAGCGCCTCTGCACGTAGCGTGGACGGTTTGCACGACTCGCCGATCGAACCCTGAACGGTCTGTTGCAGCGCGTCAGCTTTCGCCCGCCGGGCATGCGAGCGCTGGACGATGATCTTATGCCGACGCATGACGGCTTGCCGCCGACGGATCGGCAGCTGGCAGCGGGCGTCGTCCACACTGCATGTGTGACGCGGTCTACGCTATGGGATCTGACTTCGCCGCGCGCCCATGCTGTCGCAGAACGCTTCAGTCGCGATGTTCCGGAGAGCCGGGGCTCGAGGAGCAGGCCGGCTGATGCCGCTCACTGCAGCAGGAGCCCGGAAGTCGCGATGGCATCCAACGGGCTCAGAACAGCAGCGACGACATGCGTCGCCGATAGTTGCCGACGAGTTCGGCATCGTCGAGCACGGCGAACGCGGCGATCAGGCGCTTCTTTGCCTGGCCTTCGTTCCAGTCGCGATCGGAGCGCAACACTTCGAGGAACTGGTCGAGTCCGCCGGGCGCATCGCCTTCCAGCAGCAGCCGTACGCCGAGCAGGTCACGCGCAGCGAAATCGCGGCCGTCGCGCGCGATGCGTGAGCGCAATTCGGAAGCCGATGGCGCGTCCTTCAACGAGCGCGCGAAATCGAGCTGGCCGCGCAGGCGACGCGCACGATCGTCGCTGGCGAGATTCGCCGGCAATGCGTCGAGTTCGGCCTCGGCTGCGTCCGCATTGCCGACCTGCATCTGCGCGACGGCGAGGTCGAGCTTGAGCTCGGCCTTGTCCGGCTGCACCGCGAGTTCCTGCTGGATGCGTGCGATCGCCTGTTCCGGCGTTTCGGTGGGAGCGGGTGCTGTTTCCTCCGCTTCGGGCGCCGCTTCCATCGGCTGGACGTGGCGCAGGAGGAATTCGCGGATTGCGCTTTCGGGCAGCGCGCCCGTGAACGCATCGACCAGTTGGCCCTCGCGGATCAGCACCACGGTCGGAATGCTGCGCACGCCGAACGATGCCGCCAGCGCCTGTTCCTTGTCGCAGTCGATCTTCGCCAGCGTCAGGGCGCCGTTGAATTCCCCGACGACCTTTTCGAGCAACGGGCCGAGGGTCTTGCATGGCCCACACCAGGTTGCCCACAGGTCGACGAGGATTGGCCGCTCGAACGAGGCGTCCAGCACGTCGGCCTGGAAGTTCGCCTCGGTCGCATCGAATACGTGTGGGGATGGTGTCGCTGCAGACATCATGAGGCTCCTGGACCGGGTCGACCGCAGATTGTGCCAGCGCGAGGAGATCGCAAGGCGATGTAAGAAATTATTGACAATAGAGCGATGCGTCGGCGCCGAATGCGATCTTCACGCCGGCCTTGCAGGCCTTGCCGGCGGTCACCTGGATGAGCGGTCCGACCCGCAGCGCCTTCCCATGGGCGGCGCCTGTTCAGGAAACGACGACGATTTGGGCGATGCTTCTGGCGCACATCGGGCGCGCGTAAGATCGACACATAACGTTGAAGCCGCCACAAGCGCCGGAGAAACAGCATGGATTCGACACGCCGCCATCGGTCATTCGTGGAATGCTTCTTCCGCATGCAACGCGCGGCCAGCGCGCTCCTCGCAGCGGCGTGCATGCTCGCCGCGTCAGGCACTTCCGCGGCGACCCGTGTGGAATCAACGCCCGAGGGCATCCCCGGAACGGGCGACACGCTCGGTTCCAGCGTCGCGCTTCATGGCGAAGTGGCCGCCGTCGGCGCGCCCGGTCAGAACGCCAGCAGCAGCGTGAACCTGTACCGCCACGTCGGCCCCGTGTGGCAGCAGGAAGCGGTCCTGCATCCGGCCGGCGCCACCAACGGAATGGGATTTGGTGCGTCGGTCGCGCTGGGGGAGGATATCGTCGTCGCGACCGGCGGCAATTCGATCTACACGTTCATCCGTGCTGGAAGCGCTTGGCAGCAGGTGGACAGCTTCCCGGGCACCGGTCCGGTTTCGCTGTCGGGGCAACGCCTGGCGATCGGCAACGGCACGGTGTACGTCCGTAATGGAGCGGGTTGGATACAGGAATCGCAACTGCAGGCCGACGCGGGCGAAGTGTTCGCGACGACGGTTCTCGATGGCGATTTCGCGCTTGCGTGGTCATCCGCATTCGACAGCACATTCCAGATCCGGAACTACGCGTACCTGTTCAATCATGTCGCGACCGGGTGGGTGCGCGAAGCGCGCATCGACCTGGGGATGACGGGGGCGTTCTCGCCGCCAGTGGCGTCGTTCGCGCTATCCGGCCAGACGGCTCTGGTCGCATGGAATGGCGTCGTCACGCCGTACGTGCGCGCGGGCGATGGCAGCTGGTCGGCGCAGAATGTGTTCGATCCCCTGACGGCGGCGCCCGGTTTCGGTACGCGGGTCGCCATCGACGGCGATCGCGCGCTTGCCTCTTCGCCTGATGACAGGGTCTACGGATGGTCCGGCGCCGGTACGACGTATGTATTCGAACGCGTTGGCGGCGGCTGGTCTCGGGTGGCGCACGTTGCACACACTCCCGTCAACAGTTACGACTACAGCTTCGGCACGGCTATTGCGCTCGCGGGCGACATGATGGTGATCGGTGCGCCCGGCGCATATACGAAAGCCGGCGCCACGGGCGACGCGACCGTGTTCTCGAAGACTGGCGGCGACTGGTTGCAGGTTGCCGTGCTCGATGCCGGTAACGAGCATCGTGATGAGCGGTTTGGCGCTGCTGCGGCCGCGTCGGGGAGTACTGTCCTCATCGGCGCTGACGCCGCCGCGACGGATCACCCGTCAGTGAATGGTGTCGCGTATATGTTTGAGGCCGCCGGTGGCAGCTGGCAAGAACAGGCACGCCTCCTGCCGTCTGCGCCGGGGGGGGACAACTTCGGCGCGGCGGTCGCGCTCGACCAGGATACTGCGGTCGTAGGTGCAAGCCGCGGGATCGGGGACGCCGTCGCCGGCGCGGCGTACGTGTTCACGCGTGGCAACGGCAGCTGGCCGCAACAGGCGCGTTTGACCGGCGACGTGACCGATCAGCCGGTCGCCTTTGGAACAACCGTTGCCGTTCGCGGCGACCTGCTCGCGGTAGGCGAAACGGGATTTACGCAAATCCACATACAAGGCCGTGTCCACCTCTTCACGCGCTCTGGAACGACGTGGTCCCCGCTCGTCGTCCTGCAGGCCGCAGACGGCGCAGTCGATGACGGCTTCGGATCCTCGCTCGCGCTCTCGGGCAATACCCTCGTCATCGGTGCGCCGTATGCCGACATCGGCATCGAGACCGGTGGCGGAGCCGTGTACGTGTTCGACGATAGCGGCGGTGCGTGGGCGCAGCACGCGAAGATCACTGCCCCTGTGCCCGCCAAGCTTGCCGGATTCGGTCGTTCGGTTGCTTTCGAGGGGGATGCGATCGTTGTCGGCGCGGTCGGCGCAAACCGCGGCGCTGCCTACGTCTATTCGTGGCTTGGCGGCGCCGCGACGCTGCGATCGTCGCTGATCCCGGCGAACCCGGACGCCGTATCGAGAAGCTATGGGAGCGCGGTGGCCATTTCGCAGGCAGGCGACCGCATCGTCGTTGGTCAGCGCGACAGCGCCGGGCCGAATGCGAATGGGCGTGCGTTCGTTTTCGCGATCAGCGGGTCGGATTGGCTGCCGAATGTCGAATTGTCCGGAGAAGAGCCCCCGCCGCAGCCCGGATTCGGGGGTGATTGGTTCGGCAGTGCGGTGACAATGGCCGGTGAAACAGCCGTGATCGGCGCACCTGCCGACGGTCGCGGTGGGGCCGCGTATTTCACTGGCGTGGGCGACACCGTCTTCGAGGACGGTTTCGACGCCCACTGAGTTCCGCATCGCGGCGGTGACGTTGCCCGCCGCGGTTCCACCTTTCCTCGACTGCGGCGCTGCGCTAGGCTGACCGACCCCCAAGCCGAGCCTCGCGGCACGACGTCGCGCCCAGCCCATGCCGATCCAGGAAAGCTACGAACCCCAGTCCGTCGAGTCCGCCGCGCAGGACTATTGGCGCACGAAGCGTGCATTCGAGGTCAAGGAAGACCCTTCGAAGCCGAAGTTCTTCTGCCTCTCGATGCTGCCGTATCCGTCCGGCGCGCTGCACATGGGCCATGTGCGCAACTACACGATCGGCGACGTCATCAGCCGCTACCAGCGCATGCAGGGCAGGAATGTCCTGCAGCCGATGGGGTGGGATGCGTTCGGCCTGCCGGCCGAGAACGCGGCGATCAAGAACAACACCGCGCCCGCGAAATGGACCTACGCGAACATCGAGCACATGCGCGCGCAGCTCGCGACCCTCGGCTACGCGATCGACTGGTCGCGCGAGTTCGCGACCTGCCGGCCGGACTACTACGTGCACGAGCAGCGCATGTTCGTGCGCCTGTTCAAGAAGGGGATCGCATACCGCAAGCAGTCGGTCGTGAACTGGGATCCGGTCGACCAGACCGTGCTCGCCAACGAGCAGGTCATCGACGGACGTGGCTGGCGCACCGGCGCGCTGGTCGAGAAGCGCGAGATCCCGCAGTGGTTCCTCAAGATCACCGACTACGCGCAGGAGCTGCTCGACGGGCTCGACAAGCTGCCGGGCTGGCCGGATGCGGTCAAGACGATGCAGCGCAACTGGATCGGGCGGTCGGAAGGCCTCGAGATCCAGTTCGCGGTCGCGGGCGAGTCCGAGCCGCTCACCGTGTTCACCACGCGCCCGGATACGCTCATGGGCGTGACCTACCTTGCGGTCGCGGCCGAGCATCCGCTCGCGCTGAAGGCGGCGCAAAGCAAGCCGCTGGTCGCCGCGTTCATCGAGGAGTGCCGCCACGGCGGCACTGCCGAGGCGGACATCGAGACCGCGGAAAAGAAGGGCATCGACACCGGCCTGACCGCGGTCCATCCAATCACCGGCGAGGAGGTCCCGATCTGGATCGCGAACTTCGTGCTGATGGGCTACGGCACCGGTGCGGTGATGGCCGTGCCCGCGCACGATCAGCGCGACTGGGAATTCGCGACCAAGTACGACCTGCTGATCCGCATGGTCATCATCAGCGATGCCGTGCGCGACGCGATCAGCGAACTGGGTCGCGACGCCGCCCGCAATCCCGATGCGATGAGCGCGGCGCTCGGTGAGAGCCGCGCGATCGATGTCTACGAAGCGCCGGCCGCGGTCGGCATCGTCGAGGAATTCGAGCGCGCGATCATCGAGGACGGCGCCTACACCGAGTACGGCACCCTGGTGAATTCAGGCGAGTACGACGGTCTCGATTTCCGTGGCGCGTTCGATGCGCTTGCCGCGCGCTTTGCGAAGGAAGGCAAGGGTGCGCGCTGCGTCAACTGGCGCCTGCGCGACTGGGGCGTCTCGCGCCAGCGCTACTGGGGTTGCCCGATCCCGATCATCTACTGCGCGAAGTGCGATGCAGTGCCGGTTCCGGAAGACCAGCTGCCCGTGCTGCTGCCGGAAGACGTCGCGTTCAGCGGCGTGAAGTCGCCGATCAAGTCGGATCCGGAATGGCGCAAGACGACTTGCCCGCGGTGCGGCGGGCCGGCCGAGCGCGAGACCGACACGTTCGACACTTTCATGGAGTCGAGCTGGTACTACGCGCGCTACACCAGCCCGGGTGCGGCCGAGATGGTCGATGCCCGTGCGAACCACTGGCTGCCGGTCGACCAGTACATCGGCGGCATCGAACACGCGATCCTGCACCTGCTGTATTTCCGCTTCTATCACAAGCTGCTGCGTGACGCGGGGCTGGTCCATTCGGACGAGCCGGCGACCAATCTGCTCTGCCAGGGCATGGTCATTGCCGAGACGTTCTACCGCGACAACGCCGACGGTTCGAAGGAATGGGTCAATCCCGCCGACGTCGAGATCCAGCGCGACGACAAGGCGCGCGTCGTCGGCGCCGTGCTCAAGGCCGATGGCAAGCCGGTGCGCATCGGCGGCACCGAGAAGATGTCGAAGTCGAAGAACAACGGCGTCGACCCGCAGTCGATGGTCGGCAAGTACGGCGCCGACACGGTGCGCCTGTTCTCGATGTTCGCGGCGCCGCCCGAGCAGTCGCTGGAGTGGAACGAAGCCGGTGTCGAAGGCATGGCGCGTTTCCTGCGACGGTTCTGGCGCGAAGTCGTGACGCACGCGGCGAATCCCGATCATCCGATGATCGTTGCTGCGACCGCAGGTCGCTCCAGTTCGCCTGCCCCCGCGCAGCGGGGGAAGGTGCCCGAAGGGCGGAAGGGGGAAGACGCCGCAGGCGTCGTCGATGCCTCGAAGCTCGATGCGACGCAGAAGACGTTGCGCCGCCAGGTCCACGAGACGATCCAGAAGGTTTCCGACGACATCGGTCGCCGCTATTCCTTCAACACGGCGATCGCCGCGCTGATGGAACTGCTGAACGCCGTCGGCAAGTTCGACGACCAGACCGACCAGGGCCGCGCCGTTCGCCACGAGGCGCTCGAAGCGATGGTGCTGCTACTGAATCCGGTCACGCCGCACATCGCGCACGCGTTGTGGAAGGTGCTCGGTCACGCCGAAACGCTGATCGAGGACCAGCAATGGCCGAAGGCGGATCCGGCCGCGCTCGTACGCGACTCGCTCACGATCGCCGTGCAGGTCAACGGCAAGCTGCGCGCGACGATCGAGGTCGCTGCATCGGCGGGCAAGGACGAAGTCGAACGCCTCGCGCTGGCGGAACCGAAAGTCGTCGAATTCGTCGGCAGCCAGGCGCTGAAGAAGGTCATCGTGGTGCCGGGCAAGATCGTCAATATCGTCGTCTGATCCCGACCTCGCGCGGGCGTGTTGCAGCAACGTCGTCGTCCTGAAGTTGCCGGATCGTTGCTATCCGATCCGGCAGGTTCGGATTGCGTCAGGCCGCGTTGCGCAGGCGCGTGGCCGGGAAGTCGAGTTCGACGGCGAGCGCGTTGTTGACGTAGTTCGTGAACAGGTTCAGGGCGACATGCGCGATGATCTCGACGATCTGCTCGTCACCGTAGCCGGCGTCGCGAACGGTTTTCACGTCGGCGTCGCTGACACGACCGCGCGTGTCGACCACGCGGGCCGCGAACTGCAGGGCGACGCGCACTTTCGGATCGGTCGATTCGGCGTTCTGTGCCGCACGCATCTGCTCGGCGGTTGCGCCGGCGTTCTTGCCGAGCATCGTATGCGCGGCGAGACAGTACTCGCAGCCGTTGCGGTCGGCCACGGCGACCGCGATCTGCTCGCCGAGCCTGGCGCCGAGGACGCCGTCGCCCAGTGCGCCGAACGAACCCCAGAGGCTCTTCAGCGCCGCTGGCGAATTGGCGACGGCGCGGAACATGTTCGGCGTCACGCCGAACGCGCCGTGGATGGAATCGAGTAGTTCCTTGCGTTCCGGGGTGGTGGCGGCGCGGTCGATCAGGGGAACACGGGTCATGTTTGTCTCCGTTCTATGGGTAAGTAGCCGGGGCGCTCGGCCCTTGAGAGCCTCGGCGAACCGGTGAACGAGATTTTCGTGGAGCTCGCAGGACGTCGTGTATTATTTAGTCCGTGATTTGATGCAATTCGTCCAGGCACGCTCCGGGCAATGACTTCGATCGATCGTCTTTCCTCCCTGCTCGAACGGTTCCGAGTACGCGCTCACCTGTTCCATACCGGTTCGCTGTGCGGGCTGACGCGCTTTGATGCGCGGCCCGGTCGCGCGTTTCTGCATCTGCTCAAGCGCGGCGAGATGGCCGTCGTGCATCCGCCGGGTTCGGGCGCCCCTGCGCGGGTCGAGCTGCATGAGCCGACCCTGCTGTTCTATCCGCGCGCGTTCGAGCACACCTTCGAGAATCCCGGGGAAGGTGCCGATCTCGTCTGCGCGACACTCGATTTCGACGGCGGCTCGAACCATCCGGTCGCAGCCGCGCTGCCGCCGGTTCTCGTGCTGCCGTTGCGGAAGATGGACGGACTCGGGCAGACGCTCGACCTGTTGTTCGCGGAGGCGGCGCGCGTGCAGTGCGGGCAGCGCCTGCTTGCCGATCGCCTGTTCGAAGTGCTGGTGCTGCAGTTGCTGCGCTGGTTGCTCGATCATGCCGAGGAGGCTGGACTGCGCGGCGGACTGCTCGCCGGGCTCTCGCATCCGCGGCTCGCGCGCCTGCTGACGGCGATCCACGAGGAACCGGGCCAGCCGTGGACGCTCGCGTCGATGGCGCGCGAGGCCGGCATGTCTCGAAGCGCATTTGCGGCGACGTTCCGCGAGGTCGTCGGTTCGACACCGGCCGACCACCTGCAGCATTGGCGCATTGCGATCGCGCAATCGCTGCTGCGCGAAGGCGTCTCGATCAAGGCGGCGAGTTTCCGCCTTGGCTATGGCAGTCCGGCATCGTTTTCGCGCGCGTTTGCGCAGACGGTAGGCGAATCGCCTCGCCAGTGGCTGCAGGCCCAGGCCCATCAAGCGTCGTGATCGGGAGACGACAGGCTGTGGTCACCGCTGCCGCGTCGAATACACTGCACGCGATGACCGCTCCCATTCTCTACTGCAACCGCGAATCCGGCCACAGCTACAAGGTTGCGCTCGCGCTGCGCCTCATGGGCGTGCCATACGAGCAGCGTGCGGTCGACCTCAACCTGCCGCGCGAGCAGCGCAGCGCGGACTTCCGCGCGGTCTCGCTGTTCGGCGAGGTGCCGGTCTACGTCGACGAGGATGGTCTTGCGGTGTGCCAGTCGAACGCGATCCTCGATTACGCCGCGCGCCGCTACGCCAAGCTCGACGGTCGCACCCCGGCGACGCGCGTGCGCGTGCGCGAATGGCTCGCGTGGGAAGCGAATCGGCTCGCGATGAGCTTTCCGCATCTGCGCTTCTCGCGCCGCTTCACGCGCGCCGACCCGGTGCTTGAGGCGTGGTGGTCCGCGCGCATGCAGTCGGATTTCGAGTGCCTCGACCGGCATCTGCAGGGCATGCCGTTCCTCGTCGGTGACGCGCCGACGATCGCCGACATCTCCTGTTGCGGTTACCTGTTCTGGACCGGCCAGGCCGACGTCGACCTCGCGCCATGGCCGGCGATCATGGCCTGGCTCGAGCGCATCCGCTCGCTGCCGGGCTGGTCGGCACCGTATGATCTGCTGATCGCCAGTCCCCCGATCTCCGCCGGAACCCGCACATGATGAACCCGAGCCGCCGTTCCTTCGCTCTCGTCGCAATGCTTGCCCTGCCGCTGGCGGCCTGCGGTTTCCACCTGCGCCGCGAGGCGCAATTGCCGGCCAGCATGCAGCGCATGCACATCGAGATCGCGGATGCATCGAGCGCGCTCGCCAAGGGGCTCGCCAAGGCGTTGCCGCGCTCGGGCGTGCAGGTGGTCGATGCCGCCGGCGCCGATGTCGCCGTCATGAAGATCAGCGCGAACACCTTGTCGACCGACGTGCTGTCGGTCGGAGGCAATGCGCGCGCGACCGAATACGCGTTGCGATACCACGTCGAATTCTCTGTGGATGATGCCGCCGGAACGGCGATCGTGCCGAAGCAGACGATCGATCTGAGCCGCGACTTCACCTTCGACGCGAGCCAGGCACTCGGCGTCGCCGCCGAGACCGACCTGCTTGGCAAGGAACTGCAACAGGACATGGTGCAGGCGATCCTGCGCCGTCTCGAGGTGCGCTCGAAGGCCGGTGGCTAGGCATCGATGGCCGCGACGCTGACCGCCTTCCGCAAGCAGCTCGCCACGGGCGATCTCAAACCCGCCTACCTGATTGCCGGCGCCGAGCATCTGCTGGTGATCGAGGCGGCCGACGCGCTGCGTACGCGCGCGAAGGATCTGGGTTATCTCGAGCGCGACGTGCTCGATGTCGAGCCGAACTTCGACTGGAATCGCCTCGCCGACTCCAGTCGCTCGATGTCGCTGTTCGCGACTCGCAAGCTGATAGACCTGCGCCTGCCGACCGGGCGTCCGGGCAAGGAGGGCAGTGCCGCGATCGCCGAATTCTGCGCGTCGCCTCCGCCCGACACGGTGCTGCTGGTGAGCGCGAACGACTGGAGCTCCAAGCACACCGGCGCGTGGTCGACCGCGATCGAACGCGTCGGCGCGGCGGTGATCGCCTGGCCGCTCAAGCGCGAGGAATTGCCGGACTGGATCACCGCGCGCGCGAACTCGCGCGGCCTGAAGATGAGCGCCGAAGCGGTCGCGCTGCTGGCCGATCGCGTCGAAGGCAACCTGCTTGCAGCGGCGCAGGAAATCGACAAGCTTGCCCTGCTGCACGCGGGGCAGGTGCTCGACGTCGCCGCGCTCGAGGCGAGTGTTGCCGACGATGCGCGCTACGACGTGTTCCGCCTCGCCGATGCGGCGATCGGTGGCGATGCCG